>ENA-UOJC01002427-UOJC01002427.1-human-gut-metagenome-genome-assembly--contig:-C104-NODE-2427-length-20355-cov-4.986207_pt1 | contig 20355 bp, 19 predicted proteins | sample MGYA00242339_ERZ723886 | MGnify/ENA metagenome assembly ERZ723886 | reverse complement strand
GGTCCATTCTTCCCCAACAATCAGTATGTTTCCTGTTATTGGAATATTGTGTTTATCAGTTTCATAAAGGTAACTGCCTATGAGATTCGGGATGATTACTTCTTTCAACAATCCCTCCTCGTCAATTAGCATACTTACGCACTGCCCCTTGACCTTAGTCGGATGGTCCATTTGGTGTAATTCTGTATATAATCGCTTTGGCATCACATGCTCATATAATCTGCAGTCATTTCCTATCAGCTCTCGAAGCTTATTGTTCTGTTCCTCATGTGTTCCTGTCGGAAACTCATGTACGGATAATTCCAAATCCGTTGAAATCTTAATCAGATTCATCACTTCCCAGCTCCTTTCTGACACTTCATGCAAAGAGGTCTTCCAAACTTATTTAGCGAGTATTCATATACTCTCGCATTGATTTCCGCCCCACATCCGTCACAATAATATCCTGTCGATTCATTCTCGACTGGCTCCTGTTGTGGTGGTGTCTGCAGTTCTTCTCCTGCTCTCCTGCAACCGCATCATCCTCTGTCTGATCTGAGGCAAATGCCGGATTGTCCACTTCATCTTCCGGATTAAAGTCTGTTGAAAACGCTTCTCCGGAAAACGCTGTGGAAATTGCCGGTGGTGTGGATGAAGCTCCGAACATATTTCCCATAGAGTTCATTCCCTGCTGAAGCATTGCATTTCTTACTGTTGGATCCGTGTAGTCTGGTGCAAATGTAACTGTCGGAACAACGAATGGTTTTTCCAGCTCTGCTTTTGAATATGTTCCCTTGATTCCAAGCAAAGCTCTGATAACTCTAAGAATTGCTCCTGTCTGTGCCTTTTCAGAAGCAGTCTTTCTAAGGAGTGTCATATTTACAAGGATCGATCTCTCTATATACTTCTCTCTGTCGCTGTCAGCAATTACATAGTATTTGTCATACTTTCCGTACTGATTTGGTTCTGCTTCCTGTTTCCATTCCCCCTTGAACATTTCAGCGGCGGCCTTGGAAGCTCGCCAGTCATGAATACCCATGATTGACTTATCCATAAATTCAAGGCGGTACTTCGATTCTTCATCATCAAGGCAGATACGCTTTGTTTCCATGTGTGTCTTGTAGCTTCCATCCGGAAGTCTTACTGCTCCGTATGCCTTTCCGACATAGGTATTCGTATTCTCTCTTATGACTGTTGTGTACTCAGGGTGAAACTGGATTCCTGCCGCAGTTGCAAGCTTCATAAGAAGCGGCTTTGCAGGTGAGAAAACTTCCTCATATATGGCTTTTCCTTTTCCATCCTCTCCAGTCTTTACCTTTCCGACCGAGAAGATATCTCCTGAGCTTGGTGCTGTGTCCGCCACCACTTCCATAACGGAGCACTTATAAAATGGGTTGATCTGCACTGATGTAGCTGCTGGTAACAGCAGATTGCAGTTTGGATATTTGGACTGAATTTCAGCCAAAGCATTTGAATTGTTCATAGATAAAACCTCCATATTGTGTAATATTTGCTTGATTTATAAAGCAGGAACTGCTACAATATGGTTATCCGTAGGGGCACTCTGATTTCTGATCGAGTGCTCTTTTTCCATATCACGCAATGTTCTGCATAAATCCATAGTGAATTTTGAAAAAGCAAGGCTTCTCACATATTCCTCTGTGAGCTTCACAAGATACCAATGCTGTAACACAACCTGTCTTCGCTCACGCTGGTATATGTACTCCTGCTTGTGTCTGGCATATTTCAATGCCTCCTCAAACTGGTCATCTGTAATTTCACATCCGAGCAGTTCTTCTACTTCTTTTTTTCTACGATTTCTTTCATTTTCCAGTTCCTCCAGTGAATCAAATAAACAGTTAATTGCTTTCCATGCTCCCCAGTAAACTGCCAGAATCAACAAATACTCACCTCCGACAGCCTCGTATCCTCTCTCGATATAGGCAAGATGAAAAGCCCATTTCCCGATAGCGTATGTGACAAGCAGTGTCCAGATAACCGCTATCAAATCTCTTTTCAGTGTCTTCCTCATTTGTCCTCACTCCTTGTAAAAATAATGTTTTCCATGCTTAAACAGGAAAGTAAGATTTTCACTATGCCATGTAGAATCGCTCTTGCTCTCAAAGTAAGTTGCTCCATGGCTTTCATCCCATCCACCAGTCTGAATAAGCTGCAATGCTCTATAGCAGTCCTCGTCCGGCTCTACCTCGTCATATCTTCCATTGCTGATTGGGCTAAACTGCCCCTTCTGGAAAATAACATCTTCGATTGTGTCCGGAAATTCATCACTCCAAACCCTATTGAGGACCACAAGCATTACAAGAGCCTTTCCCTCTGTGTCCTCGGATTCAGCTTCAGCCATTGCTATCTTGGCCAGTCGGTACGCATCATCCGAATCCCAGTCCATACTGCCGATTTTTGACCGCTCTGCTTTCTCTGTTTCCTGCTCTGGAGCAGTTGTTGCAACCGATGTTGCAGTCGGTGTCGCATTCGCTTCATCAGAAATCATTGATTGAACAATAATATCTCTGCTATCCAACTCATCTGCCGGAGTTCCTACAAAGCTGAAAGCAAAGGCAACCATTGATGCCAGCGAAATCACAAACACCAACCCTAAACTAAAAAGACATTTGTTTCTCATGCTGACACCGCACCTCCTTTTGGATGGTCGAACGTAAATGCCATCTGACCTCCTTTTTCATCAGTCATCAAAATCTGACTGTAGTACGCCCTGCTCTGCTCATTCTCTCTTTCCTGCGTGCTTTCACAATCGCACTTTTCATTAGGATCCAGATTACTTCCACAGTTTGGGCAAACATTGTAATATGCCATCTTGCACCTCCTATTCTTCAATCATGCATCTCTCAAAAAAATACTTTCTCGGAACTTTGCCAATTGGATATGCCGGTGTCAGCTTTCCTGCCTTTACCAGCTCGTCCCGAAGCTGCCTTATCAGCTCATAAGCCTTGTTTTCCTTGCAGTCAAGATATTCCATTACTTCTTGTGCTCCTATGTAATATTTCCCCGGTGTCGCAATAACACCCGGTGCTGTCGCCAATGCGTTCATTCGCTCACCTCCTGCGATAAATCTTGTTTAACAATCTGGTCCATAGTTACACCAAAGAAATCTGCTAGTTTCTCCAGTTTTTCAATGGAAGGTTCGTATTTTCCAGCTTCAATCAAAGAGATACTGCTTTTATGTTTTAGTCCAACGATTTCTACCAGTTCCTGTTGTGTCATTCCGTACTTTTTGCGGAGATATGCAATATTAAGTGCATATACAGGTATAGGCGGTTTCATATCTGTCAGAACCAAATCATCTAGTGATACCTCGTAATACTTTGCCATTTCAACAATCATGCCGATTGCCGGTGTGCGGCTACCACATTCCCACGAAGACAATGTCTTTTGTTCAACTCCAAAAAGTTTTGCCAACTCCTGCTGTGTCTTCCCTCTCTGCTCCCGAAGAAACTTTAAGTTTTCTGCTAAATACAAAATGTCACCTCCTGCCGGCTTGGAGCTACTGGTTGCTCCGAGCAAATATTGTATTGGTTTCCCGATTCGGGTTTGGGTTTGGATTCGGATTGGATTGGATTACGGACACATTTGTTGTCACTTGCTGTCAAATGTCCGCAGAACGTAAATAAAAAATTATTAAGCTCTACTCTGCCAATAGCACCGCCAGACTGTCCTTGCTTCCGCTCTGTCCAATGATACTGCCGACCATTCAAGCCTATTTCTTACATATTCTTCTTAATCCAAAGTCTCATGCTTTGTGCAATTTCCTCTACCTCTTCTAAGTTTTTTACCACCTCATCAAGCTCCGGCTTTTCACTTTCATCAATCACACCATCTGCGGTGATGTCGAGAAGCATTTCTTTTGTTTTCCCTATCTTCCGAAAAACCGAAAGCGTTCTGACTGTGATCCTGTCCAAATTCGCCAGTTCCGCTTTTGGCATTTCGCATCCGAGCGGACACATCATTCTGCAAAAATAATTTTCCAATTCCGGAGCATTGTATAAATCTGCCATCAGTCTTATTTCCTCCGGATAAGGAACTGCAATGCCACTCTCTATTCGATAAAGTCTCCCTCTGTCAATTGACATGTAATCTGCAGCTCCTTCTCTACTGCTCAACTGCTCATTGTGTGTTGCCGCTTCGCAACGGGCTTTGTAAAAGATGTTGGAGCTTGTCTTAGCTGTCACATTTGCCATTTTGATTTTCACCTCCACGATTTATAATGAAATTAAAGTCAATTATTTATGGACTTTAATGGCAAAAAAATTCAGTCGTCTTATTGCAAGCGTTGGAGATACTTACAGCCATCTCAAAACTTAATTTAATATTTCCACGCTCCAGTTCGGATACCCACTGTTTAGATTTCCCAATTCTCTTTCCGAGCTCGGTCTGTGTTAATTTGGCATCCCTACGAGCATCTTTTACTCTTTCTGCAATATTGATTGTGCTGGTATCCAATTTTGTATCCTCCTTTCAGTCCATTTTCTATGGACATTTACATAATAGTCCATTGATATTGGATTGTCAATAGATTTTGTCAATATTTTTTGGACTTATCTGTTTTGCCATTGAAAGTCCAATGATTTTGGACTAAAATATAAACACGCAAGGAGGTTGGCTATATGGCTGTAAACGGCAACATAATTAAGCAGCTCAGAAAAGAAGCTGGACTTACTCAGGGCGAATTAGGAAAGAAGCTTGGTGTTGTAAAACAAACTATCAGTAGTTGGGAAAATAATGTTTCTGAACCAAATAGTGAGACATTATCTGAACTTTCCAAATTGTTCGGAGTGTCAGTCGCACAATTGTATGACCATGGAGTTCCAAATATTGATTACGCAAACTTCAAAATGGATACTCCAGAGTTTGTTCTTGATTTCAAAATGAGAATTCGAGATTTAATGGAAGAGCAAAAAATGTCGGAGGATGAATTTGCTCAAAGGGTAGGATTTCATAAAGAAGAAAAGGACGCATATTTGTATGGTAACAAAATGCCATCTATTGAAGACTTAATAAAAATAGCTGGTGCTTTGAATGTTTCGACGGACTATCTTTTGAACATTTCAAGCAGAAAGAGAATAAGTTCACAGGAAGAATCGCTCCTTCAAAAATTCAACCGCTGTGACGAAGATAGCCAGCAATATTTATTAGCAAAGGCAGGTGTTTTGTGCGTAGAGGGTATCTCGGCAGTTGCAGCTGGTGAGTATGGCAAATACGCAGACGAAGAAAAAAAATCATTTCCTTCGAGTGGTACCGAAGGAAAAGGGGCTTAAAAAAAATAACAGAACGATTGGAGGAATATTATGGTATGGACTGCAGCTTGGACCGATTTTGTTATCTGCCTCCTGTTTGGATGGCTTGGGGTTCATAAATTTAGAGAAAAGAAGATTGGTATGGGTATTCTTTACCTATGCACATTTGGATTGTTTTGTATCGGATGGTTTGTTGACTGCATCCGGTACCTGCTGGCCGCAATACACGGAGAGCGCATCCAGGGTAACAGACCAATGCAGATTTCCGCAGACGCACCGCTTCCAGTTGTGCCATCAAATGTAATGCTTGCAAATGGAGAGGTGTGTCATTACTGTGGACCTGCTACTTTTGTTAAAACAAAGAATGTGGTCGTTGGATATTCCGGAGGAAGCCGTGGTACAAGTGTCCGTATTGCAAAAGGTATGTCGGTACATCTTGGGGCGAGAAAAGCAGCTCCAATCCGTGGTGACGTGCAGGAGCGTACACAGGGAGTTCTTTCTATTACGAATAAGAGAGTTGTATTTTCAGCAAACAAAGGAGCTTTCGATAAGAAGATTTCGGCATTGTCAGCTGTAACTCCTTATCAGAATGGCATTGCTTTCCAGTTCGGCGATCAACAGTATCCTTTGGAAACCCGCCAGCCGGAATATATTTATCAGATATTGGCTCGTGTGGTTAATTCATCCGAGGACATCTAATGCCAGCATACAAATACACTCTCAAAAGTGGTAAAACGCTATGGTATGCCAATTTCTATTACACCGACTGGACTGGAGAAAAGAAGCATATCTGTAAACGAGGGTTCAAAACACAGAGGGAAGCAAAAGATTATGAGAGGTCCTTTCTGGATCAGCAAAGCAGTTCAAGCGACATACTCTTTTCTTCCCTCGTTGCAAATTATCTTGAAGATATGGAACACCGCTTGAAGCCTACGACAATGGAGAATAAGCGGTTTATTATCGACACGAAGCTGCTTCCCTACTTTGGAAAACAGAAGATTTGTGACATTGATACAATAAAGGTCAGAAAATGGCAGAATGAGCTTATCTCCTATCGGGATGATGATGAAAAGCCATTCTCCCAAACATATTTAAAAACTGTGAACAACCAGTTATCTGCAATAATGAATTATGCTGTATCTCATTACCGCCTGCCTGTCAATCCATGCAGGGCGGCCGGCAGTATGGGAAAGAGCAAAGCGGATGAAATGAACATCTGGACGCAGGCAGAATATGAGAAGTTTTCAAATGCAATCAGCAAATCGTCAATGAAGCTTGCTTTTGATATTCTCTTTTATACCGGTATGCGTTCCGGAGAACTTCTGGCACTCACACCTGCAGACATTCTTTCATCAAAAAGGATTGATATCAATAAGAACTATGCAAAAATTAAAGGTGAGGAGCTATTCCTGGAGCCTAAGACACCAAAGGCAAAAAGATGTATTTCCATTCCAGATTTCTTATATGATGATATTCAAGAATACATTTCCAAGCTATATGGTATCGGAAATGGCGACAGGATATTTTACTTCCAGAAGACAGCTCTGGAAAAAGAAATGAAAAGAGTATCAGAAAGAATTGGTCTGAAGCCGATCAGGGTGCATGACCTGCGGCACTCTCACGCAAGTATGCTGATAGAGCTTGGGTTTACCCCCTTAGAGATTGCAGAACGTCTCGGCCACGAATCAATAAAGACTACTTTGGACACCTACTCACATCTTTATCCAGATAAAGATCAGAAGCTGGCAGACCGCTTGAACCAGTTTCGCAAGAATTGAATCTGTAAAGCCGTCTCCGACCGAGGCGGCTCTTTTCTATCTGCAACCATATTGGATTGCACTTTCGATTTGCAACTGTTTTCGATTGCACTTTTACAGGAAGCTGCACATCACGAGAATAATGCTCATTTTGGGTAGGAAAAGTAATGGCACATCATTCTTAACATCACATTAACATCACGGAGCAAAATAAAAGAGCCACAATCCAAGTAAAATAAGGATTTGTGGCTCAAATGTCCGTTATTCAAACTCAATCGTAGCCGGCGGTTTGCTCGTGCAGTCGTACAGCACTCTGTTTACCCCTTTGACTTCGTTGACAATTCTGTTTGCAACTGTGCTTAAAACGTCCCATGGAATCTGGGCGCAGTCGGCAGTCATGAAATCGGCTGTACATACGGCGCGGAGTGCAACGGCATAATCATAAGTACGCTCATCGCCCATAACACCGACACTGCGCATATTCGTCAAGGCGGCGAAATACTGTCCAAGACCTTCTACTCCTGCCTTAGCGATTTCTTCACGGTAAATGTAATCCGCATCCTGAACGATACGAACCTTATCTGCCGTTACTTCTCCGATAATACGGATACCAAGTCCCGGTCCCGGAAATGGCTGGCGGTAAACCAGATATTCCGGGATTCCTAACTCCAGTCCGGCTTTTCTTACTTCGTCTTTAAACAGCATACGAAGCGGTTCGATGATTTCCTTGAAATCTACATAATCAGGAAGTCCGCCTACATTATGGTGGGACTTAATCGTTGCAGATTTTCCAAGACCGGATTCAATGACATCCGGATAAATCGTTCCCTGTACAAGATAATCGACAGCACCGATTTTCTTTGCTTCTTCTTCAAATACACGGATAAATTCTTCTCCGATAATCTTTCTTTTTGCTTCCGGTTCTGTAACTCCTGCAAGTTTGCTGTAGAAACGTTCCTGTGCATTGACTCTGATAAAATTCAGGTCATATGGACCATCCGGTCCGAATACAGCTTCTACTTCATCACCTTCATTTTTACGTAACAGACCGTGGTCTACGAATACGCAGGTCAGCTGCTTGCCGACTGCTTTTGCAAGCATAACGGCCGCAACAGATGAATCCACACCGCCTGATAACGCACAAAGTACTTTACCGTCACCGACTTTTTCACGAATCTGTGCAATCGTTGTTTCCACGAAAGAATCCATTTTCCAGTCACCGGTACATTTACATACATTAAATAAGAAATTGTGCAACATCTTCTGACCTTCTACGGAATGCATTACTTCCGGATGGAACTGTACCGCATATAACTTCTTTTCTGCATTTTCCATAGCCGCAACAGGACAGTTGCCTGTGTGGCCTGTAATCTTAAAACCCTGCGGTGCTTTTGCGATATAATCCGTATGGCTCATCCATGTTATTGTCGTTGCAGACACTCCTTCAAAAAGCAGGGAAGACGTATCTACTTCAACATCTGTCTTTCCGTACTCGCTGACCGGTGCTGTCGCAACTTCTCCACCCAGCTTATATGCCATAAGCTGTGAACCGTAACAGATTCCGAAAATCGGCACACCAATTTCGAAAATTGATTTATCATAAGACGGTGAATCCTCCTTATAAACACTGTTTGGACCACCGGTAAAAATAATACCCTTTGGATTTTTAGCTTTAATGTCTTCCAGACTTGTTGTGTATGGAATCACTTCTGCATATACATTACATTCTCTGACACGTCTTGCAATCAACTGATTGTACTGACCGCCAAAATCAAGAACCAACACTAATTCGCTGTTCACTGTTTTCCTCCTTCTTATTGCGCAATCATTTCCTAATTAACAGAAACTTTTACTTTTGCTGCTCATTGTATTATTTCATTATACAAAACAAATCCATACTTGGCAACCGCCAATTCTGCCTTATTCTGCCTGTTTTACTTCACTTTTAAAATCTGATTTTTAAAAAGTCATTTTGTAATCCTCTTTGTCAACTCCCGGAAAATCTACACCTGCGCATTTAATTTTTCAATCACGTCCGGCACCTCGCCTAAATGCTCACACACGCAGTAAGTCAGCGCACGAATTGTATCATCAATCTGAATCGTATCCGGCACATGCACGACTTTCATGCCTGCGGCATGTCCCGCCTTAATGCCGTTAATGCTGTCTTCAATGACAATACACTCCTGTGGCGGCACACCAATTCTATCTGCCGCCGCCAGAAAAATATCCGGTTCGGGTTTGCCGTGTTCCACGCTGTCCCCATAAACCACATTGTCCAGATATTCCCATGCACCAATCGTATGCAGCGTCTTTTCAGCACTTTCCCTGCGGGTAGACGTTGCAACTGCACACTTTATTCCGTTTTCACGGATATAATCCAACAATTCAAACAGTCCCTTTTTTATCGGCAAACCTTCTTTTTCCCGAATTTTATAAATATGCTCCGTTCTGAGTTTTCGTGCTTCCCAATAGTCAATTTTGCCATGGTAATAATTGTCAAAAAACTGACAGCTCAATGTGTTGGGTGCGCCCTTAAAGCTGTCAATCAGCCACATCGGCATTTCAACGCCAAGCTGTTCTGCCGCCCAAAGCCACCCTTCGTTAGACTGGCGCTCCGAATCAATCATCACACCGTCCATATCAAATATTACTCCGCGAATCATCTGTCTTTCCACTCTTTCTCAATCGGCTGTATCGCCACACTACTTTTCATTCCCGAACTACTCCGTCTCCAGATACTTCTTCACATACTGCCCGGTATAGGACTTCTTGACCTTTGCAACTTCCTCCGGTGTACCCTTGGCAATCACTGTGCCGCCGCGGTCGCCGCCTTCCGGTCCCATATCAATGATATAATCAGCCGTCTTAATCACATCGAGATTATGCTCGATTACCACCACTGTATTGCCGCCTTCCGTCAGCTTATGCAAAATGTCAACCAGCTTATGCACATCGGCAAAATGCAGTCCCGTTGTCGGCTCGTCCAAAATATAAATCGTCTTTCCCGTGCTTCGCTTTGAAAGCTCCGTTGCCAGCTTGATACGCTGTGCTTCACCGCCGGAAAGCTCTGTAGACGGCTGTCCCAGTTTGACATAAGACAGTCCGACATCATTGAGTGTTTCGATTTTACGGCGAATACTCGGCACATTGTCAAAGAAGGTAACGGCTTCTTCCACCGTCATATCCAGTACATCGTAAATGTTCTTGCCCTTGTACTTAACCTCCAGCGTTTCCCTGTTGTAACGCTTGCCGTCGCAGACTTCGCAAGGCACATAAACGTCCGGCAGGAAGTGCATTTCAATTTTAATAATACCGTCACCGGAGCAGGCTTCGCAGCGTCCGCCCTTAACATTAAAGCTGAAACGTCCTTTTTTGTATCCGCGTTCCTTAGCATCGGTTGTTGCCGCAAACAAATCACGAATCATATCGAATACCCCGGTATATGTTGCCGGATTAGAACGCGGTGTCCGTCCGATTGGTGACTGGTCAATATCAATGACCTTGTCCAACTGCTCAATTCCGACAATGTCGTCATGCTTTCCTGCAATACATCTTGCACGGTTTAAAGACTTTGCAAGGTGCTTATACAATATCTCGTTGACCAGTGAACTCTTTCCCGAACCGGAAACACCGGTTACGCAGGTCAGCACACCCAACGGAATATCCACGTCTACATTTTTGAGATTGTTTTCTCTTGCTCCCTTGACCGTAATCCAGCCTGTCGGCTTTTTGCGCTCCTTCGGTACAGGAATCTTAATTCTACCGCTTAAATACGCACCTGTCACCGATTCCTTACAGCGCATAATATCCTCAGCCGTTCCGACTGCCACGACATTTCCACCATTCTTACCGGCACCCGGACCGATATCCACAATATAATCGGCGGCACGCATCGTATCTTCATCATGTTCCACCACCAGCACGGAATTCCCCAGATCACGCAAATGCAGGAGTGTCTTTAACAGCTTGTCATTGTCACGCTGGTGCAGTCCGATACTCGGCTCGTCTAAAATATACGCAACACCTACCAGTCCCGAACCAATCTGTGTTGCCAGACGGATTCTCTGCGCTTCTCCACCCGACAGTGTCGCTGTTGCACGGGACAGCGCCAGATAATCCAGTCCGACATCCATTAAGAACTGGATTCGTGCTTTAATTTCCTTTAAAATCTGACTGCCGATTGCAAGCTGTCTTTCCGAAAGCTGCATATTCTGTAAAAACTCCTGCAATTTAACAATCGAAAGATTGGTAATCTCATAAATATTTTTATCCGCAACAGTCACGGCAAGGGAAGACGGCTTTAAACGCTGACCCTTACATGCCTTACACGGTGTAATCTGCATAAATTCTTCATACTGCTGTTTCATTGTATCCGAACCGGTTTCACGGTAACGCTTCTGCATATTGCGGATTAAGCCCTCAAATGCTATATCGTACACACCTTCGCCGCGCTGTCCGCGGTAATGCACCTTTACGGAATGTCCGTTTGTTCCGTGAATAATAATATCGCGGATTTCCTGCGGATAATCCTGAAACGGTGTAGAAAGGCTGAAATGATATTCTTCCGCAAGTGCTTTCATAATCGCTCTTGTAAAACTGCCCTCGTCCGTCACCGACTGCCAGCCCATTGCCACAATCGCACCTTCATCAATGCTTAACCGCTCATCCGGTATCATCAGTCCGACATCAAATTCCATTTTATAGCCCAGTCCGAAACACTCCGGACACGCACCGAACGGATTGTTAAATGAGAAGCTTCTCGGTTCGATTTCTTCAATACTGATTTCACAATCCGGGCAGGCAAAGCTCTGGCTGAAATGCATCGGCTCACCGCCAATGACATCCACTGTCATCAGACCGTCTGCCAGTTTCAGTGTGGTTTCAATTGAATCGGTCAGACGCTTCTGGATTCCTTCCCGCACAGATAAGCGGTCCACTACAATTTCAATATTGTGCTTTTTATTCTTTTCCAGCTTAATCTCATCGGTCAGTTCATACATATTGCCGTCTGCAATTACACGGACATAACCGCTCTTTTTAGCCTGTTCAAACAACTTGACATGTTCACCCTTTCGTCCGCGGACAACCGGCGCCAGAAGCTGGATTTTCGTCCGTTCCGGTAACTGCATAATCACATCTACCATTTGGTCAACCGTCTGTTTCTTAATCTCCCTGCCACACTTCGGACAATGCGGAATGCCGACTCTTGCATACAGCAGTCGGAAATAATCGTAAATTTCCGTCACCGTACCGACCGTTGAACGCGGATTGCGGTTCGTAGATTTCTGGTCAATGGAAATCGCCGGAGATAAGCCTTCAATACTCTCTACATTTGGTTTTTCCATCTGTCCGAGGAACTGTCTTGCATAAGAAGACAGGGATTCCATATATCTTCGCTGACCTTCCGCATAAATGGTATCGAATGCCAATGAAGACTTTCCCGAACCGGACAGCCCTGTAAGCACAACCAGCTCGTTTCTTGGAATATCGACCGAAATATTATTCAGATTATGTTCATTTGCTCCGCGTATTTTAATAAACTGCCTGAATTTTCCCTTTTCCATTGTTTCCTCCATTTTCTGACAATGTTTTTCATTTTTTTACTATCATTTACTTGTTTTCATAAAGATACTGGTTAATCTCTATCATCTTATCACGCAGGGCCGCAGCTTCCTCGAAGTTTAATTCTGCCGCCGCCTTATGCATATTCTTTTCAATTTCTTTCTTTACCTTTTCCAGTTCCTTGACACTCATGGATTCATAATCCTTCTTTAACGTGTCGGACGGTCTGTCATCTGCCTCTGCCGCTCTTGAAATACTGATTAAATCACGCACTGCTTTGCGGATTGTCTGCGGCGTAATCCCGTGTTCTTCATTATATGCCTGCTGAATCTTTCTGCGGCGCTCTGTTTCCCCGATTGCCTTTTCCATAGACTCCGTAATCTTATCCGCATACATGATAACATGTCCTTCGCTGTTTCGTGCGGCTCGTCCAATCGTCTGTACCAGTGAGGTTTCCGTTCTTAAAAAGCCTTCCTTATCCGCATCAAGAATGGCAACTAGCGAAATTTCCGGAATATCCAAACCTTCTCTTAAAAGGTTAATGCCGACCAGCACATCAAACGCATCCAGGCGCATATCGCGGATAATGCGCTGTCGCTCCAGTGTATCAATATCCGCATGCAGATATTTTACACGGATTCCCAGTTCTTTCAGATAATCCGTTAAATCCTCTGCCATGCGCTTTGTCAGTGTTGTCACAAGAATCTTGTTATGTTTTTCAGTTTCTTTGTGAATCTCCGATACCAGATCGTCAATCTGTCCGTCAATCGGACGCACGCTGATTTCCGGGTCTAACAGACCTGTCGGGCGGATAATCTGCTCGGCAGACAGCAGTTCGTGGTCCCGCTCGTATGCTGCCGGTGTTGCCGATACAAACAGCATCTGCGAAATCTTATTTTCAAATTCTGTAAAATTCAGCGGTCTGTTATCCTTCGCAGACGGTAGACGGAAGCCGTAATCCACCAGTGTCGACTTTCTGGACTGGTCGCCTGCATACATACCGCGTATCTGTGGAATCGTGATATGCGACTCATCGACAATAATTAAAAAATCATCCGGGAAGTAGTCCATCAGTGTATACGGCGGCACTCCTGCCGGAAGTCCCGCAAGATGTCTGGAATAATTCTCAATACCCGAACAAAATCCCGTTTCCTGCATCATCTCAATATCAAAATTCGTCCGTTCCGCAATCCGCTGTGCCTCAATCAGCTTATCTTCACTTTTAAAGAACTTTACACGCTCCTCTAACTCCGCTTTGATATTCACAATCGCCTGTTCCATTTTTTCTTTCTCAACAACATAATGGGAGTTTGGGAAAATGGCAATATGGTCTAATTCCAGCTTGACCTCACCTGTCAGTGAATCAATCTGTGCAATCCGGTCTACTTCGTCCCCGAAAAACTCCACACGGACCGCGTCGCCGCTGGATGCTGACGGATACACCTCCAAAACGTCCCCGCGCACACGGAATGTACCACGCTTAAAATCCGTATCGCTTCTGACATACTGAATGTCAATCAGCTTGCGGATTACGTCGTCCCTATCCTTTTCCATGCCCGGTCTTAACGAAATCACCATGTTCTGATAATCCACCGGCGCACCTAAACCGTAAATGCACGAAACCGAAGCTACAATAATCACATCCCGCCGCTCTGACAGTGCGGCAGTTGCCGAATGGCGCAGTTTATCAATCTCATCATTAATTGCCGAATCCTTTGCAATATACGTATCACTGGACGGCACATAAGCTTCCGGCTGATAGTAGTCATAATAGGAAACAAAATACTCTACTGCATTTTCCGGAAAAAACTCCTTCATCTCCCCGTACAACTGTGCCGCCAGCGTCTTATTATGCGAAATAATGAGTGTCGGCTTCTGCACCCGCTCAATAATATTTGCCATTGTAAATGTCTTGCCCGAACCGGTAACGCCCACCAGCGTTTCAAACTGGTTTCCCTCCTCAAAACCTTTCGCCAGTTTCTCGATTGCCTGCGGCTGGTCGCCGGTCGGCTGATATTCTGATACTAATTTAAAACGCTCCATAACCTCTATCCTCTACTTTCAACACTGCGGCTTCTTTTCTAACTGGATTATACCACACCCATTTTTTAATGTACAGCACTTTCAAACATTTGTTCTATTTTTATTTTCTTTCTATTATAAATGTACTTCATTTAATTATTTCAACATAGGCCACACTTTATACGAATCCGCTTCATCTTCATTTTATCCCGGTTTCTTTCGGCACACATTTCATCTCCACCCGCATATCATAATAAAAACAAGCTCAAGGATTTTCCTATGTACATTTTCTTCGGCATTTTCATCCTGATATGCATTTTTTTTGCGGTCTTTTTTCACCGGCGCAGAAAACGGATTATCCAAAAAATCCGCAATATGAGCCCCTGTGCACAGAAAAAGCAGCTTGACGAACTGATGCAGCCGTTTGGATTTCTCTCCTGCCCACAGCAGAATATTATCACATCCGATATTGATTCGTGGCAGCGCACCTTTGGCTATACACGTCTTTTTGACTACTCTGCACCACATTTTAAAATGGTATTTGACTGCGAACCGGTTTATTTTGACTATGATAACAGAACATGGCTGATTGAATTCTGGAAAGGTCAGTACGGTATCAGCTGCGGCGCCGAAATCGGCATCTACCGTGCCGATACAATTTTGTCACCGAACCGGCTTACCAATGCCCGCTTTGAAAGCATTTCCAATTCCCTCATGCTGCCGCTGTCCATGCAGCTTTTTTATCAAGGCAGACCACTGTTTTGCATCGGACAGACCCACTGGTGGCTGACGGGCTTCCGTCCGGGATTTTTTGCCTATCCGCAGGATTTGTCACTGCGCATTTCCATCACCTTTTTAGACCGTGAAATGGCGGACAGCTTCGCCGATGCACTGATTGCCAAAGGGTACTGCCCTTACGATATTGAACTGTGCAGTGCTTCCGTTGCCTTTACCTTCGGCATACCGCACAGCTTCCAGCCGCGCTGTAAACGTCCGTTTGTTACGCACATGGCACAGCGCGTAAACCGCATTTATTGTCGTATTTTTAATAAAATCACACGACCTTTTACCGACTGTTATGAACAGATTCTATATCTGTACTTTTATCTGCCGTTTGCCTTCCGCCGCCTGCTGCGGATGAAACGCCACAAAACGCAGAAATTCCACCGATGCCGGAGGTGACCTGTCTGTGAGTGCCAATTCACGTATTACAAATGCCTATGAAAACGCTTTCTGCCTGCCCTTAAATCCTTCATCAAAATATGTACTGTTTAGTGACTGCCACCGCGGAACAGGCAGAAGCAATGATAATTTCCTGAAAAATGAATATCTCTATCTTGCTGCCTTAAAATACTACTTTTCCCACGGCTTTACTTATATTGAACTGGGTGACGGCGATGAACTTTGGGAAAACCGTTCCATGTGCCCGATTCGCGAAATGCATGCCCAAAGTTTTGAACTGCTCTCCCGCTTTTATGCGAAACACCGGTTTTACGCCGTCTACGGTAACCACGATATTACCAAACGCAGTGCCCACTTTAGCGGACGTTGTTTTTCTTCGTGCTTCTGCTGGCAGGAGCAGTGTGAAATCCCGATGTTTGCCGAAATTACATTTTATCCCGGAATTATTTTAAAAGACTGCGCCAAAAGAAAAGACCTCTTTTTACTGCACGGACATCAAAGTGATTTGTTAAACAGCACCTTCTGGCGGCTTTCACGGTTTCTTGTCCGCTATGTATGGCGTCCTTTGGAATCCCTTGGAATCCCTGATCCAACCAGTGCCGCCAAAAACCACACAAAGAAAAATACTACGGAAAAGAAGCTGTCCGCATGGGCAAAACAGCACGAACTGATTTTGATTGCCGGTCACACCCACCGCCCCGTTATCGGAAACCGTACCTCTCCGTACTGCAACATCGGAAGCTGTGTATCCCCCGCCGGTATTACTGCGATTGAAATCGAAAACCGTTGTATGACACTTATCAAATGGTCACAGGGCACGCGCAGCGATATGTGTCTTCAGGTCTTACGTGAACCGCTCGGCAGCCCGCTGTGCATTGACGATTTTTTGTAATAATTAAAGCCCCTGCAGCAGTCCGGGTTCTTTGTACCGCTCTCCAAAAGATTAGATTTTTACGTCTAACCTTTGGAACCGGTACAATTTACCATGTCTGCCAAAGGGGCTTATTCTTTATCCGCTATATATTCATTTTATACAGGTGGAAAATTCGTATCTATTTCTGCATTTCCTCCATCAGATATTCAACCGCTGTATTCCACTGAGTGTCCTCATTTTCATCTGTTCCCTGTTCTACCGCAATATCAGGTGTCACTCCCTGTCCATGGATATTCTGACCGTTTGGTGTGTAATACTTTGCGGTTGTCAGTTTGACAGCACTGCCGTCTGTCAGTGGCTTAATCGTCTGCACAATGCCTTTGCCAAAGGTCTGTGTCCCGATAATTTTTCCCTTGCCGTAATCCTGCATGGCGCCTGCAAAAATTTCCGAAGCACTGGCACTGTTGCCGTTGACTAAAACTGCTATCGGTATATCCAGTTCATGACCGTCTTTGCCCTTATACTCTGTTCTTTTGCCGCTTTTGTTTTCTGTATACACAATCAGCCCATCCGAAAGTGTATAATCCAGCATTTTTACAACTGTATCCAGCACACCGCCCGGATTATCACGCAAATCAATCACAAGTGCCTGCATGCCCTCATCTTCCAGTACCTGCAATGCATCCTTGTACTGCTGTGTCGTTACATCTTCAAACTGTGAAACAGACAGATATCCAATCTGATTTTCCCGCATTTCATATTCAACCGTCTGCGCCTTGATTTCATCACGGACAACATCAACGGAAAATGCCGCATCATCACGGACGGCATCCAAATGCACACTCGTTCCTTTTTCACCTTTTATCAGCGCAACCGCACTACTTAAATCCATGTCCGTAATATCAGTTCCGTCCACCGTTGTAATTTTATCGCCATTGCGAAGTCCCGCCGCATAAGCCGGTGCGTCTTCATACGCGTCAATCACCAGCACTGCACCGTCATCACTTTTCTGGCAGACCGCGCCGATACCATAAAACTTTCCGGTTGTGGATTCCACCAGACTCTGATATTCATCGGGTGTATAATAAACCGTATATTTATCACCGTAAGATGCCAGATACGCCTTGTAAATCATCTCTTTTGCAGTATCCGTATCCACATCTTCCATGTAGAACAAATCCATTAAAGAATCGATTGCATTCAGCTTTGCTTCTACTTCACTGCCGATGCCCTCATCTTCTGTCGTTGCTGTATCCTGCACATAAATTTCACCATTTACGCCTATATGGACAAATCCTTTGTGATAAAAAACATTTAAAAGAACAACACCTGCCAGTATGGCAATTGACAAACCGGCTATCGCACCGAATATCAGACCTCTGCCAAATCCTCTCTTTTTCACCGTCTGCTGATTTTCTTCTAACTCATTCATGCGCTGTCTAAATCCTTCCTGCTGTTTTACGGCTTCCTTCCTTATAAATATGCTGTTATGCAGCTATATATCTTCACCTATGCCGTTCTTTATAAGTAATTTTCTTTACAAATACGACTGTGGATTCACATACGTTCCATTCTTAATCATTGCAAAATGCAGATGGACACCATTTGAATTTCCTGTTGTTCCCATCAATCCAATGGTCTGTCCCTGCGTTACGGTATCACCGACCGAAACCTTCAAAGCTGAACAATGCATATAAACCGTACTGAATCCGTTTCCATGGTCAATCGTAATATAATTGCCCGCAGTTGCACTATATTTTGCAATAATAACAGTTCCTGATGCTGAAGCATAAATCGGATCACCGGCAACACCAACACTGACTGCACCGATATCCAGTCCCTTATGCGGCGAACTTCGATCCTCCGTATCACCAAACGGCGATGTAATACGCTTTGAAACCGTTGGCCAAATAAATCCACTGCTTGACGGTGTTGAACTATTTCCGCTGTTACTGCTGCTATTACTGTTACTATTGCTATTCTGTCCCGAGCTGCTGTTTTGATTCTTCTTTTCTTTCTCGGCTTTTTTTGCTGCCGCATCTTCCTGCTGCTTCTTCGCTACAAGATTTAAGATTTCATTCTCCTGCTCCTGCATCTCTTTTTCAAGCTGCGCCTTTGTCGATGCTGTCTGTGTCGTCTGTGTTGACAGCGCCGCAAGTTCCTGTTCCTTTGCCTGCTGTACCAGAGCCAGCGCTGACTTCTGATCTTCAAGTGAAATCTTCATCGTATCCAGTTCCGCATAATCGCTTTCCAAATTCTGTTTTGTCTGCTCAATATACTGAATCGTTTCTTCATACTCCTGAAGCTTCTGTCTGTCATACTCTGAAATTTTTGTAATATAATCCGCTTTATTTAACAAATCCGCAAGACTCGATGAAGACAGCAAAATGTCCAGATATGTATCTTCATTTCTCTCATACATAAACTGGATTCTTAATTTCATCGAATCATACTGCACATCTGCATCAATTTCAGCCTGTTCCAGATTGACCCTGGCTTCTTCTATCTGATTCTGCATATCCTCAATCTGCGTATTCAGCGACTGCAGACTGCTATCCAGCGTTGACATTTTTCCGTCCAGCTGTTCGATATAACTTTTCGTATCCGCAGATTCCTGTTGGAGCTGTTCCAGCTGTTTTTTCGTATCTTCATACTGACTGCTTAACTGGTCCTGCTTATCTTTTGCCTGATTCAAATCTGTTACTGTATCCCCAAATGCGCGGATTCCATTTCCAAACGGCGCATTGACATAAATGACCAGCATAAACAGAATAAGAACTACGGAAATCCCTCTTTTTATTCGCCTATGTGCCATACTTTCCTCCATTCTTAAGCGACTATGCCCATCCGGGTATATGTTTCGCCCCAAAAACGAAAGGTGCCACGCAAGAGTCATCTCGTGGCTTTCCTGCGACAGCACCTTGTTGTTCATTAAACGTTTGCGTGCTTCCGTACAGCAAAGAAACTGCCCAGTGCACCAATTCCAATACCCAGCGCGATTGCAACCGGTGTAAGAATCCGGAATACTTCTGATACCGGGAGAAATGCCAGAATATTATTCAAAATTGAGAATTTATTCAAAACATATGCAATAACATTCTGATACATATAACGGAAAATCACAATGGGAATAATCGCACCGATGATACCAATTGCAATACCCTCTACGAAGAACGGTGCATTAACAAACGCATCCGTTGCTCCGATAAATTTCATAATCGAAATTTCCTCTTTACGGACTGTAATACCAATGACAATCGTATTGGTAATCAGGAAGATGGAAACTGCGAGCAGAATTATAATCACTGCAATTGCCACATATCCAACCAGCTTTGCCGCACTTGACAGACCGCTCGCTGTTGCTTCGGAACGGTTGACCTGACGCACGCCGTCCAGATTTTCAAGATATGTAACCAGCGTTCCCTGCATTCCCGCATCACTTAAATAAACTTCATAGGATGCCGAATTAATCAGCGGATTATCCTTAAAGCCTTCCGCAAGATCCGGATATGCTGCAAAATATTCTGACTTAAAGTTATTCCATGCTTCTTCAGCCGATGTATAATGAACGCTTGAAACCTCTACACGGTTGCTGATTGTATCACCCAGCTTCTTAATCTCTGTATCCGAAAGTCCTTCATCAAAGAACACCGTAACACAGACTTCATTTTCAGCTTTCTTTACCATATACTCAAAATTCATCATA
>ENA-UOJC01002417-UOJC01002417.1-human-gut-metagenome-genome-assembly--contig:-C104-NODE-2417-length-20388-cov-5.067132_pt1 | contig 20388 bp, 18 predicted proteins | sample MGYA00242339_ERZ723886 | MGnify/ENA metagenome assembly ERZ723886 | reverse complement strand
GGGGGATTGCGGCCATTATTGATCCGGTTCTGGACTATGATCCGAAATCCGGCCGGACTCAGACAACCTCCGCCGATCGGCTGATAGATTTCGTGAAAAAGCAGCAACTGACCGTCAATTGGTTACTGGAAACTCACGCCCATGCCGATCATCTTTCGGCAGCCCATTATTTGCGCGAGAGGGGCGGCGGCAACATCGCCATCAGCGAAAAAGTTGTCGAAGTTCAGCGGATATTCAAGCCCATTTTTAACCTTGAGCACACCTTTGCACTGGATGGATCACAGTTTGACCATCTGCTGACTGACGGTGAAACCTTTTAACTGGGGGGCTTGACAGTGCAGGCGTTGCAGGTTCCTGGCCATACGCCAGCAGATATGGCTTTCCAGATTGCTGATGCGATTTTCCTTGGCGATACCCTTTTTATGCCTGATGTGGGCACCGCGCGTTGTGATTTCCCGGGTGGGGATGCGCAGCAGCTTTATCATTCCATCCGTAAGATCCTCAGTTTTCCGGCACAGACCCGTTTATATGTGTGCCATGACTATCCCCTGCAGACAGGGAGCCCCAATGGCAGAGCAGCGTAGCCGAACAGCGGGCGACCAATATTCATTTCCATGATGGGAACGATCTGGCCGCCTTTGTGGCGCTTCGGCAGGCGCGGGATAAAACTCTGGCCACCCGGCACTTCTGTTACCGTCGATTCAGATCAATATCCGGGCCGGTGAATTCCCGTCAGCGGAAGATAATGGCGTCTGTTATTTAAAAATCTCTTTAAATCATCTGTAACCAAGCAGGGGTTATAGTTGGCTGAAATGGAATGGTGTTGATCATGAGTAAAATCATGTTAGTGATTGTCGGTGGTGTGGCTGGGGGAGCTTCGGCTACAGTGAGGGCCCGGCGTTTATCGGAAACGCTCGAGATTATTCTGTTAGAGCGTGGTGCCTATGTATCTTTGGCCATCTGTGGTCTGCCTTATCACATCGGAGGCGAGATCCCCGAACGCCAGCAATTGCTTTTGAAAGCACCGCAGGATTTTATTTAACGTTTCAACATTGATGTCCGTATTGAGCATCAGGTGTTGCAGATCGAGGCTAACAAGAAAGTGGTCCACATCAGGAATGAGCAGACGGGGGAGGTTTGCCACGAGAGCTATGAAAAACTCCTGCTCAGCGAAACGCAATTCGTCCTCCCCTGGAGGGCGTTGACTTCCCTGGTGTCTTTACTCTGCGTATGCTGCCGGATATGAATAACATTCTGGCGCATATCCACTAACATCGGCTAACACATGCCACGGTCGTCTGGGGGTATCGGGTTGAAAATGGTGGAGGCACTGGTCAATCTGGGGCTCAGGGTGACATTGTTGGTGTTGGGTGCCAAAGTGATGACCCCACTTGATGCCGAGATGATTGCCGTATTACACCAGGAGCTCCGGCAGAAGGGCGTCAATTTGCGTTTGCAATCGGGTATGGGAGCGATTACGCAGGTGGGTGATACCCAGCTTTTACAGCTCAGTTTGAATACGGGCGAGGTGTTGGCGACGGGGATGGTGTTGCTGGCTATTGGTGTAAAACCAGATACGCAATTAGCCAGAAGTGCCTGGTTGGTGCCCGGTACGACAAGGCAGAGGTCCATCTCAATGAGCAATCACAGCAGGACTTACAGAATCTCGAAAAAATTATCTTCGGAGACAGTTAGCACTCGGTCCGGTCGGTCTTTGATCGGGCCACTGCAATATAAAAAACCGCCTTACGTACAATATTTTCACTTTCCCAAACGGAGCCCATGATTAACAGTTAGTTCAGAGCCTAGGGTTACCTGAGTCAAGGGCTTCACAGTGCATAAAATCATTTTAATGCCTTACATTTTACGTTTCATTAGCGGCTCGCTGTAAGGAAAAAAGCTGGCTGACAGGTTCTTTTTTCTGACTTATACTATTGTCAAGGTGATGGCGTTCCACCTTTCCCAACCGCCCCGTCCGGGGCTGATGACGCCTGATATGACTCTTGAATTTCAGGAGGTATGTCAGGGCGTTCATAAATCCTTCTGGCCTGTATACTTCCCTTAACGGGGATACATCTTTGATTAATGTTTTTGGTCATCTCAATCCTGACAGTGATGCCATCTGTACCGCCGCTGTCACAGCTGACTGGCTTTCCCGACAGGGCCGTCCTTCCCGTGCGTGGAGGAACGGTGAAGCGAACCCGGAAACCCGCTATATTTTTGAAACAGCCGGTATCCCCCTGCCCCCCCTTCTCGATTTCCCCCTGAAAAGGGAACGGGTATGGCTGGTCGATTTTACCGAACCGGCGCAGGGGCCTGCTGACCTTCCTGAGAGTAATATCATCGGAATTATCGATCATCACCGGCTGGGAGGTCTGGCCACCTTACTGCCGCTGGAGGTCTGGATAAAACCGGCAGGTAGCAGCGCAACAGTACTCTGGTTGCTGATGGATGCAGAAATGCGCCGCACCATGCCCCCGACTCTCGGCATCCTGCTTCTTGGTGCGCTGCTCAGCGACACGGTAAACCTGCATTCACCCACCACGACGGAAGACGATATCCGGACAGCCGCTGAGCTTTTCGTGCTGTCGGGAATAAAACACAAAGCTTTTGTTCACGGCCTTATGGCCGCTAAAACCGATATCACCGGACAGACGGCCGGTCAGATTCTGAATAAAGATCTTAAGACTTTTTCGCTCGCAGGCACAGATGTGCGTATTGCCCAACTGGAGGTGAGCTCACCTGATCAGGTCGCTCCTTTACTGGAGGAACTGCGGAATACGATGGCGCAGATGGTGGTAAATACGGGAGCCGGGCTGATCGTGCTGATGGTAACCGATATCAATAAGTGTTTTTCAACACTCTATTTCGCCGGACCGGAGAGCGGTAATGCCACATCATGCTCCTTACCGGGCATGGTCAGCCGCAAGAAACAACTTCTGCCCTGGCTCGAACATTTCCTCAGGCAAGGCCGGAGACAGCTATGAAAATCTATACTCACGCACTTGTTCTGGTTCAGGGGAAAGAGGATGGCGTTCCCCTTCTCGCACTGGCGGCGGCTCTGTCCCGTCTGCTTGAGATGAAAATCACGCTTGCCCATATCTGTAACGACTACCGGGAGATGAACTATGTCTCGGACAGCCTGATGGACGATGCCGTCTCCAGGGATGTTGTCCAGGCGAAGGCGCTGCTCAGTGAGCTGACATCCTCGGTGGATGAGCACGTTGACGCCCGTGAGCTGGTCACCATGCGGCGTTTCGAGGATATACAGAAATGCATCACCGATACCGGTGCGGATCTTGTGATTGCAGGTCACCGTAACCGGTTTATGGGCACGCTGACCTCACGTTCAGCTGAATACGTTAACCACCTGAACGTGGATGTTCTGATTAAACACATTTACGACTGAGTTACAGGAGATTGCCATGAATTTTATACTGGAAAAAGTCACCGCTCGCGAAATACTTGATTCCCGCGGTAACCCCACTGTAGAGGTGGATGCCTGGACTTCTGACGGGCTGATGGCTCGTGCATCAGTGCCCTCCGGGGCCAGTACCGGTTCGCGGGAGGCAACTGAGCGCCGCGATGGTGACCCGGGGCGTTTTGGTGGCAAAGGGGTGCTTGATGCTGTTAAGGCCGTCAATACTGAAATCTGTGATGCCATCAGGGGAGCCGATGTGCGGGAGCAGCGGCGGCTGGATAATATTATGCGGGAGCTTGACGGCACGGAGAACAAAAGCCGGCTCGGCGCCAATGCCATTCTGGGTGTATCGCTGGCAGTAGCGAGACTGGCTGCACAGGTCACCCGTCAGCCACTGTACCGCTATCTTGGGGGGCTTAATGCCGGTCTTCTGCCCGTTCCGTGCATGAATATTATTAATGGTGGCGTTCATGCCCGGGGTCAGGGCGCTGACTTTCAGGAGTTCATGATAGCACCGCACGGTGCATCAACGCTCACTGAGGCGGTTCGTCAGGGCAGTGAAGTCTATCAGGCCCTGCGTCAGATCCTTGTGTCAAGGGATCTCTCTGCTGCGGTGGGTGATGAAGGCGGATTTGCCCCTGCCGTCTCATCAAACAGAGAGCCTCTGGAATTCATCGTTCAGGCCATTGAAAAAGCCGGTTACCGTCCGGGGGAAGACATCAGTATCTGTATGGACCCGGCTTCCAGCGAATTTTATCGTGACGGGAAATATCATCTTCGCACCGAAAACAGCGCCCTGAGTGCTGAAGAGATGACGGATTATTACGGGGAACTGATGAACCAGTTCCCCGTAATTCTGCTTGAAGACGGACTCGCAGAGGATGACTGGACTGGCTGGAAATATCTGCACGACAAACTGGGCGGGCGTGCTGAACTGGTCGGTGATGACCTGTTCGTGACCAATGTGAAGTATATCCGCCGTGGCATTGAGGAAAACCTTGCCAGCGCAGCCCTCATTAAACTTAATCAGATAGGCACGCTCAGCGAGACATTTGACGCAGTTTCACTGTGTCATGAAAACGGATGGGGGGCTTTTATTTCGCACCGCAGCGGTGAAACCATGGACACGTTTATCGCCGATATGACGGTGGCGCTGCGTGCGGGACACCTTAAAACCGGCGCACCCTGCCGCGGAGAACGAATTGAAAAATACAATCAGCTTATGCGCATCGAGCAGGAGCTGGGCAACGAAGCCCGGTATGCAGGTATAAACGCCTTTGTTCGTCATCTCTGACGGGCATATCACGGACATCAGAGCAGCGTATACCGGATGAGTCCGGTATACGCCTTAATTCTTCTTAGGTGGGGAACGCAGCATTGAGTCAGCTGGCAGCAATTATGATTGGTGGGGCCGTGGGATGTATTATCCGCTGGTTTTTTGGGATGAAATTCAACAGTTTTTTCCCGTCTCTTCCACCCGGAACCCTGGTAGTGAATTTGCTGGGAGCATTTATCATTGGTGGCGCAATGGCATATTTCATTCGTCATCCTCACGTAGATCCGACCTGGAAACTGCTGATCGTCACCGGTCTGTGTGGGGGGCTGACTACCTTTTCAACATTTTCTGTCGAGGTTTTCACCTTATTGCAGGCAGGAAATTACACGTGGGCTTTCACCTCCGTACTGGTGCACGTGATGGGATCGCTGCTGATGACCGCGGCGGGTTTTTATCTGATAGCGTGTCTTATATGATTCTCAGGTACCAGGCAAAACGTAAGCGTTAAGTGAGCGCCGTATTGACGGCTATTTATTGGTGAGATCTACGTTCCATGGCAGCAGTTCGGCCACTTTGTTGATGGGCCACTCCGGCAATACGCTCAGGATATGGCGAAGGTAACCCTCTGGATCGATACCGTTCAGCCTGCACGTTCCGATCAGACCATACAGCAGGGCACCACGTTCACCACCATGATCACTGCCGAAGAAGATGTAGTTTTTCTTGCCCAGACAGACCGCTCGTAGCGCGCGCTCAGCAGCGTTATTATCCGGCTCTGCCAGACCATCATCGCAGTAGTAACACAGGGCATCCCACTGGTTCAGTGCATAAGCGAACGCCTCGCCTAACCGGGATTTTTTCGACAGAGTGGCTCTTTTCTCCACCAACCAGTCATGCAGGGATATCAGCAACGGTTTACTTCGGGACCGTCTGGCGGCCAGCCGCTGAGATGCCGGAAGGCCGCGTATTTCCTCTTCTATCGCGTATAACTCACTGATGCGCTTCAGAGCCTCCTCTGCTGTGGCCGTCCGGGTGCTGATATAGACGTCATGGATTTTGCGCCGCGCATGAGCCCAGCATGCCGCTTCTGTCAACGGGCCACCTTCACGCTCTGCGCTGAACAACCTGTCGTACCCTGCGAAGGCATCTGCCTGCAGCACGCCATGATAGTGCCGAAGATGTTGCTGAGGGTGTTTCCCCTGTCGGTCCGGTGAGAAGGCGAACCATGCCGCTGGCGGATCTGATGAACCCGCGCTTCTGTTATCACGGACATATGTCCAGATACGCCCGGTTTTCGTCTTCTTTCTGCCCGGCGCCAGCACGGGCACCGGAGTGTCATCCGTATGCAGTTTGCGGCAGTCCATCACGTAGTGGTAGAGGGCTTCATCCAGCGGGGCCATTAACCGGCAGCACGCATCCACCCAGTTGGAGAGCAGCGCACGACTCAGATCCACACCCTGACGGGCAAAGATTTCGCACTGGCGATACAGCGGCAGGTGTTCACAGTATTTGGCCGTTAACACGCGGGCCAGCAGACCCGGCCCGGCGATGCCCCGGTCGATAGGACGTGAGGGCGCTGGCGCTTCAACGACGCAGTCGCATCGGGTACAGGCCTTTTTCACTCTGACCGTGCGGATCACTTTCAGGGCGCTGGAGACCAGCTCCAGTTGCTCCGCGCTGACTTCGCTGAGATAGGCCATATCACTACCGCAACCAGGACAGCTGGTTTCAGCTGGCTCCAGTCTGTTTATTTCGCGGGGAAGATGTTCCGGTAACGGGCGACGATGACGGGACTGGCGCAACTGACGCGGAACCTGCTGATCATTGTCCCGGCCGTTGTAACGATCGCTTTGCTGCTCCTGCTGTTTCAGCAGGGCTTCGGCTTCTTCGACCTGCCGGCGTAGCTTTTCTGAACGGGTACCGAACAGCATCCGGCGCAGTTTTTCTATCTGAGCCCGCAGATATTCTATTTCACGCTCTTCGTTCTCTATTTTCTCTTCTGCGCGGGCCAGCGCCGAACGCAGGAACGACTCAGTCTCAGCAACGAGACTGAGCTGGCTGTCTTTCTGGCGAAGCGCGTCTTCCAGCGCAGCGATACGGGCGAGATAGTCCTGACTCATGACCCCATTTATAATGCGGTCATGCGCTTTTTACAACATCGTCAGTGAGTTAAGGCGTGCAGTTTTAGGTTGCCGCCAGTCCAGCTTATCGAGGAGCATGGCGAGTTGTGAGCGGGTGATGGCGATTTTGCCGTCGCGTACAGCAGGCCAGACGAACTGTCCCTCTTCCAGACGTTTGGTAAACAGACACAGACCGTCAGCATCAGCCCAGAGGATCCTCACGGTGTCACCTTTACGACCACGGAAGATAAACAGGTGGCCGGAGAACGGATTGTCATCAAGAACATGCTGGACCAGTTCGCCCAGACCATTGAAGGACTTACGCATATCGGTGACCCCGGCAACCAGCCAGATACGAGTGCCTGACGGTAAGGGTATCATCGGCTCCTCCCGGTCAGCTCGCGGATCAGCGTTTTCAGAAGTGCAGGTGATAAATCCCCGGACAGACGCAGGCTGGCACCGCCGACAGTCACCTCGCATGTCATGGCCTCGCGGCAGGCTGGAGCGGCGGGTTCATAGTGCGGCTCAGCATGGTGTGACAGGGCCATATCAGGCAGGACAACGGGGATAACAGAGTCTTGCTCTCTGATTGACCGTTGTATTTCATCGGGCAGAAGATGTCTGTAACGCTGGCGCCAGGTAAACAGCAGATTGTCATTAATTCCATTATCCCGCGCCAACCGGGCAACACAGGCTCCAGGCTGATATGACTTTTCGACGAGAGCCAGCTTAAAGTCCATTGAGTAGGACGCCCGCGCCCTGCGGGGCTGAAGAGTGTTTGACATTGATAGAGTCCATTAACGTTAATAAGAGGACTCTATCATCGTCAATCGTTAGTAATCGCAACAGGCGGCAGTGGCTTGACGCTTACGGCAAAACTAACCTCCAGGCATAATCAAGCACATAATTAATGGTGTACCCTGAGAACAACTGTGCCGGTGAAGGGCTTTGGAGGCAATGCCGGTAATCCGGCTAAAGACAATTACAGTCCGCGACATTTACCTGGGCAGACATTCAGCTACTCAAACAGAGGTGGGTTTACGGAACCCCTCCTCTGTGAGCCCCTAACGCTGACACTGCAGGTACCCTGACATACTATATACTGCGCTGATTAACTCTCGCAGAAAGTGCCTCTGCACTTTCCTTACGTTCACTGTAGCGGTCAACCAGGCAGGCCGTTCTTCCCCGGGTAAGCAACGTAAACTTCATCAGCTCTTCCATCACATCCACGATCCTGTCGTAATAGGCTGAGGGTTTCATCCTGCCTTCTTCATCAAATTCCTGCCAGGCTTTGGCGACTGATGACTGATGACTGATTCGGGATGGTGATCATTCGGTAAGCGTGCAGCGAGAACCGTATTGACGGGGATGTGTTATTCAGTTGGCAGTGCTACGCGCCAGGGGAGTAGTTCGCTGACCCGGTTTATCGGCCAGTCCGCTATGACGTTAAGGACGTGACGGAGGTAGCTTTCTGGCTCCACTCCGTTCAGTTTGCATGTCCCGATCAGGCTGTACAGCAGCGCTCCCCGCTCTCCTCCATGATCCGAACCGAAGAACAGGTAGTTTTTGCGGCCCAGGCTGACCATCCGTAGCGCATTCTCAGCTATGTTGTTATCTGCCTCGGCCCAGCCGTCGTCAGTATAGTAAGCCAGCGCCGGCCACTGGTTCAGTACGTACGTGAACGCTTTCGCCAGTTCTGAGTGTCGCGACAGCGTTTTCACCTTTTCACGCAGCCAGCTTTCCAGGGATTTCAGTCGCGGTTTAGCTTTTTGCTGACGTTCTGCAAGGCGTTGCTTCGCCGGCATCCCCCTTATTTCCGCCTCGATGGCATACAACTCACCGATCCGTTTCAGAGCTTCCTTCGTCAGCGCTGACGGGGTGCGAACGTGCACATCGTGGATCTTGCGGCGGGCATGAGCCCAGCAGGCAGCTTCCGTTATCTGTCCATTGCGGTACAGTTCGTTGAACCCGGCGTACGCATCCGCCTGCAGAACACCGCTGAAGCCGGCGAGATGGCTCTGCGGGTGGATACCTTTTCTGTCCGGGTTGTAAGCGAACCCCACTGCCGGCGCCAGCTTTGACCCGGCGTTACGGTCGTCACGAACGTACGTCCACAACCGCCCGGTCTTCGTTTTCTTATTACCTGGCAGGAGGTTGCCGTCCTGAAGCGCCCCTTCCAGCGGTGACAGTCGCCGGCAACACGCATCCACCCAGCCCGACAGCAGTGAGCGGCTCAGCTCCACACCCTGGCGGCCGTATATTTCAGACTGGCGGTACAGCGGGGTGTGCTCTGCATACTTTGAGGTCAGCACGCGGGCCAGCAGCCCCGGTCCTGCGATACTCCGCTCGATGGGCCGCGAAGGCACAGGGGCCTGCACGATGGCATCGCACTGAGTACAGGCATGTTTTTCACGTACTGTCCGGATAACCCGGAAGGCGCTGCGCATCAGCTCCAGTTGTTCGGCGGCATCCTCACTCAGGTAGCTCATCACACCACCACATTCCGGATGATGGTCAGTGGTATCGTCTCCTGAGTTATGTCTCAGACTGTGCATTGCGCGATCGCCTGATGCTCGCGCTGGTGTGTCATGGTGCACTCAGACGCACTGACGCGACGACAGTAGCATTGAGGATATCTTTCCTGCTATAGGCTTATACGGATTCGCGCCGAAAACACTACAGCAGGCCAGATTTATCCCGTTCTTAAGTAAAAAAACCAACGATGTACTCATCCTGCCGCCACTTTGGGTGATCTTTCAAACTGGCTGAATTGGATGATATTTTAAGCTTGCTTTAACAAATGGTGTTGGAACTATTTAGTAATGTCACTTTTCTGGGGGCTTTTAATTAAGTAGGTTAAATTTTATCCAGGTGTGGTAGACTGAAACACATTCATTGAAAGGTTAATCATCATGTCATTTCTCGATTACGCAATGAAGCTCATCGGTGGAACGTCCACCGCCACCTGCCCCATCTGCGGCTTAAAATCCCCCCAGCCTGCATCAAAGATTCGGTTAAAGCAGGCAATGCTATGCCCGGGATGTAAGGCCCTTTTTGTCTCGCCACGCTAACCCCGTCCGCCGGCTCACGTACAAACCGGTGTTCTATACTGAAATAAAGACCGGCGGCTGTTAAATCCCTGATGCCTTACGCCCATCCTGAGAGAACGTTTCTGAACTGATTTCGCAACTGCTCCTGCGCGTTAATGTCGCATCAGAGCAACGCTATGAAAATGAATCCCCGGGCATGGTTTAGCCGCTCCCGTATGTCTACGAAAGCCCCTGAACTGGTGCCGTCTCCTGCCAACGACTCAACAAGCGAAAATAGCTTGCGCTCTGAGCTGTTTTCGACGCCTCAGATGGAACGTTACGGCCAGAAACTGGCGCATACTCATAAGTTGTCGCCGGACAAGCTGCCTTACTATCTTCTTAAACGGCTGGGGGATAATGAGGCTGCGATCACGCAAAACTGTTATGCGCTCAATGCCGGGAAAAAATCGAGCATCATGCCCGCGGGTGAGTGGCTGCTTGATAATTACTACCTGATTGAGGAACAAATCCGCATTGTCCGCCAGCACCTGCCAAAAAGCTTTGGCAAAGGCCTCCCGTCCCTGGCATCGCCTCACCACTGCCCGCGCATTTACGATATTGCATCTGAAGCTATTGCCCACGGAGACGGGCGCTGGGATGTGGCCAGCCTGACCAGCTATATTGCGGCCTATCAACAGGTGACGCCGCTGACGTTAGGCGAGGTCTGGGCGCTACCGGGCATGCTGCGTCTGTCTCTAATCGAAAATCTGCGTCGCGTCAGTATGGAAGTAGTAAAAGCCCAGCAAGAGCGCAGCCTGGCAGATACATGGATTACGCGGATTTTCGAATGTGCCGAGAATACTCCGGCAGACTTAATCATGGTGGTCGCCGACATGGCGCGCGCGCGGCCGCCGCTGAGCAGTGCGTTTGTCGCAGAACTGGTACGCCGCCTGCAGGGGCGCGGCAATGCGCTGGCTCTGCCGCTGACCTGGGTGGACCAGCGTCTTGCTGAACAGGGCGTGACAACAGAGGTTCTCATTCACCGCTTCAATCAACAGCTTGCGGCCAGCCAGCTTTCCGTCAGCAACAGCATCGCGGGCTTGCGTTTGCTGAGCGAAACGAACTGGGCTGATTTCGCCGAGGCAATCAGCGTCGTAGAACAGACATTGCGTCTCGATCCTGCCGGCACCTATTCCCGTATGCACTTTGATACCCGGGATCATTACCGCCACGTCATCGAGATCCTGGCCAGAGACAGTCATTTCAGCGAGTCAGAGGTAGCCAGCCGGGTACTGGCGCTTTCTGTGGAAAATGCGCCCGGCACACCGGGGCATCATATTGGTTATTATCTGGCCGGTGGAGGCCGCGAGCTGCTGGAAGTGCAGCTTTCCGCAGATACCTCAGGGCTGATATGCCTGCGGCATAGTTTCAACAAAATCCCCTTGTTGTCATGGCTTGGCAGCCTGAGCCTGCTGACGACAGCGGTGACGGCCGGAATTTTGCACGAAACCGCGCAGCAGGGAATGGGCTTGATGCTGATACTTTTGGCGTTGCCGCTTATTTTGGCGGTCAGTCAGTTAATGAACGATTTGTTGAGCGAAGCGACCACCCGCTTTCGAATACCCAGACCGCTGCCGCGAATGGATTTTTCCGCTGGAATTCCGGCGGATTGCGCGACCCTGGTAGTGGTCCCTTGTATGCTGACAAGTCACGAAAGCATCAGCAAGCTCCTCACCAGCCTGGAAGTGTGCTGGCTGGGTAATCAGAACGAAAACCTCCGCTTCGCCCTTCTCACCGATTTTGCCGATTCCGCCGTTGAAAAACCGCCAGAAAACAGCGGGCTGCTCAGACAGGCCATCGCGGAAACAGAGGATCTTAACCGCCGCTATCCAGCCAGCCGCCCACGCTTTTATCTTCTGCACCGACAGCCAGAATGGGCCCCCACGCAGGAAAAATGGATGGGTTATGAACGCAAACGGGGAAAGCTGGCGTTGCTGAACAACTGGTTGCGCCATCCCGCGGCGCAATTTTCCAGTGTCGCAGATGCGCCAGCGCATCTGTTGCCGGGTCATATTAAATATGTCATCACCCTGGACAGCGATACGGTGTTACCGCGCGACACGGCGCATAAGCTGGTCGCGACAATGGCGCATCCGCTCAACCTGCCAGAGTATGATCCGCTACGGCAGAGGGTCGTCAAAGGGTACGGCATTTTACAGCCCGGGCTGGCGGAGGAAATGCCGCGCAACGGACAGGGACGCTATGCCGCCATGCGCAGCAGCGTGCCGGGTAATAATCCCTATTCGATGATGTCTTCAGATATCTATCAGGATCTCTTCGGCGAAGGATCGTTCGTTGGTAAGGGCATTTATGACGTCGATATCTTTGTCCTGGCCACCGCCAACGCCTGCCCGGAAAATCTGGTCCTCAGCCATGATTTACTCGAAGGGTGCTACGCTCGCTCCGGGCTACTCAGTGAAGTTTTACTCTACGAGCAGTACCCGAACAACTATCTGTCAGACGTTGCCCGCCGCACCCGCTGGATCCGTGGCGACTGGCAGCTGCTTAACTGGCTCAGCCCGTACGTCAGAAAGGCGGATGGAACCCGGGATAAAAACCCGCTATCGGCGCTTTCCTGCTGGAAGTTATTCGACAATTTACGCCGCAGTCTGGTCAGCCCGTCTTTGCTGGCGCTTCTTTTTTGCTCCCTGCTGCTGGTCCCCAACCCGCTTTATTGGCTTGGCGCGCTGGCGCTGGTGTGGTTATTGCCTTCAGCGCTGAGTATCAGCCACGACCTTCTGCATAAACCGCTTCGTCGCCCTTTGCGGCTGCATATTCCACTCGTCGCGGCCGGGGCGCTGAAACGGTTTTCCCGTATCGGGCTCAATTTTGCGATACTGCCGCATGAGGCCGGATACTCATTGTACGCCATTGCCGTGACGCTCTGGCGTCTTGGCGTCAGTCAGCGCAATCTCATCCAGTGGACCAGCCACAGCCCCGACGGCCATCAGCCCGGCGTTTCGGTGATTCGTTTTTATCGGGCGATGTGGCTGAATGTTGTCGCCGGGGCGGCATTGACGATGATGACTTTTCATTTTTCCCCACGGCTTCTGACTATCGCTCTGCCCGTCGGCGTTCTATGGTGTCTGGCCCCCCTGCTGCTGAGCTGGCTAAGCCGCCAGCCTGAACGTAAGGCGATTTCGCTGAACCAGGAACAGAAGCAGCTGCTGCGTCAGACGAGTCGCGAAATCTGGGCCTTCTTTGAAACCTTTGCCACGGCAAAAGAGAACTGGCTTCCACCGGACAATTACCAGGAAATACCGCAGCCAACCATCGCACATCGCACCTCCCCCACCAATATCGGACTTTCCCTGATGGCCAACCTGACCGCCTGGGATTTTGGCTACCTGCCCGGGGGAGAGGTTTTACAGCGCGTGACGATGACTCTCGACTCAATGGATAAAATGGAACACTTCCGGGGCCATCTCTTTAACTGGTATGACACCCGCACGCTTGCGCCCCTCAGCCCACGCTATGTTTCGAGCGTTGACAGCGGCAATATGGCCGGCCATTTACTGACATTGCGCGAAGGCCTGTCCGCCATGCGTCATCAGCCGGTTTTGAACAGCGAGCAGATCCTGGCCGGGCTGAACGATACGATAATCATTCTGGAAAAACACTGGGGTCAGAACGCGCCAACCGGTCTGCGACTGCTGCGCAAGCACTGCCTGAACGCAGCGTCGCTGCCTCCGGCGCAGCTGTTCAGCGAACTAAAAAAAATGCGCGCCCAGTGTAACCATCTGACGACGCAGTGCGCTCAGGAGAGCAGCCTTGTGGTGCGCTGGACAGGACACCTTGAGCATCAGCTGGTGCAGCTTTGCCATGAATGGTCGCATTTGCTTGGCTGGATACCTCAGACGTATAGCGAACAGATGCTGCCGACATTGAGCTGGCTTGCCGGCGCGAGCTATTGCGGCGAAGGAACGCCTCCGGCATCGGCTACGGCGCTGGCCCGCATGCGGCTGAAGATTATCACTGAACTTGAACAGCGGCTGAACGATCATGCGAGAATGGATTTTGCTTTTCTGTACAGCGAGGCGACCAGCCTGCTCAGCGTCGGCTACAACTGTGATACGAACACACCCGATAAAAGCCATTACGATCTTCTGCCGTCTGAAATCCGTCTGACCAGTTTTCTCGCCATCGCGACTAACCAGCTGCCGTTAAAAAGCTGGTATGCCCTGGGACGGTTGTTCACCACCATTGACCATGAAACCGCGCTGATGTCGTGGAGCGGTTCGATGTTTGAATACCTGATGCCGAACCTGGTGATGCCCACCTGGCCCGGTAGCCTTCTCGATGAAATGAGCCAGTCCGCGGTTAAGCGTCAGATACGCTGGGGCAAAGAGCGTGGGGTGCCGTGGGGGGTATCGGAGTCCGGTTATCATGCTTTTGATGTTCAGCACAATTATCAGTATCAGGCATTTGGCGTACCGGGCCTTGGTCTGCGGCGAGGACTTGCTGACGATATGGTCATCGCCCCGTATGCGACACTGCTGGCGCTAACGATCTCTCCGCAGAAAGCCTGCGAGAATCTGCTCAGCCTGGAAAAAAACGGCGCGCGCGGCGAATACGGTTTTTATGAAGCGCTGGACTATACTCCCTCCCGCCTCGCAACCGGGCAGCTGTATGCCGTCGTGCAGTCCTGGATGGCGCACCATCAGGGGATGGCATTTCAGGCGCTGGCTCACGTGCTGCTTAACGCCCCGATGACGGAGCGATTCATGTCCAGTACCGTCTTCCGCTCGGCGAGCCTGCTGTTACAGGAGCGCGTGCCGGATGCAGTCGATCTCTACAGCCCGCGCCGTCATTTCGAATCCCATGAAGGAAGGGTCAAACCCGTTTGCTACGAACCGCGTATTTTCACCGGAGCAGATACGCCGGTGCCTGAAGTTCAGCTGTTGTCCAACAGCCATTACCATCTGATGTTGACCCCCGGTGGCGGTGGCTATAGCCGCTGGAACAATATTGCCCTCACGCGCTGGCGCAGCGATACGACCCGGGATAACTGGGGAGCATTCTGCTATATCCGCGATTCGCAAACGGGCGAAGTCTGGAGCAATACCTGGCATCCCACCGGCAAAGACGCCGATAACGGCGACGAGGCGATCTTTACCGATGCCGGCGCTGAATACAGGCGTACTTTCGGATCGCTGAGTGTCAGAACCCAGATTGTGGTCTCCCCGGAAGATGATATTGAACTACGGAGGCTCACGCTGGTACACAGGGGGCGAATGCCGAGCGACCTTGAACTGACAACCTATTCCGAAGTGGTGCTGGCGTCCGACGCCAGCGATCGGGCCCATCCGGCATTCAGCAATTTATTTATCCAGACTGAGATTAACCCCGATCGTGACGCGATCCTGTGCCATCGCCGCCCGCGTTCGCTGGACGAACAGAACCCGTGCATGTTTCACATGGTGGTCGTGCATGGCAATAACAGTAAGAGCATCTCGTTTGAAACCGACAGGGCAGCATTTATTGGCCGCGGCAGAACCCCATCAAATGCGCTGACAAGCGTAAAAAAAGGACCGCTCAGCAATACCTCGGGGGCCGTTCTTGATCCGATACTGGCGATTCGCCACGCTATCACGCTACTGCCGGGACAGCCCGTCACTATCGATATCGTTTACGGTATCAGCGAAAGCCGCCAGCACAGCCTGGCGTTGCTTGAAAAATACAGAGATCACCCCATCGCTGACCGCATCTTTGAACTGGCCTGGTCCCACAGTCTGGTGGTGTTACGCCAGATGAACGCCAGTGAAGATGATGCCATCCTGTTTAACCGTCTCGCCAGCGCGGTGCTTTACCCCTGTCACGAGCTGCGCGCCGACGGCCAGATTATCAGCCGTAACCGGCGAGGTCAGTCCGGCCTGTGGGGCTGGGCGATTTCAGGCGATCTGCCGATAGTGCTGTTCAGTATCACCAGCGAAGAGGGTATCGCCTCGGTAACAACACTTATTCAGGCGCACCGATACTGGCGCCAGAAAGGGCTGGAGGTCGATTTGGTGATCCTCAATGAGAGCCCTGGCGGCTACCAGCAGGCGCTGCAAAACCAGATTATGGATTTGATTTATGCCAGGTCGGGAGCCAGCCTGCTGGATAAATCAGGCGGGATTTTTGTCCGTAATGGCGAGCATCTCTCCGCCGAGGATAAGCAGCTTCTGATGAGCGTCGCCTACCTGTACCTTGATGATCGAGCCGGCGGGCTAAGTGAACAGCTTAACCAGCGCATTCATACCCTAAAACCCCAGGCCAGGTTGCTAATTCCGCACCCTGCAACAGAGGGCAATCGACATACCGACTGGACGCCTGATACCCATCAGCTGCGCCATTTCAATGGGCTCGGCGGCTTTTCTCAGGATGGTCGGGAGTATCAGATTGTCCTCAGGGAAAACGAGCCGACGCCAGCTCCGTGGTCAAATGTGCTGGCAAACGCCGATTTTGGCAGCGTTATCTCAGAGGCGGGACAGGCCTACAGCTGGTATGAAAATGCCCATGAATACCGCTTAACGCCCTGGGAAAACGATCCGGTGAGCGACCGCAGTGGTGAAGCCTTCTATCTGCGTGATGAAGAGAGCGGTGCGTGCTGGTCGCCGACGATACTGCCGGTGCGCGGCAACGGCGACTATTTGACCCGTCATGCTTTTGGCTACAGCGTGTTTGCCCACCGGGAGAGTGGGATAGACAGTGAGTTGACGATACTGGTCGCCGAACAGGCACCGGTTAAACTGGCGATCCTGACGCTCAGTAATAATTCGGGACGAACGCGTAAACTGTCCGTCACCGGCTATGCGGAGTGGACGCTTGGGGATTTACGAACCCGTTCGGCCTTCCATATCGTTACGTATCCAGTCAACATTTCTGGCGGTTGCGGGGTGATGGCCAACAACTTTTACGGCGCTAACGGCGGCGAGCGCACGGCATTTTTTGCCGTCAGCGGCTCCTCCTGCTCGCTGACGGGCGACCGCCGCGAGTTTATTGGCCGAAACGGTTCATTGCAAAATCCGGACGCCATGAAGCTGCGCAGGCTCTCGGGTAAAACGGGGGCCGCGCTGGATCCCTGCGCAGCAGTACAATCCGCGGCCACGCTAATTGATGGCGACCAGAGAACGTTTATTTTTGTCCTTGGCGTGGATGAAAATCATAGCCGGGCTCAGGAGACCCTGGCCCGCTATCTGAATGAGGATACCGTCCGCCAGGAGCTGAACAACGTTCACCGCTATTGGCATCACGTACTCGATAAAATGGTGGTCAATACCCCGGATACCTCCGTGAACTTACTGGTCAACGGGTGGTTGCTGTACCAGACGATGGCCAGTCGCCTTATGGCGCGTAGCGGTTACTATCAGTCCGGCGGCGCATTTGGTTTTCGCGATCAGCTGCAGGATACGCTGGCGCTCAGTCACGCCGCCCCGGAAAGGATGCGCGAACAGATAGTGCTGTGCGCAACACGGCAGTTTGTTGAGGGAGACGTGCAACACTGGTGGCACCCTCCTCACGGTAACGGCGTGCGTACACGCTGTTCGGATGACTATCTCTGGCTCCCGCTCGCAGTCTGTCACTATGTCGAAACGATCGGGGACACAGAAATACTGGAATTGAATATTCCTTATCTGCAAGGTCGCCCGCTCCATCCGGGTGAAGAGTCCGTCTACGACACGCCGGTCATCAGCAGCAGCGAAGAGACGCTATGGTTACACTGCGTCAAAGCTATTCAGCATGGATTATGCTTCGGGCAGCACGGTCTCCCGCTGATGGGGGCCGGCGACTGGAATGACGGGATGAACCAGGTTGGCATTGAGGGGAAAGGTGAAAGCGTCTGGCTGGGCTTCTTCCTGTACGATATTTTACAACGCTTCGCTTCGCTTGCCGATCGGCGACAGGATGCCAGCGTCGCTTCAATGTGTCGTTCAGAGGCGCTGCGCCTGCAAAAAAATCTCGAAACCTCGGCATGGGACGGTGAATGGTACCGGCGAGGATATTTTGACGACGGTACTCCCCTGGGCTCAAAAGCGTCGCAGGACTGTCGAATTGATGCGATTGCGCAAAGCTGGTCGGTACTGTCCGGGGTCGCCAGCCGGGCGCGTAGCGTCATGGCGATGCAGGCGCTGGATAAGCATCTGGTGGATAACGAGGCCGGGCTAATCAAACTGTTAACTCCACCTTTCGATGGGCACGGGCTGAATCCGGGATATATCCAGGGCTATCTGCCAGGAGTGCGGGAAAACGGGGGGCAGTATACTCATGGCGCCATCTGGGCGGTGATGGCGTTTGCCCGGATGGGGAATGCAGAACGCGCGTGGCAGCTGTGGTCAATGATCAACCCGATAAACCACACGCTGGATGCCTGTGAAGTGGAAAGATATAAAGCGGAGCCCTACGTCATGAGCGCTGATGTGTACAGCGTCGCGCCGCATACGGGTCGTGTCGGATGGAGCTGGTATACCGGTTCCGCAGGCTGGGCATACCGTTTGTTGACAGAGGAGCTGCTGGGGATAAAACGTTGCGGTACTTCCCTTACCGTTCATTCTCTGTTGCCGGACAACTGGCCGTCGTTTTCCATGACATATCAGTACGGCGACAGTCAGTATCACATTAGCGTTTCACGTGGCGTCGGGAAATACCAGGCCACTCTGGACGGCATCATCCTCCCCGATGACAGCATTCCGCTGATGGATGACGGACAATTCCATACCATTGATATCATTCAGAACTGACGCTGGCTTAGCGTGCGCATTAACGTCTGCCGTTAGTGCGCTGATTGTCCCGGAGAACATCAATTGCGGTCTTCATCGCGGTTTTGTCATCCCTACTTTTTTGTTTGTCCTGCATCACCTGCAGGTACTCAAGCAACGTCCGGGTGTTAATGGGGCGTCCCTGTTTGCCGACGGCCAGCACGGCTTCACCAAGGATAATTTTCACTGGCGGCAATTGCGCCGGGTACCAGTCGAGGATGTCTTCTGATTTCATTATAAATTTCTCACGGAAGGGTATTATATCACAAATCACCCAGGTGGTCTGCGGGTCTGACTTGCTGATTTAGTAATAAATCCACATAACATTATCTAAATAATCTTGTTTAAAGGCGTATAATGAATATTACATTCCATAGAGTATCAATTTATGTCTTATACAAATGGACTCAGGCATTTTAAAGAAAGACCCGTTCACGTGGCTTGCCCGGTATGTGCCCACCGGGCCGATCAGAAAGCAGGAAAATTGATCCTACCCGCGAATAGTGGACACGCGACTAAGTGAGTAAACTCTCAGACAGAGGTGACTCACATGACAAAATCAACAACTGCAAGTAAGAAGCCGCGTAAACAACATTCTCCGGAGTTCCGCAGCGAGGCTCTTAAGCTCGCTGAGCGCATTGGCGTGACCGCCGCCGCCCGGGAGCTCAGCCTTTATGAATCTCAGCTCTACGCCTGGCGCAGTAAAATACAGCAGCAGAAAACCTCGTCGCAGCGGGAGAGCGAACAGGCCGCTGAAATTGCCCGCCTGAAACGACAGCTGGCAGAACGGGATGAAGAGCTGGCCATCCTCCAAAAGGCCGCGACATACTTCGCGAAGCGCCTGAAATGAAGTATGTCTTCATCGAAAAGCATCAGGCTGATTTCCGCATCAAAGCCATGTGTCGGGTACTGAAGGTGGCCCGCAGCGGCTGGTATGCCTGGCGCAACCGTCGCACGCTGTTGAGCCCGCGTAAGCAATTTCGCCAGCGGTGTGACCAGATAGTCAGTCAGGTTTTTCATCAGGCAAAGCAGCGCTACGGCGCACCGCGCATCACTGATGAGCTGCGCGAACAGGGGGAGAAGTACAACATTAAAACGGTGGCCGCCAGCCTGAAGCGACAGGGGCTGAGAGCAAAAGCGGCGCGGAAGTTCAGTCCGGTGAGCTATAAGCCCCATGATCTGCCGGTATTCAATAATCTGTTGAATCAGGATTTCACTGCCAGCGCACCCAATCAGAAATGGGCACAGGACATTACATACATCCGCACCAATGAGGGCTGGCTCTATCTTGCGGTGGTGATTGACCTGTGGTCCCGCGCGGTCATTGGCTGGTCAATGTCACCCCGAATGACGGCCCCGCTGGTATGCAATACCCTGCAGATGGCGCTCTGGCGGCGTAAGCGGCCAACAGGTGTGATTATTCACAGCGATCGCGGTGGTCAATACTGCTCAGAAGAATATCAGTCCCTGTTGAAACAGCACGGTCTGCGAGGCAGCATGAGTGCAAAAGGCTGTTGCTATGATAATGCCTGTGCGGAAAGTTTTTTTCACTCGCTGAAGGTGGAATGCATCCACGGCGAGCGTCTAATCAGCCGTGAAGATATGTGTGCAGTGATATTTAATTACATTGAATGCGATTACAACCGCTGGCGTCGTCACAGTGCCTGCGGTGGTCTCAGCCCGGAACGATTTGAAAACCAGAATCTCGCTTAGGGATGTGTCCATATTACGAGGAGAGGATCAA
>ENA-UOJC01002415-UOJC01002415.1-human-gut-metagenome-genome-assembly--contig:-C104-NODE-2415-length-20406-cov-6.413542_pt1 | contig 20406 bp, 18 predicted proteins | sample MGYA00242339_ERZ723886 | MGnify/ENA metagenome assembly ERZ723886 | reverse complement strand
TGTATGTTATATCTGTTTTTATACACTGGATTTTTTGTGCAAAACTTACAAATATCATTGGAATATCGGCTTTTTAATGACATTATAAGAACAGTATGCTAAAATCCAGACAAAGCATGATATTCTGAAATCATCTACATGGTTATAGACCATTCTTTTATCATAGTGAAAAATGTATAAAAAGTTATACAGTCAACTTAAGAATTTCCAATGCTTTTATCATTCACACATATAAGCAGGGAGAATTCTTGAAAACCACGAATTGCTTCCGGATTAAACAAAGGAGGAGAAATGAATGGGGACGGTTGATATTGTAACAAAAGAGTATATGCGGGAGAATGCTATATTTGCAGATGCGTTTAATTATCTTATCTATGGTGGAAAAAAGGTGATCGATCCGGCAGGACTTACAGAGATTGACACTGCTACATCGGCAGTGGGTAAAAAAGATGCACTGCAAAAATACCGTGATGTTTTAAAAGCAGCAGTCATCAAACAGGATGAAAAGATGTCGTATGTTTTATTAGGGGTTGAGAATCAGACAGATGTCCATTATGCAATGCCGGTCAGAAACGCTATCTATGATGCCTTACAATATGGAAAACAAGTGTCAGATATAGCGGCAGGGCACCGACGGAGCCAAAAAGATTATTCAGGAAAAACCGGTGGAGAATATTTATCGGGATTTTTAAAGGAAGATCACATTAAACCAGTTATCACACTTGTGATTCATTTTGGGGCAGAGGAATGGGACGGACCGTTATCTTTACATGAAATGATGCCGATAAGGGATATGGAAATTTTAAGTTATGTGGAGAACTACAGGATACACCTGATCGATCCGGTAAAACTTACGGAAGAAGAACTGAACAAATTTTCAACAAGTATGAGAGAGGTTATGGGATATATCAAGTACTCTAATAATAAAGAAAAACTGCTGGATTTTTTGAGGACAGATACCCATAAAAGTATAGAAATGAATGCAGCCAGAGTTATAAAAACCATCACGAAGACACCAATTAAGATATCAGAGGAAAAGGAGGGGATAGAGATGTGTCAGGCGATTGAAGAATTAATTGCGGAGAGCGAAGCGCGTGGAGAAGTTCGTGGCAAAGCAGAGGGAATGATAGAAATGTGTCTCGAAATGAACATACCGAAAAAGGGTATTATAAAAAGATTGCAGGATAAATTAAACATATCTATGCAGCAGGCGGATGAGTATTTTAGAATGTATGGAACAAAAAATGATTAAGAGATTATATATCTGAAAAACATAAAACGGGCAGGCAGGAGTTTTCGTATATGAACTCCCACCTGCTTGTTTTTCTTATCTTGCCAGAATATCAATGATCTCCGCAATATACATCGTGTGCATATCATGATCTGCATACCATTTTTGCGCAATCTCTGGCATCAGGAAGGAATCCTCAGTCAGTCGCGTTGCGGACATTTTCTCACACAGCAGGATCATATTTCCCTCATCGATGAACGGAATGCTGTGGCGGGAGGTAAGGGTTAAACCGGCGGCTGAGATCTTATCGTTTTCGTCGCGGCCGGAGTGGCTTCCACAGTAATTTAATGCATCACGGTATTTTTCAGATAAAAAGCTGAGAGAAAAGAATTCATTTTTGTCGATCAGTTCTTTGGTGTATCTTGAGTCACGGACAAATACAAAGGCAACGTTTTTGCCCCATAAGATGCCGACACCGCCCCAGCTTATGGTCATGGTGTTTGCTTTGTCTTTGGAACCTGCGGTGAGCAGCGCCCATTCTTTTCCAATTTTTGTAAATGGATCAAATTCCATCATATCTGCTGTCATAGGTTGAAATGTATGCATAACGTAATCTCCTTATATTTATACGAAATATTTATATGTTGGTTTTATTATAAAATTCCCTGGTTTAAATGACAAGAGAAAATTGCGGTTGTTTGCGGGGGCAGAGTGAGCCGTGTACGGAAAATTGACTTTTCATAAGTGTTGTACTATGATGGTTGCGAAAATTGTACAAAACAAAGGAGGAAAATCCTGCCCAATGTGTTGGGCATTGCTCCTGCAAGGGCACATGCTATGCAAAGGCGGCATAGCAGGCATTTTGCTCCGCAAAACAAAGGAGGAAAATCCTCTGCTCCTGCAAAGGCAGTCGCATTTTGCTCCGCAAAACAAGGAGGATTTATGAAAATCACAACGAAACAAATCACAACAACAGCAGTGTTACTGGCAATCTGTATCGTGAGCCAGTTCTTTAAAAACACAAGTGTGTACATCACAGGACCGATCATCAATGCATGTCTGATCATTGCGGCACTGGGTGCAGGAATGGCATGCGGAATTATTTTATCTGTGATCACACCGGTCACATCATTCCTGATTACAGGAAGCCCGATCATGTCAGCGATCCCGGCGATCATCCCATGCGTTATGATCGGAAATATCATTCTTGTAGTTGCAGTTAGTCTGATTGCAAAGAAAATCAAAGGCAATGCAGGTCTGATCGCAGGTATGGCAGCCGGCAGCATTGTAAAGGCATTATTTATGGGAGTCGTGATTGCACTGGTTCTGATTCCGTCCCTGCTTCCGGAAGCAATGGTTCCAAAGATGGCAGTGTTCCAGACAACATTTTCCGTGACACAGCTTATTACGGCGGCAATTGGAAGCGTGCTTGCATTTGTTATCTGGATTCCTTTAAAAAAGGTAATTGCAGAGCAGAACTAGTACATTTCAAAGGCAAAAATTACGGGATGATTTTATGACAGCATCATAACGCATGATTATAAAAAATAAATATTATTATGAGTTTAAGTAATGATGAATATAAGCCTTTGGAATAATCTTGACACTCAAAAAAGAAAGTATCATAATGAGGGTCAGAAAAAAACGATAGAGAGTCGGAGGCATATGTTATGGATATCAGATTTGAAAAAAGAGAACATTTAAAGGAAAAACCAGATCAGAAACATCTTGGATTTGGAAAATATATGACAGACTATATGTTTGTTATGGATTGGACAAAGGAAGAGGGCTGGAAAGATGCAAGAATCGTTCCGGAAGGACCGATCACCATGGATCCGGCATGTGTAACGTTACATTATGCACAGGAAACATTCGAGGGTATGAAAGCATACCGTACTGCAGAGGGTAAGATCCAGTTATTCCGTCCGGAGATGAACGCAAAGAGAATGATCAACTCTAACGCAAGACTCTGCATGCCGGAGCTCCCGGTTGATATGTTTGTTGAGGCGGTAAAAGCACTGGTAAAGGTAGAAGAGGACTGGGTTCCATCAGAGCCGGAGACATCTCTTTACATCCGTCCGTTTATGTTTGCAACAGAAGCTGCACTCGGCGTACATATGGCATCTGCTTATAAGTTTATGATTATCTGCTGCCCGGTTGGCGCTTACTACGCAGAGGGAATCAACCCGGTTAAGATCTTAGTTGAGGATGAACTGGTTCGTGCCGTAAAAGGTGGTACCGGATTTACAAAATGCGGTGGTAACTACGCAGGTTCTATTTTAGGACAGGTTAAAGCAGAGAAGATGGGATATTCCCAGGTACTCTGGTTAGATGGTGAACATCGTAAATATGTAGAGGAAGTTGGAACCATGAACATCATGTTCAAGATCGCAGGCGAGATTTACACAGCACCGATCGAGGGAACTGTTCTTCCGGGTGTCACAAGAGATTCCATGATCCATCTGTTAAGAGACTGGGGGTATAAAGTAAATGAGACCAGACTTTCCGTAGATGATCTGATGAAAGCCGGACATGACGGCACACTTGAGGAAGTATTCGGAACAGGTACTGCAGCAGTTATCTCCCCTGTCGGAGAACTCCGCTACAAAGATGATGTTGTAACGATCAACGATTTCAAGATCGGTGAACTGACACAGAAATTATATGATACCTTAACCGGAATCCAGTGGGGCAGACTGCCGGATAAATATGGCTGGACAGTAGAGGTAAAATAAGTAGTTGCGTCAGGGGTTCCGATGAAAAAACAGATTGCACGCACTACGGGCAGACTGATTGTTATGAAAAACACCATGGACATGCAAAATCGCATGTTCGTGGTGTTTTTGGTTATACTAAAAATAAGTGACAGGTCAGGTGTCCTGTGTTAATATGGAACAGAAAGAACGGAATGTAACACGCCAGACCGGCGTCGTTCTGAAAATGGAGGACGACTATGAGTAAAACATTAGAACAATTCGAGCAGTATCTCGATAAAATGAAAAAATATGAACATATCAATACGCTTCTTTACTGGGACATGAGAACCTGTGCACCCAAACTGGGGCAGGCAGGACATATCGATGCACTGACTTATTTTTCAACCGAGAGCTTTGCGATGTCGACTTCGGATGAACTTTACGGCATGTTAGAGACCTTAAAGACACCGGAAGAATTTGCACAGCTGTCAGATACCATGAAATTTATCGTGACACGCATGCAGCGCGATATGGAAAAAGACAGACGGATTCCCAAAGACCGTTATGAAGTGATGGTTCGTGAGCAGGCAGAATCCGGAAATGCATGGGAAGATGCAAAAAATGCATCTGACTTTTCCATTTTTGCACCGCATCTGGAGAAAATGATTGCACTTACCAAAGAAATGGCAGGTTACACGGATCCGGGCAAAGAAGTTTATGATGTATTGTTAGATAAATATGAAGAGGGAATGGATTCTGCAACGATTGACCGTCTGTTTGGTGAACTAAAGGAAGCGCTGATTCCGCTTGTGAAAAAAATACTTGCCGCAAAACAGCCGGATGATACAAAATTCCATGCTTATTTTGATCCGGATGATCAGAGAAAAGTGCAGGATCTTTTGCTTTCCTACATCGGATTTTCCAAAGATGCCGGTGCAGTAGGAGAGACAGAGCATCCTTTTACACTGAATTTTTCTTCCAAGGATGTCCGGGTGACAAATCATTATTATGAACATGATCCGATTTCTGCCATGTTTTCGGCTATCCATGAGGGTGGTCATGCGATTTTTGAACAGAATGTCAATCCGGAATATGACAACACGGCTGCAGGAAGCTGCCGTTATATGGGCGTGCATGAGAGCCAATCCCGTTTTTATGAGAATATTTTAGGGCGCAATAAGAATTTCTGGATTCCTGTCTATGAGAAAGTGCAGGAGCTGATGCCGCAGATGAAGGACATTTCGCTGGATGAGTTTTACCGTGAGATCAATCATGTCAGAAACAGCCTGATCCGTACCGAGGCAGATGAGGTGACCTATTGCTTCCATATTATATTGCGTTATGAAATGGAGAAGGCAATCTTTCGTGACAATGTACCGGTTGCGAAACTTCCGGAACTCTGGAATCAGAAAATGAAGGAATATTTAGATATCACTCCGGCAAATGATGCGGAGGGAATCTTACAGGATATGCACTGGTCAGATGGTTCCTTCGGCTATTTTCCAAGCTATCTGTTAGGAAGTATCTATGACGGCATGTACTTAGAGGAGCTTGAAAAAGAGTTAGGGCCGGTAGATGAGATCTTAAAAGAGGGCAGAATCAAAGAAATCACAAAGTGGCTGAATGAAAAGATCCACTGGTATGGCAGCACACGCACACCAAAAGAAGTGATTGCAAATGTGTGTGGAAAAGAAGTATCAGCAGAGCCATTGGTGCGTTATTTTGAAAAAAAATATGCCAGCGTTTACGATTTAAAATAAATGAAGCAGAATCGTGTGAAAAATGAGAATTTTTACACGCAGGAATGGGGACTTATATGAAAAAACAGGGAATTATTTTTGATATGGATGGCACACTTTGGGATTCAGCCGCCAATGTGGCAGAATCCTGGAATGAAGCGATCCGTCAGGATGGAAGGTTAAATAAGGCACTCACAGAAACCGATATCAAGGGTGTTATGGGAAAGACCATGGATGTGATCGCAAAACTGTTATTCCCGGAAATTTCTGAGAAAGAGCAGGAGACACTTTTAGCGGAGTGCTGCAGGATCGAGAACGATTATTTAAGAGAACATGGCGGAGTGCTTTATCCGGATCTTGAGGATACATTCAAAGAATTAAAAAAGACATATGAACTTTACATTGTAAGCAACTGCCAGAAAGGTTACATTGAGGCATTTTTAGATCATTATCATTTCTGGGATTATTTTTCCGATATCGAATGTTACGGAAATAATCTTTTACAGAAAGGTGATAATATCAGACTTCTGGCAGACCGGAATCATTTAGACGAAGCGGTCTATGTGGGTGATATCCAGGGAGATTATGATGCCAGCAGAAAAGCTGGCGTTGGATTTATTCATGCCGCATACGGTTTTGGAATCGTACCGGAAGCACAGTATAAAATACAGTCATTTTCAGAACTTGTGACAAAACGGGTGGCAGAAACATATTTTAGAGGATTAATATGACAAAATTACAAGAACTACTAAAACAGATCAACCGAAAACATGTGTATATCCAGACGCATAATTTCCCTGACCCGGATGCCATTGCGAGTGCGCTTGGGATCCAGGAGCTGTTAAAGCACAATGGAATTTCTTCCACGATCTGTTATAAAGGAAAAATAGACCGTTACAGTACCGACAAGCTGCGTGAACTGATGGAGATCGAACTTTTGAATGTGGAGGATCTTAGTACCATTTTGACAGATGAGGATGAAGTGATCCTTGTGGATGCACAAAAGGGTAATTCAAACATCGTTGACATTACGGGGGACGAGATCATCTGCATCGATCATCATCCGGAAAATGAAAAGTTTCCATACCGGTTTAAAGACATCCGGCCGGAAGTGGGAGCATGTGCGACGATCGTTGCACAGTATTTCTTTGAAAATAATATCCCGATGGATAGAAGAATCGCCACGACTCTGACATACGGTGTACGGATCGATACCAATAATCTGAGCCGTGGAGTGTCAAAACTCGATATTGAGATGCTCTACCGGATGTTTGATGAATGTGATTATGAGGTCATCCATATGTTAGAAAACAGTAATCTGTGTTTTGATGATCTGATGGCATATTCGAGTGCGATTTCAAGTATTGAAGTATATGATGACATCAGTTTCTGCAATACTGGTAAGGATTGTCCGGTCATTGCAAATATATCCGATTTCATGCTTGCTTTAAAAGAAGTGTCATTTTCCGTCGTGTATTCGAGAAAGTCAGACGGAATCAAACTTTCCGTGCGCAGTGAAAAGAGTATGCTTGATGCAGGAAAGATTGTGGCGGAGGCACTGAAAGGAATTGGCAATGGCGGCGGCCACGCATCGATGGCTGGAGGATTTGTGCCGTGTACGGGTAGCGACATGGATGTAAAACTGTTAGAGGCACAGATGAAGGAGCGGTTTTTAAACGTGATCGCAGATGTGAAAAAACGTGCTCTGTGAAAAGCATGAAGCCCTCTTGACATTCTCACTTTCCGAGTCTATACTAAAGACTAGATTTTTGGTAAAAGGCAATGACGAAGACAGTAGTTCATCAGGAAAAGCAACAGAGAGCCGGAGCAGGTGGAAACCGGTGCGAGTATCTGCTGAATGAAAATCACTTCCAAGCCGCAGTCTGAAATGGTCAAGGCAGATCACGACTGGGATTTTCCGTGACAGAGTAAGCGCTGACGCATTTCCTGCGTTACAGGGAACGTGTATCCGGAGTTTATTAGTTCCGTGTACATTTGTATATCAGGTGGTATCACGAAGTAATTAAGCCCTCGTCCTATATACAGGACGAGGGTTTTTTTCATTCATAGGAAATTACGTCCTATGAATTAAAAAGCCCTCCGGGCGGGATGCGCACTTCGCGGAGAAGAAGTTTGCTGTAAACAGCACCGCTCGGGCGCGAAAGAGTCGCGAGCGACTCTTTATTAAATCAATGGAGGTTAACAATGTATAAGAAAGTTGATGCGAATCTGAATTTCGTAGACAGAGAAAAACAGATCGAGAAGTTCTGGAATGACAATGACATCTTTAAGAAGAGCATGGAACACCGCAAGGAAGGAGAGACCTGCACCTTTTATGAGGGCCCGCCACCTGCAAACGGCAAGCCGTACATCGGACATGTGGAGACCCGTACGATCAAAGATATGATTCCGAGATACCAGACCATGAAAGGAAAATTCGTTCCGCGTAAAGCCGGCTGGGATACACATGGACTCCCGGTAGAACTTGAGGTTGAGAAACTTCTTGGCTTAAACGGAAAAGAGCAGATCGAAGAATACGGTATGGAGCCTTTCATCAAAAAATGTAAGGAATCCGTATGGAAATACAAAGGAATGTGGGAAGATTTCTCAAAGACCGTTGGTTTCTGGGCTGATATGGACAATCCATATGTTACTTACGATGACAATTTTATTGAGTCCGAGTGGTGGGCATTAAAAGAAATCTGGAATAAAAACCTTTTATATAAAGGATTCAAGATCGTTCCTTACTGCCCACGCTGCGGTACCCCGTTATCTTCTCAGGAGGTTGCGCAGGGTTATAAGACGGTCAAAGAGCGCTCTGCAGTTGCACGTTTTAAAGTAATCGGAGAGGATGCATATTTCCTTGCATGGACTACAACTCCTTGGACACTGCCGTCTAACGTCGCACTCTGTGTGAACCCGGAAGAGACTTACTGCAAAGTAAAAGCGGTTGACGGATATACCTATTATATGGCAGAGGCACTGCTTGACACGGTACTTGGCAAACTGCTTGACAAGGATGCACCAGAGGGAACAAAGGCATACGAAGTATTAGAGACTTATAAAGGAAGCGATTTAGAGTACAAAGAGTATGAGCCGTTATTTGACTGTGCAAAAGAGATCATTGAAAAACAGCACAAAAAAGCGCATTACATTGTATGTGACACCTATGTAACCATGACAGACGGTACCGGTATCGTTCATATCGCACCTGCATTCGGTGAAGATGATGCCGCTGTCGGAAGAAAATATGACCTTCCATTCGTACAGCTTGTAGACGGAAAAGGTGAGCTGACCAAAGAGACACCATATGCCGGTGTTTTTGTAAAGAAAGCAGATCCTATGGTATTAAAAGATCTCGATGAAAAGGGACTGTTATTCGATGCTCCGAAGTTCGAGCATGAATATCCGCACTGCTGGAGATGTGACACACCGCTCATCTACTACGCAAGAGAATCCTGGTTCATCAAGATGACTGCAGTCAAAGATGACCTGATCCGCAACAACAATACTGTAAACTGGATCCCGGATTCTATCGGAAAAGGACGTTTCGGTGACTGGCTTGAGAATATCCAGGACTGGGGTATCTCCCGTAACCGTTACTGGGGAACACCACTTCCGGTATGGGAGTGTGAATGTGGACATCAGGAGTGCATCGGAAGCCGTGCAGAACTTGCAGAGAGAAGCGGAAATCCGGAGGATGCAAAGGTAGAACTTCATCGTCCGTATATTGATGCAGTTACCTTCAAATGCCCGGACTGTGGCAAAGAAATGCACCGTGTACCGGAGGTTATTGACTGCTGGTTCGATTCCGGAGCAATGCCATTCGCACAGCACCATTATCCGTTTGAGAATAAAGACGTCTTTGAGAAACAGTTCCCGGCGAAGTTTATCTCCGAGGCAGTTGACCAGACAAGAGGATGGTTCTACTCTCTGATGGCAGAGTCCACCCTGTTATTTAATAAAGCTCCGTATGAGAACGTCATTGTTCTTGGACATGTACAGGATGAGAACGGACAGAAGATGAGTAAGTCCAAAGGAAATGCGGTTGATCCGTTTGATGCATTAGAGACTTACGGCGCAGATGCGATCCGCTGGTATTTCTATACAAGCAGTGCACCATGGATCCCGAAGCGTTTCAGTGGCAAGCTGGTACAGGAAGGACAGCGTAAATTCATGGGTACCCTGTGGAATACTTATGCATTCTTCGTGCTGTATGCAAACATCGACCAGTTTGATGCAACAAAATATACCTTAGATTATGAAAAATTATCCGTTATGGATAAGTGGCTGCTGTCAAAATTGAATTCCGCAATCAAGGGAACGGATGAGAACCTTGCAAATTACCGCATTCCGGAAGCTGCAAAGGTACTTGATGAGTTCGTGGATGACATGAGTAACTGGTATGTCAGAAGAAGCCGTGACCGTTTCTGGGCAAAAGGCATGGAGCAGGATAAGATCAACGCATATATGACACTTTATACTGCATTAGTTGAGATCTGCAAGGCTGCTGCACCGATGATTCCGTTCATGACAGAGGAGATCTATCAGAACCTGGTACGTTCCATCAATACAGAGGCACCGGAGAGCATCCATCTGTGCGACTTCCCGGCTGTCAATGATGCATGGATCGACAAAGATTTAGAGAAAAATATGGATGAGGTATTAAAGATCGTTGTTATGGGTCGTGCGTGCCGTAACTCAGCGAATATCAAGAACCGCCAGCCAATCGGAAATATGTATGTCAAAGCACCGAATGTACTGCCAGAATATTTTGTGGAGATCATCGAGGATGAGTTAAATGTGAAGAAAGTAAACTTCACAGAGGATGTCAGTGCATATACAAGTTATACGTTCAAACCACAGCTTCGTACTGTCGGACCGAAATATGGCAAGTTCTTAGGACAGATCCAGAAAGCACTTGCAGAGTTAGACGGAAACAAGGCAATGGCTGAATTAAAGGCAGACGGTGTACTTACACTTCCGTCAGTTAGTGATGATGTAAAATTATCTGAGGAAGATCTTTTAATCACCATGACACAGATGGAAGGTTATGTGACAGAGGGCGATAATACTGTGACTGTCGTACTTGATACAAACCTGACGCCGGAACTGGTAGAGGAAGGATTTGTCCGCGAGATCATCAGTAAGATTCAGACCATGCGTAAGGAAGCAGGATTTGAGGTTATGGATAAAATCTCCATTTACTATCATGCAGATGAAAAAGTAGCCGACATCTTTAATAAGTACGAAAATGACATCATGGGTGATGTTTTAGGTACTGAGGTTGTAGCAGAAGCTGATTCTTTTGACTCCGGAGAAAACGGAATCTACTGCAAAGAATGGAACATCAATGGGGAAAAAGTATTGCTCGGAGTCAAAAAAGGAGAAAACTAGATGAAGGAAAATGTTTTCAACAAAGAAGCGTTTATTGAGGATGTAAAAGAAAATGTAAAGAATCTTTACCGCAAAACGTTAGATGAGGCGTCACAGCAGGAGATTTTTCAGGCAGTTTCCTACACGGTAAAAGATGTCATTATTGATGACTGGCTTGCCACACAGAAAGCGTTTGACAAACAGGATCCCAAGATGGTTTACTACATGTCCATGGAGTTTTTAATGGGTCGTGCGCTTGGCAACAACATGATCAATTTAAAAATGTACAAAGAGGTCAAAGAGGCACTCGAGGAGATCGGTCTGAACTTAGATGAGATCGAGGATCAGGAGCCGGATCCGGCACTTGGAAATGGCGGACTCGGACGTCTTGCAGCCTGCTTTATGGAGTCACTGGCAACACTTGGATACGCAGCTTACGGCTGCGGTATCCGTTACCGTTACGGAATATTCAAACAGAAGATCAAAGACGGTTTTCAGGTGGAAGTGCCGGATAACTGGTTAAAGAATGGATATCCGTTTGAACTTCGCCGTCCGGAGTATTCCTATGAAGTTAAATTCGGCGGTTATGTCCGTGCAGAAGTGACAGAAGAGGGAAAAACACGTTTTATACAGGAAAATTACCAGTCTGTTTTAGCGGTACCGTATGATATGCCGATCGTAGGTTATGGCAATCATGTGGTAGATACCTTAATGATCTGGGATGCAGAGCCGATGGAGTGCTTTGAGTTAGATTCCTTTGACAAGGGAGATTACCACAAGGCAGTAGAGCAGGAAAATCTTGCCCGCAACTTAGTGGAAGTACTTTATCCGAATGATAATCATATCGCAGGAAAAGAGCTTCGTTTAAAACAGCAGTATTTCTTTGTATCTGCAAGTGTACAGCGTGCATTAGCACGTTACAAAAAACATCATGATGATATCCACAAGCTGCCGGAGAAAGTGACATTCCAGTTAAATGATACACATCCGACTGTTGCAGTGGCAGAACTTATGCGTATTTTACTTGACGAAGAAGGATTAAGCTGGGATGAGGCATGGGAGATCACAACAAAGACCTGTGCATACACCAACCACACGATCATGGCTGAGGCACTTGAAAAATGGCCGATCGAGATATTCTCAAGGCTGCTTCCGCGTATCTATCAGATTGTTGAGGAGATCAACCGCAGATTTATTTTACAGATCCAGGCAGAGTTCCCTGGAGATAATGGCAAGGTTGCCCGTATGGCAATCGTTTATGATGGTCAGGTAAAGATGGCACATCTTGCGATCGCAGCAGGATATTCTGTAAACGGTGTGGCAAAACTCCACACAGAGATTTTAAAGAATGAGCAGCTTCATGATTTTTATGAGTTATTCCCGCAGAAGTTCAACAACAAGACGAACGGAATCACGCAGCGTAGATTCTTAATGCATGGTGATCCATTGCTTGCAGACTGGGTAAGTGAGCATATCGGAAATGACTGGATCACAAATCTTGCCCATATTGAAAAGCTGGCGATTTATGCAACTGATAAGAAAGCACAGCAGGAGTTCATGAATATCAAATATCAGAACAAACTGCGTCTTGCAAAATACATCAAAGAGCACAACGGCATCGAAGTAGATCCGCGTTCCATCTTTGATGTGCAGGTAAAACGTCTGCATGAATACAAACGTCAGTTGCTGAATATTTTACATGTCATGTATCTGTATAATGAATTAAAAGAGCACCCGGATATGGATTTCTATCCGAGAACCTTTATTTTTGGTGCAAAGGCAGCAGCAGGCTACAAGAACGCAAAACTTACGATCAAACTGATCAACAATGTGGCGGACGTTATCAACAATGACAGAAGCATTAACGGCAAGATCAAAGTCGTATTTATTGAAGATTACCGCGTATCGATCGCAGAGTGGATCTTTGCGGCAGCAGATGTCAGCGAGCAGATCTCCACAGCTAGTAAAGAGGCATCCGGAACCGGTAACATGAAATTCATGTTAAACGGTGCACTGACACTCGGAACGATGGATGGTGCCAATGTTGAGATCGTCGAGGAAGTCGGTAAAGAAAATGCATTTATTTTCGGTATGAGTTCCGATGAAGTCATTGCGCATGAGAGAAACCGTGATTATGATCCAATGCAGATCTTTAATACGGATCAGGATATCCGCAAGGTATTGATGCAGCTGATCAACGGATTCTATTCACCGAACGATCCTGAGCTGTTCCGTGACCTTTACAACTCACTGCTCAATACACAGTGTACACAGTTTGCAGATACCTATTTCATCTTAAAAGATTTCCATTCCTATGCAGATGCACAGAAACGCGTCATGGAAGCATACAAAGATGAGGAAGGCTGGGCAAAGAGTGCAATCTTAAATATCGCACATGCCGGTAAATTCTCATCTGACCGTACGATCCAGGAGTATGTAGATGATATCTGGCACTTAGACAAAATTACCGTAGAGGTATAAGAAAATCGTATAAGATAGCAGACTGCCTGTTTTAGCAGGCAGGTCTGTGCACAGAAAAAGAAACCCGGCTTTGGGGTCATGAACCTTAAAGCCGGGTTTTTACATAATAATGTTTTTTTTAATATCTTAGTTTAAAATCTTAATACTTCCTAAAAGTGGAAGCTCTTTTTCTTCATCTTTGCAGGCATATACTAATCCCATGATCCAGAAAATAAAGAATACAATGGAGAGAATGCCGCTGACAGCCCATCCACAGATCGGAATGCGCGAAATAATAATGCTGTTGATCAGTGATGCAAGGTATAACACCAGTGACTGGTTTAAATGAAATTTTGCACCCTCTTTGTCACCGGCGCAGAATGCAATCAGCCAGCCGATAAGCGTGATGTAGGAAACGATTCCTGTTGTTTTCTTGTCCATAAGTAAACCTCCTCGAAAATTTAATAACATTTGTATTCTAACACTCCTGTCAGCAAAATGCAAAAAATATAGAGAAAAAAAGAAAATTTTGCAGAAATTAAGGAAAATGTAAAGTAAATCTTTTGAAAATCTTTATTTTTTTCTGCGGGCGTTCTTTGCATTCGGAAGGTATGATAATACTCAAAGGAGGGTAAGAGCAGGAAGATATCAGTTGTGCCGGGAATAATACAGGATTTGTTTCATTTTGATAAGGTAAATGATATACTGATAGGAAGTGTGGCAAAAAGGAATATCTGCGGCACAGAAAGAAAAGGGGAGAAGTGTGAAAATCTTTCACACAGACAAAAATAATGGAACAGTACAATATTTTAATCGTAGAAGATGACAAAGAGATCCGTGATGGAATCGAGATATTTTTAAAAAGCCAGAATTATAACGTTTATAAGGCGGCAGATGGTATAGAAGGTTTAGAGATTATTGAGAGTAAGGAGATACATCTTGCGATCGTTGATATCATGATGCCGCGTATGGATGGGGTAACAATGACATTAAAACTCAGGGAACATCATGATTTTCCTGTAATTATGCTTTCGGCGAAATCAGAGGAGACAGATAAAGTGATCGGGCTGAACATCGGAGCGGACGATTATGTGACAAAACCATTTACGCCGTTAGAATTGATGGCGCGCGTCAATTCCCAGATCCGGCGTTATACAAAGTTTAACAACAAAAGTCAGGAGAAAAAGGAAAATGACAGGGTACATATCATTGGCGGAATTGAGCTGAATGAAGATACGGTAGAAGTATTTGTGGATGGAAAACCGGTAAAAATGACACCGATTGAGTTTAAAATCTTAGCACTTCTGATGAAAAATCCGGGAAGAGTTTATTCGGCGGACGAGATTTACGAGCGTGTCTGGAATGAAAAAGCGATCAATACGGATACGATTATGGTGCATGTGAGAAATATCAGGGATAAGATCGAGATCAATCCGAGAGAACCAAAATATTTAAAGGTGGTGTGGGGCGTTGGATATAAAATGGAAAAACAGCCGTAAGGCGGGGATTGTGATAACAGCAGGGTTTCTTCTTGTTTTAGCAGTTATCAATTTTTTATGCTATCCGGGAATCAATCGCAGAAGCAAAGACTGGATGCAAAAGACAGAAGCAGCAAAAACAGGTGCAGACAGTGATACGCAGATTCGGACACAGTTTCTGAAAAATCTGTATGAGGGATTTTATCTGCTCGATCTGGAATATCAGAATCAGAAGAGTGAGACGGAGATGTCAGCAACAGATCTTTATATCGCATCTTATGCAAAAGCGGATGAAACCGACAGGTGGGAGTCACAGGAACAATTAGAGCAGGTAACCAATGATGAAGTATTGTCGGTGATGGATGAATGGAGCAGTCAGTTTGAAAAAATCCGTTCCCAGATTGATTATTGCGTCATGGAATCCGAAGATGGAAGCAGACTGAAAAATACAACGCAGAATTTAGAGAGCGTACTCGGTGGAGAGGAAAAGGATGTCAGTGAACAACTGGCACAATATTACAGCGAATTGTTTGCGGTAAAATTTAATGAAGTCGGGGCGATGGAAGTAATTCCTCTGCTGTCAGACAGGGAAAATAGCGGCGATCTTTTAGTAAAATCCTTAGGGGCACAGGAACGCAGTGAACTGTTAAAAACTAATCTGGAAGAGTATTTTAATCCAACAGACATGCCCGTGCTCAAAGGACCGGAAAATATAGAGTTTGTGATCGGTATTTCCAAAGAGAAAGCATCTGAAAATATTCTTTATGATGCTGGCAGTGATGAGGAAGAAGATTATTTTGAAAAGCTGTCCGCCTATAAAATTAATGGGGCACTTCCATTGTATGGCGTATCGGTTGTAGCGGTGATCGCATTTATGTTTTTTATGACAGGGAAAAAAGCCGGAGGCAATATCTTAAATGATGGAAAGGTACATGCTTACGCGGCAGAACTTGGAGTCACAGGTGTGATCTGCGGACTGTGTCTGCAGAATTACTTTATGGAACTTATCTGGTCATATGGATTTGATTCATTTTCGGATGCGGCAGATGAACTGATGGGTGGACAGGTTTATGATGTTGTGATCAGCGTACTTACTGTAGTTGGAACTTTGTGGCTGATCTATGCAATGTGGTTTGCAGCCGCATATCTGCTGAGACCGGTATTTTCAGTCGGACTATGGGAATATGTTAAAAGATACAGTCTGGTCTATCAGATCTTCCCATGGATAAAAAAACAGTTTAAAAAGACAGGCAACCGGATCAGACAGTGGTGGAACACACTCTCCGGGGAGATCACACACATTGATTTCAGTGAGGAAACGACAAAATTGATCTTAAAAGTTGTCGTTATAAACTTTGCAGTGCTTGCAGCCTGTTCCTTGTTCTGGTTCTTTGGGATCGGTGCATTAGTTGTCTATTCGATCGTCCTGTTTTTTATTATAAAGAAACATTATGAGCAGATCAATAAAGATTATCATGCGATGTTAGATGCCATGCAGACGATCGCAGAAGGTAATCTTGATCAGGAGATTCAGGGGGATTTTGGCATATTTAATCCGTTCCGGGACGAACTTGCGCAGATCCAGACCGGTATGAAAAAAGCAGTGGAGGAAGAGGTAAAGAGCCAGCGTATGAAAACAGAACTGATCACAAATGTTTCACATGACTTAAAAACACCGCTCACTGCCATCACGACATACATTGAACTGCTGAAAAAAGAAGACATCACGGAGGAAGAAAGGCGTTCTTACATTGATACTTTAGAGCGTAAATCACTGCGCCTTAAGGTGCTGATCGAAGATCTTTTTGAAGTCAGCAAGGCAAACAGCAATAATATCGTACTTAATAAGATGGAACTTGACGTTGTAAACCTGATCAAACAGGTCAGCATTGAACATGTGGATAAGATGAAAGAGCGGGGACTCGAACTTAAGTGGAATGTGCCGGAAGAAAAAGTACTGTTAATGCTTGATAACCAGAAAACCTACCGCATTTTTGAAAATCTCTTTGTCAATGTGGTCAAATATGCAATGCAGGGCAGCAGGGTTTATTTAGAGGTGCGAAAGAAAGCATCCCTTGTAGAGATCATCTTAAAAAATATGTCTGCTGAGGAAATACATATCAGCGGTGATGAGATCACGGAACGATTTGTGCGTGGCGACAGTTCAAGAAACACAGAAGGTTCCGGACTTGGTCTTGCGATCGCAAAAAGTTTTACCGAAGCCCAGGGCGGCGAATTCCACGTCGAGGTCGACGGGGACCTGTTCAAAGTTGTCATTTTGTTTTAGGGACGGGTGTGTTATAATACCGTTTAGAAAATGTAGATCTCTGCAAAACTCAACAAAATGTGGAGCTATTGCGAGAGACTGACAAATGAATAAGAAGGTGCTGGGGAGCCGCCGGTACTTAGTGACCGTATTTTGGTCACTTAGTATCCGTTGCGAGCGACACGCAGCGGAAGCGTGCCTTCGTTTCATGTGTCAGTCTCTCGCAATTTCAGAAAATGTGGATGAGTTTTGCAGGTATTAGAATTAACAAATGGGAGGATAACAAAATGGAAACAATGGACGACTACAAAGACGAACTGGAAGCCTCTTTCCGCAGGATCAACGAGGGAGACATCATTTCCGGTACAGTCATTGATGTAAATGAAGAGGAAGTGACTCTGGATTTAAAATATTATGCGCAGGGAATCATCAAAGTTGCTGATCTGAGCAATGATCCTGATTTTAATGTCATGGAACAGGTACACAAGGGAGATGTGATCGAGGCAACTGTGGTACAGACGGACGATGGTGCCGGAAATATCGTACTTTCCAAAAAGGAAGCGAACGATATACTCGCATGGGATAAATTAAAACAGATGATGGAAGATGAGACAACAGTCAAAGTCCGCATCAAAGAGAGCGTACCGAGCGGCGTTGTCACCTATCTGGAAGGCATCCGTGCATTTATCCCGGCATCCCAGATCACACTTGACTATGTGGAAGATACTGACGCGTGGATCGGAAAAGAGATCGAAGTGCGTGTGATCACTGTGGATCCGGAAAAAGAAAAACTGGTTTTATCCGGCAAGGCAGTGGCAAGAGAAGCAGAAGCCGAAGAGCGCAGCCACAAGATCTCCATGATCGTGCCGGGAACTGTACTCGAAGGAACTGTCGAGACACTGATGCCATACGGCGCATTTATCAACCTTGGAAACGGACTGAGCGGTCTGGTACACATCTCACAGATCTGTGAGCGCCGCATCAAAAAGCCATCCGAAGTATTAAAAGAAGGACAGAAAGTCAAAGCAAAAGTCCTTAACACCAACGACAACAAGATCAGCCTCAGCATGAAAGCATTACAGGAAGAAATGGTCGATACCGCAGGCGTTGCCGAGGAAGAACTGGAAAAATATACCGACACAGAATCGACAGGCACCAGCCTAGGCTCGCTGCTGGCAGGATTTCACTTTGACGCGTAAGCAGTAAAAACATCAGAGGCATCAAGAGACAAAAATCTTGACGCCTCTGTTTTTTTGCCCAGAATCTTTGTCATATATTGTTGACAAGGAAACAAACTTGCGCTATATTAAAACAGAAGTAATTGTTGACAAGGAAACAATATTTGCTTTTATGTAAGGGAGTGGATGTATGAAAGAGCAGGAGCTTCTGTTAAAAGAGCTTGCGCTGATGTTAGAGCGGCAGGACATGCTCTCGAAGCTGACCGAGGGGAAATGTCTCGATGAATATGGCTATTCCGAGACGCACTGTATTGACTATATTGGAAGATTAGAGTTACCAAATGTTACCAAGATCGCAGAACATATGGGGATGACAAGAGGCGCGATCAGCAAAATGACAAAGAAGCTGTTAGCGAAAGGTCTGATTGAAAAATACACTTTGGAATCGAACAAAAAAGAAGTCTATTTTAAACTGACGGATCTAGGAAAAATGTTGTTTGAGGAACATGCAAAACGTCACAAACGCTGGGAAAAAAGGGATATGGAGTTTTTGTCCCATTATTCTACAGAGGATGTAAAGACGGTGTATCAGTTTATGAAAGAATTTAATCACTACTTAGAGGGACAGATTGAAGAATTATCATAACGATGTAGGAAAGTATGAAACAGTTACGGATCAGACAGAAGTTTTGAGATCCATAGGATCGACATAAAAATTGCCTGCGGGCAATCCGCAGGCAACAGGATGTTTAAGATTCACTGTCAGTGTCTGTACTGACATCGTCATTAGTATCTGTGCTGACAGCTGCATCAATATCTGTGTTTGTTTCAGTATCAGTATCTTCGTCCGTATCTGTTTCTGCAGAAGGAATCACGCGTACAGGGATGTCTTTTGTGATATCTTCAATTGTTTCAGAATCAGAATTTATGGAAGTAAGGACTGCAGTGCGGTCGGATGGGGTTTCAGAGGTACTTCCCACAGCAGATGATGTAGTATCCGTATTCTGTAAAGCAGAAGAGACATCTGTTGATGTTGTCTGACCAGATATCATATTTTTCAATTTTAAAATAGCGGTTAAGATATCGAGTGCATCTTTACTGATATTTTTGGAGGAGAAGAAATCAGCGAGCATCTGATTTGCTTCATCTCTTGCAGTTCCGGTCAGACTGAAAATAGAAGAAAGCTGGTCTGAAACGGAAGATACCGTATTAGAAACAGCAGAACCAAATTCTTCCATATAAGAGAGAACCTTTTTAACGTAATTCTGTGTCTCAGTAAAAGGCGGGATGCCGCCGTATTTGTCAACATTTGCACTGCCGGCATTGTAAGCGGCGAGAGCAAGGGAGATATTTCCCTGATAGTTGGACAATAACTGACTGATATATTTTGCACCGCCCATGATATTTTCTCTGGCATCGTAGGAATTAGAAACGCCAAGAGCAGCAGCGGTCGATGGCATTAACTGCATGATACCGACGGCACCTGCACTGCTTACGGCAGACGGATTAAATCCGGATTCTGCTTTTGCAATTGATTTTAGTATAATAGAAGAAACACCATAGGTATTGGCTGCATCTTCGAAAATAGAGTCAAGCTCGTTCGAAGTATAAGAACTTGCGGATGATGCAGCAGTCTGACCTGTGGATACGGTCGATGTATCAGATACGGCGGTATTGGTGCTGATGGTGTTCTGATTGTTTTCTATAGCTTTTGTACTGTCAGCTAACACGGTTGCAAAATCGTCTGAAGTAGTCTGCTTTGCAGTTTCGGCACGTTTGGCAGCCTGCGAATGGATACGGTCAACTAATGCCTGATCCATATAGTTTAATACGGTAATACTCATTCATAACTCCTTTTCGTGTAAAACGCGACTAGAAAAAGTATAGCACATGTTTTTGCAATAGTGAAGTTTTTGTTGAAAATTGTCTTGATGTATCGTAAAAATTGTTGTAGAGTCATTGTGCGTTAAGCTAATTTGATA
>ENA-UOJC01002414-UOJC01002414.1-human-gut-metagenome-genome-assembly--contig:-C104-NODE-2414-length-20422-cov-9.351844_pt1 | contig 20422 bp, 33 predicted proteins | sample MGYA00242339_ERZ723886 | MGnify/ENA metagenome assembly ERZ723886 | reverse complement strand
TCAGGAAAAATTTAAAAAATTATCTAAATCATTGCAATATATGATAATTTTAGATAATATACCACTTAATAAATTTTTAGAATTTATTAAGGACAAAAGAAATTTAACGGAAAAACTACCTGAAATGAGAGAATATTATTATAGCATTGCTTAATAAATTTATTATTTTTATATACTATCTTCTTTCAGAGGATTTTTAAAAAATCCCTTTTTCATAACCTAAAATTAAGGCTGAAAAAACTCGAAAAAAATTATTCTTGCCACGCTAATTATCAAAAAAGGTGGCAAACATATTAAAAATTTAATGGAAAATTTAAGGAGGAAAATATGACACTAAAAGAATTTTTAGGCATTATTAATATGTCGGTGCGTTATAGAGTAACGGATAGAATGACAAGAGAAACTATCAAAGTATCAGCAAAAGACAAGGAAACGCTGAAACGGAAAATCTACATGGTTTTCCAGGATGAGGACGGTACACTAAATATTTGTCTCCATTAAATGGAAAACCTGAGCTGTTGGATGGAATAAATAAAATGCCAATTTTAATGGAAATATTATAATAATTATTCACTTTTTGGAAAATTTATGTTATAATAGTTATATAAAATTACATAAAAGTTAGTGCTGGAGGGTTTCTGTAAACTTCCAGCCCATATAAAAGTTCAAAAAATAATTATAAAGGAGGCAATAAGTTTATGAAAACAGTAAAAACAATAATTGACGGAAAATTTATTAAGGTAGAAAGTCCTTACAATCCTGTTTTTATAAGAAAAGCTCGACAAATACAGGGGAGATGGGACAAACCTTATTGGATATTCCCATTAAAAAATAAAGAATATGTAATCAATGCTCTTCTTGCCTCATATGGAGAGTGTGGAAGTTTATCAGAAAATATACCTTGTGTAGATGTAATTATAGATATGGATAAATATCCTTGTGGTTGCTATTTAAAAATTGACACTTTAATAGTAGCGGAAAGACCTTCCAGAGATGCAGATGTAATTCTGTCACCTAAAGCATTGGTTATGCAAGGCGGTTTTGAAAAAAGCGGAGGTTCAGTTAAAAATCCTTGTATAGATGCCCTTAATGGAACAATCATTAAAGTGGAAAATATTCCTTTGGTGATTGCAGAAAAAGTTAAAGACTTGGATGGAATAACTATAATAAATCGTGACGAAAACAAGGATAAAAACAATAGAGAATTTCTCTTAGAAGAAAGAGAAAAGCTTGTAAAAAGAATTAAAGAAATTGATACTTTACTTAATAAATGAGGTGTTATTATGTTAGATTTTTTACTTGGACTTATTATAGGAAGAAGCAATCCTAATCAATGTTTTACTGATAAAAAATATAATAAATATTTGGAAAATCAAAGACGAATTAAAGAGGAAGCTTTTAGACAGCGTGAAGAAAAAGAGCGAAAAGAAAGAGAAGAAATACTTAAAAAAACTTGTTCGGTATCTCCTTTTTATCGTGATGAAAATATATATAATATTATTAGAGGATTGACTCTTAACCAGAGAGATTTTGATAAATTTGAAAGTCAAATTAAAAAAGGCTATGGATATATGTTTTTTATTGAGGTTGGAGAAATTAGTGAAACTGGATATATTTACCCACTGGAAAAAGTTTTCAAGAACCGCTCACTTGACAAAACCGTAGCAAAATTTATTGAATTATGTAATAGTGATGAACATCATTATCGAGTTGCAATAGAGTTTGGGTTAGGCAATGAAACAATCGTCACTACAAGAGTTATGTCTTGGTGTGAACGCTATAGAGAAGTAGTATATAACACTACCCCACTTTTTTCTATATCTTTTTGGAAAGATTTTAATGAAAGAAAAAGAAAGTTAGAGGAAAAAACATCGAAAGAAGGAGATGAAAATGATGACTTTAATTGATAATTATAAGATGATAAATTCTGAAAAGGATACTTCTATAATACTTTTACATTCATACGGAAAAACAGAAAAGAGAAAGAAAGATGGTAATTTAAAAGATACAAAGTGTAATAAAAAGGAAGATGAAAGTTCTGAAGTCTTTGCTTTTAATACTGAAGAAAAAATAAAAAGTATGATGGATGTCTTTAATAAACACATAGCTGAATCAAGAGCTAATACAATGGAAAAAAGAGCAAGAAGAAATAAATTAGTTTTTCTTGTTGGAATAAACATTGGTATTCGTGCTGGTGATTTGATTAAGCTAAAGTGGAATTTTTTTATTGAAAGTCTTAATTTTGATGGTACTGTGGAAAAATTTAAGGAATATTATGACTTAAAACCTGAAAAACAAAAGAAACAAAATAAATTTGTTCGTTTACACTTCAATGAAACTGTACGGAGGGCAATAAACGAATATGTGGAAAATTTCCCTATAACCAATTTGGAAGATTATATTTTCTTTGCAACAGATAATTCAAGCGAACACATCTCATATCACGCTTTGTATGAAATGTTAAAAAAAACCGCCAAAGAAGCTGGAATAAAAGAAAATATAGGCACTCATTCTTTAAGAAAGACTTGGGGTTTTTGGTGTTGGCATAAAGCAATGGATAAATCTAAAGCATTGACGATTCTTCAAAAATGCTTCAATCATTCCAGCGTTGAAACCACGCTAAAATATATAGGATTGCTTGATAGTGAAATAAAAGAAATGTATAACAGTATCGAACTTGGTATGGAATATATATAATTTTTTGTCTAATGAGGTGATATTTTATTGAATAATAATTTTAATTGTGATATAATTCAAACAGAGGTGAGTTTGGATTATATGAATGAAAATGTTTTAATTGGAACAGCCATGTTGAATGAAATTTGGAATAGTCAACAAAAAGATTTATTCGATTTATTGATACCTTTTCTTAAATATTCAATAGATAGAACTACTAAAGTAAATGAACAGTTGGATATTTCAAAAATTAAAAATTATTTTAGAAAAGAATTTGGATATGAAAATATACCAACAAATGTTATTAGATGCTTATTGAATAGGCTTTCACCTAAAATATTAATAAAAAAACATAATAATTATATATTGATTAAATCTTTAAGTTCTGAGGCAGAAAAGATTTATCAACAAAGACAAATATATAAAGAACATAGAGAAAAAGTTGGAGAATCTTTGTCTCAATATTTAAATGAACATTTTCAATCATCTTATAATACAGATGAATCTATAAAAGCTTTAATAGATTTTTTTGTAACAAAAGGATTTATTGTTGTCAAAAATCCTAAAATTTTAGAAATGGTAACTCAGAAGAATGGAAAATTAGATTATTATATTGCAAACTTTATAATAGATGAAAATAATAGACAAAGCATTATTTTTGATTATATAAATGATATGGTTAAAGGTTTTTTTGTGTCAGCAGCTATATCTACGGAGTCAAAAACTGGAAATATGGTTAAATCTAAATTCAAAGATACTTCTTTCTTTTTAGACACAACAATTATCATTCAGGCTCTTGGATTTAAATTGAAAGCTGAAAAAGAGAATGCACTTGAAATGATAGAAATGTTAAAGAATAAAGGTGCAAAGGTGTGCTGCTTTCAACATACAATGTTAGAAATAAAAAATATATTAAGAGCATATAAACACAATTTGGAAAATCCATATCAAAAACCAACATCATTTAATACACTTGAAGCGTGGGATGAACAAAGATTTACACCTAATGATGTTGATAATTTTTTAGCAATATTAGAAAGAAGAATTTCTTCAATAGGGATTGAAATTATTAATCCAAATTTTAATGAAGATGATTACAAAAAATGTGATATTAACTGTGCAGAATTACGAGACTTCATAGGAAATAATATTTTGTATAAGAATCAACAAGCACTTGATTTAGATGTTAATAGTGTTTCAAGTATTTATGCTTTAAGAGCTGGAAATAAATCTAATGAAATTGAAAAATGTGGATATATTTTTGTTACACCTAATACTAAATTAGAAGCAAATGTAAATAGTTTCTTTAGCCAGAGAAATAAAAATGAAATATCATGTGTAATTTCTGATATTGATTTGTCATCAATTATTTGGATAAAAAATTATTCAACAAATAAGGACTATCCAAAATCTAAGTTAATCGAAAATGCGTTAATAAGTCTTGAACCATCCAACACATTTATGGAAAATTTTTTTGATATAGTAGAAAAATATAGAAAAAATGGCGGCATATCTGACGAAGAAGCAGTTGCAATTCGTACTGATATTTATTGTAGGCGGCAGTTGATGAATATGACAAATGGTAATCCTAAAAATATAAAGGAAAGTCATGTGCCTGAATTACAGAATTATATCAAAAAAATGTATTTAGGTAATGAATATGGAAAATCTGAGCAGATGCTTCAAAAATATCAAGAAGAACAAGATAAAAATAAAAAAGCTATAGACAATGCTATATCAGAAATATCTAAAAATGCAAATAAAATTAAAAGATATGTAATGAAAATTATATTTACTATTTTTACATTAGTAATTTTTATTATTATATTAATATCACTATGCGATATGGTTGTTAATATATCTAAATGTTTTGAAGAATATACAAGTATTTGGGGGTTAATATGTAATATAATTGTAATTCTACTTGGTGTTTGGGGTGTATTTGATTTAATTTTTAGTAAAAAAGGTTTACTAAAAAAGAAGAGTGAATTTATTGCAGAATATTTTGCAAGTAAAGAAAAAGAAAAGAAGAAAAAAGAATTTGAAAAAATTCTTGGAAAAGAAGTATTTGATAAATATAAAATTTAAAAAATTTTATTAATAATTTAGTGGTGATAATATGAAGGCAGATTTTAAAATAAGTTCTAAAGATATAATCAATGAATATAAATCGGCTTCTTCTAAGTCTGCGGTTGGAAAAAATTTAGGAATATCTTACTCTAAAGTTATTAAAACTTTATTATCTGCTGGCATTGACATAGAAGATGAACTTGCCGATAATATATTTGATTTAAAATGTCAAGGTTTTACTAATCAAGAAATTTGTAAACAATTAAATATAAGTATGAAGGTATTAAATGCTCATACACCATATGCAAAGGGTGCATATGGACTATCAGATGATGAAATATCTGAAAAAGCTTTATATTATCGCCAATGGAAAAATAAGAATAAAAATAATTAATATTTGAAAGGAAGTATAATTATGTGGACTGTAAAAGAAGTGATAGATAATTCAGGAATGACAATAGCGGAATTTGCAAATCATTATGAAATACCATTTGAAACACTAAAAGAATGGTATAACGATAAGGAAAATAAAAGAAACTTATTAGATAGAGAAATAACTAAAAAGAGAAAAAAGGAAAGTGGAAAAACTAAAATAAGCACATCTAAAGACGGATATAGATTCGCTAAATATGGAAAATTTACTCTTATGTTAGATAGAAATAATTCAAAAGAAGCAAGTATTGAAAATTATGATGAAATATTTCAGCAAGAAGCAGAGGAAAGAGAAATTGAACCAGTAGATATTATAATTCCAAATGAAATAGGATTTATTAAAATAAAAAAGATTATATTTATGTCCTTTTCACAAAGAAATATTAGTGCAGTAAAAATCGAAAATGGAATAGAAAGAATAGAAGATAGTGCTTTTATATATTGCTTTAATTTAAGAAGTATTTCTATTCCTAAAAGTGTAAATTATATAAGTAAATACGCTTTTAAAGGTTGTAAAAATCTTGATGAGCAATCAAGACAAAAAATTCTTTCACTTGCACCTGAAACTGAATTTGAATAAACTAATACTTATATAAAGTAGGTGGAAAATATATGTCTGATATTTCTTTTCAACAAATTTTAACTAAAACTATTATAGAAGTCGATAACAAATTTATGGAAAAAATATGGGATTCTCTTGAAAAACACATCAGGAGAGAATATGTTCCACCTTTATTTAGTGATTATACAATCATATTAACAGAAAAAGGTGCAAATAGAAAAATTCTAAAAAGAAAATTTGAAGATAATGTTTATTATTACAATCTTTCTATTGAAGAACAAGAAAAAGCCGTAGATAAAGCATTAAAAGAAAATGGTTTGCCTGAGGATATAGTACGATATTATTATGTAAAATATCTTAGTGCTACCGAATGGAAAATAACTATATTTGAAGCTGAAACTGAGAAAGATAAAATTGAGAAAGTATGGACAATAGAATGTGTGTATAGAAATACACCAAGTGAAGATGGTGAATTTTATGGTATAAAAGTTAAGTTAAATAAAGATGATAATAATTCAATAGATTTTAATAATCAAATAGCTGCAAAATATGGCATTTATAATATGTCGGATTATGCTCGACAGATAGGTACTTTTGCACTTGACCTTGTAAATGCAATATCTTATTATATGCAGCACTATAATCCAGATGTTGAATATAAATTAATCAAGGTAGAAGAACCTAAAAAAAGTAAAAAGAAAAATGGAAATGGAGGGTATAGACAAAAAATAACTTTAAAATCTAAAATATCACGATACATTTTATCTGATGAAACACATAAAAATAATATTAAAAATATAAGAACCTATCGAAAAATAAAACCTTGCTGGCAGGTAAGAGGTTATTATCAAAGGTTTGGAAAAGAAAAGATTTTAAAATATATTCCTCCACGCATAAATTACAGGAGAGATATTAGTAAAACGGAAGATTTACAGCCAACACCCAATAGATATAATTTGATTGACAATGATGATAAATAAACCGCTCTCGTAAGCTGATGGAACAATTCGTTCTGTCAGCTTATTTTTTTTGTTTTTAAAAATATATTGTTGTGCTTAAATTTTAAAGCTTATAAGCGTTTTAAATAAAGGGGTATAAACTATACTAAAATTGAAATAAAATGCGTTACATGGCAATTTTGAGCCAAATAGAGCTATTCTACAATATAATATCCAATCTACTTGAAATAAACAAATAATATAAAGTTTATTTTTATTGGTAAATTTCTTATCAATTTTCAGATTTTTTCACCCTCTAACCCCAATTTTTTATTTTCAGACCGTTATAATTTCTTTATATATTCTTATATTTATATTTAAGGAATATAGTCTATGCACGAAAACAGGGTATTAAAAGCGTGCGTAAATTTGTGCATAGAACATATTCATTTACTTATATATATGCGAAAAAATTGATGAGTTTGAATTGGAGTTAAAAGGTGGTGAAGAAATCCCTACTCCAACTGCAATTCAGGATATTGTATTAGAAAAAATCAAGTTCCAACAGTTGTAGAAGTGTTTATGCCATCATTTCGTGATAAACTAAATAATCATTTTGTAAAAAAACACTTTCATTTCCAGCTTGGCTTGCAGATATGGCTGATAAAGAAGATGTAAATTGTTCTAAAATTTTCCAAAATGCCCTTATGGACTATCTTGGAGTTAAACAATGATTTATTTTTAATGTTTAATTCAATAAAAATTAACCGCTCTCAGAGTTATTACTTTGAGGGCGGTTTTCGTTTAAGTGTATTAAAAATAAGTTGTAAATTTAATAATCACTTCAGTTGAATATTTGGCACTCATAGGAATTTCAACACCATTGATAAGTGTTATTTTGTTTCTTTCTATATCTCTTATTTTTCGAAGATTAACAATGTATCCAGAGTGACAACGACAAAATACAGGAGGTAGTTCTTTTATCAAATTTTTAATTAAAATTCTTTGAATAAAAATATCATTATCAGTAACAATTTTAACATTGTTACCTCTACTTTCACAATAAAAAATTCGATTTAAAACTATACTATGATATTGTCCTTTGTATTTATAGACATATCTTTGATGAAGTGTAGCAAAATCTTCAAGCATAGCTTGTATACCTTCGGTTAATGCTTTTTCATCTCCTTTTTTTATAAAACGATATACTCTATGCTTGATAGATTCACCAATAAATTCTGTATAGCTTGTCACATAAAAAATAATAATGCTTTCATTTTTAGTATATAACTTGTCACCAACATTCAATCCATTAATTTCTGGCATATCAATGTCAAGAAAAACAACATCAAAAGGACTATTTGAATGTGCTTCTAAAAGTTCTAAAGGGCTGGTATAAGCAAAAAAATTGAATTCAAAATTGTAATTATCGTACTTAGCAATAATATCTTTTGTTAATTTTATTAAATTTTCAAGAGTAGCTTTTTCATCATCACAAAATGCAATATTCATATTTATATTATCTGAAGATTTATCAAATATTATAAATGGGAATTTATTGTTAATTTGGAATTGTTTAAAAATTATATTGAAATTAGATGTAATTATATTGTTTTCTACATTTAAAGCTACTAAAATGTTATAAATTATTAGAAATTAATTCCAATGCAAAACGAAAAAGGGGGGTGATTAAAATGTGCTTATAATCAAAAAGAACGGCTTGTAAGCCGTTCTGAAAGGTGAGAATAGTTATATGTATATTTAATCTGTTTTGAGCCAGTATGGGCTGTTTTTAGCCTTATCTAAACATTTATCACTGAACCACATACAGTCCGTATCAACTTTAACACTGCCATCGTAGTTGTAACCATTTTTAAAATATACTGTATATATTTTACAATCTTCAGTTTTACCACACCAATCGCAAGTAGTTTCAAGATAAGTTTTTTCACCTGAAAAGCAGCCTTTAAGAAAATTAAATACGATGCAGCCTAATATTACCACAATAACAATGGCTATAAAATAAACTACATATTCTTGAGCTTTTGACTTTACTTCATTTAAGCTCTCACTTAATTCTTCTTCTTCGTTTTCGTCATCATTTTTGTCTAAGTTTTTATTTGAAAATTCGTCTAAGTATTCCTCATCTGAATTTGGGCTTTCGTCTAAGTTTTCCTTATTTAGAGATTCTTTCTCTAAGATTTCTTCGTTTGTACTTTCTTCATCTAATAAAAATTTTTTCGTTTTCTTCATATTTTTCATACCTGATACCGCCTTATGTATAATTTACAAATTATTCAACAATAATTTGTTATTTATATTATAATTTGATAATTTACGAAAGTCAAGTGTTTAATAAAAATATTTTTATTTTTTGTGAAATAAATTAGCTTGTAAAGTACGAACAAATGTTCTATAATTAAAAGAAAGGAGGGGTGAAAATGGAATATAAAGAATGGATAATGATATTAGTTAATGAGATAGATGATGAGAAGATTTTAAAAAGAATATATTGTTATATACATAATCTTATTATTAATATCGATTAAAGTCTAAATTAAAAAATCTTAATAGGAAGGATAAAAAGCCCACTACTAAAATAAAGTAGTGGGCTTTTTTAAAAGATTTTTTTTAGAGTTTCAATAAAACCTTCTCTTTCTTTTTGAGATAGTGATAAATAATTTTTGAGAATTTCTATTTCGGTTTCATTAAGTTTATACTGAACAGCAAGGTCTTCTATGATACCTTCTGGTTTAGGCATAAACATTTCACCTTTACCTGTTTCAAGCCATAGCTTATTAGCATTAAATTCTCGATAAATAGATTTTAAGGTTTGGTCGCTTATTGCTCTTTTACCATTTTCATAATTGCAGATTGCTGATTCAGTGACACCAATTTTTTTTGCAAATTCTGATTGAGTAAGACCTATTTCTTTTCTCAGTATTTTTATACGCTCATTTATACTCATTATTTGTTCACCTCCATTATTATAATAGCACAAAAACCTTTCAATGTCAAGTTTTTTTAAGAACAGTGTCATTTTTTTAAAAAAGCTGTTGACAAACTTTTCGTTGTGTAGTAAAATAATAACAACGAAAAGAAATCGAGGTGAAAAACATGAAAGACAAGATGAATAATTTTGAAAGTGCTATTGAGTTACTCGAAACATTAAAGACAATGACAAGTGATGAACAGAAGCTTGCTCTTATGCTCATCAAAGGTTATTCAGCAGGCATTAAGGTTAAAAATGCTAATGTAGGAACAGTTTAACAACGATTTAAAGAAGGGGACAGTAATATGAATAAATACGGTAGTTATAAAGATTTAAAAGAAATTGTGTTTAGTTTGGCATATTCATATTTGCACGCAACACAACTTCCATATAAAGTTGAGGATGCAGACCATGCTTATCTTGCAGTAGAAAAAATTTTGGTTTTTGCAGGCTTAGACCAAGAATTTCGTGAGTATATAAAAATGCGAAAAAAATCAGGTCATGCTGCTTATGCAAAGTACATTGAAGAAAAGAATAGTAACGAAAGCAAAAATGAAAACGAATAAGTTTTTACCGATAGGATAGTTTAATCTGCATTTCGATTCGCTTGGTTATGATATTATCGGCAATTTGAGCTAATGTAGGCAAAGATAGGCTACCGATATTTTCAGCTATTGATTTTGTTTCATTCCAAATATTATCTTCTCTTATATTGGCAAGAAAAAGATAACCTTGTGATGATAAGTCTTTTATAAAGATAGAAAATTTATCATAGTCATTATCATCGTATTTTACATCAAGTATAAGCCTATAATATTCGCATTGTTTGATATGATAAACAACTTCTTCGTAAGAATACTTGCGTAACAATTCAGGGTTGTTATCAAAGCCACCATTGTAATACATACCTTTATTACTGATACATATTTCTTCAACGGATAAGAGAATATCACGAACGCAATCAGGGTTCAATTTCATGTTAAATACCACCTTATGTATAATTTACAAATTATTCAACAATAATTTGTTATTTATATTATAATTTGATAATTTACGAAAGTCAAGTGTTTAATAAAAATATTTTTATTTTTTGTGAAATAAATTAGTGTATAGTATATGAATTAAACTGGTTGTTAAGGGTCAGATTTTAAATCCGACCCTTAGAGAAAGGAAAGTGTTAATGAATCATAGAGAAAATGATAGTCTATATCAAGATGATATGAATATTAATAAAATTCAAAGTACACAAGTTATTCTTGTTATAAAAATTACAACACCATTTTATAGTAAAGATAACTTTCTAAAAACAAATTTTAAAACACAGTATAGGTCTTTATCAGGTGTCTTGTTATGGGAAGAAGATACAACAGATAAAGAGCCTAATACAAATTTAGAATTTGTTCCTATTATTAGGAATGTGTTTCTTGTTGATATTAGTGCTGGTAAGAATACTACTGAATGCCATTTGACTCGCAAAATGCAATATTTGTCGCTTAGTGGCAAATTATTATCAGAAAAATTAGTAGGTGAAACACAAGATAACGGTAGTAATATTGTGGATGAGTTTCCACTTGAAACATTAAAAAGTATTCTTGGTAGTTTTTATACAAACAAAAAAGATTAATTTTTAGAATTGGTTGAATTTTGGCTTTTATTGTTATTTTTAGGTTTAGTCAACTTTCGTGCATCTGAGATAACAAGTTCTGTATTTATAAATGAAACCATAACATCAATAAATACAAGCATATCTTCTATGTTGTAGTCTAAATTCTTTTTAATATAGTGAGTTTCATCATTACCAATCCATGTGGCAGCGGTGGCTAAACTTTTTATCTTAGGATTTTCAATGTATTTATTTATGCATGATGAGAGCTTAAGGGATTTTATATTAACTGATTCATTAGGATTACGAGAAATTGCATAGTCTTTTACTAAAAATTCAAGAGCTTTTCTATAACCTATACCTGATATTTTAGTTGAACCTTGTTGTTGAGCTATATACGCTTGATTATAAATTTCACAAAAATCTGGCGATAGTTTTTGAATCAATTTTGAAAAATCTTTTGTATTGTAAGATTCTTTAGGTGAAAAGGATATCAAATTTGTGGTTTCATAAGACAACACTTCATAATGACCAATAAAAAATTTTTCACATTTGCTACAAAAGTAAAATGAAAATAATTCAGTGTTTTCATTATCTTTTTGAATAAGCCAGTTAGTTAAAGGTTCAATTTGTGTAACAGTGTTACACATCGGACAATTAGAAGGTGTTTGAATTTCAATAGGAGCACGATATATTCCATTATTTGGAAATATAGGAATGTCTGAGATTGTAATTAACATTATATTTTACCTCTTTCTACAATATATTACTTATATAGTATCACAAGGTAAAATAGTAGTCAATTAGTTTTATGGTTTGAAAGGAGTAAACTTAGATGAATTACATTGTGTTATTTTCATTGATTTCTAATATTACAATTACATTTTTATCAATACTTAATTTACTTACAAAATGCCAAAATACCTGTTATGGCAGAAATAATACCTGCGATAATACCAACTTTTGTCCAAATAATCGAAGATTGCGACCATTCCTTATTTCTTGTGTTATTAATATCTTCTGTACTGGCATTAGTTTCGGTGTATTTGTTATTAGCTTTTTTGTTAAATAATTGATTGATACTTTTTATCACAGTATTAGGAAAAGTACAATAGAAAGGTATGATGAAATGTACGAAGTTGTTAAAACATTTACAAATAAAGATTTCGGCAAATTGAGAGTTGTGTGTATTGATAATGAGTTTTTTCTTATAAGTAAGGATTTAGGAGAGTTCTTAGGATATGTAAATATAAGAAATACTACAATAACCCATGTTGACAAAAAAGACAGAAAACATTGTTTGATTAATACTTCTTTTGGTATTCAAAAAATGGTAGTTGTAAATAAGAATGGAGTTTATAGTCTTATCTATAATGTTAAGTCACAAAGAGGTAAGAACGCAAGAGATTGGATAATTCAAAATGTAATTCCAGAACTTTATGAAAATAAGGAATTAAGTGTTTTGAATTATCCGCAGAGAAATGAAAGGAGTTCAAATATGAACGAAATTATCAAAATTAACTATGACAGCGAACAGCCGACAGTACTCGGCAGAGATTTGCACAAGGCTTTGGAAGTTAAGACCGCTTATAAGGACTGGTTTCCAAGAATGTGTGATTATGGTTTTGAAGAGGGAAAAGACTTTTGCTCATTTTTGAGCGAAAGTACAGGAGGCAGACCAAGCACAGACCACCAACTCACCATCCCTATGGCAAAAGAAATATGTATGCTTCAACGCTCTGAAAAAGGTAAGATGTTCAGACAGTACTTTATAAGCATTGAGGAACAGTGGAACACACCCGATGTGGTTATAGCAAGAGCATTATTGATGACAAACAAGAAATTGGAAGAATTAAAAAATAAGAATTTACTTCTTAAAGCCGAAAATAAAGCACTTGAAGCCGAGAATACCAAAAAGGAAAATATCATTCAAGAAAATCAACCAAAAGTTGACTTTGCAGAAGGTATCACAGCAAGCAAAGGAACTATTTCAATGAGCCAATTTGCGAAAATGGTAAGTAAGGAAACTGGTAAAACGATTGGAAGAAATGCAATTCTTCTTTGGTTAAGACAGCAGAAGATTTTGATGAGAACTAATGAACCTTATCAAATGTATAAGAAATATTTTGAATATATTCCAGTTCTTAATCATTGGGGCAAAGGTGGCTTTGCAACAAGGGTTACGGGCAAAGGACAAAAATGGTTATTTGAGAGATTAAGAAAGGCTGGTGTAATCGGAGAAAAGAAAAATACAAAATTGGTAAGTGTTAGCGTCGCTCAGAGTGATGAAGATGATTACTCTTGGGTAGATGAAATATAAATAAGGAGATTAAAATATGTCACATTTAGATAAGATTAAAGAAGCTATTATAACTTGTTGGGGAAAACACAAAGTTTCTTATTATTTCGATGAAGAAAATTATAATATTATACATTTAGGTGTGTTTTCAGGTTATGAAGAATATCACTACAAGATAGATATGTCTGTTAGTATTGCGATTCATGATGATTGTTATACGGTAATTAGCAGAGTGCTTTCAACATTTGATGAAAAATACAAGAATGAAGTAGCAAAACTTCTATCGACAATCAATATATTTTTTCCATATGGAAAATTTGTTCTTGATTATTCTTGTGAAAATACTGTTTCTTATATATTAAGTATGAACTGTCTTGATTATATTCCTATTGAAAGTGCCATAGAAGATTCTATTGTGTCTGGTTTGGCTTGTTGGAGTATTTTAGGCGATGTAATAATTGATGTTATGTCAGGTAAGAAAACTGCTGAAGAAGGGTATGAGGATTGTATAAAAATATTGGGGAGTGAGCAAATATGAATAAAAGAAGATTAAAGTATGGAAATTTACGCAATAAAATTATTTTGTAGAAAAATCAGAGAGTCTACTTATGTTGAGATAGGATTTTATATAAAAGAATCATTTTGAAATGTTTGGAAAGAAATAATAAATGTGTAATTTAATCATATAAATTTAAAGTTGTTATATTTGTTGATGTATTTGTAATTTTTCTGTCAATAAGTATAAAATATACCATTTTACATTATATCATCATATAAGTAAACAAGCAATAAGAATATTTAAATAAAAAGGAGATTCTAAAAATGAAAGATTTTGATGGTTTTGCATATGAGGTTGTTAAGGGTAATGTGATAATCGAAAATTTGTGGAACTCAAATAGTGAAATTATTATTCCGAACGAAATAGATGGGAAGCCAGTTACAGGTATAAGTACTTGGGGTTTTGCTGATAACCGTGAAATATATAGTGTAAAAATTCCTGATAGTGTTATTGATTTATACGGAAGGGCTTTTAAGAATTGTACAAAACTATCTACTATAAAAGTTTCAAAAAATTTAGAATACATAGGATTTGATTGTTTTAGCAATACGCGACTCAAATCAAAACCTGCGATATATAAAGCATTTGATATAACGGAACAAGGCTTGGTTTGTAGAGATTATCTATTTAAGGAAAATGAATGGTCGGAAGAAATAAATAAAATTATACCTTGTAGAAGTGGTTATCATTATTGTACCAATTTATTTGAAATTTTCAACTATTACTCTGGTGCTTTAGATAAAGATATAGCTATATATATTTGTGAAGTTGGAGATAAGATTGAAAAAATAGATGATAGCGGCAAATATGTAACAAACAAAATTAAACCAATAAAGAGATTAGGCAGAGAGGACATTATAAGAATTTTGAATGGAGGTGATGTATGATGACACTCTTTAAAGGTAATAATCAAGAATCAAGTTGCAAAAAGACTATTCCAGCTTTTGAAAAAGTATTTAAAAACACAATTTTAAAGAAGGCTATTATTGAAATTTACTTAGAAAATCCTTTTATGCTTTTAACCAGAACTCTTGGTAAGAATTTAATAAGTGAATATAAACAAGACAATTTAATTATTTCTAATGGAAATCGTCATAAAACAAGGATTGTTTCTATACCTTTGTCCGAAATAAAAGAATATGGATTCAAACAATTTGCTGATAATGAGTTTGAAATAAGTTTTGAAATACAAAATGTTATATACAAAGTGTGTGCGGTTGTATAAAGGAGTAGTGTAAATGCCATCTTTAAATGAATATCAGAAAAAAATGGTAGAAAAATATCATTATTTAATAAATAAATTTATTAATGATTATAAAACTATAACTTTATCTGAACATTATGATTTATTAGCTATTGCTCTTTGCGAATCAGCTATGCAATATGATGAAGATAAAGGGGCTTTTATACCCTTTGCGTGTATGAAAATGAAAACAGCAATAATAATGGATAATAGGAAGCGTAATACTCAAAAGCGTGGAAAGAAATATAAAACACTTCCTTTAGACGAACCTTTAACAAATAACAAGGAAAGTCTATCTTTAGCTGAAATTCAGGATAAATTTTTCTCTCAAGCTGTAATGAATAGAATATCTTTTGAAGATGATATTATCAATAAAATCACATTTGAAGAATATCTTAAAACTCTTGCACCAAAGGATAAAACTATCATTGATGGATTATTAGCGAATAAAAATCAGAACAATATAGCACATAAAATTGGTTGTACGCAATCATATGTATGCCAAAGAAAAAAAAGACTTAAAAAAATGTGGATAAACTTTAATAATGTTTAAATCAGGAGGAATTTAAATGCTATATAATGTAACACTTTTTACAAAAGAAGGTAATTCAATTAAATTGCCAAATGTTAAAGAGGGTGATGTGCAAAAATTCTTAATGAATTGCGATATGTATTCTAATATTGAAATTATTGGTAGTGTATTTGAAAAAGAGGATACTGAACCAGATTATGAAGAATTATTTAATCAACTTAATGTTGATAAACTTCAGAAAACAAAAGTAAAAGTTAGAAAATTGAAATCTAAAAAGCGTGGCGTTTCACAAACATATACTTTTTCAAATTTCTTATCAAATGTTGCTGATAACCAACGCTTTCTTTTTAGATAAAAACAGTTTAATTGTAGAAAAGGAGATTTTAAAATGGACTTTATAAATATAGACACAATCAAAATACCAAAAGCTTTTACAGATTCTAAACCAAAAAAGAATAAAATAGAGAAAATAAGAAATTACTGTCAGAAGAATGGTCATATAGATAAACCTATTGTTATTAGAGAAAATGGCAAAGGCAGTTTATTGGTCGATGGTTATATTAGGTATTTAGTTGCGAAAGAATTAGGATATAAAACCATACCCTTTATCTTTGAAGATAGTTTGTATTCACAGCATAAATACATATATGGAAAGTTTAAAAGTTGCGATAAACTTTATATTTGGAAAGTTAAAGACTCTATTGATGTTAAAGTAAATGATACAGTTGTGGTGCAGAGCAAGAAAAGTAAAGGCATAGTCACAGTAGTAGATATATTTACTTTAGACGGTATGAAAAATGTATATTATTATGCAAAGCATAGAGATGTTATTAAAGTATGTAAGGAAGGGAGTGTTTGTAATGCAACAAAATAAATATGAAAAGAGATGTAAATGGTGTGATTTGTCTTTTGTAGCAGATACACATATGCAAAAATATTGTTCATATGATTGTAAAAGAGCTGCATATCTTGAACAACAAGCTCAATTCAGAAATAGGCAAAAGAATAAGGGAACAGTAGTTAAATATAAAGAAAATGTTAAGTCAATAGATGAAATTTTAGAAGAATTAAAAAATACAAATGAAGAAAGATACAAGAATGGGAAATCACATCTCTCTTATGGGCAATACATATTGAAGCTAAAAGATGAAGGAAAAGAAGGGTAATGTATTATGTCAAGGTTTAAAATTAGATTAGATACTGAAAGTGATGTTTTTAAGTTTTTAAATGTAATAACAAATCTCAAAGGAAAAATTGAATTAGTAGGCAATGATGGCTGTACGCAATGCAGAGTTAATGCACGAAGTCTTATCGGTTCACTCTATGCCATAACTTGGAAAGAATTGTGGATTGAAAGTGAAAATGATATTTATAACAGTTTGAGAGATTTTTTGACGGAGTAAACATATGAAAAACATAGATAAAATGAAAAACATAGATAAAATGAAAGATAATATTATGAGTTTGTTTGTTGAATTATATCCTCAGAATCGTGTTAAACATCTTGTTAGATATGGTAGTTCTAAAAGAATTAGAAATAAAAATGCTTCTCGTATTTTAAAAGAAATTCGCAAAGAAATGAAACAAGCAAAAGATTATAGATATTTGAGTATAGACATTGCAAGCAAGCTTAAATAATTACTAAATTATAAAGAGGTTTTAATGTGAAAATTAATGTTATTAATAATATCCCAAATGTAAAGGTCACTTGTGATAAAAGTGATGATGGCAGTTGTACAATAACTTTAACAGAGGATAAGCGTTTTCCTCTTGGCGAAGCACAACTTGGTTCAGTTGTGAAAATTGGTAATCGTGAATATATCGTTCTTGACCATTCAAAAAACACTACCGCAGTTATCACCAAGGATTTCGCCAAAAAAATGAAGTTTGGCGAATTTGGAAGTTATCTTACCAGTGATGTTCGTAAGTATTGCAATGGGGAGTTTTACAATGAATTGGTTGCTGCTGTTGGTGCTGAAAATGTTGTAAAGCATACCGTTAAGTTGGTCGCAGATGATGGCACTGGAAAGGGTAAAACTTGCTGTGATAATGTTTCTATTATCACTACCGAGAACTATCGCCGTTACAGAGAGTTCCTGAAGGCATATGGAGATTGGTGGTGGACTGCTACCAGAGTTACTTATGACGATGAAGATTACGCTCGTTTCGTTTGCTATGTCAATTCCTGTGGCGTTCTGAATTGGGATGGCTGTGACTATTGCGGTGGGGTTCGTCCGTTTTGTATTTTAAAATCTTCCGTTTTGGTAGATAGATGAGGCTTAGTAAATATGAATAATTTTGAGGAATACTACAAAATCAGAAAAATTAGCGAAGATTTATTTAGCTTGATTATCAGAATTAAGAAACTTAATAATTTTGAAGTAGAAGAACTTGTAAATTTATTGGAATTTACAATAAAAAAATTGGAGGATTAAAAATGAATATGTCTTATGAAGAACGAACTGCGAGGAATGACGAAAAAATAGCCTCATTTATTGTCAAGCAAAAACAACCATATGAGTTTAAAGTGCGATATGCTGAAACAAGAATATATGAGTTTATACGAGAGTGCAATATTCGAGATTTAAATACTCATGTTTCTGTTGGCGGTCTTGACAGTATTACACTTTATATGTTTATACAATCGCTTGGATATAAGATACCCGGCGTGTCTGTATCAATACTTGAGGATAAATCAATACAAAAAATACATAAACAGCTTGGTTTAACAATAATAAAACCATATAAAAGCAAAATGCAGGTGATAAATGAATATGGGTTTCCTGTGCTCTCTAAAGAAATAGCTACTAAAATTGAGCTTTTACAAAATCCAACGGAAAAAAATAAAACTGTAAGGCACGCTATAATTACTGGGGAAACGGGTGCTTATGGTGGGTATCGTAAAAACACAAGAATGAAATTAGCACAAAAGTGGCTTGAATTATTTGGTGGTTATGAGAATGAGAGAGAAGATGTAAATTATCAAGTACCAGATTTCAAAGTATCATCAAAGTGTTGTTATTACTTGAAAGAAAAGCCTGCGGATGATTGGGCAAAAGCACACAACAGCGTTCCTTTCTTAGGTCTTATGGCGTGCGAGGGCGGTCGTAGGCAAAAGTCATTAATGCTTAATGGGTGTAATTATTTTGGTAAAACAACAATTCGTTCTGCACCATTCGCAATATTTAATAGACAAGACCTTTTACAACTTGCACTTGATTTAAATGTTCCAGTACCAGCTATATATGGCACTATAGAGCATGCAAAAGACGGAACATTATATACCACTAAAGCACAGCGTACAGGTTGTAGTATGTGTGGATTTGGTATACAACTGGAAAAAAGACCCCACAGGTTTGACCTCTTAAGACAATCTAATCCACAAGAGTGGGAATACTGGATGTACCGTTGTTGTAAAGACAACAACGGCAATCCATTTGGCTGGGGTAAAGTCTTGGATTATATAGGAATAAAGTGGGAGGACAAAATCAATGAATGAAATACATTTTTGGAGGATTAAAAATGAATAAATACGAAATGCTTTACGAGGATAAAATTGAAATGGATAGCCATACACTTTATAAGATAAGAGCTTTAAAAGATTTTGGAAATGTAAAAGCTGGAGATATTGGAGGATATATCGAAAAAGAAGCTAATCTTTCTCAAGAGGGAATTTGCTGGATTTATGACAACGCAAAAGTTTATGGCAGTGCTTGGGTTTGTGACAACGCAAGGGTTTGTGGTAACGCAATGGTTTATGACCGTGTAAGGGTTTATGGCAACGCATGGGTTTATGACAGTGTAAGGATTTATGACAACGCAAAAGTTTATGGCAGTGCTTGGGTTTGTGACAACGCAAAAGTTTATGACAGTGTAAGGATTTATGACAACGCAAAAGTTTATGGCAGTGCTTGGGTTTGTGACAACGCAAGGGTTTGTGGTAACGCAATGGTTTATGACCGTGTAAGGGTTTATGGCAACGCATGGGTTTATGGCAACGCATGGGTTTGTGGTGACGCATGGGTTTGTGGTAACGCAAAGGTTTGTGGCAGTGCAAAAATAAGTAAAGCTAATGATATTTTATGTATCGCTCCTATAGGTAGCCGTAATAATACTACAACATTTTTTAAAACTAAAGACAATAATATTGGGGTGAACTGTGGGTGCTTTACTGGTACGATTGACGATTTTTTGGAGGCTGTCAATGAAACCCACGGCGAAAACAAACACGCTAAAGCATACAAGTTAGCTTGTGAACTTGCACGAGTACAAATTGAATTGGAGGATGTACGAAATGAGAGAAATATTATTTAGAGGTCAAACTCGCAGATATGGCGAAAAAGTCAGATTGAATGATGAAAAAATAAAAAGCAATAGGTGTTATATTTAATAGTTTTTTATAATATTCTTATTACTTATTTCTTTAATAAAAGAAGTAATAAATTTCTTTATTTTATACTATATAATCAAGTTGTTTTTTTAACAACACTATATAGTATAAAATAATAATAAATAA
>ENA-UOJC01002412-UOJC01002412.1-human-gut-metagenome-genome-assembly--contig:-C104-NODE-2412-length-20434-cov-8.941410_pt1 | contig 20434 bp, 16 predicted proteins | sample MGYA00242339_ERZ723886 | MGnify/ENA metagenome assembly ERZ723886 | reverse complement strand
AGATGAAAGCACCTGATTTATTCGTCAAGAACGTGCGCAATCATCCGGGACCTGATATTTAAGGCGCTTCCGGGGGGTGAGCTGCTGTAGGTTGGCCGGGGGAAGCGGCGTCGGATCAGCGGAAGTTGTGTTCCAGTGCGTCCCAGAACGCCTTGTTCACCAGCCGCTGGCGCTCCTCGAAAGAGGCCACGATGCCGGGGTCCTCTTGCACCTGGCGTGCATCACGCAGGAGAGTCAGGCACTTTTGCATGCCAGCCACAGCGCCTTGCAGGGCGGCGTTGGCGTACAGCACAAAGCCAAAGCCCAAGGCTCCCAGCTCGTCGGCATTGAAGATGGGGGTCTTGCCGCCGATGACCATGTTCATGAGCTGAGGGGCTTGGAGCCGCTGAGGCAGGGCGCGCACGTGTTCGGCGGTGGTGACAGCTTCTACGAACAAGATGTCAGCACCTGCTTCTTCAAAGGCCTGGGCACGTTCGAGGGCGGCCTCGAATCCATGCACGGCGGCGGCATCGGTGCGGGCCATGATGAGGGTGGCGCTGTCACGGCGTGCGTCAACGGCGGCCTTGATCTTGCCCAGCATTTCGCTGGTTGCAATCACGTCTTTGCCATTGAAGTGACCGCAGCGCTTGGGACTGACCTGGTCTTCCAGCTGAATGCAGTCAGCGCCGGCGCGCTCCAGCGTGCGCACTGTGTGGTAGGTATTGACAGCATTGCCAAATCCGGTGTCGGCATCGACCAGCAGCGGCACTTGCACGGTATCGCGGATGCGCGCAGTGTGGTCGGCGATGTCGGTCAGGCCCATGAAGCCCTGATCCGGCATGCCCAACCACATATTGGTGACGCCGGCACCGGTGACGTAGATGGCTTCAAAGCCCAGGTCTTCAATCACTTTGGCCGACAGGGCATTGAATGCGCCGGGCACGATCACGCCGAGGCGTGCGTCTGCCAGGGCCTTGAGTTTTTGTTTGGGATTCATGGTTTGTCTCTCTTTTAATAGCTTATAGCGTTCATGTAGCAAGCGTTAGCGGCCAATTTCATGCTTATTCTGCATGCAGTGTCTGTGCAGGCACACGCACCCAGCCTTCCATCAGAATGCGGGCGCTGCGGCTCATCAGTGCCTTGCGCACTTGCCACTGGCCTTGCACCAGTTCGGCCTGCGCACCAACGCGCAAGCTGCCGCTGGGATGGCCAAACACCACGCTGCTGCGCTCGCCACCGCCTGCCGCCAGATTCACCAGGGTGCCGGGAATGGCGGCGGCTGTGCCAATGGCAACGGCTGCAGTGCCCATCATGGCGTGGTGCAGCTTGCCCATAGACAGGGCGCGCACCACCAGGTCGATGTGCGCAGCCTCCATGCGTCTGCCGCTGGACGCGGTATAGCTTCGAGGCGGTCCTACCCACGCCAACTTGGGCGTGTGCTGGCGGGCGGCAGCGTCATCCAGGCTGCGGATCAGGCCCATTTTCAAAGCTGCGCAGGCGCGGATGCGTTCCAGCCTGGCCAGTGCGGCTGGGTCTTCATTGATGTCGGATTGCCGCTCGCACCCGGTGTAGCCCAGATCTGCAGCGTTCAGGAAGATGGTGGGAATGCCGGCATTGATGCAGGTGGCGCTGAAGGTGCCAACGCCCGGCACTTCCAAGGTGTCGACGAGATGGCCGGTAGGAAACATGGCAGCACCATTTCCGTCATCTGCCGGATCCACAAATTCCAGGGCAATTTCTGCGGCAGGAAAGCTGACGCCATCGAGCTCGAAGTCACCCAGCTCCTGCACCTGACCGTTCTGCATGGGGACGTGGGCCACGATGGTTCTGCCAATATTGGCCTGCCAGATACGGATGGTGGCTACGCCGGTGTGAGGCAGGCGCTGCGCCGGAATCAGACCCATGTGAATGGCGCAGGGGCCAACGGCGGCGCTCAAATTGCCACAGTTGCCGCTCCAGTCCACCAAGGGCTGGTCGATGGAGACTTGTCCAAACAGATAGTCCACATCATGGTCCGGGCGGCTGCTGGCACTGAGGATGACAGCCTTGCTGGTGCTGGACGAGGCATTGCCCATGCCATCGATCTGTTTGCCGTAGGGGTCCGGGCTGCCCAGGGTGCGCAGCAAGATGGCGTCCCGCACGGGGCCTGGCTGCCGAGCCTCGGCGGGCAAGTCTTGCCGCCGGAAGAACACCCCTTTGCTGGTGCCGCCGCGCATGTAGATGGCGGGAATTTTGATCTGCGCTGCGGGTGAGTGAATGTGACGCATGCGGTTTGCTTCCCTGTGGGTTGCCGTAGGTGTCCGTCAGGCCTGATGGCGTTCCAGCGCTTCGGGCTTGGAGCTGGTATGCACGCAGTTTGCCAGGAAGTCCTGGGCAAAGCGCTGCAGCACGCCTCCGGCTTCATAAATGCTGACTTCTTCGGCCGTGTCTAAGCGGCAGGTGACGGGCACTTGCGTGCGAGCGCCCGTGCTGCGATAGATGTACAGCGTCAGCTGGGCGCGTGGCTGGGGCTGGCCCACCACATCAAAGGTTTCCGTGCCATCCAGCGCCAGTGTGTGGCGCGTGGTGCCGGGCAGAAACTCCAGGGGCAGCACGCCCATGCCAATCAGGTTGGTGCGGTGAATGCGTTCAAAGCCCTCGGCCACAATGGCTTCAACACCCGCCAGGCGCACGCCCTTGGCGGCCCAGTCACGGCTGGAGCCTTGGCCGTAATCCGCGCCCGCAATAATGATCAGCGGCTGTTTGCGCTGCATATAGGTCTCTATCGCTTCCCACATGCGCATCACCTTGCCTTCCGGCTCTACACGGGCCAGCGACCCTTGCCGCACTTTGCCCTGGGCATCCACCACCATTTCGTTGAACAGCTTGGGGTTGGCAAAGGTGGCGCGTTGGGCGGTCAGGTGATCACCCCGGTGCGTGGCGTAGGAGTTGAAGTCTTGCTCTGGCAAGCCCATTTTGTGCAGGTATTCGCCGGCGGCCGAGTCCGGCAAGATGGCGTTGGACGGGGAGATGTGGTCGGTGGTGATGTTGTCCGGCAGTATGGCCAGGGGGCGCATGCCCCGCAGCGTGCGTTCGCCTGCCAGTGCCCCTTCCCAATAGGGGGGGCGGCGAATATAGGTGCTCTGCGGGCGCCATGCGTACAGCGGTGATGTGGCCTGTCTGGTGTCTGTGTGGATGGCAAACATGGGCTCGTATACCGCACGGTACTGGGCAGGTTGCACAGCCGCTTGGACGATGGCGTCAATCTCTTCGTCGGTCGGCCAGATTTCTTTCAGGCGAATTTCGCGGCCTTGAAAGCTGCCCAGCACATCGTTTTCAATGTCAAAGCGGATCGTGCCTGCTATCGCATAGGCCACCACCAGCGGCGGCGAGGCCAGGAAAGCCTGTTTGACCAGCGGATGGATGCGTCCATCGAAATTGCGGTTGCCGGAAAGGACGGCTGTGGTGTACAGGTCGCGCGCCCGGATCTCTTGCTCCATCTGCGGCTCCAAGGCCCCGCTCATGCCATTGCAGGTGGTGCAGGCAAAGGCGACCACACCAAAGCCCAGCGCTTGCAGGTCCTGCATCAGACCTGCCTGCTGCAAATACAGAGGCACGGTTTTGGAGCCAGGCGCCAAAGAGGTCTTGACCCAGGGCTTGCGCGTGAGGCCCAGATTGCGGGCATTGCGTGCCAGCAAGCCCGCGGCAATCACATTGCGCGGGTTGCTGGTGTTGGTGCAGCTGGTGATGGCGGCAATGATGACGGCGCCATCGGGCATTTGACCTTCGGTTTGCGTCCACGGGCCAGCAATTCCCTTGGCAGACAGTTCAGAGGTTGCGACGCGTGCGTGAGGATTCGACGGGCCTGCAATGCTGCGGGTGACGCTGGAAAGATCAAACTGCAAGCAGCGTTCGTATTGCACGCTGGCCAGGCTGTCAGCCCACAAACCGGCGTGCCGGGCATAGGTTTCGACCAGCTGCACTTGCTCAGGCTCCCGGCCCGTCAGCCGGAGGTAGGCAATCGTCTGCTCGTCGATGGCGAACATGGCGGCTGTGGCCCCATACTCCGGCGCCATGTTGGAGATGGTGGCACGGTCGCCAATCGTGAGGCTGCGCGCGCCTTCTCCGTAAAACTCCAGATAAGTGCCCACCACTTTCTGCTGACGCAAAAACTCGGTGAGAGCCAGCACGATGTCCGTGGCTGTAATGCCTTGCTGGCGTTGGCCGGTGAGTTGCACGCCAACGATTTCCGGCAAGCGCATCCATGAGGCGCGGCCCAGCATAACGCTTTCTGCTTCCAGCCCGCCCACACCCACTGCAATGACACCGAGGGCATCCACATGCGGCGTGTGGCTGTCTGTGCCGACCAGGGTATCCGGGTAGGCTTCACCGTTGACGGCATGGATCACAGGGCTCATGCGCTCCAGATTGATCTGGTGCATGATGCCGTTGCCCGCAGGAATGACTTCCACATTCCTGAATGCATGCCTGCACCAGTCGATAAAGTGGAAGCGGTCTGCATTGCGCCGGTCTTCAATGGCGCGGTTTTTCTCCAGCGCTTTAGGGTCATCGCCGCCGCATTCCACGGCCAGCGAATGGTCCACAATCAACTGCACCGGCACCACGGGGTTGACGGCGGCGGGGTCTGCGCCTTGCCCGGCAATCGCATCGCGCAGGCCCGCCAGATCGACCAGCGCCGTCTGGCCTAGGATGTCGTGGCACACCACGCGTGCCGGGAACCATGGAAAGTCGCGCTCGCGTTTGCGCTCAATGATTTGCGTGAGGTAGCCGGTGAGCAGGGATGCATCACTGCGACGCACCAGGTTTTCCGCATGTACGCGACAGGTGTAGGGAAGCGTGGCCCAGGCGCCGGGGCGAATGTCTTCCACGGCGGCTTGTGCGTCAAAGAAATGCAGTGCTGTGCCGGGCAGCGGCTTGCGATAGTTGTTCATGGTCTTGGGGTGTTATTCAGGGGGGCGGGCTTGGGTCGAGAACCCGGCGCCATATGCGGTCGCACCATGGCGTGCAGGCGCAAGGAGCCAGCTTGGGATGCGCCAGATGCTGCATGGGCAGGCGGACCGGGCCTGTGCAATGTGCCCGGGACTGCAGCGGGCGACCCCCATGCCTGGCCGTGGCAGGGCGCACGGCAGACGCTCTTGGCGCAGTTCCTTCAGCGCTTGGCGCACAGGTGTGCGACCAGGGTCGAATTTCTGGACGATCACGCCATCGTTGACGGCGGTGCCTAGCGGCCAGCGGTGATTGATGAGCATGCATGCACGTAGCGGGCTGCGGATGACAACGCTCAAAGACCGGGCTTGCATGGGCGTGGCAGTCATGGCGTGGCAGCGTTTACTGTCGTGCTTCAATGGGCACGAAGTCCAGGGGATCGGGCCCCACATAGTTGGCACCTGGGCGGATGATCCTGTTGTCCTGGCGCTGCTCAATGATGTGGGCCGACCAGCCGCTGGTGCGTGCAATCACAAACAACGGGGTGAACATGGCGGTGGGTATGCCCATCATGTGATAGCTGACGGCACTGAACCAATCAAGGTTGGGGAACATGCGTTTGACTTCCCACATCACGGCTTCCAGCCGCTGTGCGATGTCATACATCTTAGTGTTGTTTGCTTCGTCCGCGAGTTTTCTGGCCACCCCTTTGATGACCACATTGCGCGGATCGCTGACGGTGTAGACCGGGTGCCCAAATCCGATGATGACCTCCTTGGCCTCCAAGCGGCGGCGAATGTCTGCTTCCGCTTCGTCCGGGCTGGCATAGCGCTTCTGAATTTCGAAGGCGACCTCGTTGGCCCCGCCATGTTTGGGACCGCGCAGCGCACCAATCGCTCCGGTGATGGCCGAATACATGTCGCTGCCCGTGCCTGCGATCACGCGAGCCGTGAAGGTTGATGCATTGAACTCGTGCTCGGCATACAGATTCAGCGAGGTGTGCATGGCACGCACCCAGCTTGGCGAGGGCTGGCTGCCATGCAGCAGGTGCAGAAAGTGGCCGCCGATGGAGTCGTCATCAGTTTCCACCTCGATTCTGCGGCCTGAATTGCTGAAGTGGTACCAGTACAGCAGCATGCTGCCCAGGCTGGCCAACAGGCGATCAGCAATGTCGCGGGCGCCTGGAATGTTGTGGTCATGCTTTTCGGGCAGGGCACATCCCAGGGCAGAAACGCCTGTGCGCATCACGTCCATGGGGTGGCTTGCGGCAGGCAGGCGCTCCAAGGCCAGCTTGACGCTGACAGGCAAACCGCGCAGGGCCTTGAGCTTGGCCTTGTAGGCTTTGAGCTCTGCATGCGTGGGCAGCTTGCCATGCACCAGCAAAAACGCAATTTCTTCAAACTCGCACACTTCGGCAATGTCCAGAATGTCATAGCCGCGGTAGTGCAGATCGTTGCCGGTCTGGCCCACGGTGCATAAAGCCGTATTGCCTGCTGTGATGCCTGAAAGCGCGACGGATTTCTTGGCTTTCGGGGCTGCAATGTGCGTCATGGTGTGCTCTCCTTGTGAATGCCTTGGTGGTGTAGTGCGACGGGCTGGCCCCCCGCGTCAATGGCCACCATCTCAAACACTCCCTGCAGGACTTCCTGTGTCCCGAAGTCAGGTGCCTGTGCCCATCCGGTAACGGCCACACTCATGGAACTGCGGCCGACTCGATGGACCGAGGCCCGTAAGAGCAGTTCACAGCCAATCGGCGTTGGTGCCAGAAAATGCACCTGGCGGATGCCTGCCATGACAACCTCACGTTGTGCATAGCTGCGTGCCGACAGAAAAGCAGCTTTGCTCATGAGTTGCAAACCATGGCCCGCAAACAAGCTTCCGTGATGGTTGGCCAGTGAGGGCAGAACAAGCTCTCGCAGTTCTATGGTGTGTTGATCCAGTGCCATAATTTGCAATGTACGCAAATGAAGAAAGCGATAAAAGTGCTGAATTGGCAATAGATTGCGAATGAGAAACGCAGTTTTTGCGAATATTGCGAATGCTTCGGAGGTTGCGAATTTTTCAGACGGAATGTGCGGAGAGCAAGCGGATGAGCAAAATCTTCATGGGGGTGCGTTTGCGCAGCCTGCGGCAAGAGCGTGGGCTGACTCAGGCAGCGCTGGCCAAAGCCCTGGATTTGTCGAGCAGCTACCTCAATCAGATCGAGCAGGACCAGCGGCCTTTGACGGTTCCTGTGCTGCTTAAGATCAACAAGGTTCTGGGTGTTGACATTCAACTGTTCTCCGAAGATGAAGAAGCGCGTGTTCTGACACAGCTGAAAGATGCGCTGTCTGTATTGCCCCCTGAATTGGCCGCAGTTCCCATGGCCGAGCTGCGTGCCATTACGAGCAAGCTGCCGCATGTGGCAAAGGCCATGCTGGCTTTGCACCAGCGCTATGTGGCAAGCACCGAACAGATAGAGCTGCTGGCCGCGCATGCCAATGGTGAAAGCGTGCCCTTGTCAGACGTAGCCAAAACCAGCGGCAGGGCCCTTGCCGCTGTGCCGCCGCAAATGCCGTACGAGGCGGTGCGAGACTTTTTCTTTGCCAGGCGCAACTACTTTGATGCCCTGGACTGCGCTGCCGAAAGCCTGGCCGCACAGGCGCGCGAACATGGGGGCAATGTGGTGGAGTGGCTGAAGCAGCGTTTGCAAGCCAGCCATGCGCTTCGAGTCGTACCGATGGATGCTGCCCGGGATAAGGAGGAATTGAGCTACCGCTATTTCGAGGCAAAGACGCGGGTGCTTTACATTGCGCAGCACCTGCGGCCAGGCCAGCAGGCTTTTCATATGGCAACCCAGCTGGCGTTGCTGGAGTTCGAGCAGCATATCGAGCAGGAGTTGCAGGCCGCGGATTGGCAAGATGTTGCGACCCAGCGCCTGGCGCGCATCGGGCTGGCGAACTATGTGGCGGGGGCCTTTCTCTTGCCTTACCGGAGGTTTTTGGCGGCGGCCGAGCGGGTGCAGTACGACGTGGATGTGCTCGCGCGACAGTTTGATGTGGGCTTTGAGACGGTGTGCCACAGACTTTCTACCTTGCAGCGTCCTGAAGCGCCAGGCGTGCCGTTTTTCTTTGTACGTGTCGATCGGGCGGGCAATATCAGCAAACGGCAGTCGGCCACTCATTTTCACTTTTCCAAGACAGGCGGAACCTGCCCCTTGTGGGTGGTGTATGAAGCTTTTCAGCGACCGGGGGAGGTTGTGCCCCAGCTGGCCAGCATGCCCGATGGACGCATGTATTTCTGGATCGCGCGCACAGTCACGACACCGGGTAAAAGGTGGGGGGCGCCCAAGAAGACTTTTTCCATCGGACTGGGATGCGATGTGCGCCATGCCCATCGCCTGATTTATGCCAAAGGTCTGGACTTGAGGCGCGCAGATGCGGCTACACCCATCGGCATGGGCTGCAAGGTGTGCGAGCGTCCTGCATGCCCCCAGCGCGCTTTCCCTCATATCGGAAAGCCCTTGCAGGTCAGCGAGAACGAAAGCGGCTTGATTCCCTATGTTTCTGCCTGCCCGTCGGGTCAGGGTGTGTCGACATAAAGCCTGGGGCCCTGCGCTGCAGGCCTGGGGATGGATGGTCAGTGCGGCGCAAGCGCCCCTGAATGCCGCTTCGCATGACGGCAGCGCCTGTGCGCATGGCAAACAACCGCAGCCCGCAGCTGCGGCAATCTTAAATTGTCATCAATCCATGGTTAGCTTCTGCTTGTCCACCACTTCCTTGTAGGCGGTGTATTCGGCCTTGATTTCTTCGGCAAATTTTTCGGGCGTATCGGCCACGATCAGAGAGCCGGTGTCTTCAATACGCTTGCGCACGCCGGGGTTCTGCAGCACCTTGTGGACGGCGGCATTGATCTTGTCCACCACATCTTTGGGTAGGTTCTTGGGGCCGATGATGCCGTAGTAGGCCATGCGGTTGACGCCGGGGGCGCCGACTTCAGCCAGCGTGGGCACATCGGGCAGCACGGCCAGGCGCTGGGGGGCAGCCACGACCAGGGGGGTCAGACGATTGGTCTGGATAAAGGGCAGGGTGGAGGGGAAGTTGTCAAACAGCAGCGGAATCTGGCCCGCAACGGCGTCGTTCAGTGCGGGGCCGGAGCCACGGTAGGGCACGTGCTGCATCTGGGTGTCAGTAGCCAGCATGAACATTTCCATCATCAGATGGCCGATGGAGCCGGTGCCGGGCGAGCCAAACGAGTACTTGCCGGGGTTGGTCTTGATTTCCTTCAGGAAGGACTGGTAGTCCTGCCCCGGAAACTTGGGGTTGGCGGCAATGATGTTGGGCGTGGCTGCAATGTTCACGATGGGGGTGAAGTCCGTGAACACGTTGTAGGGGATCTTGGGGTTGATGGCGGGGTTGGTGGCTGTGGTGGACACGGTGGCAATGCCCAGGTGATAGCCATCGGCCGTAGCGCGTGCGGTTTCTGCCGCCCCAATCGCACCGCCGCCACCGCCCTTGTTTTCTACGATGACGGGCTGGCCCAGTTCGCGACCCAGTGGGTCGGCAATGACGCGGGCAATCAGGTCGGTAGTGCCGCCAGCGGCAAAGGGCACCAGCAGCTTGATAGGTTTGCTGGGATAGTTGGACTGGGCGTGAACCACACCTACGGTAGCGAGTGCGGCCAGGGCCAAAAGCGTGCGACGCATCATGTGCAAGTCTCCTTGGTTATGTATGTAAGACCGGCTCATCCTAGAGATGGCATGCACAGACGTATTCCATGAAAACCCTGATTAAAGGGTAATTCCTGATTGCATTTTTGTATTTGTATAGACGTAAAAAAGCCTGCCAGGTGCAGGCATGGGATGTGAAAGCAGGCGGCACAGGTGATGGCTGCTGGTGCGCCATCACCTATGCAAGCTTCAGACCACCTTGGCGCTTTGCAGAGCGGTAATTTCTTCTGGGCTCAGGCCCAGTTCCTGCAGTACTTGCTGGGTGTGCTGGCCCAGCGCGGGTGGTGCATTGCGGTAGCTGACCGGCGTGGCAGACAGGCGCATGGGGCTGGCAACGGTGGCAATCTGTGCAATGCCATCGCCTGCATCGCGTGGCAGCGCCTTGCGGATGCCGCGTGCCTGTACCTGTGGGTCGTCAAAAGCCTGTGCAATGGTGTTAATGGGGCCACAGGGCACGGCCTTGTCTTCCAGCAGGGCAATCCATTCGGCGGTGGTGCGGGTGCGCATCAGCGGCTCCATCAGTGCAAGCAGGGCCGGGCGGTTTTGCACACGCGCGGTATTGGTGGCAAAGCGGGAGTCCTGCGCCCATTCGGGCTTGCCAGCAGCGGCGCAAAAGCGGGCGAACTGCCCGTCATTGCCAATGGCCAGCAATACGTTGCCGTCACTGCTTCTAAAGTCCTGGTACGGCGCAAGGCTGGGGTGGATATTGCCTGCACGCCCTGGCGCTTTGCCGGTGGCCAGAAAACCTGCGGCCTGGTTGGCCAGCACAGCCATGCCTACGTCCAGCAGGGCCATGTCGATGTACTGGCCCTGGCCTGTGCCGGTGCGTGCGTTGTCACGCGCGTTGATGGCGGCGAGGATGGCGTTGCTGGCGTACAGGCCGGTAAAGACATCGATCACGGCTACGCCCACCTTGAGCGGGCCGCCGCCGGGCTGATCGTCTGCATGGCCGGTGATGCTCATCAGACCGCACATGGCCTGCACCATCAGGTCATAGCCTGCGCGCTCGGCGTACGGGCCTTCCTGGCCAAAGCCGGTGATGGAGCAGTAGATCAGCCGTGGGTTCAGGGTTTTGAGGCTGTCATAGTCCAGCCCGTATTGCTTCAGGCCTCCGACCTTGAAGTTCTCTACCACCACATCGGCTTCAGCCGCCATCTTGCGCAGCAGGGCCTGCCCTTCGGGGTGGGCCATGTCTACGGTGATGCTGCGTTTGTTGCGGTTGCAGGCGGTGAAGTAGCTGGCCTCGCGCGTGTCGTTGCCGTGCTCGTCTTTCAGAAAGGGCGGGCCCCAGTGGCGCGTGTCGTCACCAGCCTCGGGGCGCTCGACCTTGATGACGTCTGCGCCCAGATCGGCCAGCATCTGCGTGGCCCATGGGCCGGCCAGCACGCGTGACAGATCCAGCACCTTGATGCCTGCCAGTGCTCCTTGCTGTCCTGCGGTATGTGACATGTGTTTGTCCTCTGCAGAAAAAAGAAGGAGCTGCCAGCGCTTGATAAATCTGGTTTTCAGATAGTTTTGTATCTGAAACCGTTGAATAGCCAGCGCTAGCAGCTCCTTAACTTAGAGCGCATCTGCATACGCCCTAGGAGACAACTGCTTCAATCAGTTCGCGAAGGCGGCAATACCCGTCTGTGCACGGCCCAGAATCAGAGCGTGTACGTCGTGCGTGCCTTCGTAGGTGTTCACCACTTCCAGGTTCACCAGGTGGCGGGCGACGCCGAATTCGTCAGAGATGCCGTTGCCACCCATCATGTCGCGCGCCAGACGGGCGACGTCCAGTGCCTTGCCGCAGTTGTTGCGCTTGATGAGGGATGTGATCTCGATCACGTTCTGGTGCTCGTCCTTCATGCGGCCTACGCGCAGGGCGGCTTGCAGGCCCAGCGTGATTTCGGTCTGCATATCTGCCAGCTTTTTCTGGATCAGCTGGTTGGCGGCCAGCGGGCGGCCAAACTGCTTGCGGTCCAGTGTGTACTGGCGGGCGGTGTGCCAGCAGAACTCGGCCGCACCCATGGCGCCCCAGGCAATGCCAAAGCGGGCGCTGTTCAGGCAGGTGAAGGGGCCCTCCTTCAGGCCGCGCACTTCAGGAAAGGCGTTTTCTTCGGGCACAAACACGTCGTCCATGACGATTTCGCCGGTGATCGAGGCACGCAGGCCCACCTTGCCGTGAATCGCTGGTGCGCTCAGGCCCTTCCAGCCCTTTTCCAGGATAAAGCCGCGGATCTGGCCCACATTGCCGCCTTCGGACACTTCCTTGGCCCAGACCACAAACACGTCGGCGATGGGGCTGTTGGTGATCCACATCTTGCTGCCCTTGAGCTTGTAGCCACCGTCCACCTTGTAGGCACGGGTAGCCATGGAGCCGGGGTCAGAGCCGTGGTCGGGCTCGGTCAGGCCAAAGCAGCCGATGTATTCGCCAGTTGCCAGCTTGGGCAGGTATTTCTGCTTTTGTGCTTCGGTACCAAATTCGTTGATGGGCACCATGACCAGCGAAGACTGCACGGATGCCATGGAGCGGTAGCCCGAGTCCACACGCTCGATCTCGCGCGCCACCAGGCCGTAGCTCACATAGTTCAGGCCAGCGCCGCCGTACTCGGTGGGGATGGTGGGGCCCAGCAGGCCCAGCTCGCCCATCTCGCGGAAGATGGAGGCATCGGTCTTTTCATGGCGGAACATGTCCTGCACGCGGGGCATGAGCTTGCCCTGGCAGTACTCATAGGCCGCATCGCGGATCATGCGTTCGTCAGCGGTCAGCTGTTCGTCCAGGTGGAAAGGGTCTTGCCATTGGAAGTTGGACATGTTGTGCTCCTTGGATGTCTCTGTTGTTGGTGGGCAGTGCATGCATTTGCGCATGTCTTTACTGCCATGGAATGCATCGTAAGAATGGGGCAAAAGGTGCGCAAACGATTTGTTTGCATCCAGATATGAGCTTCCTGCATTTCTTGCTTGTCAAAACTGGGGCGCTGCGGCACCATGGCAGGCCCTGAAAATTCCCTGATGGCTGCACGATGCGACGCTCTATTCCCTCCACCCAAGCCCTGGCCTGCTTTGAGGCTGCCGCTCGCCACGAGAGCTATACACGCGCTGCACAGGAGCTGGCACTGACTCAGGGGGCAGTCTCGCGGCAGGTGATGGCGCTGGAAGAGTTCGTCGGCGTGCCGCTGTTCAGGCGCACGCGCCATGGCGTGGCCCTCACGCCTGCGGGGGAGACCTATGCGCGCAAGGTCCGCCACTGGCTGCTGGGCATGGAGCGTGACACGCTGGACCTGATGGCCCATCAGGGCTCTGGCGGCACCATCAAGCTGGCCGCAGTGCCGACTTTTGCTACGCGCTGGCTCATGCCACGCCTGCCGCAGCTGGCGCAGCAGCACCCGGACATCACTGTGCACATTGACGTGCAGACCCGCCCGTTTCTGTTTGCAGACACGGGCTTTGATGCCGCGCTGTATGCGGGCACGCCCGAGCAGGTGCGCAACTGGCCGGGCATTGAGGCCTTGCACCTGATGGATGAAGACGTGGTGCCCGTATGCAGCCCCCGCCTGCTGGACAGGGCCACACAGCGCGCCCCGGGCCGTGCTTGGCAGCCCCTGCCGCCGCAGGCACTGGCCGATTTGCCGCTGCTGCAACAAAGCACGCGGCCCCAGGGCTGGGTGCAGTGGTTTCAGTCCGTCAACGTGGATGCACCACGCGCCATGGATGGCCCGCGCTATGAGCTGTTCTCCATGCTGGCAGTCGCTGCGGCGCAGGGCATGGGCGTGGCGCTGATTTCGCCCATGCTGGTGGAGTCTGAACTGGCGCGGGGGGAGCTGGTCATTGCCTGCGCCCAGCCGCTGCGCGGGGAGCGCGGCTACTACCTCATCACCCCGGCGCAGCAGGCACCGTCTGCCGTGCTGCAGACGTTTTCAGACTGGCTCAAAACCATGGCCCAGCAGGCCATGGGATGAATGAGAGAGAAATCAGCCGCTAACACTGATACAGCCTGCGCTGGAAGCTATGGTTTTTTAGAGTTTCTGAAACAGCGCCACGCACAACGGCATCAGCACGGCCGTCAGTACGCCATTGAGCCCCATGGCCAGCGCGGCAAAAGCACCGGCGGTGGGGTTGATCTGTATGGAGCGTGCCGTGCCAATGGCGTGGGCCGTCAGCCCCTGGGCAAAGCCTTCTACGGCAGGGTCGTTGCTGCGTACCAGGCGCATCAGCAGCGGCGCCAGCATGCAGCCGCTGATGCCGGTCACGGCCACCGCAACCGCCGCCAGCGAAGGCAGGCCGCCAAAGCGCTCTGACATGGGAAGGGCAATGGGAATGGTGGCGGATTTGGGGGCGAGCGAGATGATGGTCTCCCAGCTGCCGCCCAGTGCCCAGGCAATGCCCATGGCCGAAAACAGCGCCACCACACAGCCGACCAGCAGTGCCACGCTGATGGGGCGCCACAGTGCCCGGATGCGCGCACGCTGGGTGTACAGCGGAATGGCCAGCGCCACGGTGGCCGGGCCAATCAGGATATTGAGCCACTCCACCCCTTGCTTGTAGGTGGCGTAAGGCGTGTCTGTGGCCAGCAGGATGCAGACAATGATGACCACGGCGGGAAACACCGGAATCAACAGTGGATGGCAGTTGCTGCGCCTGTACAGCGCCATGGTGGCCAGATAGACCAGCATGGTCAGCACCAGCCAGGGCAGGTGGGTGCTGGAGAGCTGCGCCAGCACATCGCCCCAGGCCATCATGGGCGTGGCTCCTGCGGTGGCTGGGGCTCACGGGCCAGCATCCATTTGAACGTCAGTGCGGTGACCACAAAGGTGATGGCAGCGCCCGCCACACCGGCAATCACAAAGGGCTGCCACTCGCGTGCGATGCGATCAAAGTGCAGCATGACGCCTGCAATGGTGGGGATGAATAGCAGCATCATGTTCTGCAGCAGCATCTGACCGGTCTGCTCCAGCGCGTGGGGCAGTTTGCCGTAAACCAGCAGGCCAAGCAGCAGGAGCAGGGCGCCGAGCAAAGCACCGGGGAAAGGCAGTTGCAGCCAGCGGACGATGGCTTCCCCTGCAAGCTGCAGCGCAAACAGGGCTGCCAGGGCGTAGAGCATGTGAGATATCCCTTCATCAAAGCAGAGCACAAAGCAAGCTGTGCAATTGTCGGTAGCAATCATGGGCAGGCGTACAGCTTCATACAAGCGTTTTCCCTTGTCAGCGCTTGTGTGGTCTGCCTGAGCAGCTACGTTTTTTGCGGACTGCCTGCTTTCTGAGCAGCTTAATGTAGCTTTTGTAAAAACAACAACTTAAGGTGTGTGCTCCGTAGAGTCACGGGAGTTGTCCACAGCTTTGTCCCGTGGTTTGGTGGAAAAGCTCTAGGGTTAGTACTTAGATGATTGCGCAGAGGAATGCATGGCGCAGCGGTGCTTCTGTTGGGTACATGCGCCATGTCTGAGCGTGGCTCAGGTATTCAGATAAACGGCTTCACCCAGATTCAGCATCAGGCGGTTGGCCCAGCCGAACAGGGCGGCGGCGTGCAGCATGTCCAGCACTTCCAGATCGTTCAGACCGGCAGCGCGCAAGGCCTGGATATGCGCTGCGCCCAGGCCAGCAGGGTCACGGGTGAGGGTGATGGCCGCCTGGATGATGGCGCGCTCACGGGCCTGAGTACCGGCAGTGTGAGGGTCATCAAAGATCTGCGCCATCACATCGTTGCGCTTGGCCAGCTGCTCAAAGCGCTGGGCATGAACCGAAGCACAGTACACGCAGCCGTTGACGCGCGAGACGGCTGTGGCCGCCACTTCACGCTCGGCACGTGAGAGGCCGCCGGGTGCGTACATGATGGCGTTAAAGGCCTGTGAGCGTTCCAGCAGCACCTGGGGCTGGCGGCACAGCAGCAGGTAAAAGTCCATGGTGCGCGCCTTGGGGTGGCTTACGTCCAGTGTGTGCTGTTGATCGGGCGTGGCGGTGGCTGGGTCGAGCACGGGCAGCCAGGACTTCCAGTCCAGCGTCTCGCTGGTGTAGCCATTGCGGCGCAGCGGCTCACCGGGCGCAGGCAGGTTGGCGGGGTGCACAAAGGCGGGGGCAGCGGCAGCATCTGCCACGGGCACTTCGCCCTGGCTGCCAGCAGCCACCATGGCTTGCAGACCAGCAATCACACGGGCTTGGTAGGACACAAAGCCAATCAGCTGGGCCAGCAGCACGGTGTCATCCACAGAGACACCAGCGGCTGGAATGTTCAGCAGGGCCTGGCGGTCGCTCTGTGCGGGTTCCAGCGACAGGCTGCGCACAAAGTGCCGCATGGCGTCCAGACGTGCATCGCCGGTGGTGCAGCCGTGCTCATCCAGCACGCGGCGCAGCGCGGGGGGCAGTGCCAGGGCTTGGGCACGCTGCTGGTACAGCTGCTGCAGCACGGTGATGCCGCTCACGCGGGCCTGTTCTGCAGCGAGTACCAGGCGTTCGGCCTGGCTGAGGGTGGAGGGCAGCTCGCTGCCCAGCAGCAGGTCTTCACAGGCCTGGGTAGCAAGGGCTACCTTGGCGCGCTGGTGGCGGATGGCATGCAGGGCATGGTCGGCCTGCAGGCCAGCAAGTTGGTCGATCGTGTCAGTCATTTCAGGGCCAGAAAAACAAGGGTGTCAGGGGTGGCGCAGAGCGCGGATACGTGCGGCAGGGTCGGCAGGCTGCCATTCCGTGCCATCGAGCTCAGGTTCCGCATAGGCTTGCAGCTGGGCAAAGTGGTGCTCCACATCCTCGCGGTAGAACAGGCCTGCCAGCCCCTGTGCGAGCTTGCGTGCGCCATCGCTGATGGCAGGAATGTCGCCCGACACCGTGCCGTGCGACAAGGCTGCTGGGTAGCAGAAGCAGTGGATGCGGTCCAGCCCCGGGCACTGGCCGGGCTGCTTTTCCTGGAAGGCAAACAGCGGGTCCAGGTCTGGCGAGGCATACAGCTCCGCATCGTGCAGGGCATCGGGTGCCTCAAAGCGGTCTTTCCACAGGCGCACATGGGGGGCGATGTCTGCAAACTCGGGGCGCAGTGACCAGTCGATGGCAAAGCCTGTGGCCACGATCAGAAAGTCCAGCGCAAACACGCCCTGTGGGGTGTGAACGTCCAGGTGGCTGGGGTGCTGCACAACTTGCTGTACGGCACAGCCAAAGTTGAAGTGCGCATTGGGGTGGCGTGAGACACGCAGCGTGCTGCCATGCGGTGGTGGCACCTGCTGGGCGTTGATGTAGTGGCGGATGCGCCATTTCCAGTCATCAGGCAGCAGGTACTGGCCGTGGGTCAGCCCCGGTACGCCAGAGCCTTTGGATTTGTTGATGCGTGGCAAGTCTGGGCGACGGATCAGCAGGTCAACGCTGGCTGCGCCGTGCTCTAGCGCGGTGCCTGCGCTGTCCATGGCCGATGCACCAGCACCTACCACGCCGATGCGCAGGCCTTGGAGCTGGGCATAGTCCAGCTTGTCGGAAGAGTGTGCCCAGCGATGGCGGTCTACGCCTTGCAGGAAGGATGGCACCTGTGCGCCGCCCAGACCGTCACGGCCGGTGGCCAGCACTACACGGCGTGCACGCCAGGTGCTGCGCTGTGTGGGTGTCTGCACGTCCACTTCGACCATGCCATCGGGCTGCGGGCGAATGGCCAGCACCTGGTGCTCATTGCGCACATCGGCCTGCGTGACGCGGCGGTACCAGCGCAGGTAGTCCATCCATTGCAGGCGTGGAATCTTGTCGAGCGCTTGCCAGGCGGCTTCGCCCCATTGCGCGATGAACCAGGCGCGAAAACTCAGCGAAGGCAGGCCGAGGGCCGGGCCCAGCAGTTCCTTGGGGGAGCGCAGTGTTTCCATGCGCGCGGTGGTGGCCCATGGGCCTTCAAAGTCCTGAGGGGCGCGGTCTAGCAGCACGGGGTAGATGCCTACCTGCCGCAGTGCGACGGACAGTGCCAGTCCGGTCTGGCCTGCACCGATGATGAGCACATCGTGCACCGCATCCCCCTGGGCCGCAGTGCGTGCAGGAATCCATGGTTTGGCTGGCCAGCCGAGTGTGAGCAGGTCGTCCTGCAGGCGTGCTTCCAGGGCCTGCAGGCCGGAGGCGGAAGAGTCGGTCAAAGACATAAGGCAATCACAAAAAGCAAGAGAGCACCATGTCCTATGGTGCTCCGGAAAATCTGATGCTGTCGTAAGCAGGAGTGCGTACAGGAGACGGCTATCTCCTGCATGCACCGCCATCAGTCAATGGAGACTTTGGCATCTTGCACGACCTTTGCCCATTTGCGGCGATCGTCATGCACGGTCTGGCGGAACTGCTCGGGCGTTTCTGCACGGATGCTGTTGCCGGTGGACAGGAAGCGCTCGCGGATTTCAGGCTGCTCCAGCACATCACGCACGGCCTGGTTGAACTTGTTCACGATGGCTGCATCCGTGCCCTTGGGTGCGAAGATGCCAAACCAGATCGAGCTGTTGAAGCCTTCGGTACCGGGCAGGCCACTGGAAGCAATGGTGGGAACTTCCGAGACGGCCTGTACGGGCTGTGCTGTAGTCACACCCAGCAGGCGTACCTTGCCCTGCTTGTAGTGGGGCAGCATGGTCTGCACCTGGTTCATCACGCAGCAGGTTTCGCCACGCAGCACCGAGGTAATGGCTTCCGGACCGCTCTTGTAGGGCACGTGCACCATGTCCAGGCCCAGGCGGGCATTGAACTCGGCAAATGCCATGTGGGTACCAGCGCCATTGCCGGTGGAGGCGTAGTTGTACTTGCCGGGGTTGGCCTTGATCTCGCGCACAAACTCTTCGAGGCTGCTGACGTCAATCACGGCGGGATTCACGGTCAGCACATTGGCCACGTCAATCAGCGGTGCTACAGGCACAAAGTCGGCTTCCACGTCGAAAGGCAGGTTCTTGTACAGCGCAGCATTGCTGCCGTGGGTGGCGGCGGTGCCGAAGTAGAAAGTGTTGCCATCAGGCTTGGAGCGGGCCACGTATTCGCTGCCGATATTGCCTGCAGCGCCTGGCTTGTAGTCAATGATGATGGGCTGGCCCAGCTTTTCGCTCAGCGGTGTCTGCACCGTGCGGGCCACGACGTCCACTCCCGAGCCAGCGCTGAAACCCATGATGAGCGTGATGGGTTGCTGAGGCCACTGTGTGGCATCAGCAGCGTGCGCAGCAGTAAAGCAGGTGCCTGCGGCCAGTACAGCAGCGGCAGCCAAGCGGGTGTGACGAGTCAGGAAAAACATAGAGCCCAGCCAATGCAGTGATATATGAAGGAATCTGCATTGTGAGGACTTCTTCAGATGCGTTTTTTATATGCATATCGTGCATTGCTGAATAAAAGTCGCTATGTCATTGAAATGTAAGAACTTTTTGCACTTGCAGGTGCAGCATGCAAATGCGTAATTTGAATATGCGGAGCACTGTCACACAGCGTGCATGAAGTGTTGTGTGTGAAAGACTGTTGGATGGAGCTCTTACGCCGCAGATTTTGCGGCCATGGCGCTGTGTCTCATACCAGCGCTGCACGTGTTCATGGGGTTGAGGCAGTGTCAATGCATCACTGCAATGACTTGAGATCAGGCCGCGGCTTGCTTTGAAGCTAGGGGCTGATGTTCAAACAAGCGGGACAGCTCTGAGGTCATTCGCCCCTAAACTTTAGGCTGTCTTCTATCTAGTGAATCGGTAACTTCATGACAAAAGCACAAGCGGGTATTCTGGCGCCACTTCCTGAACAGGGGCGCTATGTTTTCTTCACTCTGGCTGGTTCTGGCGCAGCGTTAACCAGTGCGCTAAGCAAACTACAGGCCACGGCTGTTGATGGGAAGGTCGTGGTTGGCATCGGTTTGCAAGTCTTGCAAAAAATGGGAAAACAGCTGTCGCTGATGCGTGAGTTTCCGCATCTGAAGGGGGCGATGTTCGAAGCTCCCAGTACGCCATATGCACTGTGCCTCTGGTTACGCAGTGATCAGCGTGGAGAGTTGCTTGCAATAACAGCAAAGCTTGCTTCTATGCTTGCACCTGCCTTCAAGATCGACCATGCGGTGGATACCTTTTTGCATGAGCGTACAGCCAGTGGGCATGGACGCGATTTGACGGGTTATGAGGACGGCACCGAAAACCCTGAAGCTGATGCAGCTGTTGCAGCAAGTATCACAGCTGGGCAGGGCGAGGGGGTGGATGGCAGTAGTTTTTGGGCTTTACAGCAGTGGATGCATGACTACGCTGCCTTTGGTCGCATGAGTGTGAATGAGCAGGACAATACGGTGGGTAGACGTTGCTCGGACAATGAAGAGCTAGAGGATGCGCCGGAGTCTGCACATGTCAAACGAACAGCGCAGGAAAGCTTTGAACCAGAGGCATTTGTGGTGCGACGTTCCATGCCCTGGTGGAGTGTTAGCCCGCAGGGAGAGGATCGCAGTGGGCTGATGTTTTCGGCTTTTGGCTCTAGCTTTAATGCTTTCGAAGCCCAGATGCGCCGTATGCTGGGTATGGATGACGGTATCAGTGATGCTTTGTTTGCTTTCTCCAGGCCATTGACGGGTAGCTATTTCTGGTGTCCTCCTGTGAAGGAAGGCCGGTTGGACTTACGTGTGCTAGGGCTGTGAGCAGGGTTGAACACCGTGTGACAAAAAGGGCTGTAGTCCATACGCCATCTCCAGGAGGATCAGCTGTTCATGAAAACGCGTACTGAATCGAGCTGCGTTTTAGCCAGATGAATCCAACGGTCGCGATCTATGACCGGATAGCCTGTTTGGGATGTGAAGATGCAAAAGCCAGCTAGCGCTGGCTGATATTTGGCTGTAAAAACTCACAGACCTAGTGTCCTGTCCCGCTAATACGTGAGCAAAGTCGATGGAGCTTTTCGAGGA
>ENA-UOJC01002406-UOJC01002406.1-human-gut-metagenome-genome-assembly--contig:-C104-NODE-2406-length-20448-cov-80.606385_pt1 | contig 20448 bp, 18 predicted proteins | sample MGYA00242339_ERZ723886 | MGnify/ENA metagenome assembly ERZ723886 | reverse complement strand
CCGATGAAGCGCTGGAAAAATTTGCACTTCTATCTTGAACTCACATTTGGAGCAGGCCTTTTCTGAAATGCAGTACGTGCATTTTCGCCGCGAAGTAACTTATTTTAAAATGCACGTATTGCATTTCAAAATGGAAGTAGTGCATTTCCGGAAAGCATTACTTCCATTTTCCCGAAAAACAGGCCCGAAAGTACCAATAATTAGGGGCAGACCGCGACGGCCTGCCCCTTTGCTGTTGCAAATATACTAAATTTTTCGCCCGAAAGCAAGAAGTGTTAAAAGCGGCACCGGCCGCCTCTGCCCGGGCACGATCCCCGCCGGCAACGCCCGACGCTCCTGCTACGGCAGAAGGGCCCCGGCCTTGCGCGCCAGCTGCTCGTAGGGCATGCCGCCGACCACGCGCTCTATGTTGCCGTCGATGTCGATGAAGAAGAGCGTCGGTATGGAGCGGATATTGGCCGCTGCCGCCAGCGCCTGGTTCTTGTCGACATCGACTTTCAGGACTTTGATCTTTCCGTCGTAAGCGGCGGCGAGTTTCTCCACGAGGGGCGCAAGGGCCCGGCAAGGGCTGCACCACGTGGCGTAGAAGTCGATGACGACGGGCATCTTTCCGGTGAAGTCGTAGCCCCGGAGATGCTGGAGGTAGTTACTGATGTTTTCCATGCTTGATATGTTTTAGTTGCATTATCTTGAGCGGGCAGGCCGACACGCACTTGCCGCATTTTATGCAGTCGGCATGCAGATAGCCGCTGCCTTCGCCCCGGCAGTCGTAGGGCGTGAGCTGCATGGGACATACCCGCGCACAGCTCTTGCACTTCATCCGGCACGTGTCGGACACGTGGATGTTGACAAAGCCCCCGGGCAACGGCGTCTTCCGCGGCGACACCCACGACGAGAGCGTGCCCATGGGGCAGAAGGAGCACCAGGTGCGCGGCGCGTAGACGAACGAAAGGATCACGCCCACTACGGTCGTGGCCAGGATGATGTTCCAGAATACGCGCCCCGCGGCGTTCCAGTCGCCCCAGGCAAAGTACATCTGCACGCCGAACATCGTGAAGATGAACATCACCATGAAGAGCCGGAAGCCGAACGTGCGGACGAAACGGGGGATGGGACGGTGGGGCGAATACCGCGCCAGCAGGCGGTCGTAGAAGTTGCCGCGCGGACAGGCATTGCCGCACCACCACCGGCCGCGCCTTACGGCGAAGGCCACGGGCGCTATCATGCACACCAGCGCCAGCAGTCCGACAACAGGATAGAAGTAGCCCGCCACGAGGTAGGCCGGCAGCAGCCAGTAGAGCGCGTAGCCCTTTGTGGGAAAATACCGATGGAATCTCTTTGCTTTCATATTCATTTGTTTTGTCCGGTGCAAATTTACGAAGGCGCGAATAGGCCGACAAATGATTTTAAGTATCTTTGCATAGATTTTATCTATTGTAATAGCCATGACACTACAACAGCTAAAATATATCATAGCCATAGACAGGCACCGGAACTTTGCCCGCGCCGCCGCCGAACTGGACATCACGCAGCCCACGCTGAGCGCGCTGCTCCAGAAACTCGAGAACGAACTTGACGTGCGCATCTTCCACCGCTCGAACAAGGGCGTCTGCCCCACCCCCGCCGGCCGGAAGATTCTGCAACAGGCCGAAAGGGCCGTGAAGGAGGCCGAACGCATCGCCGAACTGGTGGCGGAGGAGAAGGGCGGCCTCGCCGGCAGCCTCGACCTCTCGGTAGGGCCGACGATCGCCCCCTACATTCTCCCGCGCTTCATCCGCACATACACCGGACTGTTCCCGCAGGTACGCCTCACCATCGTGGAGATGAAGGCCGCGACGATGCTCGACGCCCTGCGCGCGGGGCGGCTCGACGCCGGCATCGCCGTCAGCGGGCACGAGCGCGAGGGGGCGCTGGAAATACCCCTGTACACAGAACCCTTCTGGGTATATATCGCCGAAAGCTGCTGGCGCAAACTGCCCGTATTCAACCCCGCCAACCTGGAGCACGAGCAGATGTGGATTATGAAGGAGTCGCAATGCCTGCGCGACAGTGCCTTCAGTTTCTGCAAGGCCCGCAACGTGGGGAAACGCATCTACGAGGCGGGGAGCATAGAGACGCTGATACGCATCGTCGACGAAAACGGAGGCTTCACCATCATCCCCGAAATGCACCTGCCCCTGCTCACCGCCCGGCAGCGCGAAAACGTGCGCCGCATCGAGGGCGACTACCTCTCGCGCCGGCGCGTGTCGATGTACATAGCGGAGGACTGCATCCGAGAGCGGATGCTCAACAGCATCGTAGAGGCGCTGGCAGCCTTCGTGCCCGCCGACATGATGGAAGCGCGCCTCAAAAAGTACGGCATACGCCTGTAAATAGTGCATTAAGGAGAACAAATGTCAGAAATATTCGTTATTTTCCTTAATTTTGCAACAAGTATATGTTTATCAACACAAAAATATCATGAAAACACTCCGATGGATGGCCATCAGTCTGGCCGTTTTACTATTGACCGTACCCACCGCAGCACGGCGACTCCCCTACCAGGACGCACGCATACCCGTGAAGGAACGGGTGGCGGACCTGCTGAAACGCATGACGCTTGCCGAAAAAATCGCCCAGCTGAACCTGCTTCCTTATTATGACAGCAGCGACTCGGCCATGCGCGCCAAGATCCGGCGCGGAGAGGTCGGCGCGCTGCTGAAGGCCAACGGCGCCAAGCTCAACCGCTCGCTGCAGGAGGAGGCCGTAAAGCACAGCCGCCTCGGCATACCCCTCATGTTCCACGAGGATGTCATTCACGGCTACCGCACCATCGGTCCCATTCCCCTGGCCGAGTCGTGCAGCTGGGACACCGCACTGGTGGCGCGCAGTGCCAGTGCCGCCGCCCGCGAGGCTGCCGCCGCAGGCATACAGCTGACTTATGCGCCCATGGTGGACATATCGAATGACGCACGCTGGGGCCGCATCATGGAAACCTCGGGCGAGGACGCCTTCCTGGGCTCTGCGCTGGCGGCCGCCCGCGTACGCGGCTTCCAGGGCAGCTCGCTCGCCGACTTCGGCACCGTAGCGGCCTGCGTGAAGCACTTTGCCGGCTACGCCGCACTGACGGCCGGCCGCGACTACCTGAATACGGACTTTTCCTACCGCGACCTGATGGAGCGCTATCTGCCGCCCTTTCAGGCGGCAGTGGACGCCGGCGTGGCTTCGGTGATGTGCTCGTACACCAGCTACGACGCCGAACCGGTGACGATGAACTACTTCATGAACACCGAGCTGCTACGAAAGCGCATGGGCTTCAAGGGCCTCTTTATGAGCGACTGGACCACGCTGCACCACGCCGTATCGGAAGGTGCGGCGCAGGACGGCAAGGAGGCGGCCATGCGCGGCATCAACAGCGGCCTGGGCATGGACATGAGTTCGGGACAGTTCTCGCGCTGGCTGGCCAAACTGGTGCGCGAGAGCAAGGTAGACATCGCGCTGATAGACAGTGCCGCCGCCCACGCGCTGGAACTGAAGTTCAAGGCCGGCCTCTTCGACAATCCCTACGCCTACTTCGACGAAAAGCGCGAGAAGAAGACCGTCGGCAGCGAGGCCATACGCCGCGATGTGTTCGACATGGCCTGCGCCAGCATGGTGCTGCTGAAAAACGATAACGGCACCCTCCCCCTGGCCGCAACGGGCAAGGTGGCCGTGGTCGGCCCCTACGCCGCCATGAAGAACGACCTGATGGGTTCGTGGACCATGATGGGCCGTGCCGACGAGGTGACGCCCGTCATCGAAGGTTTCAGGAAACGGTTGCCCGCCGAGCGCCTCATCGACGCAAGTTGCGCGTGGAACGGCGTCAACGACGAATACCTCGACAACATCGGTGCCCGCGTGGCCGGGGCCGATGTGATAGTGGCCTGCATCGGCGAGTTCGCCTTCAACATCGGCGAGGGTGTGTCGACCGGCAAACTGGAGATTCCGGCCGAGCAGATAGCCCTGCTCCAGCGACTGAAAGCCACGGGCAAACCCGTCGTCGCCGTCCTCTTCAACGGCCGGCCGCTGGTGGTGGAGCAGATACTGGCCTCGTGCGACGCCCTACTCGAAGCCTGGTATCCGGGCACGACGGGCGGCGACGCGGTGGCAGCGCTGCTGACAGGCGAACGGACGCCCGCGGGAAAACTCACGCAGACCTTCCCGCGCCACGCCGGCCAGGTGCCCGTCGCCTATAACTTCAGACGGACATTCGGCACGGTGGAGCACGCCGACCTGGGAAAAGGCCCGGAGTTTCCTTTCGGCTACGGACTGAGCTACACGACCTTCGCCTATGAAAAGCCGCAGACCGACAAGGAGCAGTACGGCCTGAACGACAGCGTACGCGTGAAGGTGCGCGTAAGCAACAGCGGGCGGCGCGCCGGCCGCGAGGTGGTGCAGCTCTACATCCGCGACGAAGTGTCAAGCATCATACCGCGCGAGAAGGAGCTGCGCGGCTTCCAGCCCGTCACCCTTCAGCCGGGCGAGACGCGCGAAGTCGAGTTCACCCTGCCGCGCGAGGCGTTCATGGTCTACAACAACCGCATGGAGCACGTACTCGAACCGGGCGCCTTCCGCATCATGACGGGAACGGACTCGAACACGCTGCAAGAGACGCGCATCGTCTTCAAGTAAGACGCCCGTCCGCACATACGCCGGCCGGCGCCGCATTTCGTCCAAGGGGACGGAACGCGGCGCCGGCTGTCGTTATGAATGCTCCGCGGCACCGTCAGCGGCGGCCGGCAAGGATTGGTCGATTTTTCGGTATTGCCATACATCGAAGATACGGCCGCGCCACGCCGCCACACCATGACAGAAACAGCGCCCGGCGGGGAGCGTCGAAAAGCACTACTTGGAATTTAAAAAGCATTACTTGGAATTTTTACACGAGTAAGTGCTTTTCGCAAAACCATTACTTGCTTTTTCACGCACGGGGCGGCAGCGGTTGAAAGGGCGGCCGTTCTTCTTTATATTACACTCATTACCATTATTTTACGACATATTAGATAAGATTCCCGGATAATCTGTTTTCATGAATCTGCCGTCGCGCGGTTTCAGTCTTCCAGGCCAGGCACAAGCACGGAAAACCCGCATACGGCAGGCGGGGCGAATCCTGGTCAGAAATTCGCCCCGCCGCAAAGGAAATCTTAGGAAAGAAACTGCCGGAACCGGCCTCAGCGCCAGCCCATGAACATCTTCACGACTTCGGGATCGTGGTGGTCGAAGAAGAGGCTCCGGCCGGTGTCGAGACCGGCAATCTGCGCCATGTCCTCGTCCGTCAGACTGAAGTCGAAGAGGTCGAGGTTCTGCTCCATGCGCTCCACGTGCACCGACTTGGGGATGATGATCACCCCGCGCTGCACGAGCCAGCGCAGCGCTGCCTGGGCTACACTTTTGCCGTACTTCCGGCCGATGGCCTCGAGCACGGGGTTCGTGAAGAAGCCGTTGCGGCCCTCGGCCAGCGGCGCCCACGCCATGACGCGCGTACCGAACTCCTCCATAATGCGCTGCGCGGCCGTCTGCTGGTCGAACACATGAGTCTCCACCTGGTTGACGGCGGGCACCACCTCGGCGTTGCTCGCAAGGTCGACGAAGTGGTCGGGATAGAAGTTGCTGACGCCGATGGCCCGCACCTTGCCCTCCCTGTAGGCGGCCTCGAGAGCGCGGTAGGCACCGTAGCGGTCGCAATAGGGCTGGTGCAGGAGCATCAGGTCGATATAGTCGGTGCCGAGCCGGCGCAGGCTCTCGTCGATGGAGGCCTTGGCCCGGTCGTAGCCATAGTTGGAGATCCACACTTTCGACACGAGGAAGAGTTCGTCGCGGGCGATGCCGCTCTTCTTCACGGCGGCCCCTACCCCCTCCTCGTTGTGATAGGCCTGCGCGGTGTCTATCATGCGGTAGCCCGTCGCGAGGGCGTCGGCCACGCAGCGCTCACACTCGGCCGGCGTCACCTGATAGACGCCATAGCCCACTTGCGGCATCTTCACGCCGTTGTTCAATGTCACAGTCTTCATTGTTCTATCCATTTTCTGATTTGTTCGGGTTCGGCGGGAAGGCGGAGGCCCTTCTTCCAGTTGTACGAGGGATAGCCCTTACGGAGCGTCGAGTCGGCCTCCGACATGGGACTTTCGTAGGAAGTGCAGAAGGGAAAGAGCACCTTGCCCTTGAGTTGTTCGCGATAGTCGTCGAGGAAGGTGCGGATGACCGCCGGCTCCTCGTGCCACCATATGGGGAAGCCCACAAAGACGGTGTCGGCCGCGGCCAGGTCGGCGTCGACGGGCTTTATGGCCGGTCGCAGCGACTGATCGAGGTGTTCCTGCGTGCAGCGCGACTGCTCGTTGACCCAGTCGACATCCTCTGCCGAGTAGGGCTGTACGGGCTGCAGCCTTACCGTCTTGCTTCCGGTAACGGCGGCCAGTTGCCTGGCCGCGAGTTCGGTGTTGCCCGAATGCGTGAAATAAACGATTATTGACTTCATCTTGCTGTTGGATTGCGGTTGCGCCGCACCGGCGGGCTTCGACGCGCAGGCGCTCACGGCCAGCACGCAGACCGCCAGAGCGGCCAGTAACGAATAAAATAAATGCTTCATATCATGTTGTTTTTCGGGTGTTCACGATTTTCGCCCCGCCGTACACCTCGCTCATGGGCATCGCCTCAAGCGCACGGTCGATGCCCTCCGTCTCCTCGGGGGTGAGCTTCACATCCGGCGCGCCGGCGTTCTCCTTGAGGCGGCACAGGTGGCGCGTGCCGGGAATGGGCACCAGCCACGGTTTCCTACACAGCATCCAGGCCAGTGAAATCTGCGACGGCGTGGCATGATGCGCTTCGGCGAGCCGGACGATGTAGTCGAGCAGTTCGCGGTTGCGGTCGAAACTTTCCTTGCGGAACTGCGGCATGGCGGCGCGGTAGTCGGTGTGCGGGTCGAACCGGCAGGTGTCGTCATAGTTGGCCGTCAGCAATCCGTTGGCAAGCGGCGAAAAGGCCACAAAGCCTACGCCGAGTTCCTCGAGCACAGGAAAGAGCGGCTCATGCCACCGCGCCATCATGGAATAGCGGTTCTGCACGGCGGCCACGCGACACACGGCATGCGCCCGGCGGAGGTAGTCCTCGTCGGCCTCCGATATGCCCCAGTGCAGTATCTTGCCCTCGCGGATGAGCTGGAGCATGACGTCGGCCACGGCCTCCGGCTCGACAGACGGGTCGATGCGGTGCTGATAGTAAAGGTCTATGTGGTCGGTACGCAGACGGCGCAGCGAGCCTTCGACGGCGCGGCGGATGGACGCGGGGCGGGCGTCGGGCACCAGGGGCGACGGGCCGCCGGCCGGGCGGGCGAACTCAAGGCCGAACTTCGTGGCGAGCACGACGCGCTCCCGGCAGCCGCGCAGAGCCTCGCCGAGGAGTTCTTCGTTCGCGTGCGGGTCGTCGGCCGTTCCGTACACCTCGGCCGTGTCGAACAGGGTATATCCCATGTCCACGGCGTCGGCCAGCAGGCGCATCATGTCCTGCCGGTCGGCCGGCGCGCCGTAGCCGTGGCTCATGCCCATGCATCCGAGGCCGACGGCCGATACCCTGAGTCCGCTCAATCCTAATGTCCTGTATTCCATCCTTACTGTTTTTATATTGAAAGTCTTCGTGTTGTCGGTGCAAAATTAGGAGGATTGTCCGCAAGGTCAGTTACCCTAATTTCGGTATCTGTTGCCTTTATCACCGTTTCCGCTCCCACGGCCCCGTCCGTCCGGCGCGCCGCAATATGTAATATTTATAATGAAAACCGGAATAATTGCAACAGCCCTTCCGCCGGGCGACCGTAATTTTGCAGCGTCGCTTACCGCGCTATCTGTCAAGACTATTTTCTACCGCACGTATGGAACAGACCAAGGATGTAATTATCGAGAACACTCTGGAAAACATCGGCTCCGCCCGCTACGGGGACTATCTTGCCCACGCCCTGTGCACGGCCGGCCGCTGCACCTTCACCTTCAACGGGCAGGACTTCGAACTGCGCGAGGGAAGCCTGCTGATAGTGCGCAAGGGCCGGCTGCTGGAAAACATCACGCCTACGGCGGACTTTGCGGTAAGGACATTGTACGTGACCGCCACCTTCATCGAGCTCTGCACGCCGCGCACCAACTACGGCATGAAGGGCCAGCTGGCGCTCTTCCTCAACCCCGTGATGCACCTCGGCGAGGAGCAGCGGCAGGTGTGCGAGCGCGATTTCCGCTGGATAGACTACCGCCTCGGCCAGACCGGCCACACTTTCTACCGCGAACTGCTCACCAACGCCGTGCAGTCGGCCATTCTCGACTTCTTCGACTTCCATTCGGTCATCAACCGTGCCTCGTCGGTATCGACGCCCAACGCCTCGCTCATGAGCCGCTTCCTCGACATGCTCGAGAACGGTTCGTACCGGCGCAACCGCGAGGTGTCGTACTATGCCGACGCCCTGTGCGTCACGCCGAAGTATCTTTCGGAGGTCTCGAAGAAGGTGAGCGGCTGTCCGGCCAACTACTGGATAAACCGCTACACCGCGCTCGACATCGCCCGCCTGCTGCGCGACAAGAACCTGACCTTCGTACAGATCTCCGACCTCTTCCACTTCTCCTCGCCCGCCTATTTCAGCCGCTATGTGCAACGCACCCTCGGCCTGAACCCTACACAATACCGCGAATAAACCTGTTGCGCGCCGCAGGGCGAGGCGCCGCCTGCACAGAACATACCACACATTATTATATATAATACGACATGAAAAGCCGCCGATACCGACGACGGCCTCACCGTCAGTACCGACGGAAACATCGTGACCGTCGGCCATCTGAAAGCCGGTACCGCGGTGGAGACATATGACGCGGCCGGTCGACGGGTGTACCGGGGCCTGAACCGCCGGATAAGCCTGGAAGGCAAAGGCATATACCTGCTGAAGGCCGGCCATGCGGTCCGGAAAATCAGGATATGAAGGAATGAAAAAGCCCGCACCGCCCGTTTTAACATTTCTTGCTTTTCGCCGGAAAATTTCGTATATTTGCATCTGCAAGGGGGCAGGCCATCGCGGTCTGCCCCTAATTATTGGTACTTTCGGGCCTGTTTTCGAAGAAAATGCAAGTAATGCTTCCCTGAAATGCACTACTTCCATTTCAAAATGCACGTATTGCATTTTAAAAAAGGTTACTTCGCGATGAAAATGCACTACTTGCATTTCAAAAAAGGCCCGCTCCAAATGTTGCCGAAGGTTAAATACGTTAAAGTCGCGACGCTGTCGGCGCACTTTTTCACGGCCTCCGGCCGCGCCGATGCGTTAAAAAAAGAGCTGGAATTGTAGGGTATGTAAAAAAAGCGTAACTTTGCCTGCTGAAAATGATGAAGTTAAGACACAGACCCGTCGGCCGCCGCGCAAAGGCAGCCGGCCGGCCTGCTATGAGTGTGATATGAACAAGGGAACTGTACGCACCTGCCTCTTCCTGTGCACGGTGCTGGCGCTGCTGCTCCTGCTGGGCCTCCTGCCCGGCGAGACGGTGGGCGAATACGAAATAAAGAGGGTGGACATCGTCGCCGACCTGCGGCCCGCGCAGGAGGTGCCGGGCATCGTCATGCCGCCTGCCGTGGCGGCGGCACAGGCCGCGCGCCGCGACACATGTCCGGCGGGCATGACCTGCATCGAGGACTACGGCGACACCACGGGCCACGGCATGGCGCCCTTCTACGACGCCCTCGCCGCGCGCGGCAGTCTGGGCCGCCCCGTGCGCATCGCCTACTTCGGCGACTCCTTCATCGAGGGCGACATTCTCACCGACGAACTGCGCCGCCTGCTTCAGGAGCGCTACGGCGGCTGCGGCGTGGGATTCGTCGACATCGCCTCGCCCTTCATCAAGCTGCGCGGCAACGTGCGCCACTCCGCCACGGGCTGGAGCGAGCACAACGTGCTCGAGAAGGGCGGCCTCGTCACCGCCCGCCTGGGCCTCAGCTGCCGCTACGCCGACGGACAGGCCGGCTCCAAGGTGAGCTACACGGCTGTGGGCGCCGAGGGGGCAACGCCCGCCTTCGACCGCGCCACGCTCTACCTCACGGCCGCCGCGCCGCTCACCGTGGACGCCGCGGCCGGCGACGCCGAACCCGTAGCCCTCACGGCCGGAGGCAGCGGCGAGGTGGAGGCGCTGAGCCTCGAGGGACCCATGACGCGCGCCGCCTTCACGCTCGGCGCACCGGCCACCTGCTACGGCGTGGCCCTCGAAGGCCGTTCGGGCGTCGTGCTCGACAACTTCTCGCTGCGCGGCAGCAGCGGCACGCCGCTGGCCTCGGTGCCCGAAAGCCACCTCCGGCAGATGGCCCGCGTGCGTCCCTACGACCTCGTCGTACTCCAGTTCGGCCTCAACGTAGCGGCCAAGAAGCAGCTCAAGTACGACAACTACGTGCGCTCCATGAAGACCGTCATCCGCCACTTCCGGCAGGCCTTCCCCGAAGCCGCCATCCTCGTGGTCAGCATCGGCGACCGCGAAGACCGCACCGACGGCCGCCTGTGCACCATGCCCGGCGTGAAGGCCCTCGTGGGCTACCAGCAGATGATGGCCGCCGAGGAAGGCGTGGCCTTCTGGAACCTCTACGAAGCCATGGGCGGCGAAGGCGCCATACGCCGCATGGCCGAAGCCAAGCCCGCCGAGGCCGGGCGGGACTACACCCACATCAACCGGCGGGGCGGAAAACGCCTGGCCGGCATCCTCTTCAAAACCCTCGTGCACGGCTACAGCCAAAGCCGGCGCCCCTGACGGCAGGGACGCCGACGCGCAGGCCGACGCGCCGCGCACGGCATGTGTCACTTAAAGAAGAAAAAAACATGATGAGAAACATAAAATGGATTGCCCTGCTCACCTTCGTGCTGGGCTACGTGGTATCTACCGCCACCGCCGGTTCGGAATCGGCGGCACGCGGCGCGGCAGCCGCTCCGGCTACCGACGGCGTCCTGCGCCCCCTGCCCGAAACGACCGAAAACAACCGTCCGCTCACGGCGCGCTGGCACCGGGCCGCCATCGACACGACCGCTCCCGCGGCCATCGGCGGGCTGCGCCCGAACGTTATCAACCGCGCCTCGGCGCTCAACCGCGCCTTCGACATCCTCTGCCGCAGCGGACGCCCCCTGCGCGTGCTGCAAGTGGGCGACTCGCACGTGGCCGGCGGCAGCTACCCCGGCGCCCTGCGCGCCACGCTCGAACAGGCGTGGGGCAAGGCCGACAACGACTCGGCCGGCACCGGCGTGCACTTCAGCTACATGGGACGCAACGGCGCCACGGCCCAATGGTTCGCCAACCGTGAGAAGGTGGCCGAGATAGCGGCCCGCTGCCCCGACCTCATCATCCTCTCCTTCGGCACCAACGAGTGCCACGGCATGGGCTACAGCGAGGAGCTGCACCGCGTGCAGCTCGAGGACTTCTACGAGATGCTCGTCTCGGCCTGCCCCTCCGCGGTGATCATGATGACCACCCCGCCGGGCGACTACCTCACCACGCGACGCTCCTACCGCTCGCGCAGCGGCCGGCGCGTAGTGCGCTCGTCCTCGCGCATCAACCCGATGAGCGTGCGCTGCGCCGCCGCGCTCGAAGGCTTCGGCACGGACCACGGACTGCCCGTGTGGGACCTCAACTCCATAGCCGGCGGCAAGACGGCCGTAGTGAAGTGGCAGGCAGCCGGCCTCATGCGCCCCGACCGCATACACTTCACCCCCGACGGCTACCGCCTGCAAGGAAAAATGCTCGGCGAGGCCATACTCAAGGCATACAACAGCTATCTGCAATAAGCGGCCGCCGCGCGCCGGAAGCATGAAACCCTGCTCCGCCGGCCGCCGCAGACGCTCCACTACGAACCATGCTCGAAAAGATAATCTCACTCCTCACCTACGACGCCTCGCAGCCGCTGCTCTTCAACAGCAGTCTGTTTCTCTTCCTGCTCTGCGCCTTCTCCGTGGGCTACATGCTGCTCTCCGGCAGGCGCAGCACCGCCGTGCGCCTGCTCTACGTGACGGCCTTCTCCTACTATTTCTATTATAAGAACGCGGGGGCCTACTGCGCCCTGCTGGCCGTCATCACGCTCGTCATCTTCTGCTCGGCGCTCATGCTGGAGCGCTCGCGAGGCAAGGCGGCGCGCCGCTTCTGGCTATGGCTGTCCGTAGGCTTCATGCTCCTGCAGCTCGGCTACTTCAAGTACACGGGCTTTCTGCTCACCCAGGTGCTGCCGCTCGTAGGCGGAGGCGGCGCGGCACCCGACATATTCCTGCCGCTGGGCATATCGTTCTTCACTTTCCAGTCGATGAGCTACATCATCGACGTATACCGCGGCCAAATGCGCGCCACCCGCAATCTGCTCGACTACGCCTTCTTCGTATCCTTCTTCCCCACGCTGCTCTCAGGCCCCATCCTGCGCGCCCGCACCTTCCTGCCACAGCTGCGGCAGCCGCTGCTCGTGACGCGCGAGATGTTCGGCACGGGCCTGTGGTACATCATGGCGGGACTCTTTAAGAAGGCCGTCGTGTCCGACTACATCGGCGAGAATTTCGTGAACCGCATCTTCGACAACCCCTCGCTCTACACGGGCATCGAAAACCTCTTCGGCGTATACGGCTACGCCCTGAAGCTCTACTGCGACTTCTCGGGCTACAGCGACATAGCCATCGGCATAGCCCTGTGGCTCGGCTTCAGCATTCCGGCCAACTTCCGCGCGCCCTACAAGAGCGACAGCATCACCGACTTCTGGCGCCGCTGGCACATCTCCCTGTCGAGCTGGCTGCGCGACTACCTCTACATCTCGCTGGGCGGCAACCGCTGCAGCCGCTGGCGCATGTATTTCAACCAGTTCATGACGATGCTGCTGGGCGGCCTGTGGCACGGCGCCTCATGGAACTTCGTCGTGTGGGGCAGCGTACACGGCGTGGCGCTCTGCCTGCACAAGGCATGGCGGGGCCTGCTGGGGCACGACAAGCACTATGTCTCGCGCGGCTGGCGCCGGCTGGCGGCCGTCGTGCTCACGTTCCACCTCGTCTGCTTCTGCTGGCTCTTCTTCGCCAACGCCACCTTCGAGGCCTCGGGCGTAATGCTGGGCAAAATCTTCACCGAGTTCCACGGCGAGCTCCTCACGCAGTTCGTCGAGGGCTACCCAGCCGTCATGGCGCTCATGGCCGCCGGCTTCGTGCTCCACTTCCTGCCCTCGCGGTGGAACGAGGGCGCCGGCCGGCTCGTAGCCCGTCTGCCGCTAGCCGTACAGGCGCTGCTGCTGGTCGTACTCGTCTTTATCGTGGCACAGGTGCGCGGCAGCGAAGTGCAGCCCTTCATTTACCTGCAATTCTGATTTTTCATCGCCAAAAGTAGCGCAGGTAAAAAAGAAAGTAGTAAATTCGCACAAAATTATCATAAAAGCATCAAAATGGATATTACTGGAAAAATCATCGCGGCGCTTCAACCGCGCAGCGGTACCTCGAGCCGCACGGGCAATACGTGGATGTCGCAGGAGTTCGTCATCGAAACACACGACCAATACCCCCGCAAGTGCGTCTTCACCGTCTTCGGCGAAGACCGTCTGAAGGAAATGAACATACAGGTAGGCGCCGAAATGACTGTGTCGTTCGACATTGACGCCCACGAGTACAACGGCCGCTGGTTCAACGACATCCGCGCATGGCGCGCCGTACCCGCCGCTGCCGCAGCCCCCGCCGTGGCTCCCGCAGCCCCCATGGCCGCCGACATCCCCGCCCCCGCCGCTTCGGCCGCCCCCGCCGCCGAGCCCGAGGACGACCTGCCCTTCTGATTCCCGCACGCGGACTACATTATTGAACATACCATAGGCTGACAAGGCATATTCCTCGTCAGCCTATTTCAGATAAAGACACCGCCGCACCGCGCCGTCCGCGCCGCGCGGGCCGGCCTTTTTCCCCTCCAACTATCCCACACGATGAAACTCCTCTTCAAGATTATTCTCTGGCTGCTGGTCTTCTTCTTCAGCACCTCCTTTCTCGCTGTCCTGGCCTACCGCTGGCTGCCGGTCAAGGTGACGCCGCTGATGTACATCCGCAGCCTTGAGCACGACAACGACCCCGTCTTCGCCGACTGGGCGCACGAGTGGGTGCCCCTCGACAGCATTTCGCCCTACATGAGCATCGCGGTGATGGCTTCGGAGGACCAGCGCTTTCTGGAGCACGACGGCTTCGACTTCCAGGCCATCGAGGAGGCCCGCAGGGAGCACGAAGAAGGCGGCCGGCGCCGCGGCGCCAGCACCATCAGCCAGCAGACGGCGAAAAACGTATTTCTCTGGCCCCGCTCCTCGTGGGTGCGCAAAGGTTTCGAGGCCTACTTCACGCTCCTCATAGAGTGGATCTGGCCCAAGGAGCGCATCATGGAGGTCTACCTCAACAGCATCGAGATGGGCCCCGGCATCTACGGCGTCGAGGCCGTAGCCGAAGAGCACTTCGGCTGCAAGGCCGCCGAACTCAGCAAGGCCAACTGCGCCCTCATAGCCGCCACGCTGCCCAACCCCCTCAAGTTCAGTTCCAAGTATCCCTCGCGCTACATGCGCCGCCGCCAGCAGCAGATCATGGTACAGATGAAATACGTAAAGGCCATGGTCGACAAGAAGAAGCGCGAGGAGCAGGAGAAAGAGGACAGGGAGAAGGCCGCCGGCACCGCCAACGACGAACGCAGGAAGCACCGACACTGAGCAGAGCCATGGCCGGAATATACGTACACATACCTTTCTGCAAAAGCCGCTGCATCTATTGTGACTTCTACTCTACGACGCGCTCCGCCGCCGACCGCGCCGCCTTTGTCGACGCCCTGTGCGAGGAACTAGCGGCACGGCGCGGAGAGCTCCCGGCCGGCAGTGGGGAAAAAGTGGGAAGCAATGCCACAAAAGTGGGACGCCTTGCCACAAAAGTGGGAAGCAGTGCCACTAATTGCGCCACAGACCTCGCGGCGCCGGCAACAAACCTCCGGGCCACGGCCGACGGCATCGTCCGCACGGTCTACTTCGGCGGCGGCACGCCCTCGTGGCTCGGCGCCGAAGCGATAGGCCGTATCCTGCGCGAGATAATCCGCCTGTACCGGCCGGCCGACGGCGCCGAAATGACGCTCGAGGCCAATCCCGACGACATTACCCCCGCTTTCGCCCGGGCCGTCCGCGCAGCGGGTTTCAACCGCGTGAGTCTCGGCATCCAGACCTTCGACGACCGCCTGCTCCGCCTCGTAGGCCGGCGCCACACCGCCCTCGAGGCACGCCGCGCCGTGGCGACGCTCGCCGAAGCCGGACTCGAAAACCTCAGCGTAGACCTCATCTACGGACTGCCCGGCCAAAGTCTTGAGACATGGCGGCGCGATGTGCAGACGGCGCTCGCCCTGCCCGTAAGCCACCTGTCGGCCTATTCGCTCACCTACGAGCCCGGCACGCGCCTCACCGCCCTGCGCGACCGCGGCCTGCTGCGCGAGGCCGGCGACGAACTGAGCGCGGCCATGTACGAGGCGCTGGTGGACATGACCGCCGCCGCGGGCTTCGTCCACTACGAGATCTCCAACTTCGCACGCCCCGGCCGCCGCTCGCGCCATAACTCGAGCTACTGGGACGGTACGCCTTATCTCGGTTTCGGGCCGGGGGCGCACTCCTACGACGGCGCCCGCCGCCGGCGGAGCAACGACGCCGACCTCGCGGCCTACCTCGCCGCGCCGGGCCGGCCGCCCCATTCCGTAGAGGTGCTGACCGACGACGAACGCTGCGACGAGCGCGTGTTTACGGCACTGCGCACCCGCGATGGACTGGATATGGAGCGGCTGGCAAGCGACTTCGGACGCAGCCACGCCGACCGTGTGGCGGCAGCGGCGCGGCGCTACGTGGCCGACGGTCTGCTGCGCCTCGACGGCGCCTGCCTCGCGCTCACACGGCGGGGCGTATTCCTCTCCGACATGATCATGGCCGACCTCATGGCCGACACCTGAGCGGGCGCCGCGCAAAGAGGTTTAACGCGCCGGGGCACGCCGCAACCGATAATTCTGCTTACCTTTGCAACGACAAACCGTAACCGATATGATACAGCTTTATCCGAAACTCATAACCGACGCCCTCGCGACGGTACGTTATCCCGGCACCGGAAAAAATCTGGTAGAGGCCGGCATGATAGAGGACGACCTCCGCATCGACGGGATGAGCGTCTCCTTCTCCATCATCTTCGAAAAGAGCACCGACCCCTTCATGAAATCGGTCGTGAAGGCCGCCGAGGCCGCCATCCACACCTACGTGGACAGCGCGGTGTCCGTCACCGTGGGCGTCAAGACGCTTCAGGCGGCGCGCCCCGAGCCGGGCAAGATGCTGCCGCAGGTGAAGAATGTCATCGCCGTCAGTTCCGGCAAGGGCGGCGTGGGCAAGAGCACGGTGGCCGCCAACCTCGCCGTGGCGCTGGCCCGTGCCGGCTACAAGGTGGGCCTGCTCGACGCCGACATCTTCGGCCCGTCGGTGCCCAAGATGTTCCACCTCGAGGCCGAGAACATATTCGCCGAGATGAAGGACGGCCGCCAGCTGCTCATCCCGGCCATGAAATACGGCGTGAAGATACTCTCCATCGGCTTTTTCGTCAGTCCCGACACCGCCACCCTGTGGCGCGGCGGCATGGCCTCCAACGCCTTGAAGCAACTCATAGCCGACGCCGACTGGGGCGAGCTCGACTATTTCGTGCTCGACACGCCCCCGGGCACCAGCGACATACACCTCACGCTCCTCCAGAACCTCGCCATCACCGGCGCCGTCATCGTGTCGACGCCGCAGGCCGTGGCGCTGGCCGACGCCCGCAAGGGCATCGACATGTACCGCAACGAGAAGGTAGGCGTGCCCATCCTCGGCCTCGTGGAGAACATGGCCTGGTTCACGCCCGCCGAACTGCCTGAAAACAAGTACTACCTCTTCGGCCGCGAGGGCGTGAAGCGTCTGGCCGAAGAGATGAACGTGCCCCTGCTCGGCCAGATACCCATCGTGCAGAGCATCTGCGAGAGCGGCGACGAGGGCGAGCCTGTAGCGGCCAAGGACGACACGGCCACCGCGCTGGCCTTCGCCCGCCTGGCCGAGGCCGTGGTGGCCGAGACCGAGCGCCGCAACCGCGAGCAGCCGCCCACGCACATCGTCGAGATGAAGAAATAGGCACAGGACGCCGCGCGCCGGCGCCTCCATACAACTGACGGCCGCGGCCGGAGGGGTGGACTGTTCACCCCGTCCGGTCGCGGCCGTCGTTCGTGCGGTGCCGTCGGCGGCGCGCTACTTGGTCAGCGCCACCTCGGCGTTGTTCTGTATGATTTCGTTGCCCGGATAGCCGCCCTCGGTCACGTTGCTGTAGGCCACCGAGCCGTCCTTGTTGAGCATCAGGTAGCAGGGTATGCCCTGTATGCCGAGCAGCTGGCAAAGCTCCTCCCACTGTTTGTCGCTCAGGCGGTAGTGGTCGCCGGCGATGCCGGGCAGCATTTTCTCCCAGGCGTCCTTCGGCGAGGTCTCGCCCGTCACGTAGACGAAGGCTACGCCCTTTTTGGCCAGATCGGGCTTGATGGCGTCGATGGTCTTCATGGCCTGGCGGCACGGGCCGCACCACGTGGCCCAGAAGTCTATCACCACCACCTTGCCCTTATAGCCGGCGGTGATGGCGGGCAGGATGTCGGCGCCGGCCACCGTGGCGGGGATGGTCTTCACCTTGAAGTTCTGCGCGGGCTTTACCGGCGCGGCGCTCTCGGCGGCCTCGGCCTCCACGGGCACCTCGTTGCCGGCCTCGGCCGGAGCGGGAGTGTTCTTCTTGGCGCAGCCGCTGCCGACGAAAAGCAGCGCGGCGGCGATAATGGTCATCGTCTTTTTCATGTTGCGGATAGTTTTATGATTTTTATATGCAGCGGGGGCGGCGCGCCGTCTGACGGCGGAAAAACCGCACCTGCCCCGCGGCAAATATACGAAGTTTTCGGCCACCGGCCCCGCCGCGGCGCATAAATATCGGTTTTGTGGCCGTTTTTTTACGATATGCAACATTTATACAGAAATAATAGCTACTTTTGGCAGCATATAGCAAAAGACAAACCGTCGCTCACGCGACAAACAGCAACACTCATGAATACATTCCTACACGTAGCCGACCTCGGCAACCTCGGCACGGCGCTCGAAGAAGCCGCCGCCGTGAAGGCAGACCGCTACCGCTTCGAGGCGCTCGGCCGCCACAAGACGGTTCTGCTCATATTCTTCAACAACAGTCTGCGCACCCGTCTGTCCACGCAGAAGGCCGCCCGCAATCTGGGACTCGACGTCATCGTGCTCGACGTCAACCAGGGCGCGTGGAAGCTGGAAACGGAGCGCGGCGTCATCATGGACGGCGACAAGAGCGAGCACCTGCTCGAGGCCATTCCCGTGATGGCGTCCTACTGCGACCTCATCGGCGTGCGCACCTTCGCCGGTCTGACCGACCGCGAGGCCGACTACAGCGAACGCATCCTCACGCAGTTCATCCGCCACAGCGGCCGCCCCGTCTTCTCCATGGAGAGCGCCACGGCCCACCCCCTGCAGGCCTTTGCCGACCTCATCACCATCGAGGAGCACCGCACCAAGCCGCGTCCCAAGGTAGTGCTCACCTGGGCGCCCCACCCCCGCGCGCTGCCTCAGGCCGTGCCCAACAGCTTCGCCGAGTGGATGCGCGCGGCCGAGGTAGAGCTCGTCGTGACGCACCCCGAGGGCTACGAGCTCGACCCGCTCTTCGTGGGCGACGCCCGCGTGGAGTACGACCAGATGAAGGCCCTCGAGGGCGCCGACTTCGTATATGCCAAAAACTGGAGCTGCCCCGGCGTGACGAATCCCGGCGACTACGGCAAGATACTCAGCAAGGACATGAGCTGGACGGTCGATGCGGCGCACATGGCCGTTACCGACAACGCGCACTTCATGCACTGCCTGCCCGTGCGGCGCAACATGATCGTGACCGACGAGGTCATCGAGTCGCCGCGCTCGCTCGTCATCCCCGAAGCCGCCAACCGCGAGATTTCGGCCACCGTAGTGCTCAAGCGCCTGCTCGAAAGCCTCTGAGCGCGGCAGATACCCGCCGGCTCCGGCGCCCTGTCCGCCGCAGAGTGGGACGCCTTGCCACTTTTGTGGGACTGCCTCCCACTTTTGTGGCAAGGCGTCCCACTTTTCAAGAACTACCTCCAAAACATCCGCCAACAAGTCCTCCGCCATGAAACACCTCCTCCCCCTCCTCCTCGGTCTGCTCCTCGCCCTCCCCGCCGCCGCGCAGACGCAAAAGGGCTACGTGAAGACCCGCGGCCGCCTGGCCGAAAACGGCGCGGTCGTACCCGGCAAGCGCCTCGCCGGCGCCTTCGTGAAAGTGCGCGGCCGCCAGGGCGTGCGCAGCAACGCCAAGGGCGACTTCGCCATACCCGTCGACCGGAACTTCTACGTGGAGCGGGCTGAACTGGCGGGCTACACGGTGGCCGACCGCGACCTGCTCTCGCGCCGCTACGACTATTCCGCCGGCAATCCCTTGATTGTGGTGCTGGAAAAGCCCGACACGCAACAACAGGACAAGCTGGCCGCCGAGCGCAAGATACGCCGCGCCCTGCGCCGACAGCTCGACAAGCGCGAGGCCGAGCTCGACCGCCTGCGCGAGGAGCAGCGTATCACGCAGGCCCGCTACGACTCGCTCCTGCGGGTCCTCTATGAAGACCAGAGCAAGAGCGAAAAACTCATCGCCGACATGGCGGAGCGCTACGCCTCCATCGACTTCGACCAGCAGGACGACCTCAACCGCCGCATATCGGCCTGCATCCTCAACGGCGAGCTCACGCGCGCCGACTCGCTCCTGCGCACCAAGGGCGACATCCACGAGCGCGCGGCTGCCCTGCAGCGCCACCGCGACCTCAACGATGCCGAAGCCGAGGAGCTCGCCCGCCGGCAGGAGAACCTCGACCAAAGCCGCCGCCTCGAGGCGCACAATCTCGAAGAGCTCGCCGCCGACTGCTATCATCGCTACGAGCTTTGCTTCGTAGAGCATCGCAACGACTCCGCCGCTCATTATCTCGAACTCCGCGCCGCGCTCGACACGACCAACGTACAATGGGCACTGGAGGCCGGAGAATTCCTCTACGAATACCAGGCGCGTTACGATGATATCATGCTTTATTATGAACGGGTTTTGCAAAATGCACGGGCGAAATATGGCGAGCGTCATTTCGATGTGGCTATGTGCTACAACAATATGGGTAGTGTGTACGATTGCCAAGGGCATTATGATGAAGCCTTGTCAAATTATTCCCTCGCTTTGGATATTTGTAAGTCGGTCTACGGCGAGCGTCATCCTGATGTAGCTACATGCTACAATAATATGGGCAATGTGTATAAAAATCAAGGCCGTTATGATGATGCTTTGTCGAAGCATTCCCTTGCCATGGATATCCGGAAGTCGGT
>ENA-UOJC01002400-UOJC01002400.1-human-gut-metagenome-genome-assembly--contig:-C104-NODE-2400-length-20480-cov-15.649694_pt1 | contig 20480 bp, 19 predicted proteins | sample MGYA00242339_ERZ723886 | MGnify/ENA metagenome assembly ERZ723886 | reverse complement strand
GGATATGGAGCTTGGGGCCCCCGGCGGAGCCCAGCGAAGCGGGTCCGGTGGGGAAGAGACGGCGCAGCGGAATGAGAGAGCATTCGCCGAAAGGCGGATGCGAAGGATATGGAGCTTGTGCCGTCTCAGGGGACGATGTCAAAGGATTTGATGACGAACACCTCCGCCAGCGCGTCGAAATCCACGGCGGGGACCAGAATGGCATAGGACGCGGCGCCGGAGTCGTCCACCTGGACCTCCTCCACGGAGCCGATAACAAGGCCGGCGGGATAGTATTCGCCCACGCCGGCGGTCACCACCAAGTCACCGCCCAGCAGCTGGCAGTCGGCGGGCAGGTAATCCAGCCGCAGCCGGTCCTGGCCCATCAGGGAGAATTCCCCCTGGGCCACGCCCAGGTCGCCGGTGCGGAAGACCCGGGCCCCCAGGGAGGTGTCCGTGTCCACCAGGGTGAGGACCGTGGACCAGTTGGTGCCGCTGGCGCTGATGACGCCCACCAGAGCCCCCGTCTCGTCGATGACGCAGTCGCCCACCTCCACGCCGTGGGCGGTGCCCTTGTTCAGCGTCAGAGAGGACTCCCAGTTGCTGACGTTGTGCTCCGTGATATAGGCGGCCTCCATGTCGCTGGTGATGTCCCGGCGCTGTTCCCGCAGATTCAAAAGCTCCCGCAGGCGCTTGTTTTCCGCGCTGTCCGCCTCCGCCTGCCGCACGGCCTCCTCCATTTCGGCGATCCGCCTGCGCAGGGCGGCGTTCTCCTCCTCCAGGGCCGTGGTGTCCCGGTAGTAGTTCTGCTTGTCGTTGAACCAGGTGGCAATGGCGGTATAGGCGGAGCGGAGGGGGGAGGCCAGGGTGTTGACCACATTGGTCAACGGGGCGGAGGTGCTGCTGAGGGTGGACATGACAGCCAGCGCCACGGCGATGACCGCGGCGGCAAACAAAACCCACAAGCCGTGATTTTTCAGAAAGTTTTTCAAAGCAAGTCCTCCTTGGAGGGGTCAACTGAAAGGGTGGGGATCAATCGAAGAAGGAGACGCCGAAGCGCTCCAGCATCCGGCTCAGCCGCAGCACCGGCAGGCCCATGACGTTGAAGAAGTCGCCGTTAAGCCGCTCCACCAGCAGCGCGCCCTTGCCCTGGACACCGTAGGCCCCGGCCTTGTCCATAGGCTCGCCGGTTTTGATGTAGCCCCGCAGCTCCGGCTCCGTGGCGGGGCGGAAATAGACCTCGGTGGACTCGCTCTCGGTGACGGAGCGATCTCCCTGCCGCACGGTGACGCCGGTGCAGACGGTGTGGTGCCGCCCCTGAAGGGCCGTCAGCATCCGCAGGGCGTCTTCCTCGTCCACAGGCTTGCCCAGGCGCTGGTCGTCCAGAAACACCATGGTGTCGGCGGTAATGACGATCTCGTCATCGCCGCACAGCTTCATGGCGGCGTCGGCCTTCTCCCGGGAGATGTACTCCACGGTCTCCCGGGGCGTCAGGCCGGCGGGATAGGACTCCTCCGTCTCCGGCACCCGGATATCGAAGTCTGTGATGCCGATGCGCTGTAATAACTCCTGCCGCCGGGGAGAGCCGGAAGCCAATACGATCCTTGCCACGGCGCGCCTCACTTTCCGGTGGAGCCGAAGCCGCCCCGGTCGGGCCCCTCCAGGCGTTCCACCCGGGTAAAGGCCAAGGAAGGCTGGTTCTTCATGATGCGGAACTGGCAGATCCGGGCGTTTTTCTCAATGGTCACGTCCCGGGTGGCGTAAACGGGCATCCGCCACTGGTCGTTGTCGCCGCAGTAGGAGCAGTCCACCACCCCCATGGAGTTGGTCTGCAGAATGCCATAGTTTTTAAACGTGGAGCTGCGGGGAACGATGTGGGCCTCATAGCCCGCCGGCAGGGCGATGGCCACCCCCAGGGGGATCAGGCGGAACTCGCCGGCCTTCAGGGTCACTTCCTCAGAGGCGTGGAGATCGATCCAGTCGGACTTCCCCGCCACATAGCACAGCTCGTCAATGTCGTCCACAAAATATTTTACCTTGATCTCTTCCATGTAAAACTCCAAATTTTGATAATGTTTTGTAGTATTATAAAAGTATTATACAAATCGTATTCAATGGAGATCCGCCCTGACGGGCAGGGGCGGGAGGTTTGCGCCGTGTTGCGGCGCTGGAATGCACCCCCCATTTTCTTTTTGAAGCATCAAAAAGAAAATGCGCCGTGCACGGTGGAAAAGAAAAAATGCTCTGATCCAAACTTGACCCAGTCGGGTCAAGTTTGGGGATGTGGGCTTAAAAAGATGCCTTGGGTGGAGATTTGCAGGTTTCCGCGTTGGGCACGGGAAGGATGCCGGTGCGCACCGTTCCCTTTCCGTCACGCGAATTGGGCGGTGCATGACCGGGCAAAACCTGCATGGGTATCTGCGCCTACTTTCACTGCCGCTCCCTCTTCTCTTTTCGGCAGGCCCGAAAAACATTGAGACATGTGGCCATAAACCGCATGTCCTGTTCACGCTCCGCTCCGTAGGGCGGGCCGACCCTGGCCCGCCGCATGGCGCAGCGTGGGATAACCGCCCGCGTAGTGTGTAGCGAAGCGGAACACACGGGTGGGTTGCGGAAACCCTTGCGTTGATATCCCGCAAATCCGCACCCACGCCGCAAATGCGGCTTGAACGCCAGACAATTACCAACGTCCAGCGCAGTTGGATGAGACTTTCCAAGTTTTATCCGGTCGCACCGTGACAATGGCCGCATCCCCAAACTTTCCCCATGAGACATGGGGAAAGTTTGGACAATAGCGGCTTTTCTTTTGGACCGTGCACGGCCCGTTTTCTTTTCGGCGCAACCGAAAAGAAAATGGGGGGTGCATTCCCAACGCCGCAACACGGCGCAAACCCTGCCCCACCCGCAGGGCGGCTCCTGGACCGGAGACGAATGGGAGCGCATTCCTTTACTCCACGCCCCGCTCATACAACCCCCGGGTGAATTCACCGGAAGCCGCCGTGCCCTCCAGATATCCCCGGAACACCCGTACGCACTCCTCCGGCGATTCCGTGGTGAACCGGAGCCGCCCGTAAGCCAGCCCCAGCCGCCTCCACTCCGGCCGGTCCGCCAGCCACAGGACCCTGCTGTTTTGGAGCTCCGTCCGGTGTCCGTAGGCCCGCAGCAGGGGAAAGGCCGCGCCGGTGCGGTCAACCAGGAAATTGGGCCGGTCGCAGCGGCAGCCGCCGCTGTTTTCGATCAGGCAGTTCTCCGTGATCATCAGCGGCAGGCGGCCATATACGATGGCCTCGGCAGGCAAAATCTTCCGCAGGTCCCGGATCTGGGCAAACCGCAGCTCGAAGGACACGCAGGCGGAAGAGAGTCCCTTGCCTCGGAGATAATCCATAGCCCGGGCGTTGAACACGTTCAGACCGAAGTCGCCGTACAGGTCCAGCCCCGCCTCCCGCGCCAGGGGCAGGTGGCCGATATTGCCTAGTAAGGCCCCGGTAACGCCCAGGGCCCTGGCCTTGTCCAGCCAGCGGCGCAGCTCCGGCTCGTCCCGGTCCCGCCAGACCCGGGGCAGGATGGCGCACCACTCTGTTTCCCCCTGGGGCAGGGCGGGGAAATCCGCCAGCAGCTCCAGGGGCACATAGGCCCGGGCGGGGCGGAGGTCCAGCAGCCCGCCGGTCAGCTGGGCGGCGTTGGTGACGGAGACCGTCAGCCGCGGCGCGGCCGCGGCACAGTCGATGTCCGGCAGAGGCGGCACCGGCAGCTCCCGGCGGGCGGGCACGGCGGTGCGGGCGGCGGACAGGGCCGCCAGGGCGTCCCGCCGCAGGGCGTTGACGGCGCTCACGGGGAGGGACAGCCCGTCCTCCACCGCCGCCTCCGCCCGTTCACAGCGAAAAGCGGTGCCGCCGGTTTTTTTCAGGCGGCTTTCGACCTCTTCAGCGGTGACGCTGCGGTTCCGGGCGGCCTCCGGCACGGGGCCGGAGACCGTGACGGCGTGGCCGTCCGGGTCTTCCGCAGTCAGGGCGCAGGGGACACCCCCCCTGACCTCACAGGCAAAGCGCACCGGAACGGTGCGCAGATCGTCCTTCTCATAGGCGGCCCTGGCCGCGTCGAACAGCTCTTTCGGGTCCGCCGCGTTTTCCGGCCGGGTGCCGAACATCCCCGCGCCGTGCCGGCCCTGCCAGTACCAGTCGGTGAAGCCGGAGCGGGAGAAGGCCCGCTCCAGCTCCGCCTCCTCGGCGGCGGTGGGGCCCCGGCCCTCCTCCAGCAGGCGGGCGTAGATGCGGGTGACGACGGCCACATACTCGGGCCGCTTCATCCGGCCCTCCAGCTTCAAACAGGCCACGCCCATGTCGGACATATCCTGTAATTCGCGGGCCAGGCAGCTGTCATTCAGGCTCAGCGGATACTGCTTTTTCGCAGGCCCGTTGACGCCATAAGGCAGCCTGCACGGCTGGGCGCACCGCCCCCGGTTTCCGGATCTTCCGCCGATCAAAGCGCTCATCTCACATTGGCCGGAATAGCACATGCACAGCGCGCCGTGGACGAAGACCTCCACCTCGGCGGGGCAGTTTTTGCAGATGGCGGCGGCGTCCTCCGCCGCGCACTCCCGGGCGATGACCACCCGCTCGCAGCCGTCCCGCGCCATCTCAACGGCGCCGCCGGAGGTGAACACGCTCATCTGGGTGCTGGCGTGAAGGGGCAGATCCGGCAGGGCGCGGCGCAGCAGGTCAAAAAGCCCCCAGTCCTGGACCAGCACGGCGTCCACCCCCAGGCGGCAGGCCGCGGCGGCGGTCTCCAGAGCGCGGGGCAGCTCCCGGTCCGTCACCAGGGTGTTCAGGGTCAAAAACACCCGTACGCCCCGGACGTGGCAATAGGCCAGCGCGTCGGCGAATTCCCCGTCGGAGAAATTCCTGGCGCCCCGGCGTGCGTTGAAATCGCCCCAGCCCAGATACACCGCGCCGGCCCCGTTCTGCACGGCGGCCCGCAGAGCCTCCGGTGACCCGGCCGGGGCAAGGAGCTCCGGCTTCATCCCTTGTTCCGGCTGTCCAGCTTCTGCTGCAGGCGGAAGACCTCCCGCTTCAGCTCGCTGACCTCGGCCTGGGCCTTTCCGGCCTCGTCCAGATAGCCCTTGATCTGGCTGCGCAGCTGCTCCGCGGCGGCCTGGGCCTTGAACAGCTCGTCGGCGATGTTGGCGGCGGTGAGGACGGCGGCATCGGTGCGGCCCACCTTGGCGCCCACCAAAACCTCCTGCATCTTATCGCCGACGTAGGTGCCGACCTTCTGCATGTAAGCGGCGGATTCCTCCGCCACAAAGGTGTATTCTTCTCCGCAAATGCTGACGACCACGCGGTTTGCCATGAAAAATTCCCCCTTCATTTTGATAAAAGGGCGGATACCACCCATTTTTACAGCCTACAGTATATCATAAGGAGCGGATATGCGCCAGAAAAAATCAGGACATTTCCAAAAAATTCACAAAAAAGTGTCCTACGGCCAAACAGCCTCCGGCCGTTGGGCGCGCAGAGCCGCGCATGCGGCGGAACAATTTTGACGGGGGCTTGTCCTTCCGGCAAAATTCGTGTAGAATAGAGGGCACGAAAAAACGGGAGGGAGGGGCCATCGTGGCAAATATCCTGGTACATACGGCAGACGAGGGCGTCACCCTGACCGCCCAGGCGGTAAAGCGCCTGCTGGACAGGGGCGACGGCGACGCGGCGCTTTTATATCTGGCCCTCCTGCGCCACCACGGCAGCGTGCCGCCCCGGTCCCTGGCGGGGGAGCTGCGGTGGGACCGCCCCCGCATTGAGGCGGCGGAGGAGACCCTCCGCGCCCTGGGCCTGATCGCCCCAGCGGAGGAGATTCCCCTGGAGCCCGCCGATGAAAAGCCCGTCTACCAGCGCGCCGACATCGCGGAGCGGCTGGAGGGCAGCGCGGAGTTTCGGGCCCTCACCGCCGAGGTGGAGAAAAAGCTGGGCAAGAAGCTGACCACGCCGGACACCGGCGTCCTGCTGGGGCTCAACGACTATCTGGGCCTGCCCGCCGACGTGATCTATCTCCTGGTCTGCCACTGCGACGAGCGGGTGCGCCGCCGCTACGGCGAGGGCCGCCGCCCCACCCTGCGGCAGATCGAAAAGGAGGGCTACGCCTGGGCCAGAATGGGCATCGACACTCAGCGGGCGGCGGTGGAGTACCTGAAAAAATACAACGAGCGCCAGGGCGCCCTGCCCAAGTACATGCGGGCCCTGCGGCTGGGGGACCGCCCCCCGGTGGCCTCAGAGGAGAAGTACCTCCTCTCCTGGCAGGAGATGGGCTTCCCGCCGGAGACCGTGGCCCTGGCCTACGACAAGACGGTGCTGAAGTGCCACGAGCTGAAGTGGCCCTACTGCAACGGCATTTTAAAGCGCTGGCACGCGGCCGGCCTCCACACCCCGGAGGAGGTGGAGCGGGGCGACCGCCCGGCGGCCAAGGCCCCGCCGCAGAAGCAGGCCGACGATGCCTGGAAATATGTGTAATGCACGGACGGAGAGGGTGAGAGAATGGCCTATGACGGAAGGATCATGCGCCGGGCGCTTTTGCGGTTTGAGGAGGAGAAGCGCCAGCGGGAGGAGCGCTTTCAGGAGCGGCGGGAGAGTATTTTTCAACGCCAGCCCCGGCTGCGGGAGATCGACGCGGAGCTTTGCTCCACCATGAGCCGCATCATCTCCAGCGCCCTCCGCCACGGCACGGACCCCGCCCCGGCGGTGGAGGTGCTGCGGGAGGAGAACCTGCGCCTCCAGGAGGAGAAGCGGCAGCTTCTGGGCCGCATGGGCCTGCCGGAGGACTGCCTGGAGGAAAAGCCCGCCTGCCCCCTCTGCGGGGACACGGGCTATCGGGGCGGCCAGGTGTGCCGCTGCCTGCGGAATTACTACGCCCGGGAGCAGCAGAAGGAGCTCTCCCGGATGCTGGACCTGGGCGGCCAGAGCTTCGACACGTTCTCTCTGGACTGGTATTCCGACCGGGTGGAGCCGGGACAGAAAAAGTCCGCCCGCGCCCATATGGAGGAGCGGGTCTATAACAGCTGCGCGGAATATGCCCACCGCTTTGGGCGGAAGCCGGCGAACCTGCTGCTGTTCGGCGCGCCGGGGCTGGGCAAGACCCATCTGTCCGCCGCCATCGCCCGGGAGGTCAGCGCCGGGGGCTGGTCGGTGGTCTATGACACGGCGGCCCATGTGTTTGAACGGTTTGAAAGCCAGAAGTTCGGCAGGGAAGAGGGGGAGGAGGCCTCCTCCGATGTGGACCGGGTGCTGAACTGCGACCTGCTGATCCTGGACGACCTGGGCACGGAGATGACCACCGCCTTTGTCCAGAGCGCCCTGTACCAGATCGTCAACACCCGGCTGATGGAAAAGCGCTCCACGATCATCAACACAAACCTGTCGCCGGAAAAGCTGGCCCAGCGCTACACGCCTCAGATCGCCTCCCGCATCGAGGGGGAGTACGAGCTTCTGCCCTTTGTGGGCGAGGATATCCGAAAGCTGAAAAAAGAGCGTCAATAACGTGAAAAAACCGGCCTAAAGGGCCGGTTTTTGCGTGTAGCGGCGGATTTCACCGCCGGTTTTCCAGCTTCCTTAGCTGCTCCTGAAACTCCAGGGGCAACCCGCAGCGCAGCTCCACGGCTTCCCCCGTCCGGGGGTGGAGGAACCGCAGCCCCACGGCGTGGAGGCACTGCCCCTGCAGGCCCGGGACGGGCTTTCTATTGCCGTACACCGTATCTCCCAAAATGGGATGGCCGATGTGGGCCATGTGGACCCGGATCTGATGGGTCCGCCCGGTCTCCAGGCGGCACTGCACATAGGTGAAGCCGGGATACCGGGCCAGCACCGTCCAGTGGGTGACAGCGGGGCGGCCGTTTGATACGACCGCCATTTTCTTCCGGTCCGTGGGGTGCCGCCCGATGGGGGCGTCCACAGTGCCCGCGTCCTGGCGCAGATTTCCAACCACAATGCACTCGTAGACCCGGGCCAGGGTGTGGTCCTGCAATTGGGCCGCCAGCTTCTGGTGGGCAAAATCGTTTTTCGCCGCGATGATGAGGCCGGAGGTGTCCCGGTCAATGCGGTGGACGATGCCGGGCCGCAGCTCCCCGCCGATGCCGGAGAGGCTGTCGCCGCAGTGGTGCAGCAGGGCGTTGACCAGGGTGCCGTCGGGGTGGCCGGGGGCGGGGTGGACCACCAGCCCCTTGGGCTTGTTCACCACGATGACGTCGCCGTCCTCATACACCACGTCCAGGGGGATGTCCTGGGGCCGCACATCCACCGGCTCCGGCTCCGGCAGGGAGACCTGGATCGTCTCCGCGCCTGTCAGCCTGTAGTTTTTGGCCAGCGTTTTCCCGCCGCAGGCCACCCGGCCCTCCTCCAGCAGCCGGGCGGCGGCGGAGCGGGTCAGGCCTTCCACCCGGGCCGCCAGCCACGCGTCCACCCGCTGCCCGGCGTCCTCCTTATTCGGTTGGAGCGTCAGTTTCTCCATGCTTTGCGTCCTTCTTGTCGTATTTTTCATAGAGGAACAGGTAGTAGATCACGCCCAGAACGCAGCCGCAGACCACGCAGATGTCCGCCACGTTGAAAACAGGGTAGTCCATGAACAAAAAGTTGAACATGTCCACCACATATCCCAGCCGCACCCGGTCGATGATGTTGCCCAGTCCCCCGGAGACGATGAGGAGGCAGGCGGCCACGCCCACCGGATGGCGGACGATCCGCCGGATCAGGACGGCCAGCACCGCCAAAACGATGCAGCAGGTGACGATGACTAGCAGCCATCTGCTCCCGGAAAAGCTGGACCAGGCCGCGCCGTAGTTGTGGACGGTCCGCAGTTCCACCAGCCCGGGCAGAAAGTCCATGCCCTCTCCCAGGGGCAGGTTGACAGTGATCCAGTGCTTGACCCACTGGTCCAACGCCAGCAGCGCCAGAGCCAGGAGGCTGAAAATGGCATATAACATGGGTGTTCTCCTCGGTTTTGAGATTTCCCAACCAGTTTACACGCTTTGGAGCAAAATTGCAACCTCGCGGGGGCGGGCCTCTGCGCCCGCCGCCGTGTCACATCTCATGATCCCCGCAGGGCGCCCCGCCGCCTTTCTGCGCAAATGCAGCAAAAGCCCGGAAGCGTCAGCTTCCGGGCTTTTGCTTACATGAAAATCAGCTTAGAGCTGGGGCAGCTTGGCGACCACTGCGGCACAGCGGGGGCACAGATCGTCCACGCCGGACCGGGTGGAGTGCTTCCAGCAGCGGGGGCACTTGGCGCCGGCGGCGTTTTCCACGGCGGCGGCAAGCTCGCCGCCCACAGTGACGTCCACATGGGAGACAATCAGCAGATCGGCCAGCAGCTCGCCGTCCATCTCCGCCAGGAACGCGTCCTCGGCGGGCACGGTCAGCCGCACCTCGGCCTCCAGGGCCTTGCCGATCTTCTTTTCGGCCCGGGCGCTCTCCAGCGCGCCGTTGGCCACGTCGCGGATGGCAATGATTCTGTCCCACCTGGCCATGGCGCCTTCGTCCAGGGCGTAGTCGGCAAAGACCTTGTTCATCTCGTTGAACACCACGTTCCGTCCATCGTCCTCGGTCCGATGGGGCATGGCCTGCCAGATCTCGTCGCAGGTAAAGGCCAGAATGGGGGCCATGATCTTGGCCATGGTGTCCAGGATCAGGAACAGGGCGGTTTGGGCGCTGCGGCGCTTGACGCCGTCCTGCTCCTCGCAGTACAGCCGGTCCTTGATGATGTCCAGATAGAAGTTGGACATCTCCACCACGCAGAAGTCGTTGACGGCGTGGGTGACGGCGTTGAATTCATAGTCGCAATAGGCCTTCTCGCATTTTTCGATCAGGGCGTTCAGGCGGGTGAGGGCCCAGCGGTCCAGTTCCTCCATCTGGTTGGCGGGCACCAGGTGGTCGGCGTCAAAGCCGTCCAGGTTGCCCAGGCAGTACCGGGCGGTGTTGCGGAACTTCAGGTAGTTCTGGGAGAGCTGCTTGAAAATGGTGTCAGAGCAGCGCATGTCGGCGTGATAGTCGGCGCTGGCGGCCCACAGCCGCAGCAGGTCCGCGCCGTACTTGTCGAAGATCTCATAGGGGTCCATGCCATTGCCCAGGGACTTGTGCATGGCCTTGCCCTCGCCGTCCACAGTCCAGCCGTGGGTGACGCACTCCTTGAAGGGCGCGCCGTTGCCGAAGGCGCCCACGGCGGTCAGCAGGGAGGACTGGAACCAGCCGCGGTACTGATCCAGGCCCTCCATGTAGACGGTGGCGGGCCAGAAGCCCTGGTCCCGCTTCATGGCGGCGAAGTGGGTGGAGCCGGAGTCGAACCAGCCGTCCAGGGTGTCGGTCTCCTTCTCGAAGCCGGACTTGCCGCCGCAGTGGGGGCAGGTGAACCCGGCGGGGAGAATATCGCTGGCCTCCTTGGCGAACCAGGCGTTGGAGCCCTCCGCCTCGAACAGCTTGGAGATAGCGGCGATGGTCTCGTCGGTGACCACGGGCTTGCCGCAGTCCCTGCAGTAGACCACGGGGATAGGCAGGCCCCAGCGGCGCTGGCGGCTGATGCACCAGTCGGCACGCTCCCGGATCATGGACTTCATGCGGTCGATGCCCCAGCCGGGCACCCAGCGCACGTTGTCGCAGGCGGCGCAGGCCTCGTCCTTGAAGGAGTCTACGGAGCAGAACCACTGGGGGGTGGCCCGGAAGATGATGGGGTGCTTGCAGCGCCAGCAGTGGGGATAGCTGTGAACGATCTCCTCGGAGGCGAACAGCGCGCCGCTCTCCTTCATGTCCGCCAGGATGACGGGGTTGGATTCGTCGGTCTTCATGCCGGCGTACTTGCCGGCGTAGTCGGTGTGGCGGCCCTGGTCGTCCACGGGCACCACCATTTCCATGCCGTAGCGCTTACAGGTCTGATAGTCGTCGGCGCCGAAGCCGGGGGCGGTGTGGACGCAGCCGGTGCCGGAGTCCATGGTGACATAGTCCGCCAGCAGCAGGCGGCTGGTCTTGGGCAGGAAGGGGTGGTCCGCCAGCATGTTCTCGAAGAAGGAGCCGGGGTGGGTCTCCACGATCTCGTAATCGGTGATCCGGCCCACCCGCATCACCTTGTCCACCAGGGCCTCGGCCATAATATAGATCTCGCCGTTCTCGGCTTTCACCAGGGCGTAGCTCTCATCGGGGTGCAGGGCGATGGCCAGGTTTCCCGGCAGGGTCCAGATGGTGGTGGTCCAGATCACGAAAAACAGCCGGCTGTGGTCATACTCCCGCAGCTTGCCCAGATCGTCGTGCATCCTGAACTTGACGTACACGGTGGTGCAGGGGTCGTCCTGATACTCGATCTCGGCCTCGGCCAGGGCGGTCTCGTCGTGGGGGCACCAGTACACGGGCTTGAGGCCCTTGTAGATATAGCCCTTCTTGTACATCTCGCCGAACACCTTGACCTCCTCGGCCTCAAAGCCGGGATTCATGGTGGCGTAGGGATGCTCCCAGTCGCCGATGACGCCCAGCCGCTGGAACCCCTCGCTCTGTACGTCCATATAGTGCTGGGCGAAGTCGTGGCAGGCGGAGCGGAAATCGGGGATGCTCATGGCCTTGCGGTTGAGCTTGTTCTGCTTGATGATGGCGGACTCGATGGGCATGCCGTGGTTGTCCCAGCCGGGGATGTAGGGGGTGTAGTAGCCCCGCATGGCGTAGGACCGGGTGATAAAGTCCTTGATGGACTTATTCAGGGCGTGGCCCATGTGCAGCGCGCCGTTGGAGAACGGAGGGCCGTCATGGAGGTTGAACAGGGGCTTGCCCTCGTTCTTTTTCAAAAGCTCGTGATAGACGTCGATCTTCTTCCAGCGTGCCAGCATTTCCGGCTCCCGCTTGGGCAGGCCCGCCCGCATGGGAAAGTCGGTCTTCGGCAGATTGATGGTCTTGTTGTAGTCCATGTCTGTTTCCTCCGTATCTGAAATCACTTTGAATTGATAATTCATAATTGATAATGGATAATTGACAATTGACAATGGACAATGATGGAATCCGCCTCCGGCGGATCGATTTCAATTGCCGCCGCAGGCGGCCTCTCTGTTCCCCCGTCATTGTCAATTATCAATTGTCAATTATCAATTAAAAAACGCCTTGCCTCTTGTTCAAGAGACAAAGCGTTCAAAAACACTCTGCGGTACCACTCTCGGTTGCCGGCTCCTTGCGGAGGCCGGCCGCTCGCCGCCCGCCAATACGGGCCGATGCTGTAACGGGCATCATCCGTCCACGCTTACTTGCATACAGCCGTCTTTCAGCAGGAGGCTCCAAGGTGATTTTCGCCCTTCGCGCCCGTCCGCCTTGCACCAAACGGCGGCTCTCTTCGCGGGAACCAAAGGGGTACTCGTCCTTATCCACGCCAAAATGTTCAATTACCGGATTATAATATCACGTTTTGGCGGTTTGTCAACCCGTTTTCCTGAATTTTTCCCCGAATTTCCGCCCGGTCACTGATAGCGGTACCGCTGGGCGGTATAGCGGTCGATGCAGGCCTGAAACTGCTCGTGGCTGCGGAACTCCAGCAGCTGCCCGCCCTCGGTCTCGTGGAAGGACACCACCCGCCGCTCCGTATCCACCCAAATGCGCCAGACGGTTTCCTGCCTCTCCTTTGCCACCGGCCCTCACCTCCCGTTCAAATGCCCCTATCCGTCATTTTATGCGAAAACCGCATAAAATGCAATATGCAATTTTCGCATATCCTAGAATAAAAGCGGATGGAAAACCAACGGAAGGGGAGGGGTGCGCGGTGGCATATCAGCGGCTGCGGGATCTGCGGGAGGACAGGGACCTGCCCCAGCGGGCGCTGGCGGAGCTGCTCCACGTCTCCCAGGCCACCTATTCCCGGTACGAGGGCGGCACGCTGGACATCCCCAGCGCGGCGCTGATCGCCCTGGCCCGGTTTTACGACACCAGCATCGACTATCTGCTGGGCCTGACCGACGACCCGGTGCCTTACCGAAAATAAAAAAGGACGCCGTTAGGCGTCCTTTTTTGCGCTTACTGATAGCGGTACTGCTTGCAGGTGTACTGATCCACGCAGCTCAAAAACATCTCCCGGCTGCGGAACTCCAGCAGCTGACAGCCCTCCTCTTCGTGGAAGGACACGATGCGCCGCCGGGTGTCCACCCAGACGCGCCACAGGTTTTCGCTGACCGTAGTTTTCTCCATAGGGGAAGGCTCCTTTCACACAGCTTCTGATAATAAGACGATCCAGCGGGGCGTTTTGTTTCACCCTTTTTGAAAATTTTCTAAGAATTTTTTTCCGCCGCCGCCTGGGCCTCCATCTCCGCCGCCACATCCGCCCGGAAGGCGTCCCAGGCCTCCGGGTGATCCACGAAATACAGCGGGCAGCGCTTCCCCGTCACGTCATAGTGGCGGATGACGTCGGTTTCCGGGTCCAGCCGGAACTCCCGGCACAGCCAGGCGGTCAGCTCCACGGTCCGGTCATAGGTGACAGGGAGGAACCGGCCCGTCTCATCGGGGTGGCACACCTCAATGGCCACCGTGTCGCCGTTGCGGGTGTTGGAGGCGTAGGCGATCTCCGACAACGGGATGCACTGGATGGCCTCGCCCTCCAGCCCGATGACGAAGTGGCTGCTGGCGTAGGTGCCCTCCTGGCCGGAGGACAGGGACTCAAAGTAGTTGCGGTTGGCCTGGGCGGTGGTGTTGGGGTTGCCCACATAGTGGATGACCACGCCGTTCACCGCCTCCAGCTCCGTCCCGGGCCGGGACCACTCGTTGACCGTCAAAAAATCCTCTTGGACGTAATCCGGCGCCTCCACATCCCTGGGGTCGGGGGCCCGCCGGGCCAGCAGCGCCCCGCCCAGGGCAAATACCAGCACCAGCAGCGCCGCCGCCAGCGCCCCGATTTTCAGCCGGGGGTCGATGTACCACCGCCGCCGTCTTCTTCTGTGGGTCGCCATGTCTCAGCCCACCGCCCCCGCCACAAAGACCTCCGTGGGGCCGTCTTCCCCGCCGATGACGCCGATGGAGGCGGCGGGGGAGACGTAGTTTTCCTCAGCGAAGGGGTCTTCATAGACATATTCCGTGTTGGCGGGGATGCGCCCCTCTGAAACGGCGCCGTCATAACCCGGGCCATAGATCGCGTTGTCGTACTGCGACCAGGTCAGCAGCCGCTCCCGGTCGATCAGCCCCAGCTCCTCCAGGCAGGCCAGGGTGCTGGTCATCTCCGGCCGCACGGTGATGGAGATGGTGTCCCAGTTGGTGCCCGCTCCGTCGGGCAGTTCCTGCGTAAAGTTCAGGGAGAAGTCCAGGGCATAGGCACCGTCATGGTTCTCGTCGAACCAGTCCACCTGCCCCCAGGCGCCCGCCGCGGCGTCCTTGCCGATAGCCTCCAGCACGGCGGCGGCCTCCCGGCTGCTCAGACCCAGATATTCCGTGGAATTGTCCCTGGTATACTGGTATATGCCCCCGCCGGCGACAGTATAACTGGGATCGTCCAGGTGCAGGCGCTTGGCCTTCATGGCCTCGCTGTTCACCAGCTGATCCAGCAGGCAGTCCAGTGTACCGGCCTGGCCGATCCGGCTCTGGGTGATGGGGATGGAATAGGAGCGCTCCAGCGTGCGGCCCGAGGCCAGCGTGTAGTTCAGATCCAGCCAGACATAGGTGTAGGCCTCGTCCCGGCTCCGGGCCTCCTCCAGGCGCTGATCCAGATTCCGCAGCTCGTCGGCGCTGGCGGTGATGGCCCGGTGAAGCCCCAGGACCTCTTCGATCAGGGCGTCGTCCTGGCCGGAGGAGAGGTCATAGTTGTTGCTCGCCGTGTAGAGGTGGACGCGCTGGAGCTCCCCGGCCTCCGGCACCCGGCGCTCGATGCCCGCCAGGTCGAACCGCAGCCCGGCGCACACCGCCGCGCAGCCCGCCGCCACCAGGAGGACGCCCAGCCAGCTCCGGCGGAACACCCGCAGGGACTTGGCCAGCAGCATGGACGCCCCGTAATAGCCGATAACGCCCGCCACGATCATGCACACCGCCATGGGCAGGGCGTCGCAGTAGCTGCCCTGCTGGAAGGGGCCCTCCCAGAACAGGGCGTACAGCAGCCGCCCGCCCAGCAGGGCCGCCAGCGCCGCCACACCGTAGCGGAACACGGGCTTCATCCAGCCCACGGCCACCACGTCGCCGGCGCACTCGCTTCTGCGGCGGCGGTACAATAGCCAGGCCAGGGCCAGCAGCACCGCTCCCACCAGGGCGTAAACGCCGATGAGCCAGAAGTTTTCCAGCTCCACGGCGGTCAGCTCCGCGGGGGCATAGACGCTGCTGTAGGCGGGGACTGACGATGTGTATGTGGTATCCACCCCCAGGTTGCCCATCAGATGCACCGTGGGGGACAGATAGCTGACAGCGCCGGTGTAGTAGGAATTCACGCCCACCAGGAAGCAGGAGGCGAACTCCGTGAGGAGCCACTCCAGCAGCACCGCCAGGAAGTGGAACAGGAAGTACAGCGCCGGCAGGGCAAAGATATTGCCGGTGACAAACGCCGCGAAGGTGGCGCTGGCAAAGTAGAAAAAGCTCAGGCCCAGCACGCCCAGGATGGTGTTGAACAGGCCCGCCGGGTCGATCCCGCCGTAAAAGGCGGAGATCAGCACGCACAGCGCCCCGGTGACGGCGTAGGGGATGATCATCATGGCCATGCCGGAGAGGAAGTTGGTGACAAAGACCCCCTCCCGCCGGATGGGCAGCGTGTGCATCAGCCCCACGCTGCGGGCGTTGTACAGATAGCTCCACACCACCATGGCGCAGAGGATGGCGTACAGCAGGGAGATGATCGGCACGATGGTCAGGACGGCATAGTAGCCCTCCGTAAAGTTCAGGGGCGTCATGCTCCGGGACGGATTCCGGATCAGCTCCAGCAGCATCGCCAGGGGGAACAGGGCCCCCAGCAGGCTGGCCATGCCCCACAGGGGCCAGAACCGGGTCAGGTTTTTGCGGAACAGGGTTTTATTAAAGAATGATGTCTTTGACTGCATAGTCCGCACCTCCCAATTCATAGATAAAGATTTCCTCCAGCGTCAGGGGCACCGCGTCCACCAGCAGGGGGTCATAAGCGGAGACCTTCGCCGCGGCCTCCTCGGCGTTCATCCGCATGATCAGGGTGTGGATGCGGCCCACCCGGCTGGCGTGGAGCACCGGCAGTTCCGGCGGTACCTCCTCCGCGCCGTCCTTGAACACCACCTGCAGCTTCACCATGTTGTCCTGCAGCTGGGCAAGGCTCCGCTCCAGCAGCACCTTCCCGTGGTCCATAATGCCCACATGGTCGCACACGTCCTCCAGCTCCCGCAGGTTGTGGGAGCTGACCAGCACCGTGGTGCCCCGCTGGGCCACGTCCCCCATCACCAGGGACCACACCTGCCGCCGCATCACCGGGTCCAGGCCGTCCACCGGCTCGTCCAGGATCAGGTAGTCCGGCATGCAGCTCAGGGCCAGCCAGAAGGCCACCTGCTTCTGCATGCCCTTGCTGAGGCGGCGGATGGTCTTCTTTTCGTCAATCTGAAAGACTTCCTTCAATTTTTCATAGCGCTCCATGGAAAAGCCGGGATAAAATCCCCGGTAAAAGCGCATCATATCCCGGACGCTGGACTGCATGAAGTAATACCAGTCGTCGGGAATGGCGGCAATGCGCGCCTTCAGCGCCGCGTTTTCCCACACGTCCTGGCCGCCGGCGCGGATGCTGCCCTCGTCCTGGCGGTAGATGCCCGTCAGGCAGCGGATCAGGGTGGACTTGCCCGCGCCGTTGGGCCCCACCAGGCCATAGACGCTGCCTGTGGGGACGGAAATCGTGGCCCCGTCCAGCGCCGCGAAGCCGTCGAACCGCTTGACGGCGTTTTTCACTTCGATCATGGTGTCTCCTCCTTTTGCGTCTCCGCCAGCAGCGCCAGCAGCTCCCCGTCATCCACGCCCAGATACCGCAGCTCCGCCACCAGCTCCCGCACCCGGCCCAAAAGCTCTTTTTTCCGGGCCGCGTCCGCGTCCACATTTCCGCTGGCGAAACTGCCCTTGCCGGGGACGGAGTAGATGTACCCCTCGCCCTCCAGCTCGTTATAGGCCCGCTGGATGGTGTTGGGGTTGATGCTGAGCTGCGTGGCCAGCGCCCGCACCGACGGCAGCTTTTCGTCCGGCGCCATGGCTCCGGTGACGATCAGCTTCCGCAGCCCGTCCTTGATCTGCTCGTAGATGGGCCGGGAGTCCCGGTAGTTCAGGCTGATCATCGCTTCACCTTCCCTTCTGCGGCGGAACGGGCCGCCGCAAACTGTATTAACCGTTCTAGTACAGTTAGGATAACACGGGGAGGAGACGCTGTCAAGCCCCGTTTTGGGGCAAAATTTCTGTATTTTCCCGGGGAAAGGCATCAAATTCCTCTTTACAATTGGAAAATGGTGTGATATATTTCTTAAGCACGCCATTGTGCGGAGCACGCCCCGGAACTTCGTTTTGCGGACTTTCACCGATCCCGAAGCGCAGTCCCGCGGGGAATTTATGGAAAGGTGGAAATTTACCATGCTGCGCAAAGAACAGAAGACCGCTATCATCGACGCCAACCGCACCCACGAGACCGACACCGGCTCCCCCGAGGTGCAGATCGCCATTCTCACCGAGCGCATCAACGTGCTGACCGAGCACATGCGCAACAACCCCCAGGACAAGCACTCCAACCGCGGATTGCTGAAGATGGTCGGCAAGCGCCGCAGCCTGCTGGACTACCTGCAGAAGAAGGACATCGAGCGCTACCGCGCCCTGATCGCCAAGCTGGGTATCCGTAAGTAAGACGCAAATCGGGTGACGGAGGCCAGCCTCCGTCACCCGTTTCTGCCATTTCCCGTATTTTTGCCGGGAGCCGCTGCCTTTTTGTGTTTGAAACTGTGCCCGAGCCTGATCGGACATGCTTTCAAATACGAAAAGAGCCGCTCCCGAGCTTTTGATGTAAAGGAGCAGACACATGTCAACGATTATCACCCACAGACAGTTCCCCAACTACCGCAAGTATGAGATGGAGCTGGCCGGCCGTCCCCTGACCCTGGAGGTGGGCAAGCTGGCTGAGCTGGCCAACGCCGCCGTCATGGTGGGCTACGGCGACACCCGCGTGCTGGTGTGCGCCACCGCCTCCGCCCGTCCCCGGGACGGCATCGACTTCTTCCCCCTGAGCGTGGACTTTGAGGAGAAGCTGTACTCCGTGGGCCGCATCCCCGGCAGCTTCAACCGCCGGGAGGGCCGCCCCGGCGAGAAGGGCATCCTCACCAGCCGCGTCATCGACCGGCCCATCCGGCCCCTGTTCCCCTATGATTTCCGCAACGACGTGTCCATTATGGCCACGGTCATGAGCGTGGACCACGACTGCTCTCCCGAGATCGCCGCCCTCATCGGCACCTCCGCCGCCCTGGCCATCTCCGACATCCCCTGGAACGGCCCCGTGGGCGCCCTGAAGGTGGGCCTTGTGGACGGGCAGCTGGTGCTGAACCCCACCAGCGAGCAGCGCAAGGTCAGCGACCTGGACGTCACCGTGGTCTCCACCGGCAAGAAGGTGGTCATGATCGAGGCCGGCGCCAACGAGGTGCCCAACGACGTCATGTTCGAGGCCATCCGCCAGGCCCACGAGGAGAACCAGAAGCAGATCGCCCTCATCAACCAGATGGTCTCCGAGATCGGCAAGCCCAAGTTCGACTATCCCCACGCCGCCTTCGACCAGGAGCTGTTTGACGACATCGTGGCCAATTTCATGGACGAGGCCAAGGCCGCCATGGACACCGACGACAAGAATGTCCGGGAGGCCCGCTGGAATGCCATGATCGAGAAGTGGCACGAGAAGTATCTGGACACCCATCCCGACATGGACCAGTACCTGGAGGAGATCACCTACAAGTTCCAGAAGAAGATCGTCAAGGCCTGGTTGCTGGAGGGCCACCGGGTGGACGGCCGTCAGAAGAACGAGATCCGTCCCCTGTCCGCCGAGGTGGGCGTCCTGCCCCGCACCCACGGTTCCGGCCTGTTCACCCGGGGCCAGACCCAGGTCCTCTCCGTCTGCACCCTGGACACCCTGTCCGCCAACCAGAAGCTGGACACCATCTGGGAGGAGACCGAGAAGCGCTATATGCACCACTACAACTTCCCCGGCTACTCCGTGGGCGAGGCCAAGCCCGCCCGTTCCCCCGGCCGCCGGGAGATCGGCCACGGCGCCCTGGCCGAGCGGGCCCTGCTGCCCGTGATCCCCTCTGTGGAGGAATTCCCCTACGCCATCCGCGTGGTGTCTGAGGTCGTGTCCTCCAACGGCTCCACCTCCCAGGGCTCCATCTGCGGCTCTACGCTTGCCCTGATGGACGCCGGCGTGCCCATCAAGGCCCCCGTGGCCGGCATCTCCTGCGGATTGATCCAGGACGATGACGGCTCCTTCACCACCTTTATCGACATCCAGGGCGTGGAGGACTTCCACGGCGAGATGGACTTCAAGGTGGCCGGCACCAAGAAGGGCATCACCGCCATCCAGATGGACCTGAAGAACGACGGATTGACCATGGAGATCATCAAAAACGCCCTGGACATCACCTACGACGCCCGCGTCCAGATCCTGGACCAGATCATGCTGCCCTGCATCTCCGCCCCCCGGCCGGAGGTCAGCAAGTACGCCCCCAAGATGATCACCATGCACATCGATCCCGATAAGATCCGGGACGTCATCGGCAAGGGCGGCAGCGTCATCCAGAAGATCGTGGCCGACACCGGCGCCAAGATCGATATTAACGACGACGGCTCCATCTTCATCTCCGCCCCCAACCCCGACAGCTGCGACGCCGCCAAGAAGTGCATCGACGACATCGTCTTCGTCCCCGAGGTGGGCGCGCTGTACTATGGCCGCGTGGTGCGCCTGATGACCTTCGGCGCCTTCGTGGAGCTGGCCCCCGGCAAGGACGGCCTGGTCCACATCTCCAAGCTGGCGGACCACCGCATCGAAAAGGTGGAGGACGCCTGCAAGATCGGCGACATGATGTGGGTCAAGGTCACCGACATCGACGAAAAGGGCCGGGTGAACCTGAGCCACAAGGACGCGGTGAAGGAAGTCGCCGCCAAGGAGGCCGCCGGCGAGCGGGTGAAATAAGGCCCTTTCCCCACGGGGAAAAACCCGGACGCCGAAAGGCGGCCCCGCATGGGAGCAGCAATTGAAAACCGTTACGGGCATGGATCAGGGCCGCCGGATGTAAGTCTGGCGGCCCTGATTTTGTTCCCCGCGCTTTCGGATGGATACACGCGCGGCATAGGGAAAGGAAATAAGAATGCTCCGGAGCATCTCCGTGGCGTTTTTGAAAAAAACAAAAGAATTTTCTTGACATTTGCGCCGATTCCGATATAATAATAAAGCTCGCAATCTGCGGGCATATCCTTGCCCTCATCTGAGAATGAGGGCCATTTGTCCAAAAGGAGGTGCAAACATGGCAAAGGTTTCTGCCAATTATGAGGTCGTGTATATCATCGACCCTGCACAGG
>ENA-UOJC01002397-UOJC01002397.1-human-gut-metagenome-genome-assembly--contig:-C104-NODE-2397-length-20503-cov-5.137031_pt1 | contig 20503 bp, 25 predicted proteins | sample MGYA00242339_ERZ723886 | MGnify/ENA metagenome assembly ERZ723886 | reverse complement strand
GTCTTTATCCGGGTCGCTTTGTCCTTTTCTGCCCGCGCGGCAGCGGCTTCCCTGGCTTTCTGCTTTTTAGCCGCCGTCTCCTTTTCGGTTTCAACGCGCTTCTTTTCTTCCGTCAGCTTTTTGATTTCCTCCTGAGCCTTCAGGAGTTTCTCCTCGTTTTCCTTAAAGCGCAGTCCATAATCGGCATTCATCTTGTCCATGCGTTCGCCCAGTTTTTCCTGATTGAACTTAATGGTTTCAAGCTCGCCGGTCATGGTCTGGAGGGATTGCTCCATTTCCTGCAACCGCATGACCATCGCGTCAAGGTTTCCTTCGGATGCCGTCACGTTTTCGGCTGTTTTCGAGCCGACGTAATTATTGGAAAGCTTGCGCTGGACGCTTTTCAGCGCCTCGTCCAGTTTGTCCATCCGGTCAATCAGCTCGGTCACCGACTGGGCGGAAACGGGTGCAGGGACCAGAAAGGCAAGAATCAAAAAAGAGCGGAACAGCTTTTTCATAACATCCTCGAACAAGAAAAGAGTGCTTTTGATTATAAAAGCACTCTTTCCATTAGGCTAATACTTTTTATGCGAAAGGCTAATCGGTAATCGCGACCGTTACCGCGCGGCGGTCTTTGGCCCATCCGGCCGGGTCATTCATTGAAGAAGCCGGATCTTTCTTGCCGTATGAAACCACGGTGATACGGTTCGCCGCAACGCCTTCGGAAATCAGGAAGTCCTTGACGGCCTGAGCACGGCGTTCGCCCAGTTTCAGATTGTACGCCTGCGTGCCGCGCGGATCCGTGTAGCCCTTCAGGATGATCTGCTTATCTTCATGCTGGCAGAGCCACAGAGCCTGTTTTTCAAGCTCTTTTTTGCTTTCGGCTGTCAGGACAGCTTTGTCGAACGCGAAGTAAACCTTTCCGACGACCTGTTCCGCCGGCATTGTTTCCTGAATTTCAACGGCCGTCACCGTGATTGTTTCCTGTTCCGGTTTATCCGAACTGCACGCCGACAGAAGTGCCAAAGACCCCAGAACGAGCGCCAAGTGTTTTTTCATGTTTTCTTCTCCTTAAAAAACGGTCAGCAAAAATGCTTCCCTTAACATTACACCAACAAAAAAGTGCCCTTATTGTAGGGCACTTTTCGTATTCGGATAACCTAGATAAAAGTTCCGGTCACCTAATAAATTAGTCTTTAACGACCGTAACGGCGCGGCGATTCTGAGCCCAGGCGGCTTCATTGGCGCCGACGACAGCCGGATATTCCTTGCCGTAGGAAATGACTTTGATGCGGGAACCGTCAACGCCGCGCGAAATCAGGTAGTTTTTCGCGGCAACGGCACGGCGTTCGCCCAGAGCCAGGTTGTATTCACGCGTACCGCGGTCATCGGTGTGTCCTTCGATCACGACGTTCTTTTCCGGGTTGGCCTTCAGGTATTCCGCCTGAGCCTTCAGCGTGTTAACGGCTTCGGCCGACAGGGTTGACCTGTCGAACGCAAAGAAAATCCGATCCTTGGCCTTCTGAGCGAAATCCTGATCGTTCGCCTCAACGGCAGCCTGATCGGCGCCCATAGCGGTCGTAGAAGAGGTTTCTTCGACGGAGCCCGACGTGGCGCAGCCGGAAACCAGAGCCAAAGCGGCTAAAACGGTCATAAAGCGTGTTTTCATAAAAAATCTCCCAAATAAAGATGAAACACCAGATAAATTCAGTATGATGATTGAATTTAAAGAAATTCTCGCCTTTTAGCAACCAGAAACATCATACCGACATCAAATCTTTTTATTTCAGCGGTTTGACAGCAGGGGTGACCACGCCGGATCCGAAGCGTCCACCGGTGTAATCAGACGGCGTTCATTATATCCGGTGATGTCCACCGCGTAAATCTTCGTCGCGCCCGGAATGCCGTTCCGATCCGGCGGATCCTGGCGGAAATACATCAGGATGCGGCCGTTCGGAGACCAGGTCGGCGCTTCGACCAGATAGCCTTCCGCGACCAGGCGCTCTCCCGTCCCGTCCGGGAACATGACACCGATATAGAATTTGCCGCCCGACATTTTTGTAAAGGCAATGTAATCGCCGCGCGGCGACCAAACCGGCGTCGCATACCGTCCGCCCCGGCCAAAGCTGATGCGCTTGACGTTTTTGCCGTTCGCATCCATGACATACAGCTGCTGTCCGCCGCTGCGATCCGAATTGAACACAATCTTTTTGCCGTCCGGGGAATAGCTGGGCGACGTTTCGATTGACGGATAGCGCGTCAGCTGGCGTACGACCCGGGTGTCCAGATTCATTTCGTAAATATCCGTATTGCCGTTGTCCGCCATCGACATGATCAGCTTATGTCCGTCCGGTGAAAAGCGCGGCGCAAACGTCATCCCCGGAAAATCGCCGACAACCTGCTGTTTTCCGGTTTCAATGTCGAACAGATAGACGCGCGGCGTATCGCGATAATACGACATGTAGGTGATTTGCTGCATGTTCGGCGAAAAACGCGGCGTCAGGACAAGGTTCAGGCCGTCGGTCAGGAACTGGTGGTTTTCACCGTCCTGATCCATAATGGCCAGGCGCTTGATGCGGCTCGTCGCCGGCCCGGTTTCCGCAATATACACAATACGTGTGTCGAAATATCCCTCTTCACCGGTAATCCGTTTGTAAATCGTATCGGCGATAATGTGAGCGACGCGGCGCCATCCCTTGTCGTCAATTTCCAAAGCGACCGACGACAGCTCCTGCGCCGCATAGACGTCCCACAAACGGAAGGAAACCCGGATATGCTGCGGGTTCAGGTACTCGACCTGCCCCTGTACAAGGGCTTCGGCATGAATGGCCTGCCAATCGACAAAGCGCGGCGCGTCATCAATGCCCTTGAATTTCTGAAGGTACGAAAACGAATCCAGGATACGGAACAACCCCGAACTTTCCAGATCCGACTGGATGACGCCGCCGATTTTTCCGGCCAGCTCCTTCGCCTTGGCGTTGTTCGAGGAAAATTCGGGCAAAGCGACAGCCATGGGTTCCGAACGCGCCCCCGTAATATCAATGCTCAATTCCGCCTTCGCGGCACCGGCCGCCGCCCACAGGGCGACGAACAAAACAACCAAACGCTTCATCATCATGACACTCCGCCGTCAAACGGGTTAAACCGCAACAGTAACGTTTTCCAGGAATCATAGCTCTGTTCATAGTATTTCGGGAACAGCTTGAAGGGCGATTCCTCCCCTTTTTTATCACAGATATAGACCGCCCGCCGCGCACTTTCGGCGACCGAGCGGAAAGCCGGATCCTTGCCGTAACGCCCCGTATTGAGGATTTTCGCATCGCGCACCGTGCCATCCCGGTTCAGGAACGCACGAATTTCAATCGTCATGTTCTGCGCCCCCCGCACCCCCGGGTCAAGATTCCAGCACTGCCGGAGCTTCAGCCCCAGCAGATCCTTTTCCGAAACGGACAGCTCCTGCGTATAGCTTCCGCCGGATCCGCCTTCGATTCCATCGGTCACCCTTTCGGAAGGATCAATGTCCGGCGTTTCCGTTGAGTGTCCCATTCCACCGCGGATTCCGTCCACCGAAGCCAGCAGAGTCTTGAACGGATCGCCTTCTGCTCCGCCACCGCCCGAGGCCTTGACGGAATTTGACGCCGCCGTCGTTTTCTTCGATTTCGAAGACGTTCCCGTCACGGAGTCCAGCATTTTATTGAGTTCATTTTCCAAAACGGCGCCGGAAGATGAAGGTGCGGACGTGCCGGCTCCCTTTCCGCCCCGGGCATTTCCGCCCGAAGACGCCGACCGTCCCCCCGCCGCGGCGCTGTATGCCGATGTTTTGAGAGCCCCGGACGTCTTTCGGGCGGTCTTTTTCTTTGCTTCGGCCAGCTTTGGCGGCAGATTCGTCCGTTCACCGATTTTGATGTTTTCCAGATCAACGACAAATATCGGCACCGACACAACATCTGATTTTGTCGCTTCGTAAAAATCGTATGTCAGCAGAAAAGCGACCAGCACATGCAACGTGACGGAAAAAACCATCGGCATGTGGTCAAACATCTTCTGCACCGTTTTGAACAGGAACGGGTAATGGCGCAGACGCATGAACAGGGAAAGGCGCAGTCCCACCGTTTTTACTTCCCTTTCTTCGGTGCGGGTTTCGGTTTGACGATTTCCGTATCCAGCAGATCGCCCGTTTTCAGGCCGACCTTGGAAATGCCCGCCATCCGCAGGAGCGACATCAGCTCGATCACCTGGCCGTAAGAGGTTGCCTTGTCGCCGCTAATGACGATTTTCAGGTTCGGATTGCTTTTCTGCATGGCCTTCAGCCGTTTGACCAGCGCGTCGGGCTTGACGGTTTCGCCGCCCAGATAAATCCGGGAACGGGCGTCAATGCTGATATCAACGGCGCGGTCGCTGTCTTCAATCGCCTGCCCGTCGCCGCGCGGCAGGTCAAGAGAAATTCCGGTGGTCAGCATCGGCGCCGTCACCATGAAAATCACCAAAAGAACCAGCATGACGTCAACCATCGGCGTGACGTTGATTTCGCTGAACGATCCCTGATGGCGCCGTCCGCGGGCCGAAAATTTGATTCCGCCTCCCATCAGGCGCTCCGTTTTTCGGAACGGTGTGCCGTATCGTCAATCTGACGGGACAGGATGGTGCTGAATTCCCCGGCGAAGTTTTCCAGTGTTTTGGCGTAACGGTTCATATCACTGGACAGCTTGTTGTAGGCCAGCACGGCCGGAATGGCGGCAACCAGCCCCAGCGCAGTGGCGAACAGGGCTTCCGCAATACCCGGCGCGACGACGGCCAGACTGGTATTGTTGCTGGCGCCGATGGAATGGAAGCTGTTCATAATCCCCCAGACCGTACCGAACAGGCCGATAAACGGCGACACGGCCCCGGTCGAGGCCAGAAAGGTCATCCGTTTTTCCATCCGATCGACTTCGCGATCCAGCGTAATCTGCATGACGCGATCAATGCGCTGCTGCAGGCTGGTGCCGTGGACACCGCCGTTCAAAGCCCCCGAAGAACGGCGCCATTCGCGCATCGCGGCGACAAAAATCGCCGACATCGGATCCAGGCGGAACGGCTTGGCTTCCAGACGGTCGAACATCTCGTCCAGGGAACCGCCGGACCAGAACTGCGTTTCAAATTTTTTGGCGTCTTCGCGCGCCGAACGCAGAAGCATCACCTTTTCAAAAATAATCGCCCAAGACCAGACCGACGCCATGATCAGCATGATCATGACCGTTTTCACAACGAAATCGGCCTGCATGAACAGTCCCCACATGGACAGGTTCGTTGTCGCCAAGGCTTGCAGAGTACCCGCTTGCATAAAAGACTCCCTTCGGTGAGTTTGGAAAAGTTACGGAAATTTTACCCCATATTCATTAACGCAAGGTTACATCCGTCGACCTGTGCCAAGTTATAAAGGATGGAGTCTCGTTTGCCTACAAAAATATTTTTGTAAAAAAGAGCGGCGGATCGGGAAAAGCCTCCGTGCAGAGCAGGCTCTCTCCGAAACGGCGAAGATCCGCACGGCTCCGGGATCTTTTGACCGCGCGCCTTTTCCGCGGCGGGAGAATCCAGGATCGTCAGTCCGTGAGCTTTTCCCTCAGCTCCTTCGGCAGGCGCGACGGGCGACCCGTCAGCTGAGCGCAGACCACGACAACCTTCATGATGACCAGCTCCTCTTCGCCGCGGCGAACCGTCTGGCGGAACGTCAGAGAAGCGCCCCCCAGCTCCTCGACCTCGGTTTCAACGATCAGATCGTCTTCCAGCCGGGCGGGTTTCAGGTAATCAACCTCACAGCGCCGCACCATGAACGCGACAGGCTTCTCGGCCTGCAGAAATTCCGAATTTGAAAATCCGGCCGCATGAAAAAATTCGGTTCGGCCGCGTTCGGCGTAACGCAGATAGTTGGCGTAATAAACCACGCCTCCGGCGTCCGTGTCTTCGTAATAAACCCGAATGGGAAGCTGTGTTTTCATTCTTCGTCTCCGAATAAAGAGGGAACGACCGACGCCGGCGGCGTCAGCCCCAGATGCCTGTATCCCAGGATGGAAAGCACACGACCGCGGGATGTCCGCTGGACAAACCCCTGCTGCAACAGAAACGGTTCAATGACTTCCTCAAGCGTATCGCGCTCTTCGGACAGAGCCGCGGCCAAAGCGTCCGCCCCGACCGGTCCGCCGCCGTATTTTTCCGCGATGCACGTCAGGTAGCGCCGATCCATCATGTCCAGGCCTTTTCCGTCCACATCCAGACGTTTAAGGGCGGCATCGGCGATTTTTGCGTCGATTTCCTTTTTCCCGGCGAACGAAGCAAAATCGCGGACACGTTTCAGCAGGCGCCCGGCCACGCGCGGCGTCCCCCGTGAACGGCGGGCGATTTCCTTTGCGCCGTCCGGAGTCACCGCGACATTCAGAACACCCGCACCGCGCACAACGATTTTTTCCAGATCCGCCGGTTCATAAAAATCAAGGCGCATGGGAATGCCGAACCGATCCCGCAGAGGCTGTGTCAGCAACCCCGAGCGCGTCGTTGCGCCGACCAGCGTAAAGGGCTGAAGGTCAATCCGGACGGAACGCGCCGCGGGTCCTTCGCCGATGATCAGATCCAGCTGAAAATCTTCCATCGCCGCATACAGGACTTCCTCAATTGCGGGGTTCAGCCGGTGAATTTCATCAATGAACAAAACGTCGTTCTTTTCCAGATTGGTCAGAATAGCGGCCAGATCGCCTGCTTTGGAGATCATCGGCGCCGACGTTGCCCGGAAGCCGACCGCCAGTTCGTGTGCCACGATCTGTGCCAGCGTCGTTTTTCCCAGACCGGGAGGACCGAACAGCAGAACATGGTCAAGCGCTTCACCGCGTGTCAGCGCCGCGGTAATGAAAACCTTCAGGTTGTCGCAAACGGTGCGTTGCCCGATGAAATCCCCCAGCGACTGCGGCCGCATGGAAAGCATATCTTCATCACCGGAACGCCGAGCCGGGCTGATGATCCGTTCTTCGTTCATGGCGCGAAATCCTTCAATGCGTCACGGATCAGATCGGAAACCGACGCGCCCGCCCCGCGTTTTTTATAAGCTCTGTTGACGGCCATCGCCGCATCCATCCGTGCGTACCCCAGATTGACCAAAGCCGAAACAGCATCACCGACAACAGAGACGCCCTCGGGTGCGGCTTCGCCCGACGGCCCGGCCACTCCGGCCGCAATCCCGGCGTCAAAGCCCTTGCCTTTCAGCTCGGTCACGATACGTACGGCCAGTTTCGGGCCGACGCCCGGTGCGCGGGTCATTGATTTGGAATCTCCGGACGCCACGGCCATGGACAGTTCCTCCCCGCTTAAAACAGATAAAATGGCCAGAGCAACCTTTGCCCCGACGCCCTGCACAGTTGTCAGAAGAGAGAACCATCCCTTTTCAGCGGCATCCGCAAATCCGAACAGATGAATGTGGTCTTCGCGCACCTGCGTTTCGATCAGCAGAACGGCCGGCTGACCTGCGGGCGGCATTTTCGCCAGCGTTTTGGCAGAGCAGAAAACCCGGTAACCGACGCCGTTCACATCCAGAATCAGGAAACCGTCCGCCGTACTGTCCAGAATACCTTTTAACTTTGCAATCATCGCCCGCTCCGCCGGATTTAAATTTTCCTCTTTTGTTCTTCCTGATTAGCAGAAAAGAAACAAAACCGCAACACCGGGAAATCATTTTCGCGGAAGAGGCTCAAAATTTCGAGCCGCGACCCGGAATTTTTCCCGGAAAACGACCTGAACTTCGCCGCGGCACTTACCTCTGCGCACATACCGGAGATTTTTTATTGCCGCACAAAAAACCACACCCGCCGAAAGCGGTCTATCTTTTTCACTCCGCCGGTTCCGGAACGCTGAAACTTCTTTATTGCTTAGCAAAAAAACGTACAGCACCTCCCAAACGAGCCGGTGCTGAAATAACTCCGCAAACCCTCCGGAAGCAGGCTTAGTGCATGTGCACCGTACCGATGGCTTCTTCAGCCGGAGAGAGCTTCCAGCCGGCGCATCCGTTCCGCCGTCACCCGCATGTAGGAATGGCATATGGCCGCCGCCAGAGCATCCGCCGCGTCCGGTTTAAGCTTTCCGCAGGCCGGCAGAAGCGTGTGCACCATCATGTCAACCTGCTGTTTTTCGGCATGACCGTTGCCCACCACAGCCTTTTTAATCTGGTTCGGGGTATATTCCGACACGGGAATCCCCGCCTGTGCCGGAGCCAGAAGCACAACACCCCGCGCCTGTCCCAGTTTTAAAGTCGAATTCGGATTTTTGTTCACGAACGTTTCTTCAATCGACGCTTCGTCAGGACGGTATTCGTCAATTATGCCGCGGATCTGTGCGTGCAGTTCCGCCAGCCGTTCCGAAAGGGAAAGGGAATCCGTCGAGTTCGCCACTCCGGCCGCAACAAAAACAACACGGGAGTCACAGCAGTCGAGGATTCCCCAGCCCGTATGACGCAAACCGGGGTCAAGCCCCAAAATCCGTACGGTCTTTCCCAAAGGTCTCAGTCTTTCAGCTTCGCGAGAATTTCATCAGAAACCGAATAGTTCGACGCGACACGCTGGACATCGTCGTCGTCGTTCAAAGCTTCGACAAAATCAAAGAACTTGCGAGCCGTTTCCTCATCCGGCAGTTCAATCGTATTCAGCGCCTTCCAGTCCAGGCGGGCGGCATTCGGAGCGCCGAATCTGGCTTCCAGAGCGTCGCGGACGGCGGCCAGATCATCCGGAGAACACATGATTTCATGTTCATCTTCATCCGATTCCACATCGTTCGCCCCGGCGTCAAGCGCGGCTTCAAACATGTCGTCGGCGGAAATGTTCGCCGCCGGATAAATAATCAGGCCGATACGCTCGAAATTAAACGCCACAGAGTTCGTTTCCCCCATCGTCCCGCCGTTTTTGTTAAAAATGGAACGCACCGCCGGCGCTGTCCGGTTGCGGTTGTCGGTCAGCGCTTCGACGATAACGGCAATGTTGCCCGGGCCGTAGCCTTCGTAGCGGACTTCGTCGTAAACCGTATCGTCCATACCGGGCGTGCCTTTTTTGATGGCGCGCTCAATATTGTCCTTCGGCATGTTTTCCGCGCGCGCCGCCATAATCGCCGCACGCAGGCGCGGATTGTGCGACGGATCGGGCAGTCCTGCCTTCGCCGCGACGGTGATTTCGCGGGCAAGTTTCGAGAACGTGCGGGCACGGACTTTATCCTGTGCGCCTTTACGGTGCATGATGTTCTTAAACTGGGAATGACCTGACATTGTAGTCCTCTGTTTTTAGAGTTGGAAAAATAAAAAATCGAATCGTTTTACCACTATTTACAGCACGGGTAAAGATTCCTGTAGGCGGCCTCCGGTACGAATCATATGTACCCGGACGGCCCGTCCCGTCACGTCGTCCGTTTCGACCAGAAGACCGCACACCGTCGGCTCCCCCTTTGCCGGGGAAAAACGTTCGCGGCGGATACCGGAGACAAAACGCGAAACCGGCTCGGACTTGTCCATCCCGATCACGGAATCAAAGCAACCGCACATTCCCGCATCCGTCATGTAGGCCGTCCCCCCCGGCAGAATCTGCGCATCGGCGGTCGGAATATGCGTATGCGATCCCACGACCAGGCTGACCCGTCCGTCGCAGTACTGACCCAGCGCCATTTTTTCACTGGTTGCTTCGGCATGGATGTCAATGATCATGGCCTGAGCATCACGCCCCAACCGAACCGCCTCGGTCCAGACACGCGCCGCACGGAACGGATCGTCCAGAGATTCCATGTAAACCCGCCCCTGAAGATGAAGAACACCAACCTTCCGTCCGTCGGGCAACGTGTAAAATCCGCATCCGCGTCCGGGGGCTCCTTCGGGATAATTGGCGGGCCGCAGAAGCCGCCGCTCGCTTTCCAGATAAGGATAAATCTCTTTTTGATCCCACGTATGGTTGCCCGTCGTCACAACATCGGCTCCGGCGTCAAACAGATGGGAACAGATGCCGCCTGTCAAGCCGAATCCGTGCGCGGCGTTGTCGCCGTTCACCACGGCAAAGTCCACTTTCCAGCGCCGGCGCCATTCGGGCAACAGATTCAGCACCGCGCGGCGGCCGTCCTGACCGACGATGTCGCCCAAAAACAGAATGCGCATCAGCCAACCTCTATGAATTCTTTTTCGGTAACAATGAAATCAAGCGTTTCATCCGTTTCTTCCTGCGGTACTTTTTCGACTTCCTGCATGGCGAACGCAACGCCGCCGATGCGGTGAAGCCCTTCCCGCCTCAGCCGGACAAGCGTCCGGTCGTAAAAGCCTCCGCCATATCCCAGGCGGCCGCCGTTGCGATCAAACGCGACCAGAGGCAACAGCAAGACGTCCGGAACAACCGCTTCACAGTTTTCGCCGGGCTGTTCAACACCGTACATACCGACGACAAGGGTCTCCTCCGGCGCCCACCGGCGGAACAGCATGGCCTCTCCCTTTTCGGTCACAACCGGCAGACAGACAGTCATGCCGGCCTCATGCAGAAAATGCATGACCGGGCGGACGTCAATTTCGGATTTCATCGGCCAATAGGCGGAAACGGCGCTTCCGGCCGGGATATCCATCCGGCGGATGAAGGAAAGAAGCGACTGCGCACTGCTGCGGGCGTAATCCGGTTCGATTTCCGAACGGCGACGGATCAGATCCGTACGCATCTGCCTCTTAAGAAAAGAAAAATCCATCTATTTTCCTTATGGCTTTGGATAAAAGGAAACAAAGCCTCCTCAGCCGTCGGGTCAACTCACGCTTCGCGTGGGCCGCTTCGTAAAAGTGGGCGCCGTAATATCCGCGCCTTCGAATGAACAAACAAACGTCGGCAGGGACAGGGACAGCTCCCGTTCTGTCATCGTTGGCCCCGGGATCTGCGGGACCCTGACGCACCAGAAAGCCTTGTTCCGTTCTTCACTCTATGCGTTTTCGGACGTTTCGGCAACAGCAGAAATCCGATTCGCCGCATTTTCCATCATTTGGGTCAGGCGTCCTAAAACTTCCGCCGATACCAGCGGCTGTTCCTTTGATCGGGCCGCCATTTCCTCGCGCGCCTCGGCCAGATCATTCGCCAGAAGAAGTCCCCCCATCACCAGACCGAGAGCCTCGGGCACGTGCGCGCCGCTTTTGATACGCATGACTTTTTCATCCAGCATCAGCGCCAGCTTTTTCAGGTTTTCCTCCTGTCCGTCGCCGCACGAAACAGCGTATTTCTGACCACCGATCATCAATTGCACCACCGCCATGTCAGCCCCTCATTTCCTTCAGTTCCGCCAGAACCGCATCCAGACGGCCGGAAGCCTCGGCCGTATTCGCCTTCAGGTCTTCGTACGCCCGCCGCAGGCCGTCCAGCTCAATGGACATCCGCTCGCGTTCGGCATTCCACATTTCCTTTTCGCGTTCCAGCAGACCGCGCTGTTCATCGGCTCCGTCCCGCGCGGCGGACGCCTCATCCCTTTCGTGCTTCAGGGTTTCGTTTTCCGCCTGCAGCTTTTCCACATCCGCACGGAGCTGCCCGTTCTCCGCTTCCAGAGTCTCCCTGCGATCCTGTTCTTCGGCCGGACGGTTTTCCCGTTCCGCCTGCAGTGCCTCGCACGCGGCGGTCAGGCGGGCGCATTCGGCTTCCAGCGCTTCTTTCGTCTGAATCAGCGCCGGACGTTCCCGCGCCCATCCTTCGCGGAATTTTTTAAAGTGTTCGCGTTCGGACAGAAGCTGGTTCTTTTCGCCGGCCAGCCGGTTTCGGGCGGCCAGATGCTCGTCCCGTTCGGATTTCAGGCGCCTGAAATCCGATTCGGGTACCATTTTCTTTTTTTCCGACAGCCACGCGCTCTGTTCCAGCAGGAGCATGTCGTATTCGGACTGAAGCCGGACAAAGGCTTCCTTCCGGCGCGCCTCGTCCGCCGCGGATTTCTCCAGCCGGTCAAGCGCGGCGCCCAACCGATCCGATACGGCTCGTAATTGCGTTTCCCAATCCACGTTATTTACCCTTTATCAAAAAACTTTATTTTAAAATAGAGGGAAGCGCCCCGTTGTGCAACAATTCTATCCGATTTAAAATCGGCTGGATTTAAAAAAGGACGAACAATGAAACAAGGTCTTTACCTCATCGGCCCCGAAATGCCGGAATCTCCGGATGTTTTAATCGAAAAAATCAGAAAAACCGCCGCGAGCCAAACCGTTGACGCCTTTCTGTACATCCTGCCGGAAACGGCGGCAGCCCCGGACTTCGACGCCATGAAAAAAGTCTGCGCCGCCGTGCAGAAGGAAGGAATCGCCTTTATCCTGAAAGGCACTCCGGAACAGGCCGCCGCCGGCGGATGCGACGGCGTACATATGGCTTTTGCGCCGGGAATCGGAACCGTCCGCAAAAAATTTCCGGACAGGATCCTCGGGGTTCTGTGCTCCTCCCGCCACGAAGCCATGACAGCGGGCGAAGCGGGCGCGGATTATATCGCCTTTTCCGGACAGGACGCGACGGAAAATACCGTCTGGTGGGCCGAGTTGTTTACGGTGCCGTGCGTTCTGTTCTGCCCGGATGCGCCGTGTCCCGAGGCCGATTTCATCGCACGGCCGCTTCAGTCTTTTTCCTGACGGTTGAAAACAAAACGCCGATTCAGGTAAAAAGCCAGAAGAGCCACGGGCAGCACCGTAATGAGGCCGGCGATGTATTTGTCCGGAATACCGGCGGACTCCAGCGCTTTCAGTCCCGCGACATTGACCGCCCACGTAATGACATACACGCCGATGAAACGACCCAAACGGCGGATGTCGCGGTCTCCGAAAACAAGGCGGCCGAACGACTGGAAATTGAACAGAACCCCGATGCATGTGGCCAATCCCGCCGCCGCGCCGTAAGGAAAGCCGACGAACAGGAAAAGGCTGTAAAGCGCATAATAAAAAACCGTGTTGACGCCGCCGACGATCAGGAACGATATGAACTGTTCCGAAAAGCCGCTCACCCGTGCTCCGAAAGACAGCAGCTCATGCCATATTTTTCTTACGCGACCGGCGCCCACAGGACCTCCTCGATGCATTCGGCGCCCGTCACCGCCATCACCAGCCGGTCAATCCCGACGGCGATGCCCGTGCACTCCGGCATTTTCCCGACGGCGGCGATAAAGTCTTCGTCAATCGGATAACGCTCGCCGTACAGCCGTTCCTTCAAATTCATGTCATGCTCAAAGCGTTCACGCTGTTCCGCGGCGTCCGTCAGTTCCGAAAAGGCATTCGCCAGCTCAAGGCCGGAAACATAGACCTCGAAACGTTCCGCCAGGCGCGCGTCGGACGGCTTGCGCCGAGACAGCGCGGCCATGCACACCGGATAATCGTACAGAATTGTCGGACGCTCTTCGCCCAGGTGCGGTTCGATTTTTTCAAAGGCGATTCGGAAAAACACATCGTCCCAACGGTCGGTTTCCGACGTCCGGATGCCGATTTTTTCCGCTTCCCGGGCAAAGGGACGCGGATCGGGTTCCAAAGACGGCTCCGCCGGCAGAACGGTCATCAGGTCAATTCCGGCATAACGTTCAAAAGCTTCGGCAACACTCTGCTTTTCCCATTCGGCGAACGGATCGCATTCCCGGCCGTTCGCTTTCAGTTTCCGCACGCCGCATGCTTCGGCGCACGCCCGGACAAGAGCGACCGTGTCATCCATCAGCGCACGGTAATCCTCTCCGGCGCGGTACCATTCCAGCATCACAAATTCCGGATGATGATGATCGGAACGTTCTTCGTTCCGGAAGACACGCGCCATCTGGAATATGCGCGGCAGGCCGGCGGCCAGAAGCTTTTTCATGGTAAATTCCGGCGACGTATGCAGGTACATCGTCCGATCCGACGGCCCGAACGGTTCGGTCAGGCCGGTGCGGAACGCCTTCAGATGCGGTTCCAGCCCCGGCGAAATCTGCAGAATCGGCGTTTCGACCTCCAGAAAATCCCGCTCTGTAAAGAAACGGCGAACCGTTTCAATGATTTTCGCCCTTTTTTTCAGTACGGACAGCCTCCGGGCATAAGAGGCCGCCTCCCACCACGGTTCGGTCTTCATAAAAAAATAATCCCCGCTAAAGCAGAATGCTTGCTTTACAAAGCATAACCTGCTAATTTTTGCCAATACTTTTTTACACTTTATTCTATTACGCGAGGAAAAAAAACATGAAAGCTCAAGCAAACCAAATCCGTCCGGGCTGGGTGATTGACTATAACGGCAAACCGCACTCCGTTATCAAAATCCAGATCATCACGCCGGGCAAAGGGGGCGCTTTTATCCAGGTCGACATGCGCGACGCCGAAACGGGCGTCAAGACGAACCAGCGCTGGCGCACCGCCGATACGGTTGAAAAGCTGATGTCCGAGGAACGCGACTGCACTTACCTGTATTCGGACGGAACCGACCTGACGTTCATGATGACCGACACCTATGACCAGTTTTCCGTTTCCAAGGATCTGCTGGGCGACCGCGCGGCTTTCCTTCAGGACAACATGCCTGTCATCGTGGAATTCATCGAAGAAAAGCCCGTCAACGTCGAACTGCCGACAAACGTGGTTCAGACGGTTGTCGAAACCGAACCCGTCATCAAGGGGCAGACGGTCACCTCCTCTTACAAACCCGCCGTTCTGGACAACGGCCTGCGCATCGGCGTCCCGCCGTTCGTGGCGACCGGAGACAAAATCGTCGTGGCGACCGAAGACTGCACGTACGTCGAACGCGCGAAATAACGTTACTTTTTTGAACAGGGCTTTTGAATCATGATGAAGACGCCGAGACTCTCCGAACGCAAAGCGCCGGAAGGAAGAACACCGCGCCAGGCGGCGGAACGCAAATCTCCCGAACGCAAAAGGGAGGAAGCTGTTGAGAAATTCAGGGATTCACGGCAGGATCGTTTCCTGTCGGCCCTGTCGCCGAACCTGAACGTCATGATCAAAGCCGTTCAGAAGGCGGGGCGCAACCTGATGCGCGATTTCGGCGAGCTGGAAAACCTTCAGGTCTCCCGCAAGGGCACGGCAGATTTCGTTTCCTCGGCCGATACATACGCCGAGAAGACCCTGCGTGAATACCTGAAGGAAGTCCGTCCCCGCTACGGGTTCCTCCAGGAAGAAAGCGGCGAGCTCAAAGGGACTGACACGTCTCACCGCTGGGTGATTGACCCGCTGGACGGGACGACGAATTTCCTGCACGGCATCGGCCATTTTGCGATTTCGCTTGCCCTTCAGGAAGACAAGGAAATCATTGCCGGCGTCATTTACAACCCGATTACCGCCGATCTGTTTTATGCGGAAAAGGGCAACGGAGCGTGGGTCATAACAGCGGGCGGCACACGGCGTCTGCGCGTGTCCGTCCGCAATCGCCTGAATGACGCTGTTGTCGCGACGGGCATCCCGCATCTGGGACACAGCGACCCCGAGCGTTTTGCAAAACAGCTGGCGCCCATGATGGCCAATACAGCCGGCGTCCGCCGTATGGGCGCCGCGTCTCTGGATCTGGCTTTTGTCGCTGCGGGAAAATTTGAAGGCTTCTGGGAAGAGGATCTGAAACCCTGGGATGTCGCGGCCGGCATTCTGCTTGTTAAGGAAGCGGGCGGTCATGTCTGCACGCTGGATGGAAGCGAAAAGGTCGAAGACATCATGACCGGCGGTACAATTCTGGCGGCGAATGATTCCTTATACGCTGTTTTGCAGAGGACGTTGAAAAACGCGGTAAAATAATCCGGCCGCGAAAGGAGGGCGCCATTTCAAGCATTGTTTGGAAAACGGCTTTGGGATTTGTCGTCCTTTGCCTGACGGCAGGGGCGGCGGCGGCTCAGGTGACGCTGAACCTGGATGTCCTGACGGAGGATTTTGTCCCCAAGGAAGCCGTCACGTCAAAACCGGACGAAAAAAAGACCGAAAAGAAAACCGGAAAGAAAGCGGTTCCCGCGAAACCGGCGGCGAAAAAACAGACGGCCAAACCCGGAAAGCCTGCCGTACAAAAACCGGCCGCGCCGAAAAAACCGAAAAAGCCGACCCCGATGAAAAAGGTCGTCGCCAAAACGAAATACCAGGTCAGAGAAAACGCCGAACAGGATGAACATGACCGGCTGAAACCCCGCGCGAAGCCTGTTCCCGAAGTCAAAATCATCGCTTTTGAGGAAAAGAAAGCGGCAAAGGAAAAGGCCGAGGCCGAAAAAGCGAAGGCCGCGCAAGAAGAAGTGATTGTCCTGAAGGAACCGCCTCTGTCCAAACTGTTCCTGGAACAGGAACGCCAGAAGAAAGAGGAAGCCGAGAAAAAGGCGAAGGCCGAGGCCGAAGAAAAGAAGGCCGCAGAAAAGGCCGCGCCCGTTCCGGCTCGTAAAAAACCGAAACCGGTTCCGGCGCCCAAAACCCTTCTGTCGCGCGATGCCGTCCGGAAAGACCGCGAAATCGAGGAAGCCCGGAAGGTCGCCGCGGCCGCAGAAGCGAAAAAGAAACATTCCGTCATTCGGGCGGCCGGAAACCTGACGCCGCAGGAACGCTCGCTTGAACTGCTGAAAAAAGTACCGGAGGATTCCGCGACAACGCACGCCGTGGCCAGGGGGCGCCGTCTGAGCCGGATATTCGTGTACGAAGATACGTCCGCCGAACTGACGCCGGACATGCAGGAAAGCCTTGACCAGCTGGCCGCCGCACTGAAAAAAGCGCCGGGAAAACGCGTCGTCCTTTATACGTACGCGTCGCCGAGCGAACCGGATTACGGACGCGAACGTCAGATTTCCCTTCGGCGCGCGTTGATGATTCGTTCCTATCTTTCCCGTGCGGGTGTTCGCAGTCTGCGTGTCGAAATCCGTTCGCAGGGAGAAAAGGGGGCGGGAACAGATCTGCCTGACCGGGCGGATATTCTGATTTACGAACGTTAACCGACGGGAGGATGCAATGGGGTCTCCGAATCGCTATATCACACGGATGCTGTTTTTCCTGATTGCTGTCTGTGCGGCGGCGGTTATTTTGTTTCCGGCGCTGGAAAAGGCGTTTCTGACCAACCCGGCGCTGAACGGATTGATTCTCGTCGTCCTGTTCTCAGGCATCCTGCTGAATTTCCGTTCCGTCATCATGTTGCGCAAGGAAATCCGCTGGCTGAAGGCTCCGCTTTTGTCTCTGGAACCCGCGGTCATCCGTCGCCTGAGGCTTCTGTCACCGCTGGCACTCGTTCTGAAGAACAATCAGGCCAAAGGCAACGCTGTGCTGTCGCCGACGATTGCCCGAACGATTCTGGATTCGGTGGGGATGCGCCTGGATGAAAGCCGCGATATCTCGCGCTATCTGATCGGATTGTCGACTTTTCTGGGGCTTCTCGGGACTTTCTGGGGTCTGATGGGAACCGTGGGCGCGGTCGGAAACGTCATCAGTTCACTGAACGTTTCCGGAGAAGACGCGACTCAGGCCTTCAACGTCATCAAGGACGGACTGGAAGCCCCTCTGCACGGTATGGGGACGGCCTTTTCCTCTTCGCTTCTCGGCCTTTCCGGAGCACTGGTCATGGGTTTCCTTGATTTGCAGGCCAGCCGCGCACAGAACAATTTCTATAACGGACTGGATGAACATCTGGCATCTCTGACACGGTATTCGTCTTCTGTCGGAAGCAGTGCGGACGAATCCGTCACCTCGAACGGCGCATATGCAAACGCCCTTCTGGAGCAGGTGGTCGAAAGTCTGGCCGATATCCGGCGCCAGCTGCAGAAAGACGCCGGGAAAGACCAGGAACGTGCCCAGACAAACATTGAGCTTCTGCGCTTCATCAGCCGGATCGATCATAACGTCAACCAAATGGATCAGCGGGCGGAAACCCGTCATGACACGCTTCTGCGCGAAGTCCGCGATTCATTCAAGCTTCTGGTTCGGACCATTTCGGGACAGGACAAGAAATAAAACGCCATGCCCAGTAATTCGCGCCGCTACCGGCAGAAAAACGAATATAACTTCTGGCCCAGTTTCGTTGACGCACTGTCAACGTTGCTGATTGTCGTACTGTTTTTCCTGATGCTGTTCGTTGTTGCGCATTTTTTTCTGGGGCGGAATCTGGACACAAAAAACCATGAAATACTGCGCCTGAGTGAGGAAATCGGAGAATTAAGCTCCGAGCTTGCCATGGAACAGCAGAAAACCGTCAACCTGTCCGCGGCTCTTGACTTCAAGGCGGAAGCCGAACGGAAGCTGATTTCGGAACTTGACCGGGTGAAAGCCGACTATGCCGCGAATGAAAAAACGCTGGAAGAAAAACTGCGCCGGATTGCTCTTCTGGAACAGGATGTCAAGGCGCTGACCGCCCGGAAGGAAGCTTTGGAAAAGGAAGCCGGAAAAAACCGCGACGACCTGAAAAACGAACGGAAGATTTCGGAGGAAGCGAAAGTGCATGTCGCTCTTCTGACCACGCGCCTGGAAAAAATGAACTAAGAACTCAGAAAGCTGACGGCCGCGCTGGAAACGTCCGAAGAAATTTCAAAACGTCAGAAGGCTCAGATCGTCGACCTCGGGAAAAAGCTGAACCGGGCTCTGGCCCAGAAGGTTTCCGAGCTGGCTTACTACCGTTCTGATTTTTTCGGAAAGCTACGTAAAGTCCTTGAAAAGCGGGAGGACATCCGCATTGAAGGGGATCGTTTCGTTTTCCAGTCCGAGCTTTTCTTTAAAACAGGTTCGGCGGATCTGGAACCTGCCGGAAAGAAACAGCTGAACGCGCTGGCGAAAACGCTTCTGGAGATTTCCCGGAAAATCCCCAAAGACGTTCAATGGGTTCTGCGTGTTGACGGCCATACCGATGATGTTCCGATCCGCAATGAACGTTATTCCTCGAACTGGCAGCTGTCGGCGGATCGGGCGATTTCCGTCGTGCAATACCTGATTTCCCGGGGCGTTCCCCCGAATCGTCTGGCGGCGGCCGGGTTCGGCGAACACCAACCGCTGATTCGGGGAGAGACGGAAGCCGCCCGGCGCCGCAATCGCCGCATTGAATTCAAATTGACCGAAAGATAAATTTTTTGAGTCTTTTTCTTGCAAAGAGGCTTGAAATATTCGTCGTTACGGATTATAAGTGAGCCTTCAATTGTTCTCTGGAGCGTTGCTATGAAAAAAGACATTCATCCGAACTACCACGAAATCACCGTGGTGATGACAGACGGAACAGAATTCAAGACCCGTTCGACGATGGGTAAGGAAGGGGACACAGTCCGCCTGGACATTGACCCGTTGGCCCATCCGGCGTGGACCGGCGTTTACCGCCTGGTTGACAGCGGCGGGCAGCTGGCGAAGTTCAACAAGCGTTTCGCCGGTTTCACAGGCAAGAAATAAATCGTCTGTCGGTTTTTTAACAACGGTCTTCCTCTTTGATGAAGACCGTTGTTTTTATTTCAAATATCTTTATAATGATTTTTGAGATTGTCTCATTATGAAATTCGGAAAAATCGCGTGTCCAACATCGTCAACTATGAGGTCTATGTTTACGAAAGCAATGCCTGGGATTTGCTGGCGCGCTATCCGTCCGAAAAACGAAGCGAAGCGATTGAATACGCCAAAAGCGTTGAATTCACCCAAAGCAAACCGACGAAAGTCATCCGCGAAACATACGATCTGGATACGCAGAAATTCCAGGAATCTCTCATTTATCTCAGCGAATACACCAAGGTTTCCAGTCTGAAAAAGAAACCGGCGCCGGTGGCGTTTCCTCCGCTGAACCTCAAACAGCAAAAAAAACAGGTCTCGACGATTGAAGCACTGGCCAAGCTGTTTTTTGTGATCAGTGTTTCTCTGCTGGGTTCCGCCCTGATGGCCACCGTATTCCTGAAAGCCGTCGCTGAAATCGGTTTCATATCGTCGGATCTGTCTTCGCATTTTGTCTTCGCCATGTTCATCATGTTCTTCCTGCTTCTGTCCATCCCGATGTCCCTGCGGTGGGTGCCCTGGGACGTTTTAAGCGGGAAACCTTCTGCCTATACGATGGCCTCGGGGGACGACCCGGGCGATGAAGACTCCGCCCCGGAAATGATCAACGGCGTTCCGGACGAACAGGGAATCGGCCGCCGCCTGTCGCGGGGGGTGTCCAAAGCATTCTTTCGTGTATGGGACAGTCTGACGGGCGGTTCGACAGCCGCCGCAGAAGAAGAGCCTCCTGAAGCAGAAGCCCCCCTTCCCCCGCCGCCGCCACCGCCACCGGAAGAACCCGAAGCAAAAGAGGACGAAGAGGAAAATTTCGTCCCGCCGGAGATGACCGAAAATAAAACGGCGGAACCGACACTGCCTCCGCCGCCGGACGAAGCGGCGCCCGCCGCTGCCGAAGACACAACAACCGTACGCCGCCACCTCGAAAAAGCACACATCATACTGACCACGTTTCTGGCCACGCTCCTGAAAATCCTTCAGCAGCAAAACGTCCGGCTTGACACCTACGCGCGTTTCGGCATTGCTCTGTTTATTTCGGGCGCATGCGAACAGCTGTCTCAAAAACACGGGCTGTCGGCTCAGCAGAACAGAACCCTGCTGTGTTCCATGCTGGAAGTC
>ENA-UOJC01002388-UOJC01002388.1-human-gut-metagenome-genome-assembly--contig:-C104-NODE-2388-length-20568-cov-30.678935_pt1 | contig 20568 bp, 19 predicted proteins | sample MGYA00242339_ERZ723886 | MGnify/ENA metagenome assembly ERZ723886 | reverse complement strand
CTCAATGATTTTGTTCTGGGTAGCAATGCGTTCATCCATTAACCTTAGCAAAGTTGCAATCTTTTGCTGTTCATTCATACTTGGTAGTCCTACAAAGACTTCTGAAAAATTCCTCGTATTAATAGAGTATATTTTGGTCCCTTGCGCTATGCATCGTATTTGATTGTGGAATACTGTAGAGGAAAAGCAATAACCAAGAAATCCTTTTGCTGTCTGTCCATTGTTATTGCGCCCATGAATTGTGTGAAGTCCACACACAACTTTTTTGCCGTCTAAGTTGTAAAACTCAACAACTTTAGCGACTTCATTTGTATCTTCTGATGCGTCTGCAAAAGCAATATCACCCTCCTTGCACAATTCATATTTTTTAGGCACATTACCATCTTTAATACTTGGCAATTTATCCTTTGTCAAGTCTATTATGGTAGGAAGCCCAACGTGAATTAAGCCGTAATGTAGGTTATATGGCTCATTTGACTCGTACTCTAACTGTTCCCAGCTAAGAGAATTAGTGGAATAGAAATCAAGCAAGTCTGAAACTTTAATGCGTTTCCACTCTTCTGTAAACTCCGGGAATCGCAAAGCCGGAACTAACCACACTATATTTCTCTAATTATAAGAACCAATTATTTAGAAATCATGATTCATAAAACAGTTAGAGAAATTGCGGCAGCTTGGAAAGAGTACAAGCGGCCTTATGTAAAGCAGTCCACGATGGCGGCTTATGTGTTAATCTTGGAGAACCACGTCCTCCCATATTTCGGGGACGGTGATTCACTCCACGAACAGGCAGTGCAGGCATTCGTCTTGCAAAAGTTAGGAAACGGCCTAAGTGTCAAAACAGTAAAGGACATTCTGATAGTCCTTAAAATGGTGATGAAGTTCGGAGTTAAAAATGAATGGATGACTTACTACGAATGGGATATAAAATACCCCACGACCTCCACCAGCAAGGAACTGGAAGTGCTGTCTGTCGCCAATCACCGAAAGATTCTGAACTACATTCAGAGCCACTTTACCTTTACTGGGTTGGGAATTTATATCAGCCTTAGTACAGGGCTGCGCATTGGAGAAATATGCGCTTTGAAGTGGAGCGACATCAATGTGGCAGATGGAACAATAACGGTCAGTCGCACGATTGAACGCATCTATATCATTGAGGGTGAGAAAAAGCATACGGAGTTGGTCATCAACACACCCAAAACAAAAAACTCCTGCCGCGAAATTCCTATGAGCAAGGAGTTGTTGTCTATGATTAAACCGTTGAAAAAGGTGGTCAATGAAGATTTTTATGTGCTTACTAATGATGAGCGTCCAACAGAACCACGCACGTATCGTAACTATTACAATGGTTTGATGGCGAAGCTCGACATCCCCAAACTGAAATATCACGGTCTGCGGCACAGCTTCGCCACCCGTTGTATTGAAGCCGGATGTGACTATAAAACTGTCAGCGTATTGTTGGGTCATTCAAACATTTCAACTACGCTCAACCTTTACGTCCATCCCAATATGGAACAAAAGAAGCGGTGCATTACCAAAATGTTCAAATCATTGGGAAAGTAAAAGTGTGTAACTCATCTTTTGTATATAGCCCATAAAATTACGGCAAGATAACTTACAGACAAAACTATCACCACGAATATGAGCCACGGTGTAGAAAGCCAAATGCCTTCATTGCTTTGGAGGCGTTTGGCCATTTTCTTACAGTGCTTCTCCAACAGTTCTTCTTCGGTCTTGATATGGTCGGCTGTACATTGATGCACTTTCGCCAGTTCATCGGTACCGATTTTGGCACGGATGACGGTGTGCTGTTCTGCTTTGACAATGGCACGGTTGATGCCGTCCATGATATTGTCCGCACTGTCTTTTGCCGCAACCAAGGCATTGAAGGCAGTTCGTTCACGTTGGACGGTATGCTTCAAACTACCGTGTATGCCGTGCAGTTCTTCCTTGAGCGCATTGATTTCTTTCAGCAGATTGCGAAACTCGATTAGCTGGCAGTTGACTTCCTGAGTCAGTCCGTCAAGTTCCTGCTTATCCTGTTCCAACTCATCTTCGGGTGTATAATTGGCAAGCCTCTCACGGAGTGCTGCCGTATCGGGTTGTTTCATTGCATTTCTGTTTTTTAGTTTTTTATTTACGTTTTATTCCGCCTTTGGAATGTCTGCCGATTCTCTTTGAAGCGGCCTGCGCACATCTACGGGCAAACTCTATCTCATCCTCTTTCGGGTCACGCCCCCATTTCAAGTCAGACTGCGAACCGCCGCCACCGCCGCCCGATGTCACCTCGTAGGGTGATGCTATCAAAGTGAAGTAAGCCATCGCAAGGTTTTGCAGGGCTTGCCAGTTGGCCAGTTCCAGATAGTCGAACTCATAGTTGAAGAAGTCAAGCACCTTGTCTGGAAGATAACGCTTATAGGTCTCGCCGTCATATTCAAACTCTGTGGGCTGGTGATTGGGTTTATAAGTGGTATAATCCTCGAATATAGGATTACGATGTTGTACAAATGGCTGTGACCTATGTTCCGTACCATTAAGAACGGATGGTTTCGGTGTCGGTACAACTGGCTGTTTGGTTGCCGGACGGACTTGTTGCTCATTGCCGGAATGTAGCTTTTCCCATGTCTGCCTGATGCGTGATGCGGTCAGGTTGCGTCCCTTTCCAAGTTCCGATGCCTTGAATTTCGTGTTGCCTTTAAGAAGCACATAGCCACGAATGACATCTTTCTTATCTTTCCGCAAATATAACTCGTAACCTTTGGCGGCAAGCCTTTCTTGGTAGCCGTCCCATGACCAGTTGTCAAGTTCGCGCAAGACTTCCATGCAGTCGGCACTGACTTTCGGGATGTTGGTTTCGTGTATGTGTTGTGCCGTAGTCCATCCCCTTTGCCGGGCTATCATTTCCGCCGCCCGTTGTGCGCGGAGGTGTATGGCGTGGTCGTTGTTGATGTTCCCGTTTTCGTCCATCCGGCTGACGATGGCATGAAGATGGGGTATTCTGCTGTCGGATTCCTCATGCAGCCATACGGATGACTTGCTGCCCGATATGTTTGTCTGCTCGGAAACCACCTTGCCGTCCTTGTCTCGGATTTCCTGCATGTCGAAAGCGGCGGCGAAGTCATGCCACAGTTCCCGCCAATCATCCAAAGTGAAGTTTTCGGTATGCTCCATCGCCGGGCTTATCTCCATGCGAATGATATTGTTCTTGATGTTCGGATGGTTCATCGTGGCAAACTTCATTTCCGTAAAAATGCCTGTCGCGTCCATTCCCTGCGGCATGAAGTTGTCGCAGATACGGATTATCCTTTCGGGATGCTTCTTGTTCCTCGATTCACCAGACACATACAGCATTGCCCTAATGCCGTGGGCTACGGCCTTTGCCTTGGCTATCATGCTTAGTCCTCCTTTGCATTTTCGTTTGTTGTTCCTGCCGGATAGCTGTTGGCCGTCTGTGCGGACTGCAAGAAGTCGGTGACACGGTTCGTGACATATGCCACTTTCTCGTACCAGTCAAGCATGGTCGGCTGGTGCCGGAAAAGTTTTACCTTCTCATTGTCGCTCAAACCATGCAGGGCGTTGGCGAAGTTCACCATGTCCGTCCTGCAAGCCGCAAGCTGGCGCAAACCATCCAATTCCGCATCGGAAAGCCTCAATCTTGGCTTATAGCCGAGTGCCCTTGCACGGATGAAGTCGCTGCGGGTCATGCCGCATTGGTTGGCGGTGCTTTTGATTTGTGTAAGCTCCTGTTCCGTGACTTTGGTGACCACCACCTTGTCACGCCTTACAACAGGCTTTTCCTGTTCGGATTGCTGCTTGGAAGTATCTTCTTCATATGCCATAAACAAAAGTTCTTAAAATGGAATAATACGGTATCTACAAAAGGGATGGTGCGAGCCTGCGAGCGGCAAGGACAACGGGCTGCCAGACCGTTGCGAGAGTGTCGTGGTAATACCGTCCGAAGGCGGTAATACCTCGGCATATCTCGCAACTCAACGCTGACGCTCCACGCCATTCATCCCTTACGTTAGCCATCGGAAAGCCTTATGTGTGCCGGATGATTTGCCGGATTGGAGAACAACGGGAAAGCGGGAAATCAGCCAGTCTGCCCGTTTGCCACCATTCAGAGCGGTTCTATTCTTTCCCTTTGTTTGTGGATGAACGGGTTAGAAACTACGCTGCCATCCTTTGTCATCCATTGCAGGAGGCATGGAAAAGTCATCACGGACGCAACCCTTGAACGGGAGGTGTCTATGAGTTCCAGTCTTGCCAGTTCGTCCAACAGGCGGCGGATGCGCTTCCTGCCCATGCTCCATTGTGTTGAAAGCTGTTCTTCGGAATACTGCGCCTGACCGACTGACAGCGTGAGCGGTCTGTGGAAACCTTTGGCCGTACCGTCCGCAAGAGCCATCCTTGCCAAGAGGTCGCCAAACAATGTGAAGTTGCCGATTTTCCTGCCGTTGTCATCGGTTGTTGTTCCGTGCAACCATTGTAGTGCATTGCCCGAAAAGATGAACGCAAAAGTTTCAATCCCTTTCGGGTTCAAGAAACTGTATTTTTCCTTGTCCATAAAATTTTGTTTCTATAAGTGTGATATAAATGTGATGCTTCTGTTGTAAGAATGGAATGAAGCCGTACAAAAGTATGTACGGAATTGACTGTTAGTTTTTCGTTGTTCCCTGCACGGCTTCATCCTTTTGTGTAATGCGCAAGCGTAAAACTGTTTCGCTGATAAGCAACACCCGTTACTAAATGTGTTCCAATCCGAAATAAGGGAAAAAAAGGAACGGGATGCAGCCATATCCATAGTGGATTTTCATCGGTCATTTGAATTTTCCAACCGCATACGGTTACTTTCCTGCGCCACTGATGCCTGTGCTATTGGGGAACGGTTGCCCCGGTGCTGGACGCTTGTCAAGTGAGGAAACGGCTCGGCTGATGTCCGCCGCATCCACGGCGATGGATAGCAACGACCTATTCACCGTTACTAATTGCCGCTTGTCGCAAAACTCCGCTACACGCTCCAATAGTTGAAACGCACGGTTCAACCGATGTGCCTGCGCATTGTCCGCAGTCATCCGTTCGTTGTCCTTTCCGCTGTTGAGATAACGGTTGAGCGCAAGGCGGTCATCCGATGAAATGTTTTCCGCGGTGGTTTTACCGTCTGCAATGGCAATGCCCACACGCAATGCGTCCGCCTCGTAAACACTCAGACTTTCTAAAAACGAGCGGATAGCTTGTACATCCTTTCCGCTTGCCTCACGTTTTCTGTTCTCGTTCTTTTTCTCGATGTGGATGGCCGAAGCTGCTCCGGTCTGTTCCATGTTCTTAGTCTGTTCCATTTTATTTTGATTTTAGTGTGAATAATAATGCTTTACTGCCTTTCGTTCATTTCCATAATCTTGGCGGCTGCTTCCTCCTTGATTTCTTCAACGGACATGGACTTTGCGCCGCGTACCCACTCAATGAGTTTCTTCTTCTCAAAAAAGATGAGTTTTCCGGACGGCTTGAAGTACGGCAGTTGGTTCAAGTGGGTCATCTTGTAAAGGGTGCTTTTGGCAATACCGAGAAAGGTTGCCGCTTCCTCTAAATTCAATATTTCCTTGGCCGCATAGCAAAGGTTCTCCAGTCTGTTCACCCGTTCTTGGAGTTCCGCAATCCTGCGCTCCTGTTCGAGGTTCATTTTTGAGTTTTTGTTTTCCGTCATAATCGTTGTATTTTATTGCCTTGTTAATCAATTTCGGTCGCAAATGTATATGGTTTGATTTGTAATTCAGCTAAAAAAGGACGATATAATTGCCTGCATTATAGCTCTTTAATGATTTGAAAATCAGCGAATTTCATACATTGTACAATATGACGCTTGTCGCATTGTCCGGCTACTGTTCCGTGTCACATTACTTAGGTAACATCCTGATTAGGCATACATTCAGATGCCACAAAAGCGGCAAAGAGCTTGTACACTTTCGATACGCATTGTCCAACGGCAAAGTAATCATAGTGTACAAATGCCGTTAAACAGATTTTAACAGGAATTTTACACCAAATCGAAGATGCAGAGTCCCGATATTTGATGTATCTATCTCAAAATGCCCAATTCCGCAGAAAGTATTGTCTGACAGCATATTTGTAGTAAATTTATGGGTTTATGCTTGGTATTCACGGGACAAAAGCGTACCTTTGTGTCGTGAAAGGGTATTCACGGCAAGGGATGTCCGGCAAAGAGCGTTCTTGATTTTATTTTCCTGTGGTTTTGTCCCGTTTTTGTCCCGTCAGGGATTTGTATCACGATACATGGTTTTGTAATATTGCTGAATATCAATGATTTGCAAATGACAGAAGCGAGAAAAATGCGCTAACCACCAGAATGGCCCCTGCGAACCAGTAAACGTCGCGTCCGTGAGGAACTCGTTCGTTTGAAAAATCACATCGTCAATCTCCTCCTCAAGAAGATTGATACCGAAATCAGTGAGTATATTTCCGTCTGCCATTTGCCGTCTGTCTTTTTAGTTTCACCTGTTTACACTCTCTTCACCGTCACCCCCGGAACTGCCGCCTGACTGTGAGCCACGCACCGCGAGACGCGATTCGTTCCAGCGGCTCATGGCTTCCCTGATGACGCTGCCTTTGTCCAAGGTACGGTCCGAGGTAGCGTTCAGCAGGTTGCTCGTCAGGGTGGCATTCTGCCGTTTGGCGAGATAGCTGACAAGAATCTCATTCTGCTGCACCACGTCGTCGTAGATTCGCAGATACTCTTTCTTCCGCTGCGCATTGGGCATATAGGCATCCCTGGTAGCATCAATGGCGCACTGGAAAACATGGTAGTATTCCGTCCAGCGTTCCCTGTCCTCCGGGGTACCTCCCGCAGGAAGGATACGGTCGATGTTACGCTTCATCCTTTCCATCTGGCCGTTGATCTTGTCACTTTCGGCAAGCCAGGCGATATCAGCCTGTCGGTCCGCCACGTTCAGGGCCTCTATTTTCGCGCGGCTCACCAATGCCGAATCGATGGATTCGGCTTCGTCCGTCTGGTTATAGAGGTTGATGCCCGCTGTCGTGCGGAACGCCAGTTTGTTCTTTGCCGCCGCCGATTTCTTGTATTTGTTGTGTAATGCCCAGTAGTACAGTTCCGGCGTGAGGGAGCCCGCACCGGTTTCCATGACCGTAATCTGGTTCTGCTTCGGCGAGTCGTGGTTATAGGTCACATACTGCGCCTGTGCCGTTGCTGTTGCAATGATCGCAACCGTCATGAGCATGAGTTTTCTGTTCATCTTTTTTCCCTTTTATCGTTAGTAATCCAGCCTTCCGGAGTTGCGCCAACGTCCGAAGGCTCCTTCAATTATCTCCTGTTTGGTATGTTCACGGTATATCTTCGACTTCCAGTAGCCGATTCTTACTTGTATGTATCGCCAGGTCTCCATGTAGGCCCGGTTCAGATGCCGTTCGATGTCGTCCAGAGACCTGTTCACGGCCTCCAGCACCATCAGCAGATCCGAAGTGGAGCAGGCCGCAGCTCCCGTGGCATACAGCGCCAGGTCGCTGACCGACTTGTAGAGTTGCTCCCCTTCATGGGATATATCCCGAATGGCTTTCTCGTTGATGGTGATGAGCAGGGCGTCGGACGGTTCGATGCGTCCGCGTTTCAGCACCTTCTCGTGAAATGCCTCCAGCATGGACTTGTAGTCCGCTATCCGGTCACTTACCGTATTGTAGGTGTTCTTTGCGTTCAATACCGTGCGTAACGACTGGTACATCACATCAATGACATCAAAGGCACGGGTGTACCGGTCAAGGTCGATATTCAGCTCCTTGTATTCGCCGACCTCCTTGCGGCTGTATTCGTGCAGCAGCTGGTTGCTGTACTCAAGGGTACTTCGGGCCAGCAACAAGCTACGCTGCTTCTTATGGTCATTGATATAGGCTTCAACGGACACCACGTCGAATGTCCATTGTGCTTTGACGACATCAGGCAGGAGTGCAAGCAGCACTATGGTTATCAGCAAGGCCCGTTTCATGGTCTTTCCTCCTTTCTCCCGCTTCGCAGGCTACGGGCGTTTTCCACCCAACGATCATGGCATTCTTCCACGAGAGTGAGGCGTCGCCCTTCGTCCATATTCAGATCCGGCAGGACATCCTTCAGCACGTCGATGATGCTGCGCTTGTAATGCATCATCTTTTCCAGGGATACCAGGTCGGCGTATATCTGCGTAATCCGGGAATCCACTTCACGCGCGATTTCAAGACGGTCACTTGACCACAGCAGGTGGTACACCTCTCCGGTAGAGGTATCTTCCATCGGGGTGGTACGGGCATATTCCGTCGTGATCTTGCATGACGGATGCTCCCGGGCGATTTCCGCGATACATTCATTCACGATCCGCTCTTTTTCTTCTTCCGGAAGGTCCGGGTCGAATGTCAGCACGTCGGCCACATAGGTGTCGGTGTATTGCGAGGTCAGTTCCCAGCTGATCTGTACAATGGCACGGTGAATCTTGATGCCGAGGAAGTATTTCGGCTTGCGTGCGATGCTGACGGTTGCCTTGAAAGTTATCTCGCCGTCTATATTCGGCATGGTCGCCTTGCGGACGAACGTGTATCCGTTCCACGAACCGCCGTCCTGCCACGACAGACTGTAGGCCGTCTTGCAGTCCTGCATGATGGCCGGGATACGGTAGTAGTCGTCCGTCGGCACCTCATTGTCGTTTGCCGCTTCCTGCTTCGCATCCGCGTATTCCTTCTGTTTCTTCTGCCACTCGGCCAGTTCTGCCTTCAACTCTCCGATACGCGTCAGGTTGGCGTTGTACTGCTGCCTGTAAACGGCCGCTTTCTCTACACTGGCCTCGGATATTTTCTTCAGCAGGACCTTGTTCTCATCCTCCAGTGCCTTGATCTGTGATTGAAGCATGGCTACCTGGTTGTCTGCCTCCCGTATCAACTCATCCAATTCCGAAAAGTCAAGTTCATTTTCCGTCACGGAGGTCTGCATGGAGCAATCCTTGGTATGGGCATTGGGTGAACCGCCGCATTTCCTGCATTTGTACTGGGTCGAACCTTGTCCCAGGGTGGCCCCGTCCGAACAGGTGACGCTGATGGTCACGCTCTCGCATCCTTTAAGTTTGGCGGCATCCGTTGCCTGATAGTAGTTCCGTGCGTCGGAAGCTATGTAATAGACATAGCCGTCCTCGTTCCCGTTGAATTCCGACAGACGGGCATTGAGCTGCGCCTTGAAGGTCTCCAGATCCATAGTGTAGGAATCGAATATCTCTTCATACACGATTTCCTCATGGTTCCAACTTTTCTTGACATGTATCTCGTAGGCGTAAGCCTTCTTTGTCTGCTTGCCGCCGCGGCTGATGATGTAGGCGTTCTGCCAGTAGTTGATGCTGTAAGTATTGCCGTCATTCTGGCTGTTGAGCTGCTGCACACGGTTTCTCGACCATCCAGCATATCGTTCCGAGTTGGAGAGAGCCTGTTCCCGCTGCGAGGCATTGGGATAAAAGCCGGGGTCGCTCGTTTCGAAACGGGTCCACTCACCGCCGTTCAGGATGCTGTTGTCATCCGTGGGCGGGTAATAGTCACACAATGACACGCTGCCTTGGTCACGTCTGGCGATGTACCAGCGCTGCGTGTAATAAGTCCCGGCTTCGTCGTCTATGTAGTCACTGATCCAGCCGGCAAGGTCGTAATCCCCGAACTCGAACAGGCCGGCCACGTTGTCAGGACCGCCGATCTTGTCGAGCAGCAGGTTCCCGATACCTTGTTCCGCTTCCTCGAACAGACCGGAGTAATGGTCGTACAGGTTGGCAATCTCGCTGACCTTGCCCGAAAGCAGGTTATGGAACATACTTTCAGGCAGCAGGGCATCGCCGAGATTACTCGCACCGGCCGTTGCCAGACCGACACCCAGATTGTAGAGATTGTCAAGGTCGCTTTGCAGGTTCTCCCGTGTAAAGCGGTCAGGAATCCGGGAAAAATCGTCCAGCATCCGCTGCCAGTCTATACCGCCCAGTTCCGAAAGTTTCAGCAGAGGCACGACCTCGCTGTTGATCTCCAGAAAAGCGATGTCCGAGAACGAAAGTGTACTGTTTGTCACAACGCTTTCGAACTGCATACACAGGCTCTTCGTCTCATCGCACACCTTCATCAGATAGCTGCCCCAGTGGATCGCTGTCTGCGGTGAGTGAAGCATCTGCTTTGCCACCACCCAGATTTTCGGTATGATCTTGTCGGCCACCATGTGGTAGATGCGGCGGTAATAGTAGTTTTCCGTGCTGCTGCACCAGATACCGAGGTCCGAGAGTGCTTTGTGTTCCAGAAATTTGGAAGAGAAGATTCCGGCTGCCGCCACCTCCGCCGCCGTATAGTGCTTCAGGATGTCATCGACCTGCTCACGGTAGTAGCTTTCAGCCACGACCTCCGTACCGAACGCGGCTGCCATTGCCGCCACGGTACGTGCGTCATAGTTCACGCTGTAATACTGGGCGTGGACATGCTGCGTGAAGGCAAGCAGCAGAACTGCAAAGACAAGTGACAGTCGCTTCATGTTCATTCTGTTCAACGGTTGAAAATATTACCTCTCCGCTTGCTGCGGTTGTTCTTCTCAGGTACTCCCTGCAGGGCCAGTATCAGCTTCTCGGCTTCCTCCATAGCCTCGTATGGGGACAGCCCCCTGTATCTGACATACAGGTCTCTGGCTACTTCATACCGGCGCTGGTCCCACTTGACCTCTTCCGATTCCTCGAAACGCATGATGGTAGTGACGTCTTTGTCATCCTCGGTTTCAAATCTCATATATGCGTCCAGATCCTCTTCGGTCATGCCCAGTCGCAACCCGAATTTGCCCAGCATATCCTCTATATGTACGATGCTTCTTTCTCCCAAATGGCGGAAATGAAGCAAGTCCCAGTTGCTGTGCTGGCACAGTTCCCGGATGGTGGCAATATCGTGGCTGTTGCACACGTTGCGGATGCGGAGAGCGTAAGGCTCAACACTGAACAGTTCCGCTATAGGTCGGTTTATATCAAATTTTCCCATTGTATCTGATTTTATTGTTTTGCTTTCAGGTTCAGTACCCGTCCGGCCTCGTTGACCTTCTGGGCAAATGTCAGGGACTTGCTGATGCCGCTGGCATCCCAGTCCCGGCAATAGGCTTCGATGGCTTCCTGATGGCTGCACCGGAGCTCCCTCTTGTAGAGTTTCAGGGCTTCCTTCTCGGCACGTTCGGTCGTGTAGGTCATATAGCACTCATGCGGTTCCTCCACGCCATACACGCCGCTTGTCGTTCCCCTTCGTATGAATACCTCCCGGAAGAACGAACGGCCGTCCTTGTTGTCCAGACGGTTGATCGTGAATATCTTCTTGCAGTCAACATCGGTGAGCCCGAGAATGGCCTTGATGGTGTCGAAACGCTCCCTGAACTTGCTCTGGTCAAGCAGCATCACCACATCGCTGTTGTTGATGATGGCCTCTTTCACGATTTCACTGCCGATGATGTCCTGTATCTCCTGTGTCACAACGCCCACGCTGGCCCAGAACTTACGGGCAGTCTTGTACATGAACTTGATGTACTCGGCCATCAGCGGACTGGCAATGGCTTTCCAGGCTTCCTCGATGACAAGCACCTTGCGGTTCTTCTTGATTCGCATCTTCTGCAGGAACACGTCCATGATAATCAGCGTGACAAGCGGGAACAGCAGCGGATCATCCTTTATACTGTCAATCTCGAACACCACGAAGGTCTCGTCGAACAGCGAACTGTCCATGTTCTCGTTCAGGGTCTTTTCATGGTTGCCGCCCCTGTAGAAGTCCTTCATCATGTAGCGGTAAGTCGAGAGGTCTATGCCCGAAATGTGGTTCTCGTGACAGATGTCCGGAATACGCTGGACGGAGTATTCGTAAAATGAATTGAACGAGAGTTCTTCCACCTTCAACTCCTTGCGCCTACGTTCCATTTCGTCTATCATGCACTCGATACGGCTGTTCCGTTCCTGCTCGCTTTCCTCACGGTTCCCGTCACGGTTGCGTTCGTCTATGGCGAGGCTTTTTCTCAGGTCTTCCCGTTGCATGGGCGTGAAGCCGTCGAAGCCGTTGAAATACGCGTCGTAATAATCGGTGATTACATTTTCCACCAGACGGTCTTCCGTCTTCGTGACTGTTCCCTGCGTGCCCTTCCAGATCAGCAGGACAAGATTCTTCAGGAAGCCGGTCTTTTCCACGTTCATCTCTTCCTTGTGGATACGAAACGGGTTCATCGTGATGGGGCGTTCCTCCGTGTAGCTGATGTACTTGCCTCCCAGATACTCGCACAATCCCTCGTAGGAGTTACCGGTATCGACCATTACGATGTCCGTACCCTGTTCGTGCAGCTGGCGCACGACAGAGTTCATGTGGAAGGATTTCCCGGAACCGCTCGGCCCGAGGGCAAAAAAGTTCGAGTTGTCCGTCAGTTTCTGTTTGCCTTCCTTGCCGGTGATGTCGATGGCGACAGGCACTCCCTGGCGGTCAGTGTAATAGACTTTCACCGGGGTGTCTTCGCTGTGCTGCACACGTTCCTTGTACATCAGGCACATTGCCGCGTCCGATAGGGTCAGGAACCGGTCATACTCTTCATTCAGGCTGTAGCAGTTGCCCGGGAACGAGCCGACGAACAGCTCCAGCTGGTTGTAGGCTCGTTTGGAGATATGGATTCCCATTCTACCGAAAGCATTCTCCAGATGATTCGTACACTTCTGCAGGTCCGTATCGCCGGACACGGCCACTATAAGGTTGAAATGGCTGTACACGAGCTGCTTGCTCTCGCGAGCAATCACCTCCTGTACACGTTTTATGTCTTCGACCGCTGCCTGGTTGCTCGGGTTGGGAATACTCGCGTGCCGGTTCTTCTTCTTGTCCAGCAGCGATAGTTCACGCTTCTGGTTGGGAAGGAAGATGACCTGGTTATAGACCACTGTATCGGCATTCGGAATGCTGTCAATGGCCGAGACAAGATCCACGGGCATTTCCGTGTTGTTCACTTCTATATTGGTATAGGGTCTGATCATCGAAGGCAGCGAGATGCAGTCCACGTCCACGAGACTGTACACCTTGCAGCGCTTGTCACCCATCGAGACGCTCTCGTCGTCCGACTTGAAGTTCGTCATCGAGATGATACGGTCCTTGAAGTTCATGGCGAAATACCGGTCCACGTAATCGCTTGCCTCGGATTTGTTCAGGAAACGCGCCTGCACGCCGCTGTCCCGCAACTGGTCCTGTACCTTGCGGATCTTTACAAGGAAATCACGCCATTTCTTGTTGTCGAACGAGAAAAGGCGGCTTTTCCTGGCTTCCTGCGTGATGGTCAGGTAACACATGCTGTCCGTGTACGCCCTTCCCTTGAAATACCGGAAATACGATTCAGAAAGGAACTCCTGTTTCCCGGTATCCTCGTTGACAAAACGCTTTCTCACGAAGATGTCCTGCTTGTGAATGGCATAACCTTCTCCCAAGGTCAGGGCAAGGGCGGAGAACAGATGCGTGAAATCGTAGTAGCTGTCTATGTTCGCCGAATACTTCTGTACCGGATTCTCGATCTTCAGCACGGCGGAGTATTCGCCCGTCTTGGTGTACAGGACACCCACGCCTTCCGTGTCTTCCACCGAGAAATAGATGTCCTGGAAGATACGCTTGCGCTTGCCTCCGGTACCGAACGCATGGACGGATATGGCCATACCCGCGCATAAGGCAACGAAAATCAGGATAATGTATAGGGTCATTTCAATATACGTTCAATTAAATAGGGGTAGGCCCGTATCTCATACGAACCTACCCACGTTCAACATTCAATATAGCCATACATTGCTGTGATGGTTTAATTTTGTCAGACCTTACGCGAGTAGGCATAGACGAACACGCCTCGGTCCGTTCTCTTGCTGTGCAGACCTTTCCGCTGCTTGAAGATGATTAGCACGATGCCCACCGACAGAATGACTGTCAGCGCGGCCAGCCCGGCCACGAATCCGGCAAGGCAGTAAGCGGCTATGAAGCCCGCGATGGCTCCGCCTGCCGTTCCTGCCGCCCAATAGATGTAGCGGCCCTGCAATCCCATCACTTCAAGAGGACGTTGCAGCCCCTTGAACAGCGGATAGTCCGGATAACGTGTTTCCTTGCTTTTCATCCCTCGGTACTTTTATGCGTCAATGCCGAAAAACAAAGGAAGAGCCTGTGCTGCTGCAATCAGGAAAAGACATGCACCAACCACCATCATGATCTTCTTCTTGACATCCTGCTCCTCGTTGTTCATGGCGATGTAAACGGAGATGGCGCCGATAATGGCGACTACACCGGCGATGGCATAGCAGAGCTTGACCATGACTGGTACATACTTGACAATTTCCTCCGCCACGGTAGAAAGTGCGGTAGTACCGGCTGAATAGTCGCCGGCCGTACTCTGGGCCATTGCCGTGGTACCAGAGAACAAAGTGAGTGCAAGCATCTTCACTTTGGTGGAAACACCTTGGATGAATCCTTTTGCCTTTCGGCACATTTGTTTTACTTTCTGAAACATACTTGATCGTTTTTGAGTTAATATTTATGTATTGGATTGTTAAACAGCCTTATATGCGATAACCGAAAAATGCCGGAAGTACGATGGAGGCCCCGATGATGAACAGGCACGCGCCAAGCAGCGATAAAAAGGATTTGACGATGCCGTCCTCTCCAGTGTTCATCTTGATGTAGATCTGGAAGGCGGACACGATGACCAGGACGGATGCGATGGAGTAGCATATATACAGGACATACAGCATCATCGTGACCACGAAGTCGTGCATCGTGGCCAGCGCATCCGCTCCCCAGCTGTAGTTCACGCTGCCGCTCTTGGCGAAAGCCGCATAGGGTACAAGAATTAACAGGCATACTATCTTTTGCTTAATCGACATGCTACAATTTGTCTTTAATTGGTTTCCAGGCCATCTCCGGACGATTTTCCAGTTTGCCCCTGGAAAGCATCGCCTTGTACATTTCATCTGCACTGAAGCCATCAGACAGGTAGGGCGTGGTTTCCTCCATCTTTTCCTCCGCCTTGGCTTTGAGACGCTCCAGTCTTTCTTCCGGGGTCTCCTTTGTCTCCGGCTTTTTGTCCGCCGGCTTCTGGTCGGTGGCAGAATCGCCGCCTGATGCTGTTTCAGTATCGTATTGCTCGTTGCCGACACGGAACCCGGTTTCACTCTCGCTCACGGCAACACTCTCTTCGTCCTCCAGTGTGCCGAGGTCGAAAACTTCCTCCTCTGTCTTGCCGGTTCTCCTTTTTCCATAGAGATCCTGCATAATGATGACCGCGTAATAAATGAGGTACGCGACCGTCAGAACAATGGCAAAAATGAAATATGATCTCATATCTTTTAGTATGGATATTGAATTTTGTATTAGTTTGATTTCACAAATAAAAAAGGAGAATTTCTAACTACGAAATAATTGTGTATTAAACGGATATTTTCTTTACAAGATTTATATCGATTTTGAAAATCGTACTATAAAATCGTACTATATCGCCTTAATGAACGGAAAAAATAAAGAAGTCAGGGCATAAAAAAAGCCCTCCGTTCAGGAGGGCCTCCATTGGCAGATTCGCTTTTTTAGGTCAGCGTTTCTTGCCTCGCAAGCAATCATTCAGATCCTTGTATTCGCTGTATCGGACAGCTTCGTTGCTGACCCGTTCGCCGTATAGTCCGGCTATGGTTTCCACGGTCTTTTGCCCGGCAAGGTCGTTGTCGAGGTAACAATGTATATGCAGGTATCTCTGCAGGTACATCAATGCCTTTTTCAAGTTGTTTACGGAGTTCATGACAAGGTAGTCGCAAGGCTGGTCTATACAAATGGTCCGGTTGCATGACTGCTTCAATGTCAGGTAAGATAGAAAGTCCATGAACCCCTCGAACACGCAGACCCGTTCCTGTATCTCGCCGCACTGATGTCCGATCAGGGAGATGTCCTTGTTCTTGATGCATCCTTTATAATAGGCGTTGCGCATTTCATATCCGCCTGAAACATTACCGAACGCGAGGGCGAAATAATGCCGGTCACGCAATTCATAATGGATTTCTTTGCAGAACATACGTCCTATGTCAGCATCTATTTTCCGGGATTGAAGGTAAGAGTATAACGCGTGATGCCGTAACGGGACGACAATCAGATTTTTCATCTCCGATTCCACGGGACGGGGCGGAAGAGCCTGGAAACGGACTTTCGGCAAAGGCATATCGCTGGAATGCCGCCCGATGTATGCCAGTACCTCGCTTACACTTTCAGTCTGGTAAAGGTATTTACCCAATTCCACGAGGTCGCCTCCGGTGGCCGCCCCAAAATCATACCATTCGTTCAACCGGTCATTGACCTTGAACGACGGCGACTGCTCATCCCTTAACGGCGAGAGATACCAGTACTGATCCGATTTAACGTATTGCGCATGGTGGCCGAGCTGCGCCAGGAAGTCCACTATGCGTACCTGTTTTGCTTCTTCTATAGTCATGGCTGTTTTCTTTCACTTGTTCACACGGAAATGGTTTAGTTTAGTTTTTTTTCTCTATATATATACATACTAAAGTAAACTGAAATATATATGCCCGCGCCCGGCTTCATTCTTCATCAAAAAGCCTTGCTTCCGCGGGTGTCATGTCATAGTAGAACAGCTTGTCCTGCTTGACGATGAGTTTAAGGTTGTCCGTCAGGTATTGCAGCAGTTTGATCATGACACTGCGGCCCCGCTTGAAGCCTATGGATTCATAAGAGGCGATCAGACGTTGCAGTACATTATCAAAGCCCCTGATGGGTTTGCCGTCAAAGGCAGCGGAAAGAGCTTCCCGGTGCTGCTCGATGCTCAGCTCCGTAAAGCTTGTCCGTTGCCTGGGCTTCGGGGTGTCTCCGAACGTGTGCCCTTCGGCGATGACCGGGAGCCCGTTGTCGTCCACGGTGAACGCGAAAGGCTTGAACTCCTTTTCCCGGATATGCAGGGCATGGACTTCACTGACAGACGGATTCTCGTTGCATTTGCTGATGACCAGTACTGTTTCCGCCTTGTTGCTCATCTCCGTACCGATATGGCCTCGTACATTGTTGTCCCCTTTGTTCAGGTGCAGCACGCAATGGATATGGAGGTCGTAACGAGAGGACCATTCCATCATTTTGTTGATGACCTCCACCGATTCGCTGGTGCTGTTGATGTCCAGCATAAGGTCGCGGATACCGTCAATGATAACCAGCCCGTAACCTTTACCCTGACGCAAGGCATAGTCTATCACACTTATACGGACTGTCGGAGAATACTCCCGCAGGCAGATGAAATCAAGGTTCTCGCTGTCTGCTGTGGTAGGAAGCCCGGCCAACCGCAGAATACGTTCCAGCACCGTGTGACAATGATAGCGGCTCTGCTCGGTATCGACATACAGGATCCGGCGTTTGCCTTCCGGTAGATGCGCCCGGTAGTTCAGCACCTGCTTACCTGCCAGGGAAGCGGCGACAAGGGCGGAGACATTGAATGTCTTCTTGGATTTTGCCTTGCCGGTCGATGCACTGAAATTGCCGAGAGTCGCTATGGTCGAATTGTCAATCCAGATAATTTGCGGCGGGGTCTCGTATGTATCCGTCGCCTTGATTTGGGAAGCTGAAAGAATATCTGACAGACGGGTCTCTTCCAATCCCATTCCCGTCTTCTGGTCAGTTCTTCTTTCGTTTTCCATGGCGTTTCTCGTTTAAGAAGGGTTGTACTGCTGCCGCCTCGTGTGCCATCCGCGTGGCATCATCGACGGCAAGTTCATGATTCTGCAGGAGCCATTCGTCCAGTTCCTCCTTGGCAAAGTAGATCATCTTACCGCGAGGCTTGTAGTGAGGAATCTCCTTGTTGGCCGTAAGTTTATACAGCATACTTTCTGATACCCCGATGTACATGCAGGCTTCCGAAAAAGTAAAGACCTTTTTGGTTGCGTAAATGTTCTTTTCCAGCAATTCCACCCGTTCCAGAAAGCTCTCGACCGGCTCCAATTTCCGGATAATCGCTTCAAGGGCCGTGAGCCGTTCGCTCAACCTTTCCATGAATGTCAATCTGTTACTATTCTGCATAAGACATTGATTAAAAATTAGACAATGGAAGCATGCTTTCCGTCATATAGCGCTAACTGTAGTCAAAGGTAGGATAAGTGAATTGCTTGACGGAAATTTATACCGTGATAGTTGCCACGTATCACGGCAACTATCACGCTTTTACCTTTCACATGCTTTATTTTTTTGCACTTATTGGCACCACCTCAGTTCATCGACGGTACGCTTGATTGCGTAGGCCGCCGACGTCATGCCGTTTCGCATGGCAGACAACGCGGATGAAAGACTCGTGGCTGAAACGAATCCTTTCCCGTCTTTGGTCCGCAGAAATTTTCCCTTGCTGAGAACTGTCTGCCATTGGGCCTGAATAAAGGAATGCTCAAGAAGGGCATCGAACAGGATAGCCACACGGCGCACGCTGTTCACCCGAAGGCTGAAACCTCTCTTGCAGGAGAAGAGAGATTCCATGTCGTCAATAGTTACGGAAGAGCAGAATAGATGATAAGTGTTGGCGCAAGAAACGATACCGGCCAGTTGTTTGCGCGAAAGACTGCAGTCAAAAGAAAGAAAAAACTTTGCCGGATTATAATCGGAGGATGCCAGTTCCGATGTGTCATACTTCCGCTTCAGTTCCATGCACTCCTCGAAAGAGAGACTCGGGGCGGAAAAAAGCGGTTGGATAAGGTGGGGGCAGTCGGTCAGCAGTCCCTTGACGATGTGGATGTTCATTTCGTGGCAGTTCCGGCAGAGCGCGTTATCGCAGTCAATATACCGGTGACTGTTCACAAAATCCTCCACATAACGGCGATACTGTTTGCCGTGGATTTTGACCTCCTGGAGATAAACTGTTTTTGCTTCGGTAAGCAGGGCGAAAAGTTCTTCCGCCACGTCCTGTGCCGCTTCAATGTGATGCGGGTGTTTGCTCCCCTCAAAAAGAGAGAAGGCCGTAATCAGCTTTTATCATGTCGATTTACGTTTAATTGGTTTATAATATATTACGAAGATAAGGCATTCGGTTATATTTTTAACCCAATAATACCGGGAACTGTATGTAAATGTAAATTTGACATGAGATATACGACTGTCCGATTAGTCAAACATACCGTTGACCAAATTGACGGCATCATCCTTTTTCTGGTTGATGATTTTGGCGTACACCTGTGTCATTTTCACGTCAGCATGGCCAAGCAGCTTGGATGTCGTATATAAGTCTGCTCCGAGTGTCAGCATCATCGTCGCGAACGTGTGCCGCGCCGTATGGAATGTAAAACGCTTGCTTATTCCAGCCGCTTTTGCCCACGGTTTGATAAGGAGATTGACCATTGTAGGAGACGGCAGGTCAAACACATAGTCATCGGGAGTTTTGTCCCCACGCGCAGGCATCCATTTCAACGCTTCCGAGGAAAGCGGGAGATAAATCGGTTCCTTGGTTTTCTGCATGGAAACCGACAGGCGGTATTGCCCACGGTCAACGAATACATCTTTCCATTGCAACTTGATTATATCGCTGATACGCAGACCGCAGAAACAAGAGAACAGATAGGCGTCTTTCACGGCTTCATTTTTCATCGGGGTGGCGATCAATGCACGTACCTCTTCAATGGTCATATATGACCGTTTGCTTTCAGGCAGACGGATTTTTTCCGAATTGCTGATTTTCGTAAAAGGATTGGACTTGATGATCTCGGCCCTGACAGCCGCATTCAAGGCTCCGTTCAATACCCGATAATAAGTATGCAGTGTGTAATTTGACACTCGTTTGCCTCTGGAACGGTATTCGGACTGAAGGTAGTCAAGATAATTCTGGCAGAATGTCTTGTCTATTTGCTCCATTAACATACGTTCTCCTGCATAATCCTTCAAGATGCGTATAGTGACTTCAATTTGATTACCGTCCTTTTTGCCACGCTTGGCCTGGTTCTCCTTGTAGGTGTTCATCCAGTCAAGCAGGTAAACTCTCTCTTTGGTTTCTATACCGGCCTCGCCGTTGGTCAACTCGATAATTCGTTTGGACTTGATGGCATTGGCGGCATTCATAGTCGCCTGATTCTGCCGACGGGCATTGTTGTCCGTTTCCGGAATGAGATACAACTTAAGATATTCGTATGTCCGTTTTCCGAAACGGTATATATCAAGATACAGACTTTGGCTTCCATCTGCCAGCTTCTTTGTCCGAAGGCGGACAGGCTCTTTTACTTTTGTTGGCTTCTTTACTCGTGGCATATCGCTCCCTTCATATTTTTGTTTCTGTTGCAAAGATATGAATAAAGGTCGATATTGAGAAACAAATAAGAAACAAAATTGTACCGAAAAAGAACCAATCAACTGAAATGAATGAAAACAACTGAAAACATCAAGCACTCTATAAATTACTGTAAATAAGCAGTTTTATTTGCACTTGTTTAGCTCTTGTTTTCATTTAATACCCATACTTTGGAAATCTGATAAATTGGAACTACGGAGACGATTGCGTGATGCTTATGCTATGCTTACGCATAG
>ENA-UOJC01002382-UOJC01002382.1-human-gut-metagenome-genome-assembly--contig:-C104-NODE-2382-length-20620-cov-23.748359_pt1 | contig 20620 bp, 19 predicted proteins | sample MGYA00242339_ERZ723886 | MGnify/ENA metagenome assembly ERZ723886 | reverse complement strand
GATAACTCCTTATTATCCATTATTTTGCTGTGTGTTTGTCATTTTGAATTTGTACCAAAACGGGTATTCAACTGGGAATAATCAATTTTGGGGGATTAACTTTTTAAAAAAGTTTGTAAGATTTTGGAGTTTTTTGCCATGTACTGAATAGAGGGCATTTATATTATAGGACAAAGGTGGTAGCTGAATGTATAATACGGAAGAAAAATGCATGGAATTGTCAGAGAAACTTAAGAAAATATGTGTAGCAAAAGGGAGCACACCATACAAACTTGCTAAAAAGGCAGGTATTTCTTCATCTACAATAAGTGGGTTCCTGAAGGGAAAAACAAAGCCGAGAATTGATACGTTATTGATTATTTGTAATCAGCTGGGAATATCTATGACAGATTTTTTGGACGAACGGGAACGTATGGAAAAGTATGCTAAGGACGAAAAAGAACTGATAACAGTATATAGAAGTCTATCAGATGCAAAAAGGAAGCAATTAAGCATATATTTAAAAATGCTTGGAGAATATAGTGGAAGAATAGATGATTGAAAATTATCCGTTATTTAATACAGAAAAAATCGCCGGATTTTGAGGAACCGGCGATTTTTGGCATTGAGATTATATATGAAAACTTTTTCTGGGATGTTTTGAAGTAAGAATATCTCGTTGTTTGGATAATGCGACATGGGTATAAATTTCAGTAACATTAATAGAACTGTGCCCAAGCATTTCCTGAATGTAACGAATATCCACATCAGCTTCCAGGAGACTGGTAGCGAAGGTGTGACGGAACATGTGCGGAGTGATATGAAGATCGATTGCTGCAAGAGATACATATTTATTAATCATACGCCGAACTGCCTGATCAGAGACGGAAGTTTGGTTCTGGTTAATGAAGAAGATACCGTTGGAAGTACTCTTGTTATGGAAAGTATTGTAGTATTCCGCCAGAACATGAAGGACATCATCGTTCCCTATTTGCATCCGACGTTCCTTATTACCTTTTCCGTAAATCAGAAGGGATCTGTCGGACAAACTGATATCACCTGCTTTTAAGGAGCATAGTTCGGAAATTCGCATGCCGGTTGCGAAGAGCAGTTCGATGATAGCTGCATCCCGTAAGGCATTTTTTCGCTGATAGGCAGTTGGAGCTTGCCTGCGACAGGTGTAGATTGTAGATAAAAATGATTCGACGGTGAGGAGAGGAATTGTTTTTGGCAAAATTGTGGGTTCCCGGAATTTAATTTGAATTTTATTAAATGGATTTATAACAACAACTTCCTTATATTCCAGGTAATGAAAAAAGGCTTTTAATGATGCGATTTTTCTTTTGACTGTTTTAGGTTTGTATTTCTCATGAAGAGTAGAGATGTATATTTCCAAAATATTAGAAGATACATCAATTGGATCTGTGATTCCTGTACTTTTAGAGAATTGTCCCAAATCAATTCGGTAAGCTTTCAGAGTTTTGGAATCCAGCCTTTTTTGGTGCTCGCAGTGAGACAGATAGTTTACAATGTGTAGTTGCAGATTATTCATGTTGAAACTCCTTTGTATATTTATCCTTTGGTCTGTGATATGATTTAAATAATATCATCAAAACGTGAATGGATGAAATATGGAGAACAAACGATGAAAAGACAATATTTAAATGTATTTGCCAAACAGCAACAGAATATTAAAAAATATTTGAGCAGACTGGCACCGTTAGCTTTTTTCTATATATTACTATACCGCGTGGAGACTGTCAGAAAATTCTGCAAGGCGGTTATCTTATATCTGATCGAGGCTAAATTATTACCAGTATCGGTGGAATTTACCTGTGCCCCGGAATTTAAAATCTCAAGTCAGCTCGCGAATATTTGGAACAATTATGGCATGAAAGTGGTATCATAGTAAGGTACCTATAATTATAATAAAGAGTATTTAGTAGTTTGATCGGAGGAATGTAAAATGCGCTTCAATTATACTTATAGAATTACTTATGGCTCTGGGCAGCGCTGTGACAGATCCAGGGAACAGCTGACAATAGAAATTACCCGGGAGCAATATGGCAGGATCATAGAAAAGGTAATACAGGGCTGCACGATCAGTGAAGTACCCGGGATAGAGGAATTGGTGAAGGATATGGAGGAGCAGGTCCGCTTTGTAGACAGGTGGGATAATCTGGATGGCTCCCACCGGAAGACACCATTGAAGAAAGAGAGAAACATTGCAAAGATAGAGCTGTTGCTGCCTGAGGACGAGATACGACGTATCAGTAAAATGAAGAATCCGATGGAGATTCTGACGAGACCTACGGAACAAATAACTCTGCATCGAAGCGATGGATCCTATGTGATTCTTAGTACAGAACAGGGACGGGTAAAGCTGGAGGATTCTAGGAAGAATGGGATGGCCATGCTGATGGATACGGATCAGTTCCTGAACCTGGTTGTCAGGTGGTAGAGGAAAAGGAAGATATGTAAAGCATAGTAAAGGATGATTGCACAGATGGTAATTTGACAAGGGAGTATACATGGAGATTATAAGAAGAAACGAGCTGCAAGAGATTTTAGATCTGGTTAAAATGATGCCGCATGGGAAAATTTTGATAACAGGAGCCGCAGGAAGTGGTAAAACTGTTTTGCTAAATATAGCTGGAAAGATATTGTGGGAGCAAGGAAAGAGAATCAGATACAAAAATATGGAACTTTTCCCGGACGATAAGGAGACAGGGGATTATTTGTCGGAATCAAGTGACACTGTTTATTTAATAGATATGGAACGGTCAATGCAGATAACGCTACAGCGGGAATAATGGTAACCACATCATATTTTTCCAGGGATGCTCGAAAAAATCAGGAGAAAATAAAAAGTAGAATGAGTCTGATTGATTATACGGAACTAATGAAACGAATAATGGCCTGTAAGTAGAATGGACATATAAATAAAAAAATTAGGGAAACAGGGTATTTCTGTCATAGGGATCCAGATGAAAACGGAAGCGTATGATGTTTGCCAGTCCTTCCATGCCTCTGCGCAGATCCGTGTATCCGGTGGCAACATATATTTTCTGGAATCCGGAAGCATCATTCAGCATGGCTGGCTGCTCCTATCAGGTTTCTGATAGGTAAACGTCAAATCTTGCGGAATATGCATGGTTGACAAAACACAAAAAAAACACTCTTTGGTTGACAAAATGCAAGGTGAATCCTATAATTAACTTGTCTAGTTATAGGAAGGAGGGAAAAGATGAAATTTTTACCGGAGCGTTTGAGAGATATTAGGATATTGAAGGGGTATACAGTGGAATATGTTGCAAGCCAGTTAGGAGTTACAAAACAAGCTGTTTCCAAGTATGAAACGGGACGTATGATTCCCTCTAGTGATGTGTTAAATCGAATCGCAGATTTTTTTTCCTTACCCCAGTCCTATTTGACGAAGGAAGAGATGTTACCGGATAAGAGGTCGCTGATATTTTATCGCAAGAATAATCGAACCCCCAATAGAGAAATTGAGGAAGCGCAGGTTACTCTAAAATGGTTTTATGAAATGATTGATGCCTGTAATGAATATATAACACCGCTTAGGATACCTGACTTATCAGAGAAAATGACTATTGAAGAAAAGGCTTATGCGGTGAGAAAATTTTGGAATATTGGGGAACAACCTATTGATGATTTGTCATTTTTGTTGAAAAATAACGGATTTTATATATTCACCACGAAAATGGGAAATGACAAAATAGATGGATATTCTCAATTGATAGGTGAATATCCTATTATTGTTTTAAATGAGAGCAGAGGAAATAAAGAGAGAAAGAATTTCAGTTTGGCCCACGAATTTGCACATTTGATTTTACATGTGAACAGTACAACCGAGAGTGATGAGAGCATGGAAAAACAAGCAGATTTGTTTGCCGCTTGTTTTCTGATGCCGAAAACTGAATTTTCTAAGGAAGTAGTGCGTAAAGATGCAGATGCTTTTATTGCACTTGGTGAGAGATGGCATGTATCCCCGCAGGCTGCTGTGGAAAGATGCGACAGACTGGGGCTGTTGGAGGGAAATCAGGAAGTAAAGCGTGCTCATAAGGAGTACTTACTTCAAAGGTTGAATAAGAGAAAGGACTATTTTATTCCGGAAGAGAATCATGTCTGCGGTTTGGCGGAAATATTTGAAACGATAGATTCTGATGCTGAAAAACGAGATGCTTTTATGCAAAGATTGTGTTTCCCGGTATCGGAGGTCCAGCGTTTGTGTCACATGGACACTGTTTTCGAAGCTTGTAATGTGAAAAAGGAAGAAAACGCGGCGGATATGGATGGCGTACAATTGAGTTTTGTGTTTTAAGGTGAATAGTAAAAGGGGAATTACAAATGAAAAAGAAATACCGTAATGTGCTGCTTGTTTTTTTGATTTTGAGCCTTCTCTTTGTGGTAGGTTGTGTAATTAATGAATACAACAAGACAACTCCTGATATACCTGCAATGTGGCAAAATATTTTTATGAGTATAATTTGTTCTGTTGTAGCATCCATTTTGTTTTGCATGCTGCAGATGGCAATTAGCAATGATGATCAGGAGGATTTAAAAGAAATCAAGGCAAAGGTGACTCTGGTAGAGGCTTCTCAGCCTAGTATGAATCAACTCTTGCTGGATATTGATGAAAAATTGAAGAAACAAAACGAACTTTATGATAGCGGTATAAGAAGCATACGAAAAAAATCATATTATGACAGAGATGGAAAGTTTTGGAATGACATTATTGAAGCAACTTCGGGAAGATTAGATTTAGTGGGGCATTCTATTAGTAAATGGTTCGATGAGGAATACAAATCAACCTTTGTAGCTAAGATAGATAGCATGTTGCGTAATGGCAAAGAGGTAAGGATTATTTTATCCGGTGCTGAGCCTGATAGAAACAAAATTTCACAGGCAGAAAAGGATTTCTCACAAAGAATTCATCTAAACAAGATGGAGATGACATGCTTCGAATTGAGACAAATAGTAAAGAAAGTCCCAAAGGCATTAAGACATAATCTGCTGGTATATCTTGCAGACCCGATTCAGGTGACTTATTTATATATCAGAACGGATCATCAATGTTTTATATCTCCATATATTTATAGTACGAATAATAATTCCAACAGTTTTCTTTTGGAACTGGAGACCAGAATTGATTATTCTAAGTGCTTTGAACAAGATTTTAGTGAATTGTTGACACATATAAAGAAAATTAATTTGGAGGGATAGCATGCGATTGATAGAGAAAATGATTGTAGAAAACGGCTATTCCGGTAGTGACTGGGATTTTGAAAAGACAACAAAGTACATCTTTGAGTTGGATGGCAAATATCTAGAGGCTGGATATTTTGAACATTTTAAGGAAAATGAGCTGATGAAGACAGTCATAGAGTTGCCGCAGAGTTATGGGTGTGCTGCAAAGTGTCGATTTTGTGCTTCGGCTGCTATTGAGACCTTTGGATTGTTGAATGTATCTGATATGCAGGAAATGTTTGAATATCTTTATGAAGAAAATCAGTTGGAACAACAACAGTATGTTCTGCTTACCATGACGGGCATGGGTGATATTTTTTTTAATTATGAGAATGTGGCAGCATTTTTGCTACAAGCGGGGATAAAAGAAAATCTTCATGTGACATTATCTTCGTGTCTTTGGAATGACCAATTATTGGATAAGGTAAAACTGCTTTGCGGGGATGTGCATATTAGGAATATCCAGATTACTTATGTGTCAGATGACAGTGAAAAAGCAATGGAAATAATTCCTTTTTATAAGAACTTGACATATGATTTTCACAAGATAGTTTCATATATTGAGAGACATACGGAATCATACTACAGAATCAACTATATTGTAATAAAGGGAGTAAATGATTCTGAGGAGGATGTACATAGATTTAGTCAAGTCATAAAAACTATTAGGAATAAGGTTGTAGTAAGGGTTTCTCAGCTGAATGAAACAGGGGCGACGAAACGGAATCAGCTGCAGACGACGGATGTGTCTGTTTTGGAACATTTGCAGCAAATTCTTCAGAGAGACGGAATAAAGAGTTATGTTTTTTATGCACACAAGAATGACAATATGAATTGTGGGCAATTAATTACAGAAAAGTGGGGAAAATGAATATGTGCACATTTATTGGTGTAGAGTGTCTTGCAGCGAATGCATTGATTTCATTGTATGAGAATGGAATAGACAAAATTGGATTTCAACAACTTGCGGAATATGGCCTGTCTGTAGTGGAGCAATACAGGAGGGAGAATAAAGCAGAAGCTGTCTTGATTTTTAATCCGGATGATATACAGGGACTAGTGATTAATTATTCTGATTTTTTTGATATTTTGGAAGAAGGGGAGAAGAAGTTTATCTGTCTGAAAACAGGAGTGGAAATTTTGGAATTAAAAGAGCATTTTCGTTGGACGTTGTCTTATGCCATGTTAAAGGCATTGAGCCAGGTAAATGTAATGGATGCAATGCGACAGGGATAAAGGGGATTTTTCTGTGGATACGAAACTGATAAAAGATCCGGTACACGGATATATTAAGTTGCCAAATGATTATGTGAAAAAGGTAATAGACACATCGGGTTTTCAACGTTTAAGGAATATTCGCCAAACAAGTTATGATAGCTTATACCCCGGCTCTAGCCATAATAGGTTTATACATTCTTTGGGAGTATATTATTTAGGAAATAAAGCATTTAATGCACTAAGAAGAAATGTAGAATCACTCATTACGCTCGAGAAATGCAGCTGGGAGACACTGGAAAGTACATTTGAATTAGCATGTTTGTTACATGATATCGGGCACACTCCTTTTTCTCATGATGGAGAAGATTTTCTCCTGATTCCCAAAGAAGAAGACAAATTTTCTATTATGAAGCCGATTATAGGACAAAGTGAACAACCTAAAATCGAGGTATTGTACAATGACTTACTACGCATTATGAAAGCAAAACTTAGTGAGTCCAAGTTGTTCGATGAATTTTTATGGGATTTCGCCTATACTATTCCAGGTAGTAGTAACTCTCCCAGTATTGTTTCGACTGCAAAACCCCATGAGATAATGAGTGTAATTGTGGCCTTGAAAACATACTGTTCCTTTTTGGAAGAAAAGAAAGTTAATATCAATTTGTTTGCAAGAGCTATTTTAGGAATTCCGTTCAAGAATGCTACAGTGGGATATACTGCTGTCTGTAATGCCCTTATACAATTATTGAATTCTAGTATTATCGATGTGGATCGCTTAGATTATATTATGCGTGATACACAGATGTCAGGTATTGAGAGTATAGCGATTGATGTGGAACGGTTACTGGAGAGTGTAACAATTTTTCAGGAGACAGACGGAACTTATCATTCCGCGTATAAAAAGAATGCTTTGAGTACCATAGAGAATGTTGTTTTGGCATATGATGCGGAACGAAGGTGGATTCAAGGACATCCGGTTATTATGTATGATTCGTTTCTTGTAAAAGAATGTTTAAGTGCCATTGACAAAAAATATCGGACGGACGAGTGCAGAAAAGGTCTATTCTGTCAGGAAGCATTGACAGAAAAAGGGGTATATACAGAAAATGGTTTGCGGATAAGGTTACTCAATGATGGTGATTGTCTGTTTTTGATGAAACAACTGGATGATTCGGAGAAGGATTTCTATGTGAAAGAGTATTTGGCGCGAGATAAGAGAAAACAGCCTATTTGGAAATCAGAAGCAGAATTCTTCATGATTATGGATGAACTTTCTTCTTCTCAACAGAAGGATTTTTTTAATATTTTTGGCGCCAATAGTGAGGAAATTAATACCAGTAGTATTGGCAGTGTATTGAATCATGCGAGAATTCAAGAACTAGAAACCGAAATCCAACACCGTAAGGCTGATGAGACTTTGAGCCAGGAGGATAGAGAAAATAGTAGCAGAATTTTGAAAAAACAATTGTTTTGGTTGAAGAAATTAGAAGACTATTTTACAAAAAAAGATATGAAATTTGAAATTCACAACCAAACAGCAAAAAGGTTTCGGAGCAAAATAAACGATTTGAGCAGTAGACGAGTTTCCATTTGGTTTGACAGTCAGGGAAGGGCAAAAGATATCAGTGAGGTATTAGATATGTATACCATGAAAGAGAATGTCAACGAAAGAAAACAGGGATTGCTGATTTATTGGTATATTATAAAGACGAGTAAGTTTTCAACAAAAGAGTTCGCTGCATATATAAAGCAAGTGGCCAATGAATATGAGGCAAATTTTAAAATGTGATTAGATTCATATAAAAATCATGGCATTTATAAGGGGTACCAATGAAAGTGAGAACGAATAGATGCAGGAAAAAAAGAGCGAATAGAGAGAGAATCAAAACGGAACTCAAATTATTTGAGTTCCGTTTTGCGTTATTATGCAGTTTACGGAGTCCAACGGTAAACTGTTACTGACCTCATGAGCTGTCAAAGATTTGCGCACATAAACTGTCATCGAATTGACTGGTTTTCTATTATGTCGATTAGATATTATTTATTGAAAACCTTCGAAATAACGTAATACTTGGGAAAGAGACATCGTTGAATTAAATGAACTAAAAAGAGAGAAGAGAATAATTGAAAAAATGAGAACTATTACAGGGTGGGAGACACAATTATTGGAATTATTAGAATGCATGAATAAAAAGGAAGAAATGTAAAACATAGTAAAGGATAATTACACAGACGGTAATTTGACAGTGGAGACTAGCTATGAAAATGGGCAGAGCCGATTCGATTCGGTGTGGGTACTCAACGGATTTGCTGAGTGGAGAAAACTCTGCAAATACTTAGATCTTCTATGATAATGAATGGCGGAAGGCTTGTGAATAAGCTTTCCGCCTTGTTTTTATATATAACAGCGAAATGATTGCATGTCAAGAACGCAGGTCTGTTTCCCTGTGTTTTATGGTGTTACAAGCAAACGCCCATAGCAATTGTTTGATGGATGTGATATTATAATGAAGAATTAATATAGTCCGAGATATAGAAGCATCAATTGTCAGATTGATAAATACAGGACTTGTGCGACCGCGCCGGAGAAGGTCGTGCGGTGATCGAAGTGCAGATCGGTGATGAGATTACCGTGCATGATAAGCTCAAATTTATAATTAAATTAAGATAAAATCGGTGGGGAAATGAAAAAAGTACAGGATATAATTTTAAAGTTAATTGCGGTAATGGGAATTTGTTTTTTTACAGCGTTAACGATTGGAGCAATAGGTACCGGCAGAAAGTTAGCTCCTTTCTCGGAAACGGTTTCGATAGTTAGTGACAACTGGATAAAAGCAGTTGGAATTGTGTTGGGATGCATAGTCATTATAGGAATCATCTGGAAATATAGTGACCGGATATACATTCGACATTTACGAATTGCAGCAGCGGTAATTGCAATTTTTTCTGCGGCTGGGATAATAACTATGGCATTAAATGCCGAGTATGTCCCTTTGGCAGATCAGGAATATGTATATGTTGTCTTGAAGAATCTTTTTACAGGAAATTACACAGAATTACAGGAGTATTGGTATTACAATGTATATCCCTATCAGCTTGGAGTAGGGGCTGTTTACTTGTTGCCAGCACGAATTTGCGGCAATTGCAATATTATAACTTTGCAGTGTTTTCAAGCGATTGGTGGTGGAATAACAATTTTTGCGGGGAATGAGATTGCATGGAAGTTGTTTCATAAAGAAAAACTGTGCATTTACTATTTATTGCTTGTCCTATGCTATGTTCCAATGCATTTATATGGACTTTTTATTTATGGTGAAACGATTGGATTGTGCTTTTTGGAACTTGCAATTTTGTGCTTGTTGGTACTGCAGGAGCATGAACAATGGATACTGTGGAAAAAGATTTTAGTATATATTGCAATGATCAGCAGTATGATTGTGTCATATACGGCGAGAAAAGGATTGCTTATTATCTGGATTGCTGTCCTGGGGATTCAATTTTTACGAGCTCTAAAAGGGAATCGTAAAAGTTTTATTATTAGTTGTTTCTGTGTGCTTTTGATGATATTTGGTCAAAAAGCCGTTATTCAATGTGTAGAACATCAGGCAGGAATTCAGCTGGCAGACGGAGTTCCGGCGATATCTGTGGTTGCAATGGGATTTCAGGATGATGACCCTAACCATACAGGAAGTGGGACATATAATGCATATCAGATAAATCTTTTTTGGGAAAATAATTTTGATGTAGATAAGTGTAAGGAACTTTCTATTTTAAATATAAAGCAGTCCATTGTCAGATGGATGCGAGATCCTATAGGAGCATTAGAATTTTTTTGCGATAAAACAGCAGTTCAATGGTTGGAACCTACCTATGGATCTTTTTTAGTTACATCGAATATGACGACTTCGTCGAAATGGATGAAGGCTTTTTACTCGGATAGAGGATATCAGATATTCTATGAAATTATGAATCAGCTTCAAAATGTTATTTATATTGGAGTATTATTTTATTATATTTATCTGGCAAAGCATAAAAGACAGGAATGGGAATATTTTTTAGGATTGGTTCTGATAGGAGAGGTTTTATTCAGTCTGTTGTGGGAAGCTAAGAGCAGATACGTGTTTCCCTATATAGTGATTGCGCTGCCGGCTGCGGCCATGGGGTATTGGTATTTATGTAATTGTATAGGTAAATATCTTAAAACTCGCACTTGAATAAGTGCCTATGCACCGTAAAAATTCAATAATAACTGGCATAAATATAGCATGAAACTAGAAATTACCCGGGAGCAATATGTTAGGATCATAGAAAAGATAATACAGGATTTCCCGAAGGAACTCAAAAAAAGTCTAAAAAATTTGAGTTCTTTAAAGGAACTCAAATAGGAACTCAAAAAGGAACTCAAATTTTTGAGTTCTTTTTTAAGTTGTTATTTTCCTAAAACATTTGGATACCTTGAAATCAGTTATCTGAAATGTTATATTGAATCATAACAAACGCTTAAAAAATAAAGAGAAAAGTTATTATTATCCGGTAGGATGGGAGACACGCAGACCATGACAGAACAGAAGAAAAGGTATACGATCCTGGGCATATTTGTGGCAATGTTCCTTTTTGGAGCTTTTTTTCTGCGGGAGACAGGTGTTTATTTTGATGAGCATTCGGAAGAAGAGATTCTGTATATGAATATCTTGCAATATGGTGAGACGTTACAGATTTCGAAGATCACAAATTGGTTTCAATGGAAGGATGGGTATCGCCCGATCTGCGAATCTATAGAAAAAGATCATGGCAGCGCACCGTATTATCTGTGCGCACCGTTATTAATGAAGCTGGAGCAGCATCCGGAAGCGGCCAGGCTGCAGAGTGATGTATGGCATGCGTATACGTATGCACTGTTTTTCCTGGGTGTGATTTATATGTACCGGTTGTTGTGGGAGCTGTTCCGGGACAGAAGGACAGCATTGCTGGGAACACTTATGCTGTTTCTGACACCCAGGATATTTGCGGATGGATTATACAACAATAAAGATTCCGTATTGATGTCCCTGATCATTGTGATGTTATTTTACGGAATCCGCTTTTTGGAGCGTAAGGATTTCAAAAATGCATGTCTGCTGGGAATCTGCGCCGGATTCTGTGGGAATCTGAAGATCAGCGGGATCTATGTTTTTGCAATGATTGGCGGCTTTTATCTGCTGATCCTGACGAAAGAGAAAAAGTGGAGCGGGAAAACTTTTTTCGTGGGATTTGCGGCAGCAGTTGTCGGCTTTCTGAGTTATTTGGCATTGACTCCGGCTATCTGGGGGCAGGGATTTCATTTGTGGGAATTTCTGCTGTGGAACCTTTCAAACAGTACGAACTTTTCCAGAATGGACGGTAAGGTATTGTTTGACGGAACATGGTATGTGCATTCCACGAATCCTCTGCCATGGTATTATCTGCCGAAACTGATCGCACTGACGATTCCGGTCTATCTCAGTGTTCTGCTGTGGAGCAGTATCGGCATCTGGATCTATAAAGGAAGAAAGCATCAATGGGATTTCGAGGATCGTAGCTATCCGCTGTTCGCACTGACCTCCGGGATTCCGGTGCTGGCCGCAATGCTGTGCGATCCGAATCTGTACAACGGGTGGCGGCATATGTATTTTATCTATGGACCGATGATCGTGATGATGGCTTATGCAGTGAGATACCTGTTGCAGCAACCGGAAATCCGTATGAGAAGGATTGCAACTGCTATGCTGGTGGTGCTCATAGGATGTAACGGAGTGGGAATTGCACTGACGGGGCAGAGTTCCAGCGCTTATACGAATATTTTGGCAGGTGGTGATGCCTGTGGACGGTACGAGATGGATTATTATGGTGTGACGGCGAAGAAGGTTCTCAAAAGCCTTGTGGACCGGTATGGTGAGATCTGCATCAGATCGGACGGCTGTGGAGCCACGATTGTGAATTATTATGTGTTGCCGGCAGAATACCGGGAGAAGATTCGACTGGTATCTTCACAGGAGGAGATACAGGCTGCCGTGGCCCGGGGGAAACTGGTACTCGGATGTGTGAATCCGAGTTATGATATCCTGCCGGAGGGGGAGGATGTCGTGTGGCTGGAAGATTGGAAGGCCTGGGGCAATACCTATATGAAGATTCGCAAATATTAAATAATGTGGTATGATGAGATAGTAAAAAGCAGAGAGGACAAGCTATGAATATTATACTTTTGTCAGGTGGCTCCGGGCAGCGTCTGTGGCCTTTGTCCAATGAGATAAGATCCAAACAGTTTATTAAGATATTTCATACAGCAGACGGCGGTCTGGAATCCATGGTACAGAGAGTATGCCGCCAGATACGGGAAGTAGACCCAAAGGCACAGGTGACGATCGCCACTTCCAAGTCCCAGGTGTCAGCTATTTACAGTCAGCTGGGGCAGGATGTAGGGGTCAGCGTGGAACCCTGCAGACGGGACACCTTCCCGGCAATCGTACTGTCCGTAGCTTATCTGAAGGATGTGCTGGGGGTAGCGGAAGAGGAACCGATCGTGATCTGCCCGGTGGATCCTTATGTGGAGACGGCTTATTTTCAGGCGCTGCAGGCATTGTGCGATCGCGCGGGAGAGTCTGAGGCGAATCTTGTGCTCATGGGGATCGAACCCACGTATCCCAGCGAAAAATACGGTTATATCATACCGGAGACGGCGGACGATCTGAGCCGTGTAACGATGTTCCGGGAGAAACCGACGAAAGAAGCCGCAGAGGAATACATTGCAAAAGGTGCTCTGTGGAACGGCGGTGTGTTTGCTTTCCGGTTAGGCTATGTGCTGAAACGCGCCCATGAACTCATAGATTTTACGAATTATGAAGATTTGTTCCGGAAGTATGATACGTTGCAGAAGATCAGCTTTGACTATGCCGTGGTGGAAAAAGAGCCTGCCATAGAAGTGATGCGCTTCGCAGGGACCTGGAAGGACCTGGGTACCTGGAATACGCTGACGGAGGCCATGGACAGTCAGTGTGTCGGACAGGGGGTTCTGAACGACACCTGTGAAAATGTGCATGTGGTGAATGAACTGAATGTACCGATTCTGTGCATGGGACTGAAAAATATGGTCGTGGCGGCCAGTCCGGAGGGAATCCTGGTATCGGATAAGGAGCAGTCGAGCTATATCAAACCTTACGTGAATCAATTTGTTCAGCGGGTAATGTTCGCCGAAAAATCCTGGGGGAGTTTCCGCGTTCTGGATGTGAAGGATCACAGTATGACGATCAAGGTGACATTGAATCCGGGACATGGGATGAATTATCATAGTCATGATTTCCGCGATGAAGTATGGACGGTCATTGCCGGAGAAGGCCGGGCAATTTTGGACGGTGTGGAGCGGCCGGTGAAGCCGGGCGATGTCCTGACTATGAAAGCAGGCTGTAAGCATACGATCCTTGCGGATACGGAACTGCAGGTGATCGAAGTGCAGATCGGTGCAGAGATCAGCGTGGATGATAAGCACAAGTATGAATACCGGAAGGATTAAATATTACGATGACTATGACTGCGAAGAAGAAAAAAATACTGTTCTGGTCCGTGTTGATGCTGGCGATCATTCTGCGGTGTATCCGGTTTGGCTCAGTGCCGGATGGGATCAACCAGGATGAAGCTATGGGAGCCATGGATGCATGGGCACTATCAAAATACGGTACCGACCGCTACGGCACGTTTCTGCCGGTTCATTTTGAGGCCTGGAAATACAGTCAGATGAGTGTTCTGCTATCCTATTGTATGGTCCCGTTTATCAAGGTGTTTGGTTTTAGCACAGTGACGGTGAGGCTGCCGATGCTGCTGGTATCCTGTGGGGCGGTTGCACTGGTATATTTAGTGTCGGAAAAGCTGTTTGATGAGAGGATTGCGCTAGTAGCGATGGCGCTGACGGCGGTGAATCCCTGGCAGTTCATGCAGAGCCGCTGGTCGTTGGACTGTAATCTGTTCCCACATGTATTTTTATTGGCATTTTATCTGCTGTTGCTGGGACTGGAGAAAAGGCGGTATTTGTATGTATCCATGCTCTTTTTCGGCCTGACATTTTATTGCTATGGTGTGGCGGCGTACTCCGTCACGGCATTTTTGTTTGTGTTTTTTATATGGTGTCTGTGGAAAAAGCAGCTGAAATTACGGGAGGGACTGCTGTGTGCGGTAATATTTACGCTGGTGGCTTTGCCGGAGGTGATCGTGCTGGCGATCAATGCGTTGCATTATGGTAAAAGCATTGAAATGCCCTTTTTCACCATGCAATTTTTCCCGGATAGTATCAGAAGTGCAGACATACTGTTTTTGAATTTTTCCTTTGCACAGCTGGGCAGGAATGCCTGGGCATTATTCAGCAGGGTGTTCCTGCAGTTGCCGGACATTTTCTTTAATTCGATTCCGGCGTTCGGACCCTTATATCATGTGTCGATACCGTTTGTATTGATCGGGATCATTGTATTTACGATTCGCCTTTTTAAGGAAAAACAGATCGAAAAACAGACGCAGATGCTGGCTCTGTGGGGATTCCTCATTACCGGGATCTGGGTGGGCCTGATCACCTATGAAGTGAACATTAACCGTGTGAACATTATCTTCTACCCGGTGATCCTGCTGTGTGCTTACGGTATTTCACTGGTAGTGGATAAATTCGGAAAGCTTTTCCCGGTCATTGTAGCTGCGTATGCAGTCAGCAGTGTGCTGTTTTTCACAACGTATTTTACAGAGTATGCGGAAGAGAGCAGATACTATTACAACAGGGATTTCTTAGATGCCGTATCCGAAGCTGACAGCATGGAAGAATATGACAGTTTGTATATTACGGGTAATCTTGGCTGGCAGTTTAACCAGTTAGCTACGGAGATCCTGACCCAGTATGCCTGCAGAATAGATGCCCGGTACTATCAGAGCGAGGACTACGCACAGCGTTATCACTACATTTATCCTGAGAGATCCGGAGCGGAACTGGCGGAGTTCGTTGGGGATGGCCTGATGGTACTCCACGAGGACGAACTGCAGTATCTGCAATTCCCCTATGAAGTGATCGACACGGTGGGAGAGTATTTCCTGCTCACGGTAGACAAGGATTCAGAGGACGAAGTATGTAATTAACGAGAATGATCCAGTGTTGCGATCAGGGCGGTTCCGAAGAGGAATCGTCCTTCTTCGTTAAGGTGTACGGCATCTGCCAGATAGTCGGCAGCGTTATCCGCTGTGACGCCTAACCGGTGGTAGGTATCGTAGAAGGGAACGCCCATTTGGTCTGCCACATCAGCGGCGCCCTGTACATAAGCCGCCAGCGTACTGCCTGCCTCGCCGTGAAGCTCTGTACCGTTTTCAAAAAAGGTAATATAATTCGGAGCTGCTAACAGGATAAGCGCATCGGGATAGGCTTCCTGTAAGCTGCGGATTCCTGTTCGGAGTGCGCCGCAGTAGGTCACCGTGTCGTAAGGATCTTCCGGATCATCCACGGCATAGCCGGAAAAGTAATCATTCAGACCATAATTGATCACAAAGCATAATCTGCGCCCCCGGTGATCGTCATTCAGATAAGCTTCCAGGGAGGTACGATAGACAGTGTCTTCCCTCAGAACAGTGGGATCCTGTTTCAGAAAGGTATCGACAGCGATGACAAAGCTCATGGCAGCTGCAGGATCGTCGGTAGCAGGATCCTTGGAGGCAGTAGCTCCGCCCTGGGCACAGTTGTACACATGTGCGCCCGAAAAACCATTGACGACACCGGGGATGGAAAAACTTCCGGTGTAGTTGCCGATGACACTGTCACCGAAAAATACAACAGACAGATCGGACAGATCGGGATATACCGTAGGAGCTTCTTTTTCTTCCGCTACCATATCATTTAGCATGGATTCCAGGGTATCCGCATTTCCCGGTGTAATGACCATGGCTCCGTCACAGAAAGTGAACATGATCAGTTTCTGTGCTACCGCATCATTATAATGCAAGTCATCCAGATAGTTTCCCGGATTGTTGATCAGCCAATGGGTTGATCCGGGAAAGTACATGGTAACATTGGAATACCCGTTGAGAGTGGAGACGAGGGACTTACAGGTCGTCATCCACAGCGTTCTGGTCTCATCGGTCTGAGCAAGCCAGTATTGCATGGAAGGTGCGGGATACAGAATCTCGAAGCTGACCTCGGGATGTGCTTCCACATAGGGCAGCAGGTATTGGTTCAAATCCCTGTTCCAGTGGCGCAGCTGCTTATTGCTGTGCTTCCAGAGGGCCAGCGGATCCAGACCCAGATAGATATTGGTGATCCCGTTGCTGGCCGAAAATGCTGTGTCTAAATAGTCTGCAACATCATGCAGACTCTTGGCAGTATTTTCGCATTTGATGATCGTAAGGCCACGGAATGTGGAGAAATCTTCTTCGTGAAATACTTCAGGACTGTACATGGACAGAAAAATACCCTCATAAGATTCTGATCGCATCCGTTGCAGATCAGAGTAATAGCTGTCTGAATGATGGGAAGAAACAGAACGGATAATGATAAATATGATCAGGCAGATGATGAGCAGTAAGGTAACGGCAATCATCCGGAATGCCGACTTTTTATTATGCATGGCAGACTCCTTTGGGGCAATAGGTATGAAAGACAACGCTCATTATATCATTTTCCCCGGGAACAGACAACAGATAGTGCAAAGTTTTCCGGTGTTATGCCGCAACTCGGAATGTTGTCTTTCCGTAGGAGTTATGATAGAATGTAACTATTCAGTGCCAAGGCGATTCTGCCAATGAGGTCCTGAATGGTTACAGCAATACAAACTGTTTGGAAATGAGGAAAAAATAATGGAAAATAAAGAAGAACTGGCTATTTTCGGAGGAAAACCTGTACGAGAGAATAAAATTTTCTACGGACGGCAATATATTGACCAGGCAGATGTGGACGCGGTGGCAGCAGTCATGACCAGCGACTACATTACCTGCGGACCTAAGGTGAAGGAGCTGGAGCAGCATCTGTGTGAACTGACCCATGCAAAATACGCCGTTGTGGTATGTAACGGTACCGCTGCACTGCATCTGGCGGCGCTGGCAGCAGGCTTTGGTGAGGGAGATGAGGTTATCGTAAGCTCGATCACTTTTGCTGCATCCTCCAACTGTGTATTATATGCGGGAGCGAAGCCTGTTTTCGCAGATATTGATCCGGAGACCTACAATATCGATCCGGCGTCCATCCGCAAGCTGATCACACCCAGGACGAAAGCGATCGTTGCGGTAGATTTCACCGGTCAGGCAGTGGAGCTGGATGAGATCCGGGAGATCTGTAAGGAGCACGATCTGATCCTGATCGAGGATGCCGCGCATGCCATCGGCACGAAATATAAGGGCCAGCCTGTGGGAAGCCTGGCAGATATGACCTGCTTCAGCTTCCATCCGGTCAAGACGGTGACCGGTGGAGAAGGCGGCGCCATCACGACCAATGATGAGAAGCTGTATCGTCATCTGATGCGGCTGCGTACCCACGGCATTACGAGGGACCCGGAAGAAATGGTACATCCCACCGATGCGCTGTGGTACAACGAGCAGGTAGAGCTGGGCTTCAATTATCGTATGACGGATTTCCAGGCGGCACTGCTATTGAGCCAGCTGAAGAAGCTCCCTGCATTTGAACAGCGTAGAAAAGAAATCCATAAGCGTTATAATGAAGCGTTCGGCAAAATGCCGGAACTGATCCTGCAGAAGGAGATCCCTGAGTCTGACACGACCTGGCATCTGTATGTGCTGCATCTGAATCTGGAGAACCTGAACTGCGACAGAAGGCAGTTTTTCGATGCTCTGTATGCGGAGAATACCTGCCCTCAGGTGCATTACCTGCCGGTCTACTGGCATTCCTATTATGAGAAGCTGGGATATCAGAAGGGACTGTGCCCCAATGCGGAGAAGTATTACAACGAGGTGATGAGTATTCCTCTGTATTACGGATTGACGGATGACGATGTGGAAGATGTGATCCATGCAGTGAAAAAGGTGGTAGCTTATTACACGAAGCTGAAATAAGATCCGGCAATGGGCGGAGCTGTGCCGGATCATGGGAAATGCCCGTAGCTGTGCCGGATCATGGGAAATAGCGGAATGAATCAGAAAGTGGCAGGGAACGGTATTTTGAAAGAAAATAAGAAAAATTGGATAGAAATTTCGGTGTTTGCTGCACTGGTAGCCATCGCATCGGCAGTTACGTTCTGGCTGTTTTACCGGCAGTGTGTGGAAAGCATGCTGGGAACGGGACTGTATCATTCTGATATGAAGGCATATATTCTGGAGATGCAGGGACTGGACAGCGGTTACAGCTTCCCTTACCCGGTTTTGTTCAAGCTGGCGGCGACGATCCATCTGGTGACCGCCTTCTTTACCGGCGGAGCGGAGTTAGCCATGGCACTGGCCACGATGCTGTTAAACAGCGGAGCAATGATCGCTCTGAAGGTGATGCTGGACAAGCATGTGGGAGCAAATCTGCAGGAGGCTATGCCCGGAAAACCTTGGCTTCCGGGGATTCTCACAGGAACGGCAGCGGTATCCCTGTTTTTTGTGTCGATGGTATATCCGCCGACAGGGATTTATCTCCCCGGTATCAAATACAAATATCTCGGGGTATTTACGCCGAATCCATTTCACAATGCCACCTATATGGCGGCACGGCCGTTCGCAATTCTTGCATTTTTTAAGTATGGTGAATTGTTGCCGGTGTATGAGCAGCCAAATGCGGTCAGAGAGCATAAGAGAGATTATATTCTGTTTGCAATATATCTGCTGTTGGCGACCATGACGAAACCCAGTTTTACCATAGTGCTGGTCGGAGCTGCGGGGATTTTGATGCTGTGGAGAATGTTCCGCAGCAGATTCCGGAATTTTGTCCCCACGGTGTGGCTGGGAGTATGTTTTATTCCGACTTTTATGGATCTGCTCTACCAGTTCCGTGGAGTGTTCGTACCGCAGGAGGGACAGGAAGGCGGCATCGGATTTACTTTTGGCCATGTATGGGCGCAGTATTGTGGCAATCTGCCCCTGGCTATCGGCCTGGCCATCGGATTCCCAATCCTGGTACTTCTGCTGAACTACAAGGAACTGCACAAGGACAGCATCTACCGTTTTTCCTGGCAGGTGTATGTGATGAGCTTCCTTATGGCATTCTTCCTGTATGAAAAAGGATTCCGGGAGATGGATTTCAATTTCTCCTGGGGCTACATGTACGGAATCTTCTTCGCATTTGTGGGAGCACTGCTGGTACTGCTCCGCGCGACAGCGAATGCCGACACCCGGAAGAGAAGGATTGTCGTAGCAGTACAGTGGATGGCTTACCTGTGGCACCTTGTATGCGGAGTATATTATTTTTGGGGATTTTTACAGGGAGCGATGTATTATTGATGTAAATTGAGAGCTTATGTGAGCAATGAGCCGCATATGATAAAAAGACAGTGTAGGGAGTTGGGCTTCACCGAAGTCGCCGCTCAAAGCACTGTCTTTTTGTTTGCCTGTCTTCCATTTCACCATTGAAGGCATAATTGGACAAAACAGTGGACGATTTTAATTTTTAAGGATTATATTCCACCCTTCAGCACCAAAACAATGTTTTTCAAAAATGGCCCTTTTTATAGATGTATTTTTTCTATTTTAGCTGATTTTGGTATAATATAGTAGCATTTTTGAAAAATTGCTAACTTGAAAGTTTACGAAAGTATAGCCGCGCATAGGCATAGTGAGGACAGCAATGGGCGCTTGTGCACAAATTCCAGTCTTATTCGTTATGCGGGGCGTAATCATCAAATTTAGTCAAATAAGCCCCGGTAGTTTTCGGCATGCGGGGCGTAATTATCAAATTTTGTGTGTAACAACCCATACCTTGGTTTAAGGGCACAGAGAAGCTTGATCCTGTCTCCTGTGCCCACGCTGAGGGGGAAGAAGGGTACAGAGAAGCTTGCTCCTGTCATCTGTGCCCACGCTGAGGCAGAAGAAGGGCACAGAGAAGCTTGCTCCTGTCATCTGTGCCCACGCTGAGGCAGAAGAAGGGCACAGAGAAGCTTGCTCCTGTCATCTGTGCCCACGCTGAGGCAGAAGAAGGGCACAGAGAAGCTTGCTCCTGTCATCTGTGCCCACGCTGAGGCAGAAGAAGGGCACA
>ENA-UOJC01002364-UOJC01002364.1-human-gut-metagenome-genome-assembly--contig:-C104-NODE-2364-length-20743-cov-10.607695_pt1 | contig 20743 bp, 26 predicted proteins | sample MGYA00242339_ERZ723886 | MGnify/ENA metagenome assembly ERZ723886 | reverse complement strand
TGGCGTATCTGTTTCAACGGCTCGCTGTCTGTCTAAGGTATTGAATTGCTTTATTTAGTTGTCAATGAACACGAAAGAAGAAAATCCGTCTTTCCTATATACCGCGTTGGAAAAGAGGAGAAATGTAACTAAAATTCAAAACTTTTTCCCTTTTCACTACTATCTGTACAGCAAAAGTCCATTTGCTAAGTTGAAATGAAAATATTTTTAATCTCTTTTCCCGCACCATATAGGGAAAGCAAATATCAGTTTGCTAAGTTGGTGATGAAAAAATCTGATTTTCTTTTCACAGCCTAACTACCCATACAATATCGTTTCTGCCAACTGTGGAATGAAAGATTTTCTTTGCTCCATATAGGGAACGCCAAATGCCAAATGTTAAGTTGAAAATGAAAAGATTTTCTTCTTTTCACATAACATTGTCCACTCAACTCGGTTTTCCGACATTTTTCAAAACTTTTCTTCTTTCACTCCATATAGGGACAGCAATACTCGATTTAATGAGTTGTTTTGAAAAAAAGTTAAATTTCCTTTTCTCGCACCATATCTGTACGCTAGTTGATGTTTTATTGCAGATTTTTCAAAGAAATTAAAAAATACCGTCATTCTCTTGTGGAACAGCGGTATCTATGCGTTCTTCTATGGTTGATTTTTCTAACTGTAATAAATGTTTATGCTTGTCTTTGAGTTCTGCCTGCTCAATCATATCTTTCAGTATCGTTGTATGATTTTCTTCGTCTAATGCTTGTACCATTTTTATGGTTGGTGCAACTTGTCTTTGTAACCAATGCAATGCCTTTTGTAAAGTGTAAGGCTCTGGCTTTGTGGTTAAGCGTATCGGTTCTCTGTTTTCCCCTACAAACCACGCCCAATCATCATTTATTTTCCATTGATTTTTCGGTTTATCGTCCTCTCTATCTACAAAACGGACATAATGATTGATGATAGAAAAAGCGGTGCGTTCAGCGTCTCGATAGGTCAGTAAATCTACAACTGCATAATAGGCTCGTTCATTCTTCATGCGTATTTCAAAACGGTTCTTGATTTCTGTATCTTCAACTTCTGTGCCATTCTTGACATACTGTTCATAATTCTTCTGATAGGCACACATATATAATTCGCTACTTGTTGAACCGAGATATAAGGTTTCGCCTGTGTTCTTTGGTGTATCACTACCACATTTCTCTGTACCACTATAATCTTTCTGCACACGGAAGTAAGAGACACATTCGCCAGCTTTATATTTTGCCCTTAACTTTGGAATATCCAATATTCCTGCTTTATCATTGATTGCCAAGTCAAGCCGTTTCATCACACCGCCTGCTGTCATACAATCAAGCATAAAGTCATACCATGAGCGTTCCTGTGCCAATAGATAACTTTCCATTTGACGACACCCTCTGCCTTTCAGTTCTAACAAAACACCTAAATGCTCCTGCATAGAACACATGATGTTGATGTCTCCTAAAACATATTTGCTTTCATATCCGTACTTTCCAAAATCTTCATAAAGCATATAATCAGCTTTCAGTTGTAATACATCACGAATAATCTTTAATGCGTCCGTAGTAGGAAAGCGGACACGAAAATAATCAATCAACAGAAACAACGGTTCTTGTGGATTGAAACGCTCAATCTGTTTTTCTAATGTTTCTTTCAATTCTTCCATCAATGGAAATTTCCCTTTTTCAATGCGGTTATAATACTCACGACTGATACCACAGACAACAGCAAGTCTTGTTTGTGTACTCCGTATTCTTCACGCTTTTGTTTTAATTCTTCAATAAAGTTTTTATCATTCACTCTTTAATTCCTCCAATCAAAAAAGGCAACTACCATATTTGATAATTGCCTATACTTAAATTTCTGCAAAAGAAAAAGACAATCAATTTCTCGTTTGAAATCAACTGTCTTTCTTATGTCTTATTCAATTTTTCCAAGTGATAACGGCATAATTTATATCACACCATGTAAAATGCAGTTTTATCTTGTAAATACAGCGTTTTCCGCTTGTTAGTGTATATTGTCTCTTGTTTTTTGTGCCCCCCTTGTTAGATAACGGGGGCTTGATATTCGCTCGCCACAGGCTCGCTCACAGACGAAGTGAACCAGACGTTTGACAGCTTCGCTGTCATGGCTTGATGTCTTCGACCGCCACCACGTCTGGATCACTCCATCTGATAAGATATTTCATTCAATAGAATTATCATCAAATTTATCTCTCAAAATACGATTACGGAAATTTATAATTGTTTTACAATCAATATTTTTTCCATAATTTAATCATCAGTATATGTTAATAAATCATGTGTTACTTTTCCTATATCTGCTTGAATACAAATAGATTGTTTTTCAATTTGTGGTGGACAATAGGCTTCTTGATAATTGATACAGGTATAGACTGCATTTTTATTTTTTGAAGTCATATTCCAAAATGGGTATTTAATAATAACAGGTGTATTATTTCCAACACCTAACTCCAAATACAGAACATGAAGATTTTCATGTCTTCTTAAAAAATCACTATATCTTTCAGACGCCTTATACCAGCCCTTATCCTGTACAAAAGTTCCGTCAATTCGTAAATTTACAGTCATAGGTGCACTACAATGAGGACAATATGGTATCAAGTCTGTTGGTATTTTCATATCTTGTTGCTGTTCTACCATTTGTTTGACTTGCACTTCATTGTCATACGTTTCCTGCTGACAGGCATTAGAACATTGAAATAACCCATAATCACCTTGCGTGTAAAACAGTCGTTTCTTATTAAACCCTGCTTTTTGAAAACAGTGGTCAACATTTGTTGTAAGAATAAAATAATCTTTGTCTTTCACTAAAGACAATAAATCAGCATAAACCCAATTAGGAATTGCCTGATAACGATTAAGATAAATATGTCTGCTCCAATATGCCCAGTATTCTTCTAGTGTTTCAAAAGGATAAAAACCTGCCGAATACATATCCTGCAAACCATATTTTTCTGCAAAATCCGAAAAATTGTCATAAAAACGTTTACCGCCATATTCTAGCCCTGCTGATGTAGATAATCCTGCACCAGCACCTATAACGATAGCGTCGGCATTTTCAATTTGTTTTTTTAACTTTTTTAAATTATTCCAATAATCGCTGGTAGATTTGATAATCTTCTTCTTTGAAAACATTAAAAACCACCTCTATTTCCGAATGTGTTTCTTGTAAATATTCTGTTACTGTTTGAATTGCAATTTTCCCAGCAATATCATTTGGGAAATGAAATTCGCCTGTTGAAATACAACAGAAAGCTACTGATTTTAAATGATATGCTTCTGCCAATTCCAAACAAGAACGGTAGCAGGAAGCAAGTAACAAGCAATCTTTCTTACTCAATGCTCCATGAATAATCGGTCCAACTGTGTGAAGTACATACTTTGCAGGCAGATTATATCCTTTTGTGATTTTTGCTTTTCCTGTTGGTTCGAGACAATTTTGCTGTTTCATGATTTTTTGACATTCTAAACGAAGCTGTATACCAGCGTAAGAATGAATTGCATTATCTATACAGCTGTGACAGGGGATAAAGCACCCTAATAAAGCGTTATTCCCAGCATTGACGATTGCGTCTACTTGTAATTTTGTTATATCGCCTTTCCATAAATATAATTGAGGTTTTAATGGTGCTAAATCTTGAATAGAAATTATTTGTTGGCTTTTCAATTCTTCTTGCAAATATTCGTCTTGAATTTTTAGAAATTCCCTTGATATAGGCATGGGTTCTCGAATATTCATAAGAGAACGTAATATCCTTTTCTTTTCGTTTAGTGATTGAACAGATAATAAATGTTCATATTGCTTACTTTCATTTATTAAATATTGAATGAGATAATCTAAACGCTCGTTTTGTTTCATAATACTACCTCTTTTCGATTGCACGAACAGGACATACTTCATAGCAGTTCCCACAATGCAGACAGTTTTTTTGAATAATCTGGACAGGTGTTGTTGAATAGTCGATACACTTTTGAGGACATTTAGAGTAACAAAGTTTACAGTTGATACATTGTTCATTGACAAAATATCCATGTATATTTTCTTCACAACTTCCGATTGAAAAAGAAAATCTTTCAATCGGCTTCTTTGATAAATCAAACCATTCTCCCGTACCCTCATATATCTGAAAAACAGTTAAGGCATTTCTTGACTCAACAGTAGGATAAATCTCTGACATATAGGAATTTTTTTCAAACAGAGAAGCCAATCTGTCTGAACCAATTTCCTGTACCTTTCCCTGCACAGAAACCGCAATGCTTGAAAGGGTATCTTGTCCTTTCATTCCCGTAAAGGCAATAAGAGAATGGTTTTTCAAGCGGTCATAAAAACTTTTTCCTCTTGCTGTCAAAAAATACAATCCTTTTTCATCATAGTCCATAATATCAATCGCACAGGTTATAGGATTGCCATGTTTATCTACTGTCGCAAATACAGTAGAATGAATTTCGTTTACAATATACGCTAAACACTCGATACTTGTCATGTCCATACCTCCCTAGTAAGAAAGCCCAACTTTTTACGTCAGGCTTTTTGTTTTCAAATTATAAAACATATTCTTTTGGTGGATTGCCAGAAAAATCAGCAATCACAGCGTGTGCATTTTCAAGATAGAATACTTCAAAGATAGGATTATCTGCTGTATTATACTGTCCTTTCACGATAGGGTTGTTCATACAAAGTTCTTTTACTTCCATATCATTTTCAAAAACAGCTTTTCCGTTTAATCGAATCCATGCATAGCTAGGGCTAGAAACAGATACCTCTACATTAGGATTTTCCTGCATATCCTTATAAACATCTTTTGTATGGTTTGTACAAAACCATAATTTTCCGTCTTTTTCAAAGCAGAACATAAATGGACGACACTTTGCTTTTCCATCACGCCCGATTGTTGCCAAATACTGCACAGGGTTTTCTTGTAAAAATTTTACTACATCATTCATTTTGATTTCCTCCTTGTTGTAACTTTCATTATTACATCAAGGATAATACAGCATTTTAGATGTAATGTCAATAGTTACAACAAATTTAATTTTTTCCAAAAGAAAACACGCCTATTAATACAGCGTGTTTCTCTTTTTCTCTTTATTTTCTTTATCAATATAATATTGTGTATCTCTGATAATATCAGCTAATGTGATTTTTTGTAGTTCATTTTCAAGTGCTTTTTGTACTTGCTCTAATTTGCTGTCTAATACATTATGGATATTTCTTCCCACAGGGCACTTATGGTTTGGATTTTCATGAAAGTGAAAAAGTTCGCCATTGTCGATACATTCTACTGCAAAATAAATATCAAGGAAACTAATTTCTTCTAATGGCTTTGGGATAGACGTGCCACCACTTCCACGTTGTACTTCCACAAGTCCTGCATTTTTTAACTGGGATAATATCTTTCTTATGATTACAGGATTGACATTAACGCTAGAAGCTAAAAAATCACTTGTAATCTTAAAATCATCTTGAAATGTATCAATACAGGCAAATATGTGAACAGCAATCGTAAATCGACTTGAAATCTGCATAATTAGTCCTCGCTTTCTGAATATCTTATGTGCTAATTATAGAAGTTGTTTATTGTAATGTCAATTATTACAACAAAAGCCATTTGAATTTCTTTGCCACATTAGACTTTTTCATGAAAACTTGCTGTAATTGTATATCTTATTTGCAAGCAGGTAAACACAGGTTATTTCTTAATATCCTTTTGTTTAGGAAACTTCGGTTTCCCATTTTGTGATTGCCTGCCTGGATACGCCGAGCTTCTCTGCCAGCTTTTCCTGAGATATTCCCGACTGCCTGCGAAGTGATTTTAATTTTTCTGCAAATGTCATACTCATGACCTCCTTTTTTATAGCTTAATTATAGAAAATCGCACCTATAAGCGCAAGAAACTGCAATTTACATTGAAATTTTTTTGCTACTTTGCGTGGCATTAGTCAAAATATCCATCTTGTCCTCTCAGCTTTTCAATTTACTAATCAAAAAATGCCCTGGCAATTCGTATCAATCGAACTGCACAAGGCATCCTATTGCAATCTTTCTATATCCTTTTCCCCATCTCATAGGCTTCATCGTAGGCCGGCGTATCCTTAATCTCGCCAACCTGCCATGCGCCTGTTCCATAGATAATACCCGCTTCTCTGGCCCCTTCAAGGCAATCCTCTGTAAAGCCGTGAAATGCCTCCATGGTGCGTTCTAAATTGGCTTTTTCAGTATCTGCTGCGGTCATGATAAAATAAAAATCTTTATTACTGATCTCTGTATACCTTGGCACTGTTCTGTCAATAAAGGTTTTCATTCTGCTGTTTCCTCCCGGACTTCTTTTGCCGTGCCTTACACTTCTTCTCTCAATGCTTTATATTCCTGATCATCCACCGGCTCACACCATTCTGTTTTACAATTCTCTCCCGGCACCTCAATTGCCAAATGCTGGAACCAAGCATCCGCCGCAGCGCCATGCCAATGCTTTACACCGGCCGGAATATGCACCACATCTCCCGGTTTTAATTTTCTTGGCCTTTGTTCCCACTCCTGATACCAGCCTTCACCTGCAGTCACAAGAAGAATTTGTCCGCCGCCCTTCTCTGAATGATGTATATGCCAGTTATTACGGCATCCGGGTTCAAAGGTCACATTGCCGATGACCACCTGCTCCGTTGAAAGCATATTCAAATAACTTTGCCCGACAAAATACTTTGCAAACATGTCATTGGAATCCCCCACTGGGAATACGCTCATTTCCTTTGGCTTCATAAATGAATCCGCCTTTATATCCACTCTTCTATATTTCTTTTTGAACGATTTACACTGCTGCCATGAATGGCAAGGCCCTTCTCCACCCTGGCCCCAGGACACAGTTTTTTAATATCATTTACACTGCTTCCCATACCACTGCCTTCATGGGTACAAAAAGGTTTAATAATTTTACCGCTGAAATCAAAATGCTCCAGAAATGTAAATACCGCCATGGGCATAGTACTCCAATAATTTGGAAATCCCAGATAGATCATGTCATAGCCGTCAATACTCTCGGGATAAGATTTAAGCTCCGGCCGGGCATCACGTTTCTGGTCTGACTGGGCCTGTGCAATGCACTCATTATAATCTTTTGAATACGCCTGTATCTGCTCAATTTTAAACATATCCGCATCTGTCAACTCTTTGATAATACCTGCCGCCACCTCTGTATTCCCGATATCCAATATCTTTATCATGCCATTGACATAATTCTCATCCGCTCTTGAATAAAAAGCGACCAGTTTTTTTGACATTTTAAACGCCTCCATTTTCCTTTGAGTGATTTTATTATAACACTGCCGCTCTTGACGCTGAATCTCCGATATGTTATCATCGTATAAACTAAAAGTTTATATATTTTCTATTGGAGGTCTGTTATGTATAATCCACTTCTGGATACCTTTATTGCCGTTGCTGACTATGGCAGCTTTACAAAAGCGGCAGAAGCTTTATATATTTCACCCACGGCCGTTATGAAACAGATGAATTCTCTTGAAAATCACTTAAACCTAAAACTCATCGAACGCTCCCCGGCAGGAATTCATTTAACCGAAGCCGGATTGATGATCTATCGCGACGCCAAATTTTTGATAGACTATTCCAAAAAGTCCATTTCCAGTGCCAAAGCAGCCCTTCATGCCAATGACACTACTTTTTGTGTGGGCACATCTTTACTGAATCCTGCAAAGCCTTTTATGGATTTATGGTATCGTGTAAATAAAGATTTCCCTGAATATAAACTGCACCTTGTCCCTTTTGAGGACAATCACGAGGGTATACTTTCAGAAATTGAAAAGTTAGGAGAGAAATATGATTTTCTTATTGGTGTATGCGACTCAAAAGAATGGCTTTCACGGTGTAATTTCCAGCAGCTCGGCCGATACAAAAAGATGATTGCGGTATCACGGGAACATCGGCTTGCTCAAAAAAACTGTATCGATATTGAAGATTTGTATGGAGAAACATTGATGATGGTACAGCGCGGCGACTCCGGAACAAATGATTTTATCCGAAATGATTTAGAGAAAAATCATCCGAAAATTCAGATTGAAGACACGCCGCCGTTCTATGATCTCTCTGTCTTTAACCGCTGCGCTGAAACAGGAAAGGTCCTTCTTACCATTGAATGCTGGCAGGATGTACACCCTGGCCTTATTTCCATTCCTGTTCACTGGGAATACAGTATTCCTTATGGTCTGCTCTACAGCCTGGATGCGCCGGATGATGTGCTGAATTTTGTTAAAGCCGCAAAAAACATAACACAATATGCGTAAATATCCATGTCGCTCAGGAAAATTTTCGTTACAGTGTTTCCTGCATTTTCAGTCCCCCTCATTTAACGCCCCTTCTTCCTTGACACATCTATAAAAATGATGTATATTTTGTTTATTACAAAACCGACATAAAAAATAAAGCTGCCGGAGATTTTTCAATCAATCCTGTCTCCGACAGCTTTTCCTATACTGCCATTAAACCTATTTTATCGAATATGAAATCCAGTATCGTGCAAATTAATTGGCATTTCCTTTCTGTCTATCCATTCAATCCGAATATACGGACTCTGGTTGATGGTTTTCAACATCTGATGAATTTGCTCAATCGATCCCTGAGCTTCCAATTCTACACTACCGTCCCATTCATTTTTTACCCATCCGGTCACACCCAGATTGCTGGCTGCATACCGGGCACGATATCTGAATCCACCACCCTGTACCCGACCTATAATTTTCATATGTTGACGAACTATATTATTCTCTGTCATAGCACTCCCCTCACTCCCTTTTATTTTAAGATATTTACAGATAATTGTAAAGGAAGGTGATATTAATGATCATAGATCTTGGTCTGAAAATAAGAACACTGCGGACAAAACAAAATCTGACTCAAAAACAGCTTGCAGCCATGGCCTGTGTGGCACCACGGACAATTTACTCCTATGAATCCGGTAATCGCTATCCGTCTTATGGTGTTTTGATCAGCTTTGCCCGCATTTTTCACGTATCTACAGATTACCTTTTAGGTTTGAAACGAATAAAAACCATTGATGTCAGCGATTTAAATGAACAGGAAATAAATATTGTACTTCAGGTAATCGATTTATTAAAAAACAGGAAATAAATACTAAAAACAGGCGGCCATAACGCATCCTTCCCTGTAAAACAGTTAAATATTTCAACAAAATATTCTCACTTCTTTTTATTTGCAGATTTTTCCATATTGAAGTGGAATCTTTCTGAAAAATATTGTATAATATAGTTATGACAATTTTCTGTCAATATGTATTGAAGGGGGTATTACATATGGAACTGCAAAAACTGATTTATACCGTTGAGGACGGCGTAGCTGTTGTTACAATGAACTACATGAAAAATCTCAACGCCATTGATGAACAGATGGCTGATGAATTAATGTATGTTGTTGACGCTGCGGAGAAAGACCCGAATGTCAGAGTCCTGGTTCTGAAAGGCTCCAACCGGGCATTTTCGGCCGGTGGAGATATCGGCTATTTCTATCAGTTGATTCAAGCCGGCGGTGAGGTGAATATGGACGGACTGATCGCCAAAGTCGGTGTTGTTGCTGATGGACTTAAAAAAATGAGCAAGATGGTCATTACTTCGGTCTGCGGTGCTGCAGCAGGCGCCGGTGTAAGTCTCGCCCTCGGCGGTGATTTCATGATCTGTGCGGATAATGCAAAATTCATTCTGGCCTTTGTCAATATCGGCCTTGTTCCGGATACAGGCGCTACCTATCTGTTGTCTAAGGCTATCGGCGTATCCCGCACAATGGAACTGGCTGCTACAGGACGCCCTTTGGATGCTGAAGAAGCCAAGGCTCTTGGACTGGCCTACAAGATTACGGCTCCGGAAGAACTGGACGAAGTAACTATGAAATTCGCCAAAAAGCTGGCGGCCGGACCACTGCTCTCGTATAAAAATATTAAAAAACAGATTTATGATGCAAACTATGCTGACTATAAAAAATGGCTCGATGAAACCGAAATTCCAACGCAGCGTGAATGTGCTGCTTCCATGGACTTTCAGGAAGGCTGCAAAGCGTTTATAGAAAAACGCAAAGCTGTTTTTGAAGGTAAATAACAAAAATATCTTATGAAAGGTGGAAACAAAATTGCTGTCTAAAGTAGTAACGATGGAAGAAATTCTCGAAAAATTCCATGATAATCAAACCATCATGTTCGGCGACTGGCACGGTGAGTTCGCAGCGGACGATATCATCGACAGACTTCTTGAAAAAGACATCAAAGGCATCGACGCCATCGCTGTTTCCGCTGGTATGCCAGACCAGGGTGTCGGCAAACTTATTAAAGCTAAAATGGTAAAAAGCCTTATTACAACACATATCGCCTACAATCCAATCGCCCGCGACCAGATGTTTGCCGGTGAACTTGATATCGAATTCAGCCCTCAGGGTACATTTTCCGAACGTATCCGCTGCGGCGGCTTCGGTCTTGGCGGCTGCCTTACACCTACCGGCGTGGGCACAGATGTAGAAAAAGGCAAACAGAAACTTACGATCAACGGCAAAGAATATCTTCTTGAGCTGCCGCTGCGTGCAGATATTGCACTGATCAAGGCAACCAAGGCGGATACCGCCGGTAACCTCTCCTTCCGCATGAATTCCAGAGCTATCTGCACGAACATGGCCTTTGCTGCAGACCTGGTCATCGCTGAAGTCGAAGAACTTGTGGAATTGGGCGAACTCGGTCCTGAGGAAATTCAGGTTCCGGCCCCGGTCGTTGATATGGTCTATGTAAGAACTGGTGAAACCAGGCATATGTGCCCAATGTGGCAACGTTTAAAAGCAAAAGCAGAAGGAGGTAAAGAGTAATGGCAGAACTGACAGGACGTGCACTTATTGCATCTCGTTGTGCAAAATTCTTTAAAGACGGCGATTTCGTAAATCTTGGAATCGGCGTTCCTCTGATGTGTGTCAACTATCTTCCGGAAGGCGTGGATCTCTGGCTTGAAGCTGAGATCGGCACTGTCGGCAGCGGACCTTCACCAAAATGGAGCGAAGCAGATATCGATATCATTGACGCGGGCGGCATGCCTGCTTCCGTCATTAAAGGCGGCAGTGTCTATGAACATCCGACCGGATTTGGTCTGATCCGCGGCGGCCATATCGATGTAGCTGTCCTTGGAACTCTCCAGGTGGACCAGGAAGGTAATATCGCCAACTGGACCATACCGGGCAAACTTGTTCCTGGTATGGGAGGAGCTATGGACCTTTGTGCCGGTGTAAAGAAAATCATTGTTGCCACTGATCACTGCGAGAAAAATGGCGATTCTAAAATACTCAAGAAATGTACTCTCCCTCTGACCGGAAGCAAATGTGTCACCGATATAGTAACAGAGCGTTGCTATTTTGAAGTAACTCCAGAAGGGCTGGTCTTAAGAGAACTGGCTCCGGGTTATACTGTTGAGGACATTCTTGCATGTACAGAAGCCGATGTTATCGTTCCTGATGAAATCGGCATTATGCAATAAAAAAATCGGGCTGCTGAAATTTTTCAGCAGCCCTCTCTTTTGAAATACTATCCAAAAAGCATCTCCAGTAACTTAAATAAAACCATGGTGACTATAAAACCAATCGATCCTGATATGAGTACTTTCAAAATATCCTGATACGGCCGTTTTGCCTCTTCCTGCTTCTGTGCAATCTCATCCAGACGTTCCCCATTGCAGAATGCAAGAATTTCTTTATAGGTTTGGATATTATTTCGTTTTTTATAACCTTCCACTTTATAGGCCATAGCTATTGTGATCACAAAAAGTACAAACGTAATTCCTATGCCATAAATCCCCAGGAAATAGGCCAGCGGTGCCACTGTCACCGTCGTGCCTATAAGCAATATTGAAAAAATACCTCCATAAAAATTAAATTCCCGAATTTCTTTTTTGCTTACTTCTTCTTTCATAATCTCTAAATCTCCTTTAATTAATTGATCCAGAGATATATTAAATAATGTACTCAACAATAACAGGCTGTGGATATCCGGATAGCTTTTGCCCGTTTCCCAATTGGAAATCGTCTGCCTCGTGACATAAACCCGCTCGGCTAACTCTTCCTGGGATAAATTCATCATCCTACGATATTTTTTAATTTGTTTGTTTAGCTCCATTATATAACTACCTCCTGACCTGCTTCCAGCATAGGCCATCCTATTCATTTCGTCTATCAAAAGGGCTTAACATCATGCCAAAATGCCATGTCAAAAGAATTTGACACCCTCTGTAAATCTGATTACAATAATAATAATTAACACCTGCAAAGTCAAGAATCATACATCCGCAGGACAGGGAGGGCAAATATGTTTATCAATGTCGGCTCACCACGAGGGCTACGTTTTGTCCAGAAACCCTTTTGCCCCGAATAAAGTATACAAATACCGACTCTCCCCGAATGTGGTGGACTGTATTCTGTTCTGCACAAAAAATCCGGAACCCATACTGGATAAAATCGATGAAATTCTATCCAAAGGTTTTCACGTTTTCTTTTTCGTGACCATAACAAGCTATGGAAAGGACATCGAACCCGGGGTACCGGACTATCATCAGGTCATCAAAAGCTTTCAGCAGCTTTCATCGATTGTAGGAAAAAATAATATTTGCTGGCGATACGACCCGATTTTTATTACAGAAAAATATGGAATAGAACATCATATGAAATGTTTTGAAGAAATGTCCAAAGAAATAAGTCCCTACACAAATTTTTGTATTTTCAGTTTTGTACAAATATACAAAAAACTGGCCTATACCTTTCCTGAATTGCGTCCTGTATCTGAAAAGGAAAAGAAAATTCTATTAACAGAAATGGGAAAAATCGCTGAAAAATACCATCTCCGCCTGCAAAGCTGCGGAGATGGCAATGATTACACAGCCTATGGTATCGCCTGTTCCGGATGTATTACAACTCCTATTATAGAAAAGGCTATTGGCCGGGAATTAAAATCCATCCGCCCAAAACCGTCCCGAAAAGGGTGCGGCTGTCTGCCCTATAGCGATATTGGCGCCTATAATACCTGTCCCAGCGGCTGCCGCTACTGCTATGCTACAAAGGATACCGCTCTGGCGGCTGAAAACTGCCGCAAGCACAATCCCCTGTCTCCGCTGTTAAACGGAGAACTGCTTCCGGGAGACGAAATTATCCAGGCGAAACAGGAAAGTTTTCTGGAACCCTATGTACAGCTGCGGCTGGATTTATAGCCTCTTATCTATTCTTCAAAATCCAGCCTCAGAAGTCCTTTCCCATTTGGAAGTTCCCGTTCTATTTCACAAATATACCGATACAAACCTTGGCGCAGCCTTAAAGACAGCTCTTTGAAAATTCCTGTATCCCACATATTCAATAAATAAATTGGCAACTAAAAGTTCTGCTTCCGGCAAATCCGCATTTTCTTTCTGCAGATCGCAGAGTACCGTTTCAAAAATTCCTTTCAATTCCGGATAACGGCGAACACAGGCTTGCAGATAATCCCGATTAATATCCACACCATAAACCCTTTCTATCTTTTCCGGTCGCACATGATTCAATCCATTTCCCCCGGCGATACCCAGAATTATCATCGTCTTTGCCGGATATCTATAAAACTGGTCATACATCATTTCATTCATCACCTGAAGCTGCATAACCGAATCCAGCTTCATATGGTTCTCATAATCATCAAGATGAATGTTTTCCCATGGATTTGACATAGCCTTCTCTCCCTTCTATTTTCTAATCCATATGTAAATCAGCATACAAATTAACACAATATTCTCAACGATGATAATAACTCTTGAAAATTTTTTCTCCGGCCCCGTTTCCCAGGCACTTTGCTGGAAAATACCGTCATCGCTTCGGTGATTTTTATACCGAAAACCATCAATTACATAATGCCAGCCCGAATCATCGGTATAAACATCCACTTCCGGAGAACCCAGTACCTCGTAAACCGGCCATGAATAAGGTTCACTAAGAATCTGTCTCGGTGCATAACTTATATTGTCATAAACTTCGATAACCAATCTGTATTCATATTCCTCATGGACTCTGCCTTTCGCAGTCACCTTCCGCTGCATCTGCCGTTCATAACTGATAATACGGCCCTTTTCCGGTGAACGGTTCATGGCCTGCCGATGAAGCTTCCGATAATAAAATGCTTTTTGTATTTTCTGAACAGCAATAACCGCCGGCATTATACCTGTAGCAGCAAATAGAAGCATTGACGGCCCCAGTGACTCCGAGCATAAAATATCCTGAAGAATACTTGAGTACCAGACTCCGCAAAATAAAATCAGAGTTGCCGCGCCATCCATGCTTTCCTGTTTGGTTCTTATCTTTCTCACCTTGTCTCACCGCCTCCGTCACATCAATCCATAATCGGATGCTTCAACCTTAAGTACAAAATAATTTCGATTCACTGTCAATAAACCTTCCCTCTGCATTTTACTTAGTTCATTGGACATGGCACTCCGGTCCACACTCAAATAATCGGCCAACTGCTGCCGGTTAAAGGGAATGCTGAACTGAAAGCTTCCCTGTCTGGTCGCCTGATAGGACAAATAAGAAAGGAGCCGTCCCCGAATCGATTTCGATGTGGTGTGAAAGATCCGCCGGGAAAGATTCAGGTTTTTCTGTGCCGATATGGTCAGGAGATTCTGTATGAGCCGACCTTGACCATGGCCTTCCCCGGAGCCATTTTGAAGCCCCTGCCCCACATTTAAGAAAATAACTTCCACCGCCTCCGATGCAACAACACTGACCATCATTGGCTCTCCCGGAACACAGGCATAAGTCTCGGCAAATACCTGTCCCGGCCCGATATTATCTAAAATACTTTTATTTCCCCAAACATCGTCATTTTCAATATTCACACGACCGGACAAAACAAGTCCCAGCGACTGGACCACATCGCCGGCCCTAAAAATCACCTCTCCCTTAAAAAAATGCTGCTGCCTTGCCCCAAGACAATCCAGCATGTTTTCAATATCTTCTTCAGACATTCCCCGAAACAGGACCGTTTTCGACAAAAAATTAAAATCCAATTTTTCTCCCTCCGTTGTTAAAACAACATACTTGTTGTTATTATTGTATTATACTGTCCTCATGAAGTCAATAAACAGGCAAACCTAAAGGAAGATATCAATATGATTCGTAAAATTATAAACATTGATGAAGAAAAATGCAACGGCTGCGGTCTCTGCGCCCAGGCCTGCCATGAAGGTGCCATTGGCATGGTAGACGGTAAAGCGAAACTTCTGAGAGATGATTACTGTGATGGCCTGGGCGATTGCCTTCCGGCCTGTCCGACGGGAGCCATCACCTTTATAGAACGGGAAGCCGCCGCTTATGATGAAGCTGCGGTCATAGAAAATAAAAAGAAACAGCAGCTTGCTTCCGAAAAACCTCTGGCCTGCGGCTGTCCTGGAAGCCAGTCCCGCCAGATTCGGCGCGATGACACGCCTGCCGTCCATCCAGCTTCCGCGCATACGCAGACGTCACACTCCACACTGGCTGCAGGCTCTCAGCTTCGTCAATGGCCGGTTCAGATCAAACTGGCTCCGGTGAATGCCCCTTATTTTAACGGCGCCCATCTTCTGATCGCTGCCGACTGTACAGCCTATGCCTACGGCAATTTCCATCAGGATTATATCCGCGGCAAAATCACACTGATCGGCTGTCCAAAACTGGACGAAGGTGATTACAGCGAAAAGCTGACCGAAATCATTAAAAATAACGATATTAAAAGTCTTACCATCGTGCGGATGGAAGTTCCATGCTGCGGCGGTATTGAACGAGCTGCTGTCACAGCCTTAAAAAACAGTGGTAAATTCATTCCATGGCAGGTTGTCACCATTTCTACTGACGGCCGCATCCTTGACCGTTAAATAGGACCAATAGCATAAAAGCGGCGAGAATATCTCTCGCCGCTTTTCATATCCATAGAATCTTGTTTCAATATAAAGGTAAATTTCCTGTAATCGGGTCTACTTTTTCTGCCGGCTGAGGTTCCAGTGCCAGACAAGTATAGGTTGGTTCTCCATGAAATTCCGTCATTCCTGCATCACAGATCAGAGCAGAAATAATTCCTGCCTCCTTGGCCTGACGGTCAATCTCGAGAAGTTCCTCTTCCGAATCCACGTAAACGCAGATTTTAGCAACCCCTTTGTTAAACCATTCACTCAATGGGGTCGGCTCCTGACCGGAAGTTTCCAATCGGATGCCATCTCCCACCGTCCGCACCTGAGACAGCCTGTCTTCATGTTCCAATGCCATCAATACAGCGGTCACACAGGCGTGTCCCGCCTGCGCCGCAATCTTACCTTTACGCATTTTCAAATCCCGCCGTACAACAATCATCTGCTTCGATTGATACATAACAGCCTCCCAATGCTAATTATTTAAATTCATATTTATATTCGCCTGTGGCCGGATCATAGATCAAACGGCTGTGTGCCCCTTCCAAAACAACCGGATCAGGTTCTGGCTCTGGAACGGCTTCTGGCTCTGAAACAGCTTCTGGCTCCGGAACGGCTTCTGGCTCTGATTCTGATTCGGCTTCCAATTCCACTGTCGGTATTTCCACAGTTACCGTATCCGCTTCTACCATAGCTTCTTCAGTCACTTCCGTATCCAACTGAATCGTATCGCCGGCAACCCCACTGACTTCCACATCTTCTTCAGTTACTGTCGCCGCCATTTCTGTCATTGCTGCTGTCGCCGCTGCTGCCGCTGATACTTCCGGTTCTTCTGCATTAACCGACTTTGCTGTTGTGGCTTCCGGTTCCTCTACGCTGACTGCTTCTTCTGTTGTGGCTTTCACTTCTTCCGCCGTAACTGCCGCCGCCTTCAAAGTCTGATTTTCTTTCTCAGAGACTCTGTCATAGACCTTCGACATATCTTCCTCATCGTCATCGTCTTTTGTACCCATTGCCATCGGACGATCGGAAATTAATTTTGCTGCCACAATGCCGCCTATGATAACCGCTGCTACAACAATAACAATTAAAACCCAGCGAATCGGAAATCCTGAAGCTTCACCATTGGAAATCAATGGTGTTTTTAAAGATTCACTTTCTTTGTCCTCTGTTTCTGTCTTATTACGGCTCTCCCGGCTCTCAATTTTTTTAGTTTCCAGCGTTTCTCTTTCAGACTCCTGGGATTTTCTGTTTTCATTATCGTCATTTGTTCCAGCCATCGGAGCAACCGGAACTCCATAGTATACCGTTCCATTATTTGCGGACGTATATGTATTATTTCCGGTGTTTCCGGCGCCGCCATTATTATCTCCCGGCCTCTGTGCATAACTTACGGTCAAAGTCGCCTGGGTATAGTTTCCGGCTTTATCCCGTACAAGAACAATATAATTTCCGGCCGACGTCACCTGATGGGTTGAAGTACTTGTCCAACTCACACCGCCATCCCAGGAATATGCCTGGTCAGCCAGGCCTGAATGAAGATCTGAAGCGCTGGCTGACAACGTCAGGCTGCCGCCCTCTCCTTCATATAATACACCGCCATCAGCAATATTTACCCGTACTGTCGGCTCTGCTTTATCAATATTATCCACTGTAATACTCTGTTTTGTCTTATTTTCCAGAGCATCACGGACTACGAAATCAATAGTCGTATTTTCTTCAACTGTAATAGAATTATCTGTTGTCCAAGTTTTTCCCCCATCAAAAGAATAGGCGCCCTCCGGATGAAGGCCGGAGCCTTTGGCTCTTTCAGCAATTTCGCCAGTCACTTCCTCCGTATCATCCTCTGCCGTATCACCAGACAGTTTATCGACATCATCAGATGCTGTTTCGTCTGCTTCCTGATAATCTTCACACTCAACTGTTATTTTTACAGGGCCGCTGGTCCATTCGGATACGTCTTTAGTCAAGCTGACGATTTCAGGTCCTGTCATATCAATATTCTGTACATCCACCTGAATAGCCTCTGCCGTCAATCCGCTTCCTTCTGGCAGCTGGAGCGTCACCGTATAAATGCCATTTTCCTTCACCGTATATGTCTTTCCGGTCGAATCAGTGTCACCCTGGTCTTCCCGCCATATAAATGAAACCTCTGGAAGTGTTTTCCCACTGTCCGGTACAGCTGAAGCTGTTAAGACAATCTCTTTTGCCCATTCCTCCGTATCTTTCTCACAGCCAAACACCCCGGCCTGCTGATTCTTTGTATCCTTAATCGGCTGACTATACTCTGTTTTTTCCGCACCATATACAATTGTCGGTACGGCCAGAGCCATGATCAAACCGGCTGTCGCAATTCTTTTAACCGCTGCCATTTTTGATTGTGCCTCCTGATTGTCTATATTTCTTCACATTTATATATAATAACACCAGGAGTAGGGGGTAGGTCAAGAGAAAATGTCATTTTTTGTAATATTTTTTTAATTTTTGTGAAATATAGTTAATTATTACTTAAAATTCGTTTTTCAAACTCCGGGTAAAAAGGGATTCTAATGCTTCTGATGGTTCACGCCCCTCATAAAGAACTTCATAAACCGTATGACAGATTGGCAGTTCCACATGATATTCCTTTTCCAGCTTCATCAAAGCTTTTACAGTAAAATAACCTTCTGCCAGATCATCGCTTTGTTTTCCCTGAACAAATAACTCGCCAAAACGCCGATTATGACTGAACTCAGAAAAAACCGTGGCCTCATAATCTCCAAGATGGCACAAGCCATAAGCTGACAATTCGTTACCGCCCATCGCCTTGATCAGCCGGGCAACCTCCCGTGTTCCCCGTGACATCAAGGCTCCTTTTAAGGTGGATAAATGAAAACCATCCAACATTCCTGCTGCAATACCGATAACGTTCTTTGCAGCGCCGCCGATTTCATTACCGATTAAATCCTGACCATAATAAAAACGAATCAATGAACTGGAAAATTCCTCCACAAGCTGAGACTTTGTCTGTTCATCCGAACTGTCTATGACCATACAATTCGGTATACCATTGGTAAACTCCTGAACATGCCCCGGTCCCAACCAAACAGCCACCGAGTTCGATTCATCCAGATTTTCTTCGGCAATCTGGGACAATCGCCGTCCTGTTTCAATTTCAATACCTTTCATACAGAGAACTATTTTCTTTTCTCTCAACTTCAAGACTTTCAGTTCCTCCATCAGTTTCTGAAGACCCTGAGAATTAATGGATATAACAACGACATCTGACTCAGCCGCAATGGATAAATCTGTCGTTAATCCAACCGACTCCGGCAAAGTCAGCAAATTATTTTTCCTCTCTTTTAAAAAGCGCTGCATATGGGCTGAAGTTTTTCTCCCATATAAAAACACCTGATGTCCGATAGAATCCAGATACCAGGTAATAAACGAGCCCCACCGCCCGCAGCCAATCACTGTAATCTTCATCTCTTCGTCTCCTCCATACAATGATACATTATAAAAAAATAAAATGAGCGTGATGTAATACATCACGCTCTCTATTCTACATGTTTTCCAATAATTTGTCTACACTGACGAGCTTGACACAAAGAATAAATAAATCAACAGCCAGGCTCAGCTCATCCATTGAAGGATATGTCGGTGCAATACGGATATTGCTGTCCTTCGGATCTTTTCCATAGGGGAAAGTTGCTCCAGCTCCGGTCATTACAACACCGGCCTCTTTTGCCTTGGCAACAATAGCCTTTGCACAGCCTTCCATGGAATCAAAGCTTATGAAATAGCCGCCGATCGGGCGAAGCCATTCGCCAATTCCAAGGCCTGTAAGTTCTTTATCCAGCTTGTCCAGAACAAGTTCAAACTTCGGACGGATGATCGCTGCATGCTTCATCATGTGAGCGCGCATTCCGTCAATATTCTTAAAGAAACGTACATGGCGAAGCTGATTCAGTTTATCATGGCCAATCGTCTGAATGGTCAACTGCTTCTTAATATCTTCCAGGTTGGCCTGGGAAGCACCGAGAGCGGCCACACCGGAGCCCGGGAAGCTGACCTTTGATGTGGATACAAATTTATAAGCCAGATCCGGATTGCCAGCCTTACGGCATTCATCCAGAATCTCCAGAATATTATCCTGCTTATCGTCATATAAATGATGGATACAATAAGCATTGTCCCAATATAAGCGGAAATCCTTTGCCGCTGGTTTTAAACGGGCAAAACGGCGAATCGTTTCATCAGAATAGCTGATTCCCTGTGGATTCGAATATTTCGGTACACACCAAATACCTTTGATCGCCTCATCTTCCGATACCAGTTTTTCTACAATATCCATATCTGGGCCTTCCGGTGTCATCGGAACATTAATCATCTCAATGCCAAAATATTCTGTAATGGCAAAATGTCTGTCATAACCCGGTACAGGGCAGAGAAATTTCACCTTGTCAAGCTTACACCATGGTGTATTTCCCATAACACCGTGAGTCATCGAACGTGCTACCGTATCATACATAACATTCAAACTTGAATTTCCGTAAACAATGATATCTTCCGCCCGGCATTCCATCATGGATGCCATCAATTCTTTTGCTTCCGGCAGACCGTCCAGATTTCCGTAATTTCGGCAATCCAAACCGTCGGCTGCGGTTAAATCTGCTCTGCTGTGAAAAACATCCATCATTCCCATGGATAAATCCATCTGCTCTGATGATGGCTTACCTCTGGACATATCCAGTTTTAATCCCTGGGCCTTAAATTCATCATAAGTCTTTTCCAAC
>ENA-UOJC01002363-UOJC01002363.1-human-gut-metagenome-genome-assembly--contig:-C104-NODE-2363-length-20746-cov-12.964961_pt1 | contig 20746 bp, 18 predicted proteins | sample MGYA00242339_ERZ723886 | MGnify/ENA metagenome assembly ERZ723886 | reverse complement strand
CCATCCCCCTGTGGAAGAGCCAGATGGTGCTGGCCCTGGGCATGGAGCACAGCCGCCAGGCCACCGCCGCCCAGAGCGCCGTCACGGAGATGACCAACGAGCTGCTGAAAAAGAACGCGGACATGCTGAAAATGGGCACCGTCCAGACCGCCAAGGAGGCGGAGCGCAGCATCGTGGACATCGAGACCCTCCAGCACACCAACCAGCAGCTGATCTCCACCCTGGACGAGGTGCTGAACATCCAGCGGGAGGGCGCCCAGAAGCGCCGGGAGGCGGAAGCCGAGCTGGGCCGCATCGAGGGGGAGCTGAAGCAGAAATTGATGGAGCTGCATAATTAAAGGGGGAGCAGGCTCCCCCTTTAGATCCTCCACCACCAGTGACACGGTCACTGGTGCCGGCGCCCAAGGCGCCTGGGGTATCGGAATTTTCGCCAGGTACACGCCCCGGCGAAAATGATTACATTTTCTTGATTTGCCTCCGGCAAATCAACTGGGGAAACCTAGGTTTCCCCTAGCCCCCTTCCGCTGCGCCTGCGGGCGCGGGGGTTCCATAGCCCCGCCGCCCGGCAAAAACCGGCCTGCGGGCGTGGGATATCTCCTATCTCATATCTCTTATCTTTTATCTCTTATCTTTTATCTTCACTCTCCACTCTTCAATCTCCACTCTGAATCAAAAAGGGTATGCCTATGAAAATTTTCCAAAAGCGCTCCGTCGCGGCCCTGGTGATGGTGCTGGCCATCGCGGCGGGTGTCTTCCTGGGCCAGGCCCGGAAGCCGGACGACACCAGCGCCCCCTCCACCGCCATCGTGGGCAGCTACACCTATGTCTACGACAACGCCCATGTCCTGACCGACAGGACCATGGAGCACATCGACGCCGTGAACGCGTCCCTGTTCGCCCAGACCGGGGCCCAGATCATGGTGGTGACGGTGAACACCACCGGCGGTACGGATATCATCGACTACGCCGCCGATTTGGGCAATGAGTACGGCGTCGGCTCCGCCGAGCGGGACAACGGTGTCGTGATGGTGCTGGCCCTGGACGACATCGCCCAGAACGGTTTGCAGGGCGACTACGGCGCGGCCTACGGCGACGGCCTGTACGACTACGGCGACCAGCTGAACAGCATCCTGTACTACTACATGGAGGACGACTTTGCCGCCGGGGACTACGACGCCGGCGTGGAGAAGACCTTTGACGCCTACATCGACTGGCTGGCGGAGTTCTACGACGTCACCGTCCGGGAGAACTACATCCCCGCCGTCCGGGAGACCTATTCCACCGCCGGCGGTTACCAGACCCAGAACAGCGGCTACATGGCCCCCACCGTGGGGATGCTGGCGCGGAATCTGGTGATGCTCCTGGTGGTGCTGTTCATCATCTGGATCATCCTGGACGCGGTGCGGTACAGCCGTTACCGCCGCCGTTACCTGATGCCCGGCATGGGGATCCCCACCCGGCGGTACTACCCCGTCTTCTGGGGCCGGCCCCGGCGGCGCCGTCCGCCCCCGCCCCCCAGGCCGCCCAGAAGCGGCCCCGGCGCGCCGCCGCCGCCCAGAGGCGGCTCCACCCGTCCGCCCACGCCGCCCCGCAGCAGCGGCGGCTCCCGGGGCGGAGGGATCTTTGGCGGCGGCACCTTCGGCGGCGGTTCCTTTGGCGGCAGCAGGCCGTCCGGCGGAAGCCGCGGCAGCTTTGGCGGAGGCGGCTCCTTTGGCCGCAGCTCCGGCGGTTCCCGGGGCAGCTTCGGCGGGGGAGGTTCCTTCGGCCGGGGCGGCGGAGGAAGCCGGGGCGGCTTCTCCGGCGGAGCCAGAGGCGGACGCCGGTAAAAGTGTATCAAAAGCAAGGCCACCCGAAAGCGGATGCTTTCGGTTGGCCTTTTTGCGTCACACGTTGTAGCGGAACTGGCGGATCAGGTAGTCCACATCGTCGTTGGCGGGGCCGTAGCTGGCAATCAGGAATTTTTGTATCTGCCGCAGAGACTCCTTGTCCGCCGAATCATTGGCGGCCTTGATGGCGGCTAAGTAGCGATTGTATTCACTGGATGGCATAGTGGACATAACTTTTTCTCCTTTTTAAATGTTTTTTAATTTGGGATGACACGCCGTGAAATCAATTGACATAGTTGGTTGATCAAAAGAACTTTCAGAAGGGTTCCATGTTAACATGGGAACATTGATGTAATGGGAAAGTAATTCCATATAAAGCACTTCTTTAAAAGCCTGTAAATCATACTGCGATTTAAAAAGATCATAGCCGTAAGCTGAATATGTTATGATTTTATCGTTAGCATAAGTAGTACGAATTTTTAGGGCGGTGTCTAGGAAAGAAATATACATGACATCCGATGAAGTGGAACTGATTTTTTTATCACTTATACGTTGTATATATGTATCAATTGTCAATATAAGATTGCTTTCTACAGCTTCCAGCAAAGGATGAGAGTGCATTTTTTCTTTTGATTTTTCCATCTCTCTTCTGATTATTTCATCACGCAAACGCTTTCCTTCGCGCTTTTGACGTTCTTGCTCTGCTCTTTGCTCTTCAACTTTTTCTAGTTGAGGCCTTATGTAAAAGAAATAAAAAAGCACTACAGTTATGAAGAAAAATTGTGCCACGTCTTATTCACCCCCTAAAATCTTATAGATATGTTTATACCACACTTTAAGAATAGAATCAAATCCTTTTGTATACTGTAAGATACAGAAAAGGAGTGCTGAAAGATATGCCAATAAGTTCTTGGGATTTGGGAAACGCCATCAGAACCGCTAGAATGAAAAAAGGTTACACACAGGAAACACTTTCCGAGCTTTTGGATATCACGCCCGGACATCTCCAACAGATGGAAGGCGGACGCCGCAATCCCTCCGTCCCCCTCCTGTTCCAGATGATGGAGCTTCTAGACTTCTCCGTGGACGCCCTGGTCTTCCCGGACCGTGCCGGGAGCGCCGTGCTCCACACCGACGGCCTGACGGACAGGCAGACCGAGGCCCTGGCCCGGCTCATCGACGCCATGAAAGAATAAACAGCGGTTTGAGACTGTACGCTCAAACCGCTGTTGTTTTTTATTTCCGCTTTTCCATGGTCAGCATCCCGTCGTCGCCCCGGACGCGGTAGCCGTTGGGATTCACATAGCCGATCTTCTCATAAAAATCCAGGGCGTTCACCGAGGAGGTCAGCCAGATCCGCCGGGCCGCCACGCACAGCGGGTCGGCCTCCAGCGCCTGGAACAGCTGCCGTCCCAGCCCCCGGCCAATGGCCTCCGGCAGGAGGAACGCGGCAATGATCTCGCACTCCCGCTCCCCGGTGGTCACCACCGTGCCGGTGCCCACGATCTTGCCGTCCTCCGTCATCACATAGGTGTGGCCCCCGGCGGCGATCTCCGCCACCGTCTCCGGGGTGTAGCGGTTATAGAGCCAGTCGATCTCGTCCTTGGGGCAGTAAGCGGCGTTGACCTCGATCAAGGTCCTTCGGAGCAGGACGGACAGCGCCGTCTCGTCTCCGGGCACATACATTCTGATCTCCGCCATGGCTCACACCGACAGGGAGTCCGCCAGCTCCAGCCCGGGGTTGTGCTTGGTCAAAAAGCCCACGCTCCACTCGCCGCCGAAGGCCACCAGCAGGCGGTCCTTGAAATCCTCCAGAATGGCGGAGCCGGTGCACAGCACCAGGTCCTCCGGCTTGCAGGGGCAGTTGGTGATGAGCCGCAGGTGGTCGTAGGGCAGGCCGGTCATATACAGATCCACGCCGTACTCGCTCTTCATCCGGTACTCGAACACGTCGAACTGCAGGGTACCCACCACACCCACGATGACCTCCTCCAGGCCCGCGCCGGGGATCTTGAAGATCTGGATGGCGCCCTCCTGGGCGATCTGCTCCGTGCCCTTGATGAACTGCTTGCGCTTCATGGTGTCCTTGGGGGAGACCCGCATGAAGTGCTCCGGCTCGAAGGTGGGGATGCCGGAGTAGCGGAATTTTTTGCCGGGCACGGTGATGGTGTCGCCGATGGAGAACAGGCCCGGGTCGAAGACGCCGATGATGTCCCCGGCGTAGGCCTCCTCCACGATCTCCCGCTCGGCGGCCATCATCTGCTGGGGCTGGCTCAGCCGCAGCTTCTTGCCGCTCTGGACGTGGAAATACTCGGTGTCCCGCTGGAACTTGCCGGAGCAGATGCGCATGAAGGCCAGCCGGTCCCGGTGGGCCTTGTTCATGTTGGCCTGGATCTTGAAGACGAAGGCGGAGAAGTCCGGGGAGAAGGCGTCGATCTCGCCGCAGTCCGCCACCCGGCTCAGGGGCGCGGTGGTCATGCGGAGGAACTCCTCCAAAAACGGCTCCACGCCGAAGTTGGTCAACGCCGAGCCGAAGAAAACGGGGGAGAGGGTGCCGCCGCGCACGGCCTCCATGTCGAACTCCCGGCCGGCCCCCAGCAGCTCCACCTCCTCCCGGAGGGCGGCGGCCTTCTGCTGGCCGATCAGGGTCTCCAGAGCCGGGTCGTCCAGCTCCACCTCGGTGACGGCGGCCTTTTTGGCGTGGCCCTCGCCCTCGAAGAACAGGATGCGGCGTTTCTCCCGGTCGTAGACGCCCTGGAACTCCTTGCCGCAGCCGATGGGCCAGTTGACGGCGTAGGTGTCGATGCCCAGCTCCCGCTCCACCTCCTCGCACAGGTCCAGGGGGTCCCGGGTCTCCCGGTCCATCTTGTTGATGAAGGTGAAAATGGGGATGTGCCGCAGGGCGCAGACCTTGAACAGCTTCCGGGTCTGGGGCTCCACGCCCTTGGCGCCGTCGATGACCATGACGGCGCTGTCGGCGGCCATCAGGGTGCGGTAGGTGTCCTCGGAGAAGTCCTGGTGGCCGGGGGTGTCCAGGATGTTGATGCAGTAGCCGTCGTGCTGGAACTGCATGACGGAGGATGTGACGGAGATGCCGCGCTGCTTTTCAATCTCCATCCAGTCGCTGGTGGCAGCCCGGGCCCGCTTGCCCTTGACCTCGCCCGCCTGGGCGATGGCGCCGCCGTAGAGCAGGAATTTTTCCGTCAATGTGGTTTTGCCGGCGTCGGGGTGGGAGATGATGGCAAACGTCCGCCGCCGGTTGATTTCTTCTTGCAGAGTAGGCATTGTAAAACCTCCAAATGGGGAAATATCGGGCCATCATCGACCCCGCGCCAAGCGGCGCGTCCAAGCATTTTGGCGGAGCCAAAATCTTGCCGCAGGGCGGATTCACTCCGCCCGAGGATGTTTGATCAGAAGGGCTCCCGGAAAAACCGTCAGGTTTTTCCGGGAAGGATGATGGCAAACGTCCGCCGCCGGTTGATTTCTTCTTGCAGGGTGGGCATAAAAGCGCCTCCCTGTTTCAAGATATATAGACTTAATCAATTTACCATACCCGGCAAAACTTTGCAAGGGCCCGCCTGCAGGCGGCGGCACTTTTTCCCTTCCTTGAAAATGCACCGCCGCTGTGATAGGATAGAACGGAAAGAAACCCGGAGAGGAGGCCCGCCGTGAAAAATTCTTCATCCCGCCCCCGGCGGACGGAGCTGGACACCCTGCGGGGTGTGACCCTGGTCAGTATGATCGCCTATCACGCCTGCTGGGACCTGGTCTACCTGTTCGGCCTGGACTGGCCCTGGTATCACGGCACCCTGGCCTACCTCTGGCAGCAGAGCATCTGCTGGACATTCATCCTCCTCTCCGGGTACTGCTGGCCCCTGGGCCGCCGCCACCTGCGGCGGGGGCTGACGGTCTTCGGCGGCGGGCTGCTGGTCTCTGCCGTCACACTGCTGGTGATGCCGGAGGACGGCATTTTCTGCGGCGTGCTGACCCTGCTGGGCACGGCGGCCCTCGTGACTATCCCCCTGGACCCGCTGCTGCGGCGCATTCCCGCCAGGGCGGGCCTGGCGGGGAGCTTCCTGCTCTTTCTGCTGCTGCGGGACGTGAACAGCGGGTGGCTCGGCTTTGAGGGCGTCCGCGTTCTGGCTCTTCCGGGATGGCTGTATCGAAACCTCTTTACCGCCTGCCTGGGCTTTCCCCCGGCGGGCTTCCGCTCCACGGATTATTTTTCCCTCTTCCCCTGGCTTTTTTTGTTCCTGACGGGGTATTTCCTTTACCGCCTGCGGCGGGAGGAGCCCACGCCCCTCCGCCTGCCGGTGGTCAGCGCCATGGGCCGCCGCTCCCTGGCGGTGTATCTTCTGCACCAGCCCCTGGTGTACGGCGCGCTGCTGGCGCTGACCGCGGTTTTGGAGCGGTGAGCGCAGGGCGCGGGCCCCGCGGAGGAGCTTCAGAACCGGCTGTGGAGGGCCGCCTGAGACGGCGGCCCTCCATGATTTTTGCGGCTCCCGCGGCCGCAAAAGCGGCGCGGCGGGAAAGCGGGCCGGCTTGACACGCAGGCCCGCTTTGCTATAATGAAAGCATCTCTTATTTTCAGGAGGGCGCTTGCATGGAGCGGACCAACATCATGCTGCAGGACACGGTCACGATGGACGAGCGCACCGGCGAACTGGTCATCATCGACCAGACCAGGCTGCCCGGTGAGACCGTATTTTTAAGGCTGTCGGGGGCGGAGGAGATCCACCGCGCCATCCGCACCCTGCAGGTGCGCGGCGCCCCGGCCATTGGCGTGGCGGCGGCCATCGGCATCTATGCGGCCTGCCGGCGGCTGCCGGACACGGATTACGAGCCCTTTGCCCGGGAATTTTTCAGGATCAGGGACTATCTGGCCGGCGCGCGTCCCACCGCCGTCAACCTGGTGTGGGCGCTGGAGCGCATGGGCCGCGTGGTGCGGGAAAATCCGGGCTGCGGCGCCCGGGAGCTGAAGGCCCTGCTGCGGGCCGAGGCCCTGGAGATCCGGGACGAGGATATCCGCGTGTGCCGGTCCATTGGGGAAAACGGCCTGACCCTGCTCCGGGACGGCGACGGCATTCTGACCCACTGCAACGCCGGGCAGCTGGCAACCACCCGCTATGGCACCGCCCTGGCGCCCATCCATGTGGGAAGGGAGCGGGGGATGCGCTTCCATGTGTTCACCGACGAGACCCGCCCGCTGCTGCAGGGCGCCCGGCTGTCCGCCTATGAGCTGGCGGCCGACGGCGTGGAGACGACACTGATCTGCGACAATATGGCGTCCTCCGTCATGGCCCGGGGCTGGGTGCGGGCCGTGCTGGTGGGCTGTGACCGGGTGGCGGCCAACGGCGACACCGCCAATAAGATCGGCACCTCCGGCGTGGCCATCCTGGCCAGACACTACGGCATCCCCTTTTACGTCTGTGCGCCCCTCTCCACCGTTGACATGGCCTGTCCGGACGGCGGCAGTATCGAGATCGAGCAGCGGGCGGCGGAAGAGGTCACGGAGCTGTGGTACGAAAAACGGATGGCGCCGGAGGGCGTGGAGGTGTACAACCCTGCCTTTGACGTGACGGACGCGGCGCTGATCACCGCCTTCATCACGGAGCGGGGCGTGATCCGCCCGCCTTTCGCGCCGGCTTTTCAGCGGCTGTTCGCAAAATAAACATGGAGAATGGGGGAAAACGGGCCATGGCTGCTCACGATACGGACGCACAGGCCAAAGCCCTGATCCTGGAGATCGGGCGGCGGATGTACGAGCGGCGGTATGTGTCCGCCAACGACGGAAATATCAGCATCCGGACGGAGCCGGAGCGGATCTGGGTGACGCCCGCAGGCGTCTCAAAGGGCTATATGACAGAGGAACTGCTGCTGTGCGTGGACCCGGAGGGCCGCGTGCTGGAGGGGACGGGAAAGCCCTCCTCCGAGCTCAGGATGCATCTGCGGGTCTACCGGGAAAACCCGGAGGTCCGCTGCGTGGTCCACGCCCACCCGGTGGCGGCCACCTCCTTCGCCATCGCCCGCATCCCGCTGGATGTGGCACTGATGACCGAGTCCGTCCTTGGCCTGGGCGTGGTGCCGGTGGCCGAATATGCCACCGCCGGAACGGAGGCGGTGGCGGATTCCGTCGCGCCGTACTGCCGGGACTATCACGCGGTCCTGCTGGCCAATCACGGCGCGCTGACCTGGGGAGAGGACGCCATGCAGGCGTACTACCGCATGGAGAGCCTGGAGTGCTGCGCGTCCGTTATGATGAATTTAGGGTATCTGGACCGTCCGGCGCAGGTCCTGCGCCGGAGCCAGGTGAACGAGCTTCTGGAAATCCGAAGAGGCCTGGGGGTGCATACCGGCGGAACGCCGCGCTGCGCGGAGGATCTGGAAACGGAGACCGCGCTGATCAGAAAGTGAGGCAGACCATGTTATTTTCCAATATCGACATTCTGGATGAGCAGCTGGAGCACCGCAGGGGGTGCTATGTGGGCGTCAGGGGGCAGAGGATCGCCTATATCGGGCGGGAGAAGCCCCGGGAGGATTTCGGCGAGGTCTACGACGGCGCGGGCCGCCTGCTGATGACCGGGTTTATCAATACCCACAGCCACTCCGCCATGACGCTGATGCGGGGCTACGCGGAGAATCTGGCCCTCTCCGACTGGCTGAACCGCCGCATCTTTCCCTTTGAGGCGAAGCTGGATGAAGAGGCCATTTACAACGGCGTCATGCTGGCGGCGGCGGAGATGCTCCGCTTCGGCATCGTGTCCACCACGGATATGTATTTCAACATTGCCGCCGCCAGCCGCGCCGTGCTGGACTCCGGCGTCAAGATGAACTTCGGCCTGGGCCTGACCTGCTTCGACGGCCGGGGGGCTAGGGAGCTGCCCATGGGCCGGGAGCTTCTGGAGGCGCTGCCCCGGTATCAAGACGGGGGAGACGGGCGGTTTCGGCTGGATGCCGCGATCCACGCGGAATACACCTCCACCCCCAGAGTCGTGGAGGACATGGCGGCCATCGCGAAGGAGCACGGGCTGAACCTCCAGGTCCATCTCTCGGAGACCCGGGACGAGCAGGAGGCCTGCAAGCGGCGCCACGGGGGCAGGACCCCCGCCCGGTATTTCTATGACGCCGGCGTGTTCGACGTCCCCGTCACCGCCGCCCACTGCGTCTGGCTGGAGGGGGACGACTTTGACATCCTCCGGGAGAAGGACGTGACGGCGGCCTGCTGCCCGGTCAGCAATCTGAAGCTGGCCAGCGGCTTCTGCCCGGCGCCCCGCCTGCTGGAGGCGGGCGTCCGCGTGGGGCTGGGCACGGACAGCGTGGCCAGCAACAACAGCCTGAACATGCTGGAGGAGATCAAGCTGTTCGCGACGCTGTTCAAGGCCAGCACCGGCGACCCCACCGCCATCACGCCGAAGCAGGCCCTTTACGCGGCCACCAGGGCCGGTGCCCTGGCCCAGGGCCGTCAGGACTGCGGCGTGCTGAAGGTGGGCAGCCGGGCGGATCTGATCGTGCTGGATCTGCGGCAGCGCCCCTATCTGCGCCCCTGCCACGACATGGTGAACAACGTGGTGTTCTCCGCCCAGGGGACGGACGTCTGCCTGACCATGGTGGACGGCCGGGTCCTGTACCGGGACGGCGCGTATACCACCCTCGACCCGGAGGCGGTGGCGCGGAACGCGGAACAGTCCGTTGAAAAGATTCTGCGCCAGCTGTAAGGGCGGCCTGTCCGGAACTGTATGAAAGTGACTGCTGTGATATGAAACGAATCTGTATAGGCATCCTGGCCCACGTGGACGCCGGCAAGACCACCTTGTCCGAGGCCCTGCTGTACCGCGGCGGCGCCATCCGCCGCCTGGGCCGGGTGGACCACCGGGACGCCTTTCTGGACACCGACGCCATCGAGCGGGAGCGGGGCATCACCATCTTCTCCAAGCAGGCGGTGTTCACCCTGGGGGATACGGAGGTGACCCTTCTGGACACCCCGGGCCACGTGGACTTCTCCGCCGAGGCGGAGCGGACCCTCCGGGTACTGGACTGCGCCATCCTGGTCATCAGCGGCACCGACGGCGTCCAGGGCCACACCCGGACGCTGTGGCGGCTGCTGGAGTGGTACGGCGTGCCGGTGTTTTTGTTCGTCAACAAAATGGACCTGGCGGGGGCCGACAAGCCCGTCCTGCTGGCGGCCCTGAAGCGCCAGCTGGACGGCGGCTGCGTGGACTTCACCGCCCCGCCGGAAAGGCTGGCGGAGGAAGCCGCCGTCTGTGACGAGGAAGTTTTGGAGCGGTATCTGGAGACGGGGGAGGTCACCGACGGCGACATCTCCCGGATGATCGGGGCGCGAAAGCTCTTCCCCTGCTTCTTCGGCTCCGCCCTGAAGCTGGAGGGCGTGGACGCGTTTTTGGAGGGCCTGGAACGGTACGCCCCAGTGCCGTCCTATCCGGCGGACTTCGGCGCCCGGGTGTTCAAGATCGCCCGGGACGGCCAGGGGGCCCGCCTGACCTATCTGAAGATCACCGGCGGTGCCCTGCGGGTGAAGGACGTCCTCACCAACCGCCGCCCGGATATGCCGGAGGAGCAGATCTGGGAGGAGAAGGCGGACCAGCTCCGGGTCTACTCCGGCGCGAAATTCCGCCCGGTGGAGGAGGCCCCCGCCGGCTCCGTAGTGGCGGTGACGGGCCTGAGCCGCACCGTCCCCGGCGAGGGGCTGGGCTTCGAGACCGCCTGGGCAGGCCCGGTTTTAGAGCCGGTTTTGACCTATCAGGTGGAGCTGGCCGACGGCACGGACCCCCACACGGCCCTGCTGCGGCTGCGGCAGCTGGAAGAGGAGGATCCCCAGCTCCACATCGTCTGGAACGAGGCCTCCCGGGAAATCCACATCCAGCTCATGGGCGAGATCCAGCTGGAGATCGTCCAGCGCCTGATCCGGGAGCGCTTCGGCATGGAGGTGTCTTTCGGCACGGGGGCCATCTGCTATCGGGAGACCATCGCGGAGGCGGTGGAGGGCATCGGCCATTTCGAGCCCCTCCGCCACTACGCGGAGGTCCACCTGCTGCTGGAGCCCGGCCAGCGGGGCAGCGGCCTGCGGTTTGAAACGGCCTGCCCGACGGATATGCTGGATCTCAACTGGCAGCGCCTGATCCTGACCCATCTGCGGGAAAAGCCCCATCTGGGGGTCCTCACCGGCTCCCCCATCACCGATATGAAGATCACCCTGGTGGCGGGTCGCGCCCATATCAAGCACACCGAGGGCGGCGACTTCCGCCAGGCCACCTATCGGGCGGTGCGCCAGGGGCTGATGCAGGCGGAGAGCGTCCTGCTGGAGCCCTGGTACGACTTCCGCCTGGAGCTGCCCGCCGACCAGGTGGGCCGGGCCATGGGCGATTTGCAGCGGATGAACGGGGAGACCGCTCCGCCGGAGACCTTCGGCGACGAGACCGTCCTCACCGGCTCCGCCCCGGTGGCGGCCCTGCGGGACTACGCCCGGGAGGTCACCGCCTACACCCGGGGCCGGGGCCGCCTGCTGTGCCAGCCGGGGGGCTACCGCCCCTGCGCCGACGCCGCGGCGGTCATCGAGGCCATGGGCTACGACCCGGAGCGGGACGTGGACAACCCGCCGGACTCCGTGTTCTGCGCCCACGGCGGGGGCTACACGGTGAAGTGGGACCAGGTGCCCCAGCATGCCCATGTGGACAGCGGCCTGCGCCTGCACGCCCCGGGGCCGGAACAGGAGGAAACGCCCCAGACCCGGCGGACCACCACTTACGCGGGTACGGTTGAGCAGGATAAAGAGCTGCAGGCCATCTTTGAGCGGACCTACGGCCCAGTCAGGCGCCCCGCCTTTGTTCCGCCCAGGGAGCCGAAGCGCGCCCCCGCCGCCCCGGCGGACAAGCGCCCCATCGCTCTCCGGCCCTCCGGCCCGGAATACCTGCTGGTGGACGGCTACAACATCATCTTCGCCTGGGACGAGCTGAAGACCATCGCCCGGGACAACCTGGACGCCGCCCGCAAGGCCCTGTGCGACCTGCTGTGCAACTACCAGGGCTATCAAAAGTGCGTGGTCATCGCCGTGTTCGACGCCTACAAGGTCAAGGGCGGCCTGGGCTCCGTGGAGAAGTACCACAACATCCACGTGGTCTATACCAAGGAGGCGGAGACGGCGGACGCCTACATCGAGCGGGCCACCTACGAGATCGGGAAGCAGCACCGGGTGAAGGTGGCCACTTCCGACGGCCCGGAGCAGCTCATCATCCTGGGCCACGGCGCCCTGCGGATGTCCGCTTCCAATTTCCACGAGGAGATGGAGCAGGTCCAGGGCCGGATCGCGGAGACGCTGCGGAAAAACAACCAAAGGCAGAAAAACGGCGCGGTTCGGGCCGCCATGGAAAAGGCCCTGGACAGAGAGGAGAAGTGATCCCATGCTGACGATCTTGACCGCCCTGGCGGCCCTGTCCGCCTGCACTGCCGCCCGGTGGTATCTGGACCGTACCAGCCGCCGGGAGAGCGAATACGCCGGGGGCCGCCTCCGCCTGCGGGCCATGTGGAACGGAGGCGCGGCCTTCGGCCTGCCCATCCGAAAAGCGGCTCTGCCGGCGGCCTCCCTTGCCGCCCTGGGGATGCTGTGGACCCAGCGCCGCAGAAGTCCTGTGGGCGTGGGGCTGTCTTTGGGCGGCGGTCTCAGCAACCTGCTGGAGCGGCTGCGCCGGGGGAGCGTATACGACTACATCCAGTTCCCCAAAGCGCCGGGGCGCCTGAAGCGGTATGTGTTCAATCTGGCGGACTTCGCCATTCTGCTGGGCGGCGTGTGTCTGGCCCTCCGACGGAAAAAGCGGTGATAAAAAGGGATGCCCCCGGGCATCCCTTTCAGCCTTTTCAAAAACCTCTGTTTGGAGAAAAAACGTTCCGTTTCGCAGGGGGAGTACGAGGGGGCGGGAGCCCCTTCGTGTTAAATCGAATGCCTGCAAAAGGGCTGTGACAGCAGCCCGTTGCCCCGCAAAAAGCGAGGCATTGTTCAGGTTGCTGAAAAAGCCCAGCGGACTTTTTCAGCGGCCTGAAAGGGATGCCTGGGGGCATCCCTTTTTGCTGCTTTGACAGCGGCTCCGGCTATGCCGGGGACAGAGGGCGGAAACGGCTTCGTGATAGCCGTAGGGCGCGACGACCCGGCGCGCCCAGTGGTCGCGCCCTACAGGAGGCAATCCGCATCCGGCGGGAAAATTTTTGCCCCGCCGAAAAAAACCGGCCGGTTCATTCGTGTTTAGAGTGAAGGGAGTGAGGAACATGGTTCCATTTGCTAGCGATGAAACCATCAGCCGCATTGTGACGGAGTACAGCCCCATGCTGCTGCGGCTGGCCTGCACCCGCCTGGATGACGCCGCCGATGCGGAAGATGCGGTTCAGGAGACCTTTTTAAAGCTTCTGACCGCCCGCCCCGCGTTCCGGGACCCGGAGCACGAAAAGGCGTGGCTCATCCGGACGACCCTTCACCGCGCCAGCGACATCCGCAGGGCGGCGGAAAAGCGGAACGTCCCCCTGGAGGCGGCGGCCCAGGCCGCCGCGCCGGAGGGGACAAGGGAGCTCCTATCCGCCGTCCGCGCCCTGCCGGAGAAGTACAGCGCGGTCATCCACCTCTACTATTACGAGGGGTATTCCATCAAAGAGATCGCCAAACTGCTGGGCGCGCCCGCCCCCACGGTGGGCACCCGCCTGGCCCGTGGCCGGGAGCGGCTGCGGCAGATGCTGAAGGAGGAAGACTGATGAACCGTGAGGAATACCGCAAGGCATTTGACCAAATCTCCTTTTCCGCGGACTTTCAGGCGCGGACAGCGGCGCTGCTGCAAACCCATGCCCGTGAACTGGAAAAGGAGAAACCGAATATGCATTTCAAGAAAACCCGGAAACTGGCGGTGCTGGTCGCCGCCGCCGTGGCCGTGCTGGCCGTGTCCGTGTCCGCCGCCGTGCTGTGGCTCAGCCCGTCCCAGGTGGCGGAGGAGCTCAGCGACCCCCTGCTGGCCCAGGCCTTTGCCGGGGGAGACGCCCTGATTCTGAACGAGACGGTGCAGTCCGGGGACTACACCATTACCCTGGGCGGCCTGGTGTCCGGCGAGGGGATCTCCCGCTGGTGCGACAGCGCCGACGGCAGCCGCACCTATGCCGTGGTGTCCGTGGCCCGCACCGACGGCACGCCGCTGACGGACGAGAATTTCGACATCCTCGGCGGGGGAACCTTTGCCGTCAGTCCCCTGGTGGCGGGTTATGCCCCCCAGGTGGTGAACAGCTGGACCCTGGGCGGCGGATGCAGCTCTTTCCTGGAAAACGGCGTGGCCTACTATGCCCTGGACACGCGGGACATCCAGATGTTCGCCGGCCGCACCGTGTATCTGGCGGTGTATCAAGGCTTCGTACCCTCCTATGACACCTTCTCCGTGGCGGAGGACGGCGCCTATTCCCTGCGTGACGGTGTGACAGGCGCGCTGTTCACCCTGCCCCTGGACGAGAGCCTGGCCGACCCGGAGGCCGCCCAGGCGTTCGTGGAGGGCACCGGCATGAACTATGTGCCCATGACCGATGCGGAGCTGGCCGCCCTGCCGGAGTCGGAGGATCCCGCTGTTACCGAAACCGAGGATGAGGACGGCGAAAAGCGCCTCACCATCGGCGGCTCCGCCGCCCAGACGGACGGAGAGCTGGAGCCCTTTACTGCCGAGTCCTTCAAAACCTATATGGCCGGGGAGACGGAGCGGCTGAAGCGGCAGCTGGCTGATGGCGTCCTCTCTCAGGAGACCTATGACAAGACCGTGGCAGAGCTGGAGGAGACCCTGGCGGGCCTGGAGGACGGCACCCTGGCCGCCTTTTTGGACGGGGATGCCCTGGTGACCGGCACCGCCTCCGGCGGCGGATATGACTTCCGGTACGGCAAAACGGAAGATGGCGGCGTGGGCGTCACCATCACCGACGCCAAGTAAATCAGATACAAAGCGCCGTAGAGAAGACGGAGGGACGACCCTCCGTCTTCTTTTTTTGCCCCACCCCCTTGACAAATCCTCCTTGCGGTGTTATTTGTATTAATAAATTAATACACCAATACAACAATACAAACCGAGGAGGAACCGATATGTCTCTGCTGGAAGTACAGCATCTGCAAAAAATCTACACCACCCGCTTCGGCGGCCATCAGGTCCAGGCCCTGGCCGATGTGGAATTCTCCGTGGAACCGGGGGAGTACGTGGCCATCATGGGGGAGTCCGGCTCCGGCAAGACCACCCTGCTGAATATCCTGGCGGCCCTGGACCGCCCCACCGCCGGGGAGGTGCTGTTGAACGGACAGCCCCTGTCCGCCGTCCGGGAGCGGGACCTGGCAGCCTTCCGCCGGGCCCACCTGGGCTTTGTGTTCCAGGACTTTGATCTGCTGGACACCTTTTCCCTGCGGGACAACATCTTTTTGCCTCTGGTGCTGGCGGGGAAGGACTACGCCGCCATGGAGCGGAAGCTATCGCCCATCGCGGCGCGCCTTGGCATCACGGAGCTGCTGGACAAATACCCCTACGAGGTCTCCGGCGGCCAGAAGCAGCGCGCGGCGGTGGCCCGGGCTCTCATCACAGACCCGGAGCTGGTGCTGGCCGACGAGCCCACCGGCGCCCTGGACTCCCGGTCCGCCGACAGCCTGCTGGAGCTGTTCAGGGAGATCAACCGGGCGGGGCAGACCGTCGTCATGGTGACCCACAGCATCAAGGCCGCCAGCCACGCGGGCCGGGTGCTGTTTCTGCGGGACGGCCGGGTCTATCACCAGCTGGAGCGGGGGAGCGAGAGCCGGGAGAGCCAGTTCCGCCGCATCTCCGACGTGCTCACCCGCCTGCCTCAGGGAGGTGCCGTCCATGCGTAACGCCGGATTTTTCCCCCGTCTGGCCCTGGTGAACCTGGTTCGGAACGGGCGGTTTTACGGGCCGTACCTCCTCTCCTGCGGGGCGGTGGCCGCCATGTACTACATCCTGCGTTTCCTCACCTGGCATGAGGCCCTGGCCGCCGTCCGGGGGGCGGCCTATCTGCAGGTGATGATGTCCATTGGCTGCTTTGTGGTGTCCCTGTTCTCCGCCGTCATCCTGCTGTACGCCGACAGCTTTGTCATGAAGCGGCGGCAGCGGGAACTGGGGCTTTACAACATCCTGGGCCTGGAAAAGCGCCACATCGCCGCCATGTGCTTTTGGGAGACGCTGTACTGCGCCGCTGTCTCCATCCTGGGAGGCATCCTGGCAGGGATCCTGCTGTCCCGGGGGATGCTGTGGTGCGTGGTCAGGCTGCTGCGGCTGCCGGTGGAGATCCGCTTCTCCGTCAGCGGAAAGGGATGCCTGGAGACGGCGGCGCTGTTCGGCGTCCTGTTTGCCCTGACCCTGGCGGTGAACCTCTTCCGGGTGGGCCGGGCCCGGCCCGTTGAGCTGCTCCGCGGCGGCGCGGTGGGGGAGCGGGAGCCCAAGACGAAGCGCCTGCTGACCGCCGTGGGCCTTCTGGCCCTGGGAGCGGGCTACTGCATCGCCCTGACCACCGAAGATCCGGTGGCGGCGCTGGAGCTGTTTTTTGTGGCGGTGCTGCTGGTGATGATCGGCACCTACTGCCTGTTTACCGCCGGTTCCGTGGCCCTGCTGAAGCGGCTGCGGGCGGACCGGGGCTTTTACTACCAGCCCCGGCACTTCATCGCCGTCTCCGGATTGCTGTACCGGATGAAGCAGAACGCCGTGGGCCTTGCCAACATCTGCATCCTGTCCACCATGGTGCTGGTGACGGTGTCCGCCACGGCGTGCCTGTACCTGGGGATGGAGCACACCCTGGACCGGGCTTACCCCCATGACATCCAGGTCACCCAGGACCTGGACCGCCAGCCGGGAGACCCGGCGGAGACCCTGGAGACGGTGCGCGCCGCCCTGACCTCCGCCGGGGCGCGGGTGAAGACCCTGGATTGGTACACCGGCGTCTCTTTCTCCGGCGGCTACGGCGGCAATACGCTGGCCCTGGAAGGAGGCGGTGACGTCCAGGTGGAGCTGGTGACGGCGGCGGACTACAGCCGCCTGACCGGGCGGGAGATCACCCTGGCCGACGGGGAGGTCCTGGCTTATTCCGACGGCCTGACCCTGCCGGAGACCTTCTACATCGGGGATCTGCCCCTCCGGGTGGCGGAGCGGCTGGACAGCTTCGCCGCCCAGGGCGGCACGGCCATGGTCTCCAATGTCCAGACCCTGGGACTGGTGGCGGAGGAGGAGACCCTGGAGCGTATTGCCGCCCTGGCACCGGAGAAAAGCCGCCAGTTCCGCGTCCAGATCGACCTGGAGGGCAGCGACAATGAAAAACTGGCCTGGGCGGAGGCGCTGTCAGGGGCCTCCGGCGGAGCTTTCCGTGTTGCCGGCCGCCAGGACAACGCCCGGGACCTGTACGCTATGTACGGCGGCTTTTTGTTCACCGGCCTGTTCCTGGGGGCATTGTTCCTGCTGGCCACGGTGCTCATCATCTGCTACAAGCAGATCTCCGAGGGCTATGAGGATCAGCGCCGCTATCAGATCATGGGCCGGGTGGGCATGAGCCCCCGGGAGATCCGGTCCTCCGTCAACAGCCAGGTGCTGCTGGTGTTCTTCCTGCCCCTGGCGGCGGCGGGGCTGCACATCCTGGCGGCCTTCCGCATGCTGTGCTGCCTTTTGGAGCTGTTCGGCCTGGACAACGTGGGCCTGTTTGCCCTGTGCACGGCGGGGAGCCTGCTGGCGTTTGCGCTCATCTACGCCCTGGTGTATGCCCTGACGGCCCGCACCTACGGCCGCATCGTGGGCGGAACGGCGCTGGCCTGAAAATTCCGTGCAACAAAACCGCCCGCTGTGCGTCTTATAGGCAGAGAAACTGGTGCTTGACAAACTGTATTAACTGTACTATTATGATTAATACAGTTAAGAAAAAATACAAGAGGATCTGAAGAAATCCCTCCATCAACATCGTTATAGAGAACAGACGGCAAGAAACGAGGAACGGCTTATGAAAATCCTGATTACATCCGACTGGTACAGCCCCGCCGTCAACGGCGTGGTGACCTCGGTGAAAAACCTCCGGCGGGAGCTGGAGCGCCGGGGCCACGAGGTCCGGGTGCTGACATTGTCCCAGACCCGCCGCTCCTGGTCCAGGGACGGCGTGACGTATCTGGGCTCCGTGGCGGCAGGGCTGGTGTACCCCGGCGCCCGCCTGCGGACGGCCCTGGCGGGGAAGTGGGTGCGGGAGATCGTGGCCTGGGGGCCCGACGTGGTCCACTCCCAGTGCGAGTTCTCCACCTTCTTTCTGGCCTGCCGCATCGCGGAGGAGCTGGACGTGCCCCTGGTCCACACCTACCACACGGTCTACGAGGACTACACCCATTATTTCTCCCCCAGCGTCCGCTTTGGGAAAAAGGCGGTGGCGGTGTTCTCCCGCTGGGCGGCGTCCCACACCGACTGCCTGATCGCCCCCACCGGAAAGGTGCGGCTGCTGCTCCAGAGCTACGGCGTGGACCGCCCGGTGTTTGTGGTGCCCTCCGGCATCGACCTGCGGCGCTTTTCCGACGAGCCGGATCCCTGGCGGCTGGCGGTGCTGCGCTCCAGCCTGGACATCCCCCAGGACCGCCTGATCCTGGTGTCCGTGGGCCGGCTGGCGGAGGAGAAAAATATCGATGAGCTGCTGCGCCTCCGGGCCGCCCTGGGCGGCAGCGCCGTGACCCTCCTGCTGGTGGGGGACGGCCCGGACCGCCCCCGGCTGGAGCGTCTGGCGGCGGAGCTGGGGCTGACGGCCCCCGACGTGGTTTTCGCCGGCATGGTGCCGCCGGAGCAGGTGGCGGACTGGTATCAGCTGGGGGATCTCTTCGTCAGCGCCTCCACCAGCGAGACCCAGGGCCTGACCTATGTGGAGGCCCTGGCCGCCGGCGTCCCCGCCCTGTGCCGGGCGGACCCCTGCCTGACGGAGGTCGTCCGGGACGGCGAAAACGGCTGGCAGTACCGGGATGAGGCGGACTTCCTGCAAAAGCTGGATCTGTTCCTCTCCCAGCCCCACCGCCGCCGGCAGCTGGCCCAAAATGCCCGCCGCACCGCCGAGCCCTTCTCCGCGGAGCGCTTCGCGGAAAGTGTGGAGGCCATCTACCAAGAGCAGATCCAACGCCACGACGCCCGCTCCCAAAGGGAGGTTTCCGCATGACCCGGCCCGTGGAAAAAACCGTCCTGCGGCTGGCCTCCCTCACCGGATTCGCCCTCTGCGTGCTGGCGGCCCTGTGGGGCTGGCGGACGGGGGTGCTGACCTCCCAGGAGCGGATGGAGGCCCTGGTGGCCAGCTGCGGCCCGGCGGGGGCGCTGCTGTTCACCGTCTTTCAGGCGGTGCAGGTAGTGGTGCCCATTCTCCCCGGCGGCCTGGGGTGCCTTGCGGGGGTGCTGCTGTTCGGGCCGGCCCGGGGCTTCGTCTATAACTATGTGGGCATCTGCATCGGCTCCCTTATCGCCTTCGCCGTGGCCCGAAACTGCGGCAAGCCCCTGCTGTCCCTGCTGTTTTCAGAGCGGACCATCCAAAAATACGGCCGCTGGGCGGAGGAGCGGGACCGCTTCGCCCGCCTGTTTGCCCTGGCCATTTTCCTGCCGGTGGCGCCGGACGACTTTTTGTGCTATCTGGCGGGCACCACGGATATGTCCTGGCGGCGGTACACCGCCATCATCCTGCTGGGCAAGCCCTTTGCCATCGCGTTGTACAGCCTGGGCCTGACGCTGGTGTGGAGGGCTATTGTGTAAAGGAGAACGCCATGTCAATCTATATCTATCGCGGCGGTGAGAGATTGGTGGGCAAAAGCGGCGTGGGACAGGCCATCCGCCACCAGACCGAATGCCTGGAGCGCTGCGGCGTCCCCGTGGCGGACCGCTGGCGGCCGGATGTGGATGCCGTCCACATCAACACCGTCCTGCCGGACTCCGTGCTGACGGCGCTGGCCGCCCATCTCCGGGGAAAACGGGTGGTGTGGTACGGCCACTCCACCATGGAGGATTTCCGCCACTCCTTCCGGGGCTCCGACCTGCTGGCGCCCCTGTTCCGCCGCTGGATCCTGTTCTGCTACGGCCTGGGGGACGTGGTGGTGACGCCCACGGACTACTCCAGGGCGCTGCTGGAGGGCTGCGGCCTGAAGCGCCCGGTGTATGCGCTTTCCAACGGCGTGGACACCGCCTTTTTCCGGCCCGACCCCGCCCTGCGGGCGGGGTTCCGGCGGCGGTACGGCCTCCGGGAGGGGGAGCGGGCCGTTGTCTCCGTGGGCCACACCATCGCCCGCAAGGGGCTGCCGGACTTTCTGGCACTGGCCCGGCGAATGCCCGCCGTCCGCTTTCTCTGGTTCGGCTGGACGGATCCCCGGCTGCTGCCCCGGGACATCCGGGACGCCATGGACGGTGCCCCGGCCAACGTGTCCTTCCCCGGCTTCGTGGACCGGGAGCGGCTGCGGGAGGCCTACTGCGGCGCGGACGCCTTTGCCTTCCTGAGTCATGAGGAGACCGAGGGCATCGTGGTGCTGGAGGCCCTGGCCTGCGGCATCCCCACGGTGGTGCGGGACATCCCGGTGTATGACGGCTGGCTGGAGCAGGGCAAAACTGTATACAAAGCGTCGAATCTGGACGAATTTCAACAGACCGTAGAGGGACTTTTGGACAGGACCCTGCCGGATCTGACGGCGGCGGGCCGCGCCCTGGCGGAGACGCGGAGCCTGGAGGCCGTGGGCGCCCGCCTGCGGGAGATCTACCGGCGCCAGCGCATCCTGCCGCCCCTGCCGGATCCCCTTCCCCGGCGGCAGGCCCGGGTGTAATAAAAGGCGGCGCCCCCTGTTTGGAGAAAAAGCGAGGCATTTTTCAGGCTGCCGGGAAAGTCCAGCGAACCTTCCCGACAGCCTGAAACGGCGCACGGCCTTT
>ENA-UOJC01002361-UOJC01002361.1-human-gut-metagenome-genome-assembly--contig:-C104-NODE-2361-length-20755-cov-14.827343_pt1 | contig 20755 bp, 20 predicted proteins | sample MGYA00242339_ERZ723886 | MGnify/ENA metagenome assembly ERZ723886 | reverse complement strand
GAGAGCGAAGCGACCTGAAAATCCAGTGACATGCTTCCCACCGGGGCGAAATGCCACGTAGTGGCAAAAGGGTGTACGGGGCTGAGCAGAGATATGACACTCTATCATTTTCCTGACCGCCAATCGGCAGCTCCCCGAGCGAAGCGACGCGCAAAATGTAGTGAGTCGTTTCCCCTTTAGGGGGCAATGAGTATTATAATGCCGCCTTTCGGCGGTCACGTTCATATCGAGTGTCATAATCATTCTTACCCTCGTACATACCGACTTCGCTGGATGGCGTCTCACTGGATTCGCGGGTCGCGGGGCTCCCCTATGAATCCAGTTCGCTTGCACACCCTTCGCCACTTCGTGGCCCTCTTCCCCTAAAGGGGACGCAAGAACGTTACGGGATTTACTTTCGGTGTCATATGGCATGATAAGCATTACGGTAATCAGCCACCTCCGGTGGCTTTCCCCCCTTTGGTGCCTTACGGCACCACCTTCCCCCCACGGAGCAGTGGGACAATAAAGCTCCGCAAAGCAATCCTTTCATAAGTCCCACTACAATAAGCACGGGTTATTCTTCCCCCGCTTGCGGGGGAAGTCCCGCGAAGCGGGCAAGGGGGAAAGCATTTCCGACGCCCGCAGGGCGGTTGTATGGTTTTTTCATAAGAGGGCGCCTTCCATAAATTTAGAGGCGCCCCACCACAACCCTCGAGCCAAAGGCGCGTCAAACTTAAGCCCCTTAAGAACCTTCGGCCCAGTGGGCCGTCAACCCTCAAGCCCGCAGGGCTTGTCCATAAGGCGCCAGCCACCAAAAGGGGAATGCATTTCCAACGCCCGCAGGGCGGTTGTAAAGGTTTTATACAAACTGGCGCCTTCCATAAATTTAGAGGCGCCCCACCACAACCCTCGCGCCAAAGGCGCGTCAAACTTAAGCCCCTTAAGAACCTTCGGCCCGAAGGGCCGTCAACCCTCAAGCCCCATAGGGGCTTGTCCATAAGGCGCCGCAGGCGTGTCCTATTTCATCATTTTAGCTATATCTTCAAAAAATTTATTCTTCTGACGATAGCCGATGATTCTTCCCAGTTCTTTTCCGTCTTTATAGAAAATGAAGGTGGGAATCCCCTCCGGGGCAAAGCGGGCTGCCAGGTCTTCTGCTTCATCCACATCGATGTGGCAGAGGCGGACTTCTCCCTTGAATTCTTCTTCCACTCCCTTGAATGCAGGGGCCATGACCTGACAGGGACGGCACCAGGAAGCACCCAGTTCCAGAAGAACAAAGCCTTTTTTGTCTATGAATTCTTTATCCAGGTCAGCGTCATTTCTAATTTCTGTGATCATATTGTCTCCTTTACAGGGATAGAATGGTATAGGTTTCGCGGCTGAAATGGGGTTCTTCGGTAATGCGGATATCCCGAAGGACCGTTTGATGGAGTACATCCCGGAAGGGGACCGATTCCAGTACTTTTTTCACATCCGCCGAACAGCGGATTTCCAGGTCTCTCTGGAAAGGGCCTTTCCGTCTTCTGTTTTCCAGATCTTCCAGTATCCTGTCTGCCGCCGCCCGGGCAGAGAGAATGCGGCCGGTGCCTTTGCAGAGGGGGCAGGTATCGTAGTAGTACTGCCACAGCCTTTTGGTGGTCCTTTTTCTTGTCATTTCTACAAGGCCCAGGGACGTCATGCCGCATACCACGGTTTTCACATGGTCATCTCTGACTTCCTGCCGCAGGATGCGGAGAAGTTTTTCTTTTTCTTCTTTTTTCTCCATATCGATGAAATCAATCATAATGATGCCGCCGATGCCGCGAAGGCGGATCTGCCTTGCTATTTCCCGGGCCGCATCCTTATTGATGAGGAAGGCCAGCTGGTCATGAGGAATTCCTTTACCCCGGAAAGACCCGGAGTTTACGTCAATCACCGTAAGGGCTTCCGTATAGTCAATGACGAGAGAGCCGCCGGTGGGAAGGGGCACAGTCCTGTCGAAGAGGGTTTCTATCTGTCCATCCACTTTAAAGGATTTGAAAAGGCTTTCTCTCTCATCGTAAAAGAGAATCCGGTCTTTGGAAATATCCTTTTCCTCTTCGGCCATAGTGATGAGCCGCTGCCACACATCTCTGTCATCCACCAGGATTCGTTCCACGCCGCCGGTGAGGTAGTCCCGGAGGCTTTTCACAGCCAGGTCTCCGTCCCGGTAAAGAAGGGCCGGTCCCTTTTCAATGGCTCCCCGTTTCATGACCACTTCCATTATACGGGTAAGGGAGGTCAGGTCTTTTTTGAAATCTTCCTCCTCTGCCGTTTCAGCGGCGGTGCGGACAATGAGGCCCATGGCGCCTCCGCAGATGGCTTTCGCCTGGCTTCTGAGGAAGTTCCTCTTCTTTTCATCAGTAATTTTTTTTGAAATCCCGATATAGGAGGAGCCGTAGAGGGCAACGGCATATCTTCCGGCAAAGCTGATTTTCTCCGTCACCAGAGGACCCTTTGTTTCGGTGCTGTCTTTTTCCACCTGCACCAGGAGAGTGCTGCCTTCGGTGTGGGCAGCGCCCGGCAGGGTGTCCCGGGTTCTGAGGAAGGCGTTTCGTCCGATGCCTATATCCAGAAACATGCCGTTTAATGAAGGGACCACATTTTTTATGACCCCTTTGTACACCCGGCCTACAATATCTTCTTCCCCCGCTCTTTCCACGAAGAGATCGGAAAGAATATCATCATCAAGGCACGCAAGCACCGTCTGGTCCGGTCTTACGTGGAGAAGAAGCTGTTTCATTTCATTGTCCTTTCAATAACCCCTGGAAAACGCCTTGATCTGAAAGGGTAAGCCGTTTCCCATTGAGCCGCCGGTAGGTGCCGGTGCGGGAGCAGATAAATTCCCCTTCCTTCCAGGGCATGTGGAAGGATTCAGCCAGCATTTTCCATATATCCTTGGGCTGAACGGTACCTGTATTGCTCCGGATGAGAGAGAAGGTCAGATAGGCCCTGTCTTTGGTAAAGGTTACTTTCATGGGCTCTAAAATCATGGGCTTCACGTCCATTTCCCGCACCTTTTTCGGAGTCACCCTTTTGTAAAGGAAGGAGGAAAGATGATTGAATTCTTCAAGGGCCGTTCTGGCCTCTGCAAAATCCTTCTCCCCTGCCCCCTCCTTCACGGGGCCTTCCATTTCATAGGCATCTTCGTTGAAAACTGCTACGAACTTGGGCCAGTTCTTTTCCGCTTCCACAATGGAATGGATGGTAATCCCCCGGGGAAGCTGGCGGGAAAGCCGTTCCCTCACTTCTTCCGTAGACATATCCTCTTCCAGTTTGATTTCCAGATACAAAGGATCTGCGGTGACGCCTACACCTAAGGCGGAGTCCAGGGAAAGCTTCATATGGGGATTGAACCCTTCGGAAAAAGCAACCGGGATTTCAGAACGCATGACTGCTCTTTCCATGGTGCGCAGGAAATCCAGATGGCCCAGGAAACGGAGTTCCTCACCTTTCGTGATAGATAAAAACAGTCTTTTCATGTGCATTCTCCTCTTTATGATCGATTGGTTTCACATCCAGTACCGGGCATACGGCACAGCCGTTGCAGGACAGATGGCGGCAGTCGTGGGTCAGTACGCCCCGCTGGGCCAAGCGCCATTCTTTTCTAAGGTAGTCCTTGTTTACGCCGCAGTCGATATGGTCCCAGGGTTCCGCTTCATACTCGTCCCGTTTTCGGGAAGCGTAAAGGTCAGGGTCCACGCCGCATTCCTCGAACGCATCCATCCAGCGGTCGTAATCGAAAAATTCAGTCCAGCTGTCATACTTACAGCCCTTTTCCCAAGCCTTCAGAATAACTTTGGAAAGCTGACGGTCTCCCCGGGCCAGCACGGCTTCCAGACGGCCGGTCTTGGCGTCATGGTAGGCAAATTTAATATGCCGGTCTGTGAAAAGGCTCTTCAGATACTGCTGTTTCCTTTCGATTTCTTCCACACTGCACTGGGCCATCCACTGGAAAGGAGTGAAAGGCTTAGGCACGAAGCTGGCCACACTGACAGTGATGCGGCAGTCGTTCCTGCCGCGGATGGTATGGTAGAGCTCTTTGATACGCATAGCCAGGTCTGCAATGCCCTTCAGGTCTTCATCAGTTTCTGTGGGAAGACCCATCATGAAATAGAGCTTCACCTTGCTCCAGCCGTTTTTAAAGGCATTAGCGCAGGCGCCCATGATATCTTCTTCCGTGACTCCCTTATTGATCACGTCCCGAAGGCGCTGGGTGCCCGCTTCGGGAGCCAGGGTAAGACCGCTCTTTCTGACCTGCTGAATTTTCTTGGCAATGTCTATGGAGAAGGAATCCACCCGGAGGGAGGGAAGACTTACAGATACCCGGCGGTTCTTAAAAGTCTCCAAAAGATGGTCCACCAGTTCCGGCAGGCAGGAATAGTCGGCGGAAGAAAGGGACATAAGGGAAATTTCATTGTACCCCGTATTCCGGATCAGGGTATCGGCGATTTCCTGCAGTTTCTTTTCGCTCTTTTCCCGCACCGGACGGTAAATCATGCCGGCCTGACAGAAACGGCAGCCTCTGCTGCAGCCCCGGAACATTTCCAGCACCGCCCTGTCATGAACGATTTCAATATGGGGCAGAATGGGCTTGTCGTCCACTTTCACTTTGTCAAAATCGGGAATCAGCCTTTTTTCCACAGGGAACTGGGCCGCCTCGTCAGTGGGAGCAATGGAGCGGAAAACGCCGTTTTCATAATAGGATACCTTGTAGAGGGAAGGCGCATAGCAGCCTCTGATGGAAGCCATGCGGCGGATGATTTCCCTTCTCCCGCCCGGTTTCCCTTCCTTCTTCCAGGCTTTGACAATATCTGCCATTTCACCGATGGCTTCTTCCGATTCGCCGATAAAGAACACATCGAAGAAATCGGCCACCGGTTCTGCATTGTACACACAGGGGCCTCCGGAGACAACGATGGGATCCTCATCGCTCCGGTCTCTGGCAAGGAGCGGAATGCCGGAAAGGTCCAGCATATTCAGGATATTGGTGTAGCACATTTCAAAGGGCATGGTGAAGCCCAGTACGTCGAAGTCCTTCACCGGGCATTTGGATTCCAGGGTATAGAGGGGAATATGTTTTTCCCGCATGAGGGCTTCCATATCCACCCAGGGCGCATAGACCCTTTCCGCCAGCGTGTCATCTCTTGCGTTAAGCACGCTGTAAATAATTTTCAGCCCCAGGTGGCTCATGGCCACTTCGTACACATCGGGGAAAGCCAGGGCCACTTTCACATCTACGCTGTCATGGTCCTTTACCACGCTGTTCCATTCTCCGCCGATATAGCGGGCAGGCTTCTGGATATGCATCAGCCATACGGGATCAATTTTTACAGGATTCATGTTCACTCCTAATCAAACATCAGTTTTTTACGCCGCACATAAATATTCATCAAAAGTCCTACACAGAGGAGATTCATCAAAAGGGCACTGCCGCCGTAACTCATGAAAGGCAGCGGAATGCCGGTGACCGGCATGATGCCCAGGGTCATACCCACATTAATAAAAATCTGGAAAAGCCACATGGAAAAAATGCCGCAGGCTAGAAGGCTTCCGAAGGCGTCGCCGGAAGAGCGGGAAATCATAAGAGCCCGATAGAGCAGGATGAAGTAGAGGAAAAGTACGAAAATAGCCCCTACAAACCCCAGTTCCTCGCCGATAACGGAAAAGATGAAATCCGTATGGTTTTCAGGGAGGAAATTCAGCTGGCTCTGGGTGCCTGCGAAGAGTCCCTGGCCGATGAAACCGCCGCTTCCGATGGAAATCTTGGACTGGATCACGTGATAGCCGGAGCCATAGGGATCCACGGAAGGATTGAAAAGCACAAGAATGCGCATTTTCTGGTAGCTGTGCAGTACGAAGAACCAGATCAGCGGGAATATGGCCACAAAGGCGATGAAAGCCTTCTTTACCAGGGACATATTAAGGCCGCAGATATAAAGCATGCCGAAGGTAATAGCGCCGAAAACCAGACTGGTACCCAGATCAGGCTGGATGAAAATCAGAAGGGTAGGCAGCGCCATGAGCCCCGCCACAGGAAGAAGGCTCTTCCAGGTGCGGTAACCCTTTTTATTATTGGACAGAAGCCGGGCCAGGCAGATAATCATAATAATTTTTGCAAATTCCGAAGGCTGCAGGGTGAAAGGTCCTATCTGGATCCACCTCTGAGCCCCCAGGGCGCTGGTACCTGCAAATTTGACCACCAGCAGCATCACCGCATTCACCACATAAAGGGCCGGCACGAAGCGGTACAGTTTCCTGTAGTCAAAATAGAGGGATCCTCCCGCCACGACCAGGCCCAGAAGAAGGAACACCCCCTGCTTGATGACGAAATCAAACTGTCCCGGATGGCCCGGCACATTGGCATGGGTGGCGCTGGCAATGATGAGAAGGGATACCACCGCCAGCCCCAGTACAGTCATGAGGAGGCTGCTGTCAATCCTCCTCCAGTAACGAATCAGATTCATAGTCTCTCATCTCCTCCGCCGCCACTTATAGGCGCTGCTGGAAGAGTGCCAGGAAAGACCGGCCCTTTCAGTTCTCTTATTTCTATCATTTTTGCTTTCTGTTTCTTCCTCATTCTCCCTGTCCGAAAGACGCAGGGAACTCAACCACCGGGCAGCGGGAATATCCTTATCCTTCAGAAGGCAGCGGAGCACATCATAGAGGGCGCGGCCGTAGGCACTCTTTTCACTGAATTCCGCAATCTCTCCCCTGTTTCCCAGGCGGTCTGCCATGATGGAATAGGGAATCACTCCGCCGAAGGATTCTTCGTCCAGCGTATCATAGACTTCCTGGAAAGAAAGTCCGCTTCCTTCCTTTGCGGTGAAACGGTTCAGTACGTATTTCCAAATCTTTCCCTTTCCGATAAGAGGCAGCAGCCGGTCCGCATTCCTTCTGGAAGACCAGGACGGCGCCACCAGGAGAATCACCCTGTCTGACAGGCGGAAGGCCGTTTCCACACCCTTTCCCATACCCGCAGGGCAGTCGATGAATATGAAGTCATAAAGGCGGTGGATATCGTCCATCACCGTGTCCATAGCCGCAGGAAATACGGTTTCCCAGGATTCCTTCTGGGACGCCGGCAGGAAATCGAGATGGTCCGTCACCGGAAGCACCGCATCCTCCAGGAAGCATTTTCCCTCTGCCAGGTCGCAGATATTATAGAAGCAGTCATTTTCCAATCCCAGGATAAGATCCATGTTTCGAAGACCCATATCACCGTCTATGAGAAGTACCTTCTTCCCCAGCCTGGAAAGAGTGATGCCAAGGGAGGCCGTAATCAGGGTCTTTCCTACCCCGCCTTTGCCGGAAGCTGTAGACACAATGACCGCCATCAGTGGTTACCTCCATTTTTGTCTTTCTTTTCGTCCTTATTCTTTCCCGGCGCATAGTCGCCTAAATGGAAATAGGCATTCATGATCTGTTTCACCACCGGAGCCGCCGACTCGGAACCGAAGCCTGAATGCTCGAACATGCAGAGCACCACAATTTCCGGTTTGTCGAAAGGCCCATAGGCTACGAAACAGCCATTATCAAGGCCGTTCGTCTCCGCGGTACCCGACTTGCCAGCCATGGCTATGGGATAATTGGCAAAAAGGGCGCCGCCGGTGCCGTTTTTCGTCATAACCAGGCGCAGAGCCTGGTGAAGATCATCCAGGGTAGCTTTGGATACCGGCAGGGTGCCCAGCTTTTCCGGCGAATAAATCTTAAGAGGGCTGCCATCCAGCTTGTCGATGCGGTTCACCAGATACGGCTTATACCGGAAACCGCCGTTGGCAATGGAAGAATAAACCATGGCCATCTGGATAGGTGTGGTCAGAGTAAAACTCTGTCCGATGGCAGCATCCATGGTTTCCCCCAGATACCAGTCCTGCTTGAATACCTTGCGCTTGTACTCTTCACTGGCCACATTGCCTTCCGCTTCCCCTGCCAGGTCGATGCCTGTAGGTTTCCCCAGGCCGTACTCGCCGGCCATAGCAGAAATGCGGTCAATGCCAAGACGCCGTCCCATTTCATAGAAATAGACATTATCCGACTTTTCTACAGCTTCGTAGAAATTAATCCAGCCGAAAGCCTCGCCTTCGGAGTTTCTCTTGTCTACCAGCCAGTGCTTGCCGGAGTCAAAAATTCTCTCCTCCGGCGTGGTGACCTTGGCTTCCAGGGCAGCGGAGCCCGTAATCACCTTGAACAGGGAGCCCGGAGGATACATGGCTGCAATGGTCCTGTTCTGCATGGGATGATTCTTGTTGTTGATAATCTTGTTCCACTCATCCGCCGTAATCCCCTTGCTGAAATGGTTGGGGTCATAGCTTGGCCAGCTTGCCATAGCCAGCACTGCCCCCGTATTGGGGTCGATAGCTACAGCGGAAGCACCGGTGGGGAAAACGCCGGAATGAGCCAGCGTCCTTACCTGAGACTCCATGGCATCTTCCGCCGCCTTCTGCAGGTTTGCATCCAGTGTGAGACGCACATTATTGCCGGATACGGCAGGCGTCCCTTCCACATAGCGCACCGGCTGGCCGGACGCATTGACTTCTACCGTCTTGGAACCGTTCTTTCCTTCCAGGAACTTGTTGTACTGCCTTTCCAAGCCTGAACGGCCCACCAGGGTGGCCGTCTTGTAAGGATTCCCCTCGGCATCCCGGTCGTCCGGTCCCGCTTCGCCTACATAACCCAGCACCTGGGCCCCTGCGGCGCCCAGAGGATACACGCGGAGCGGATTCACTTCGATTTCAATGCCCGGGAAATCATCCTTCTTTTCTTCGATCTGGGTTGCCACATCAATACCCACATCGTTGGCCAGGTAAATGGCACCAAAAGCCAGCTTATTATCATCGATTTTCTTTTTTATATCCTCCGGCTTCACCTTCAGAAGAGCGGCCAGACGGTCCAGCTCCTCATCGGAAAGAGTATTCTTCTTCCTTTCTACCGGCATGATGACGCTGTAGGCAGGCCTTGAGCCGGCCATGATGACACCATTCCTGTCATACATGACACCCCGGGCTGCCTGCTGGGGCAGATGGCGGATACGGTTGCCATCGGCCTCTTCCTTATAATAATTGCCTTCCACCACCTGCATCCAGAACAGGCGGGCGCTCAGGATAAAAAGAAGGATCATGGCCGCATAAACCATCCGGCCGTACCGCGACTCTTCCCGATTTTTCACCAGCGAATCCAGGATGGAAGGAATACGTTTCTTCACCAACGGGGTTCCTCCTCCCGTTTCAGCATCCAGATGAGAGGATGCAAAGCAAGGGCACATCCCCCATTCATCAGAACCAGGGGGATGCCCAGATAGACGAAATAAAAGAGGGAGGGATACCGGCTGCCGGCCCATCCCATGATGACACTGGAAAAACAGACATAAATGACAGAAGCCAGAAGCACCGACAGCAGAGACACATACCAGTGCCGGTTATACCGGTCTCTGCCGAATTTCAGAAAAAGCAGAGTAATCACCAGGTAGGGAAGAAGATGGAGACCAAAGAAATTACTGGTCACAATATCCTGCAGAAATCCCCCGGCTCCCGCCAGGATGAGCGCCGATTTCCTGTCCAGAATCACCGCAGACAGAGCAATCACCGTGAGCCATAAATCAGGCTGCATGATACCATTGAAAAGGAAAGGCAGAAAAGAGGACTGCAGAAGAAATATAACAGCGCTTAAAACCACAAGGCTGTAGGTACTCATCATTTATCACCTGCCTGCTGCTTGTTCGGATTCATAGGCGGTTCGATTTTCGGCGGCTTCACCGTTATGCTTTCAGGGCTGGTCTTCTGGATATGATCGGTAATAACGAAAACTTCTTCCATATGGGAGAAATCGGCTGCCGGCCGGATCTGGGCGGACTGGGTGCCGCCCTCGGCATCCACATCCACCTGCTCCACCGTGCCGATGACCATACCCTTGGGGTACACGCCGCCGTAGCCCGATGAAACGATAATATCCCCCTTAATCACATCCGCTTCCTTGGGGAGGGATACCAGGGAAAGGTAACCCGGATTGCCGCTGTTGCCGCTCACCATAGAAACCACCCGGGAAGCAGGCCGCTGCACAATGCCTCCGATAGTGGTCCGTGGATCCAGAAGAAGCTGCACCCTGGCTGAATTCAGGTATACCTCACTTACAAAGCCTACAATGCCCGAGGGCACAATGACAGGCATGTATTTCTTCAGACCGCTGTCCTCGCCCCGGTCAATGACCATGGTATGGGTCCAGCCGCCATAATCCCTTTCAATCACAGAAGCGCCCAGCATATGGTAGCTGGTATAGCCCTGCTTGAACTGCAAAAGACTCCTTAAGCGGATATTTTCCGCCAGGATTTCACTGTAATGATCCTGCTCGGACTTAAGACTTTCATTTTCCTTACGGAGCTCATCCAGTTCCTTCCAGTTCGAAAACACCTGACGGAACAAACCGATGCCGTTCTCCCCCAGCCAGGCAGCCCGGGACACACCGTACTCAAAAGGAGCAGCTCCTACGGACAAAGGCTGGGACACGAAAGGAATATATTCCCTGTGACGCCAGAACCATCCGCAGCCGCCAAGGAAAGCCAAAAGCAGAACAATACTTAACATCTTTTTCTTACTGAAGAATATCAAAATCAAGCTCCCCCAAAGTATTTATCACCATTTTCAATGAGCAGGGAATGATCCTTGTCCATCATGCACGCCGCAAAACAGCCTTTCGCAATCACCGAGGCCGGATCTGCCGGAATAACAACAGGCATATGAAGCCCCTCGGAAAGCCAGTCCCGGAGTCCATCAAGAAGGGCGCCGCCACCTGAAAGGAGCATGCCGTTCTTCAGGAAATCATCAGCCATCTCCGGCGTAGCCCGGCTCATGACACGCCGGATCAGAAGAAGCACCGGCTCCATAATGCGCTGCATGACAGAACTCATTTCAGCCACTGAAAGCTCCACCACTACTTCCACACCGTCGGCATGCCGCCTTCCGCGCACCGTGAAAGCACGGTCGCTTCCCGTGCCGGTCATGGAAAGCATCTCACTCTTCAGCTTCTCCGCCTGCTCCAGACCGATCATCATGCTGTAGCGGTCCTGGATATGACGGCAGATAGCCCGGTCAATATCATGACCGCCGAAAGAAATCCCTTCCTGCGCCAGAATACCGCCGCAGCCGTAAATGCCCACATCTGACACATCCCTTCCTATGACCAGGGACAGCGTAGAAGAAGGCACCTGCAGATCCCTTCCCGCGCCGATAGCTGCAGCTGCCGGCGAAGGGATGAGATACACCCCCTGAGCCCCTGCATGAATAAGCGCATCCACCAGGGCATGCCGGGTAACTGAAGAAATTTCGGCAGGAATAGCCACCATCAGAGTGGGCCTGGAAACAGACCGCCTGAGAGACTTGTTCAAAAAGAAACGAAGCATGGACTTGGTCATATCATAATCAGCAATGACCCCGTTCCTCACCGGCCACTCCAGCGTATAATTCTCCGGCTCCTTATGATAAATAATCAGCGCCTCCGTGCCAAAACCAAGCACCTGGCCGCTGATATTATCCACCACCGCCGTAGAAGCCTCTTCCAGGAGCACCTTGTCTCTCTGATATATACGAACCTGGGAAGATCCCATATCGAGCCCCAGGCAATTTAACATTGCAGAAAACATACTCATGCATACCGCCTTTTCCAATGGATTCGTATTATTATACCATGGATGGGGCGTGTAAGACAGGGAAAAATGACAGGTCACCGGGGCCTGGAAGTTCTGAAAAGAAAAAGAGTTTCAAGTTCTACGGCTCCATGGCATTGGCTTTTCCTCTGACCATCTTCTCGCTCAAGTAGTAGGCAGCGTCTTTGAAGCATGAGTTTACAGCCCCCGCCGCCAGGAGAATCAACCGTTCCCCTTTCCCCGAATTTCATGTACAACACCCCATACCAGCCCCCTGTTTGGCAAAACAAAAGAGGCTGCGAAAAAATGAATGAACATTTTTTCACAGCCCCTTTTGATTTCACAACTTTACCAGAAATAAACCAGGGCAAAAGCTGCCACAAAGAAACGGTAAATGGCAAAGCCCGTCAGGGTGGAAGTATTCAGGAACTTCAGGAACCAGAGGATGGAAGCATAAGCCACCACGAAGGCAGTGACAAAGCCCACCGCCAGCACGCCCAGGTCACCTACCGAGAGACTTCCAATGACTTTAAGAAGGTCATAGAAGCAGGCCAGGAACATGAGGGGTACTGCCATAATGAAAGTAAAGTCGGCGCCTGCCTTCCGGGAAATGCCCAGAAGAAGACTGCCTGCAATAGTACTGCCGCTCCGGGAGAAGCCGGGCCACAGGGAGAGGCATTGGAAGAGGCCGATAATAAAAGACTGTTTCGTGGAAATCTTATCCACATCGGTTACCGCAAATTCCTTTCCCTTTCTTGCCTTTTCCGCCACAATCATGAAAATGCCGCCCAGTACCAGGCCGATGATAACAGTGGTAGGACTGAAGAGACGGTGCTTGATGAAGCCGTGGAAAAGAAGACCCATGAGGCAGGCCGGGAACATGGCAATGCAGATATTAAATACAGAAGGCCCTTTCCGACGGAACCAGTGATGGGTATTCAGAATATAGGTAAACTTTTCATGATACACCACCAGCACCGAAAGGATGGCGCCCAGCTGGATAAATACATCGAAAAGGTCTGCCAGGGTTCCTTCAAATCCCAGCATATGGCCCACAATAATCATATGGCCTGTAGAAGAAACAGGGATATATTCCGTGAGCCCTTCTACAATGCCCACAACCAAAGCACAGAAATATTCGTACACTCTAACACCTCAAACGGTTCATTACTTCGTTGGATTCATGGCATTCACAATGCCTTCCACCTTATTCTTTGAAAAATTAATAATCAGTACATCACTTTTCCCTTTGGAAAAATAAATGTAAGACGTCTTCGGCTCGCTGCCGGACACATTCATTTCCACCCGGTGCGGCTTCCCGTAAAGCAGATCCACCGTAGACACATCATCCCCCAGAGACAGGCCCCGGGAAGTGACCATGCGGTTATCCGTGAGAAAGAGGGCGGAAATCAGAGAACTCTTCACCGTAAGGCGCACTGCATAACCCGGGAAATAAAGGATTTCCTCCTTGGGATTGGCCATCTTCTTCTCCCATTCCTCAAAAGGGTGAGCCTGGAAAGTACTTCCCAGCTCATAGCCAGCCACCTTGAAATCACGGTCTCCCAGGTACAGGGGACCTTCGCCGCTGTCATAGGAAACATCTCCCCTTTTCACAGGAGAAGTGAGAGACGCAAGACGAATGGAAGACACCTTGTCACCGGTGAGAGTCACATCCATTTCCTTTAGGCCTGAGCCATAGCGGAAATGAAAAGATTTTCCCCTGCCGTCCCAAAGCACCATAAGGGGCCTGCCATAAGCACGAAGCACATCCTCCCGGCTGCTGCCCACGCCGATCCCCCGGGGCGTCTTTACACCTGCACCGGACACATCAATTTCCGATATCCCTTTTCCGGGAAACTTAAAGTCCTCCGGCAGATCTACGCGGTGGGAATAGGAAAGAAGAAAAGGCGCTGTCCGCTTTACCGTCATATCTTTAAAGACATAAGAATCCCTGGTATTCTCATGGATTACCTTTTCCGCCGTCCCTCGAGAAGAAAGAGAAGAAATAGAATCTCCCAGAGACACACCGCCCACAGAAAAATCGAAGGCAGAAAGCGTCTTTCCGGAAATCGGGAAAAGGCTATGGGCCTCTACCCCCTGCTTCTTCTCCGCAGAGTGATTCACGCCGGTCCCTGCCTTCTGATCAGAAACGGCAGCCGCTGCATGGAACCCCTCGGCATAAACAGAAAAACCAAAGGCACTGCAGGCAGAAACACAAATGGCCAGCAGCGCCGCCTTCATCCTATATTTCATGGGCAGTCTCCTTAACAAAATGCAAAAGTACCTGGACGTAAGGGTACTAGTTTATTATGAAGGTGTGAACCTCTTCTGTCAAGGGGCCGGAAAGCCCCGAAGGGCCTACCCATAACCACAGGCAGCATCCCGCGAAATGACATAGAGGCAGGCAGCAGGCGGTCATTTGGTCAATTCCCGTGAAAATGAATGTATACAAAAAAGGCTGTGAAAAAATGTAAACCATTTTTCACAGCCCCTCTTCTTTAATTCTTTCTATACTTATCCACAAAATGACCGATTCGTTTCAGCGCTTCTGCCAGATTTTCCCGGCTGGCAGCATAGGAAATACGAATGTGGTTCTTTCCCTGGGGACCGAAGCAGGACCCCGGCACTACCCCTACCTTTTCTTCCTTCAGCAGGCGGTCGGCGAATTCTTCGTCATCCATGCCGGTGATGCTGATATCGGGGAAAATGTAGAAGGCCCCTTTGGGCTTGAACACGGAAAGGCCGATTTTCTTCAATCCCTCGTAGACCATTTCCCTGCGGGCGGCGTATTCATCATACATGGCCTTTACATCGTCATCGCAGTACTTCAGAGCTGCGATGGCACCATACTGGCTGGTGACGCTGGCGCAGAGGATTTCATACTGGTGGACTTTGTAAATCTGCTCCATGATTTCACGGGGTCCGCAGATATAGCCCACGCGAAGGCCCGTCATGGCATAGGACTTGGAGAAGCCGTTCATGGTGAGTGTTCTTTCCTTCATGCCCGGCAGCGATGCAAAGCAGGTATGGGTGCCTTCATAGGTAAGATCACAGTAGATTTCATCGGAAATCACCACCAGGTCATGCTTTTGGGCAAAGTCGGCGATTTTTACCAGAGACTCTCTGTCCATGACAGTGCCGGTAGGGTTATTGGGGTAGCCAATAAGGATGGCCTTGGTCCGGGGAGTCACTTTCTTTTCCAGTTCTTCCACAGTGAGTTTGAATTCATCTTCAGCCCTGGTAGGCACCAGCACCGGTTTGCCCCGGGCGATGGATACGCAGGCAGGATAAGCCAGGTAAGCGGGGTCCGGAATGAGTACTTCGTCTCCCGGATTGAGGAGGGTGGTCATGACGACGCCGATGGCTTCTGAAACGCCTACGGTCACCATGATCTCATCCACCGGATCATAATCCACATGGTATCGGTTATGGAAAAGCTTTGCAATTTCCTGGCGAAGCGGGAGAAGGCCCCAGTTGGACGTATAGGAGGTTTCTTTCCGTTTCAGGCTTTCCATGCAGGCATCAATCACCTTATCCGGAGCCGAATAGTCCGGTTCCCCTACACCCAGGGAAATCACGTCCTTCATGGAGCTGGCCAGGTCGAAAAATTTACGAATACCGGAAAAAGGCACCGCTTTAATATTGGATGCCACTTTTTCATCCCAATTCATTCTATATAATCTCCTTCAATATGAAATATGGAAAGGCGCCTTACTTCGTTTCCGCCACTTTCTTCCCCAGTTCCTCGCACTTCTTAAGCGACGGCTCATCGGGATAGCCGTAAGCCAGAAGAGGCTGGACCGGGAAAGAAGCGCCGGCAAAATGGAGCTCATTGTACCAGGAATTGAGCCAGGCTCCCCGGCTCCATCCGCAGGAACCGAAAATCCCCATGATTTTCCCCTTCAAATAGGGCTTCAGCTTATTACAGAAAGGTTTCATCTGCGCCTCTTCAATGACCTCGACGCCCCAGGCGCTGCAGCCCAGGATAATATGATGGTAGGTGTTTCCGATTTCCACAGGATCCACATCGGAAACCGGTGCCAGAAGCACTTCGGCGCCGGTGCTTTTGGCGCCCACTGCCACAGCCTCCGCCATGGCTTCCGTATTTCCTGTGGCGGAATAGTAAATCACAGCCACTTTTTCTGACATAATGGCCTCCTTTATACTAACAGGGTTTTAAGGATTCACAGCCTTCTTCCCCCTAAAAAAAGAAGCGTCCTTAAAAAAGAACGCTCTTCTTATCTCTGAAATTATGCCTTAGCTACGGTTTCGCCCAGTTTCTTGCATGCTTCCAGTGCATCGTCATCAGGATAGCTGTATGCTTTGACGGGGTCAGCAGCCAGTTTGATGCCTGCTTCGTCAAAACGTTTCTTCCAGTTTTCAATCCAGTCGCCCTGGTTCCATGCATAGGAACCGAAGATGGCTACCACTTTGCCCTTGAGCTGGGGAAGCAGTTCTTCGAAGAACGGTTCGAATTCATATTCTTCCAGTTCTTCATTTCCCATAGCCGGGCAGCCGAGAATGATGTGGTCATAGGCAGCTACATCGGAAGCGGTGGTGTCGCTGACGAAGGAAAGGGTAGTTTCTGCGCCTGCAGCCTTTGCACCTTCTTCTACAGCCTGAGCCATAGCTTCTGTGTTACCGGAACCGGACCAATATACAATTGCAACTTTTGCCATTTAAAATTCCTCCTATCAATATCTAATTGATAAAATGCCTTACTCTTCTATCTTACTGATTCCAGAGCTCCTTGTCAATTTCTAAAAACAATTAATCCCATTCAGTCAGGGATGTGCCTTTTTTAGAAAGATCCAGGAGCGTCACCTTTTTCGGAAATTTCCGCTTCGAAACCATTTTCCTTACGTCTTCCGTAATGTCTGCCCTGTCGCCGTCGGTGTTGAAGATGCCCAGAGTTGTGAAATAGCCGTCGCACTGGAGAATGATGGTATAAGCTTCATTGTATGTAATCCCCTGCTCCGTGGTCTTCACCTTCACGAAGCCCTCCCACCTGGGGTGCCTGCTGTCATTGATTTTCTGCAGAGGCGACGGGCCTTCGAATACGGCGCCCTGTTGAATCAGCTGCCGGTTCAGCCATGCTGCCATAATGTCCATCTGGGCTTCGGGCTTATCATCCTTGTGTTTGAATTCCCCGATGTCCTGCAGAAAAGGAATTCCTGCTTCATGGGACATGGCCCAGCCGTAGGAAAAGTCAGGGCCCTTCTTCCAGGTCATGGTGTAATACCGGCTGTCAGACATGCCTTTCCGGATGAAGAAGCGCTTCGTGCCGCCGTCCTTCATGAAAGGCAGGGCATTCTGGGCGCCTTCGGTGAAAGTTATGTTTTTCGGAACGTCCATGGTGCCGATGCCCGAAAGATTGAGCTTATCCGCTGCAGAAACCTCCAAGGCGCCGGCAAAGATCAGGAATGCTGCCATGAAGGCCGCCAAAGATGCTCTCTTCATGGATTACGCCTTTGCCTGTTTCTTCTGCAGTTTGGCCCAGGTATCGCGGAGACCTACGATGCGGTTGCACACCAGATGATCTTTAGTGGTGTCCTGGTCAATGATGAAATAGCCTTTCCGGAGGAACTGGAAGCGGCTGCCTACAGGGTATTCCTTAATGGCCGGTTCCGCTTTGCTCTTCATGACAGTAAGGGAGTTGGTATTCACCTTTTCCATGAAATCCCTGCCGTCTTCCTTGTCATCCGGGGAAATGAGATAGTCGTAGAGCCTTGTTTCCACATCCACCGCCGTGTCGGCGCATACCCAGTGAAGAGTGCCCTTCACCTTGCGGTCAGCGCCGGGTGTGCCGCTTCTGGTATCAAAGTCCACGGTGCAGTGGATTTCCGTAATATTTCCTTCCCCGTCCTTCACCACATCTTCGCATTTCACAATGTAAGCCCCTTTGAGACGGACTTCCTTTCCCGGGGTCATGCGGAAGAATTTATGAACCGGATGCTCCATGAAATCTTCTCTTTCAATGTAAAGATTCCGTCCGAAGGGAACCTGGCGGGTACCCATGGATTCATCTTCCGGATTGTTTTCCAGGGTCATGTATTCGATCTTATCTTCCGGATAGTTGGTAAGCACTACTTTCACCGGATCGATGACTGCCATAATGCGGGGTGCCTTGGCCTTCAGATCTTCCCGGATGCAGTATTCCAGAAGGGAAACATCCACCAGGTTGTCTGCCTTGGCCACGCCGATAAGATCGCAGAAATGACGGAGAGATTCCGGGGTGTATCCTCTTCTTCTGATACCGCAGATGGTAGGCATGCGGGGATCATCCCAGCCGGATACCAGGCCGGCCTCCACCATTTTACGGAGCTTTCTCTTACTGGTTATCATGGTGGTCACATTCAGGCGGGCAAACTCGATCTGCCGCGGCTTTTCCTTGCCGTCAAAGGCCTGGAGACACCAGTTGTAAAGAGGTCTTCTTTCTTCAAATTCCAGGGTGCAGATGGAATGGGTAATGCCTTCCAGGGCATCAGAGAGAGGGTGAGCGAAATCATAAAGTGGATAAATGCACCATTTATCTCCCGTCCTGTGGTGTGTGGCGTGAAGGATGCGGTAAATGACAGGGTCCCTCATGACAAGGTTCGGAGAAGCCATATCAATCTTGGCACGGAGGCACTTTTCTCCATCCTTGTACTTGCCTTCCTTCATTTCCTGGAAAAGCTTCAGGTTTTCTTCTACGGAACGATTTCTCCAGGGACTTTCCTTCCCCGGATGCTCCAGATCGCCGCGGGTATTATGGATTTCCTCACTGCTCTGATCATCTACATAGGCCAGGCCCATGCGAATGAGCTTGCAGGCAAACTCATAGAGTTCAGGAAAATAGTCGGAAGCAAAATGGACCGGTTCCTTCCACTTGAATCCCAGCCACTTTACATCTTCCAGTATGGAATCCACAAACTCCTGATTTTCCTTCGTAGGGTTCGTATCATCAAAACGCACATTGGTGGCACCATGATACTTTTCACCAAGGCCGAAATTCAGGCAGATACTCTTGACATGACCAATATGAAGATAGCCGTTCGGTTCCGGCGGAAAACGGGTGAGCACCCTTCCATTGGCATAGACATGATTGGCTATGTCTTTATTGATTTCCGCTTCAATAAAGTTAGCGGCTTCTCTTTTTTCTTCCATAGTAATCTCCTCCATTCATTTGAATCACGGATATTTGTTTTATTATACAATATCTGCCGCTTCTTTTCTATTTCCGCCGATAAAAGCGCATCAAAAAAGACCGGGCAGCCGGTCTTTTTACATTCCTTATTTCACTGTATTCTTCAGAGTGCCGATGGGATCGATGGTGATTTCCACCACATCCCCCTTTTTCAGGAACTGCGGCGGATTCTGTCCCATACCTACTCCCTGGGGCGTACCGGTGGCAATCACATCGCCGGGAAGCAGCGTCATGCCGTCGGAAAGAACCTCGATAAGCCGGGGAATGGAGAAAATCAAATCATTGGTAGACCCCTCCTGGCGGAGATGACCGTTCACCTTCGTGTAAATAGTAAAAGGCACAGGCCAGTCCCCCACCATCACTGTAGGCCCCATGGGGCAGAAAGTATCCAAACTCTTACCCTTGAACCACTGTACGTGCTTTCTCTGCAGATCCCGAGCTGTCACATCGTTGATAATGGTGTAGCCATACACATACTTCATGGCATCCTCTGCAGCCACATTGGTGCAGCGCTTACCGATAATCACACCCAGCTCCCCTTCATAATCCACTTCCTTCGTCGCAGCCGGATGACTGTCGATTTCCTCCTCAGGTCCGATGACAGATGTGGTGGCTTTCGTAAAGAAAATAGGAACAGCAGGATTCTTCGCATTGGCGTTCTGGTCAAATTCCTTCACATGGGCCTGGTAATTCTTGCCCACGCACAGAATATTGCGTCGGGGATAAAAAGGCACCTCCAGCCGTACATCTTTCAGAGAAAGAGGCTCGATGGATTTATCCTTCTCATTCATTTCCAAAGCCCTGGCCAGATTCAAAAGCCCCTCCTCGCCGGACTCGATAAACTCCTCCATAGTCTCCCCCAGAGGAATGAAATAAGTCTCCTCCAGATCCTCAGCGGAATAAATGGAAACTCCATCAGAAGCCAGCACGCCCCACTGGCGCTGGCCGTTGTAATTATAAGAAACAAGTCTCTGCATGGTATACCTTCTTTCTATTGGTGATTATGGACATTATATCATGAACAGGAGATGGTTCAAAGAGTTCATTGGCCCCCTTTGCGCTGAGGGCTGCGCCTTTGCGTCAAAAGGATGCGGCTTCGCCGCAGATTATGGTAAGCTGCCAGCTGCTATAACCTGCATCCACTCCGCGTCCCCCACCACAAAGAACCCCGGTACCTTCCCATCCCCTATGCCCAATGAGTTCGGTGTCTGCATGGTCTACGGCCGCTGCTGTACCGAAGTACGACGGCGCGCGCCATACACGAGTCTCCCGTCATTTCTGCATAGGTGGAGCTGATTTAGAGTCCTGGGTTCATTGTGTAGTTCATATCTTTTATCCTTTTTGGCCAAATTGGATGGAAGGAAACAAGGGGATCCCCGCGTGTCTGAAATACCCTTCCCTGCCGGACCTAGGATTGGCAGGAAAGCCTGTGCCTTCAGAATTGCTTTATAAACTTGTTCCTTCTACTAATATAATAGAAAAAATCGCTTTTATGTGAACGTGGAAAATAAAAAAATTAATTTTTCTTCATTTTACGGAATATGCAAAAGAAATGCAATCATCAATTGGACACACCTGCGGTGTGAGGGTACAGAGGGTTCGCCCCTCACTCTTATTGTCCCACCGCTTGCGGTGGCAAGGGAACTGGATTCGCAAGGAGCCGTAGGCAACTGAGAATCCAGTGACACGCTTCCCAGCGGGGCGGGAAGGTGGTACGCAGTACCAAAGGGGGCCGAGACCGCCGGTCTCAGAAGGTTCAGAGGGAAAGGTTCTTAAGATGGATGGGCCTTCGGCCCAAGGGTTCTTAAGTTTGACGGGGCCTTTGGCCCCGAGGGTTGTGGATTGCCCTGCGGTGCACAGCGAACGCATTTTAAAGGAGCGCTAGCGACGCGCAAAATGTAGTGAGTCGTTTCCCCTTTAGGGGGCAA
>ENA-UOJC01002353-UOJC01002353.1-human-gut-metagenome-genome-assembly--contig:-C104-NODE-2353-length-20794-cov-13.174406_pt1 | contig 20794 bp, 18 predicted proteins | sample MGYA00242339_ERZ723886 | MGnify/ENA metagenome assembly ERZ723886 | reverse complement strand
TATATCCGCGAGCAGGAAAAGGAGCTGGACGAGGAATGAGGATCGTCTTCATGGGTACGCCCGACTTTGCACGCAGCATTTTAGAGCGCCTGGTCGCAGACGGGCACGAGGTCTGCGGTGTTTTCACGCAGCCGGACAAGCCGCGCAACCGAAACAAAGTAACCCCAAGCCCTGTAAAGGAATATGCTCTTACACAGAACATTCCCGTTTTTCAGCCGACGGCGATGCGCGACGGCACGGCGCTCGCGGATTTTAAGGCGCTTGCGCCAGATCTTGCGGTCGTCGCGGCCTACGGGCGCATCCTGCCCGAGGAAATGCTCGCCGTGCCGCCGATGGGCTGCATCAACGTGCACGCGTCCATCCTGCCGCAGTATCGCGGCGCGGCGCCCATCAACTGGGCGATCCTAAATGGCGATAAGGAAACGGGCGTGACGATCATGCACATGGCCAGAGAGTGCGACACGGGCGACATGATCTTGGTGAAAAAGCAGCCCATCCGCCCGGATGAGACGGCGGAGGAGCTTTTCTCCGACCTTGCCGCGCTCGGCGCGGACGCCATCGCCGAGGCGATCGACGAGATCGCAAACGGCACGGCGCAGCGCGTGCCGCAGAACGAGGCGGAGGCAACCTACGCCCCCATGCTCTCGCGCGAGCTTTCGCCCATCGACTGGACGAGAAGCAGCACGCAGGTCATCGACCAGATCCGCGGACTCATCCCGTGGCCCTGCGCCGCGGCGAGCATCCTCGGCGCAAACACGAAGATTTTCCGCGCCGTGCCGCTGGGCGAAACGAAGGACGCTCCCGGCACGCTGCGTGCAGCAAAAAAGGGAATCGAGGCCGCCTGCGGCGACGGCAAGAGCATCCTCATCACCGAATTGCAGCCCGATGGCGGCAAGCGCATGGCCGCAAACGCCTTTTTGAACGGCAAACGCATCGCCGCGGGGACGGTCCTCGATGCGTAAGGGGAGCACTTCCAACGCGCGCGAATGCGCGCTCTGCGTGCTCGTCGCCTGCCGCCGCAGCGGCGCATGGGCGGACGCATCGCTCAAAGCTCAGCTCGGCAAGGCATCTCTCAAGCCGCAGGACGCAGCGCTTTGCAGCCGCATCGTCTACGGCGTGATGCAAAACGAGCTGCTGCTCGACTATTATCTCAGCGCCTACTGCACGCAGAAGCTTGATCATTTGCAGCCGCCGCTTGCCGACATTCTCCGCATTGGCGCGTATCAGATCTTATTTCTGGACAAAGTGCCCGACCACGCGGCGGTGAGCGAATCCGTGGAGCTTTGCCGCACGAACGGCAGAAGCGCCGCAAGCGGGCTTGTCAACGCGGTTCTTCGCAAGGTCGCGCAGAACAAGGCGCAGCTGCCCGCGCTGCCGCAGGACACGCTCTCGCGCCTGAGCATTGCCTACAGCCATCCGAAGTGGCTGGTGGAAAGACTCACGGCGCTGCTGGGAGACACCGAGGCGGAGCAGTTTTTGCGCATCGACAACGAGGCTTCTCCCATCATCGCGCAGGTGAACCCCCTCAAAACGGACGGTGAGGCGCTCGTGCGCGAGCTTTCCGGCGAGGGGATCGAGGCGCGCGCGCACGCATGGGTACCGGGCTGCTTTGAGCTTTCCGGCACCGGCGACCTCACGACGCTCGCAGCCTTCTATCAGGGCCGCTTTACGGTGCAGGACGCGGCGGCAAAGCTCGTGACCTACGCCGCGGGCTTTGAAAAGGGGCAGGACGTGCTGGACGTCTGCGCCGCGCCGGGCGGCAAGTCGTTCGCCGCAGCCTTCTCCATGGAAAATGAGGGGCATATCCTCTCCTGCGACCTGCACGAGAACAAATTAAAGCGCATCCGCGAAGGGGCGCAGCGTCTCGGCGTCACCTGCATCGAGACCGCCTGCGCCGACGGGCGCGTTTTCCGCGAGGAATGGGCGGGCCGCTTCGATACGGTCGTCTGTGACGTGCCCTGCTCGGGTCTCGGCATCATCCGCAAAAAGCCGGACATCCGCTATAAGGACGCGCGCGAACTCAAGGCGCTGCCGGAGATCCAGCGCGCGATTTTAGAAAACAGCGCGCGCTATGTAAGACCGGGCGGCGTGCTGGTCTATTCGACCTGCACCGTTTTGCCCGAGGAAAACGAAAACGTGACGGATGCGTTCTTATCTTCGCACCCGGAATTTATCTATGAGGAATTCTCCCTGCCGAACGGGGAAGCTGCGCCGGGGTATCTGACGCTCTGGCCGCAGCGCAGCGGTACGGATGGGTTTTATCTCAGCCGCATGAGGAGGAGAGAACATGACTGATATCAAGTCGATGACGCTCGGTGAGATCAGCGAGGCGCTGCGCGCGATGGGCGAGCCGTCGTTTCGCGGCAAGCAGGTGTTCACCTGGCTGCACCGCGGCGTGACGGATTTTGACCAGATGATCAATATTCCAAAGGCGCTGCGCGAAAAGCTGGCGCAGGAGTATGTCATCACCGCGCCGACGGTCGCGCGCAAGCAGGTATCGAAGCTCGACGGGACGATCAAGTACCTCTGGGAGCTTTCCGACGGCAACTGCATCGAAACGGTGCTCATGTCCTATCACCACGGCAACACGGTCTGCATTTCCTCGCAGGTCGGCTGCCGCATGGGCTGCAAGTTCTGCGCCTCGACGCTTGCGGGCAAGGTGCGCGACTTAAAGCCGTCTGAAATGCTCGATCAGGTGCTCTTTACGCAGCTCGACGCGGGGAAGGAGATCTCCAACATCGTGCTCATGGGCATCGGCGAGCCGCTCGACAACCGGCAGAACGTGCTGCGCTTTTTGGAGCTCATCAACCATCCAGACGGCATGAACATCGGGATGCGGCACATCTCGCTCTCCACCTGCGGCGTGGTGCCGGGCATCGACGCGCTCGCGCAGGACAATTTGCAGCTCACGCTCTCCGTTTCGCTCCACGCGCCCGACAGCGAGACGCGCAGCCGCATCATGCCGGTGAACAAGGCCTATGACGTCTCCGAGCTTTTTGCGGCCTGCCACCGCTATTTTAAGAAAACAGGCCGCCGCATCTCGTTTGAATACGCGATGATCGACGGCGTGAACGACCACGACTGGCAGGCGGACCTGCTCGCGGAAAAGATCCGCGGGATGCCGGGGCATGTGAACCTCATCCCCCTCAACGATGTGGTGGAAAGCGAGTTCAAGCCCAGCAAACGCGTCAGCGCGTTCCAGAAGCGTCTTGAGTCCCACGGCCTGACGGCGACGGTACGCCGCAGCCTCGGCGGAGACATTGACGCCAGCTGCGGACAGCTGCGGCGCAAGGAAATGAAAGAAAGAGAAGGTATCGCGCAATGAACGCCCTTGGAAAGACCGACGTGGGACTGCGCCGGCATGAAAATCAGGATACCTTTGCCGTCGAGACCATCGGAAAAAGCGTTGCTGCCGTCGTCTGCGACGGCATGGGCGGCGCGGAGGGCGGGCAGATCGCAAGCACGCTCGCGGTGGAGACCTTTTTGAAGGAGCTGCGCGCGCTGCTGCGCGAGGATATGAGCGTTGAGCAGCTGCGAGAGCTCGCGTCCTTCTGCGTGGCGCAGGCGAACACCGCCGTCTATGAGCGCGCGCTGGAGGACGATTGCCGCGGCATGGGGACGACGCTCGTTTCCGCTGTGGCGGGCGAAAAGGGGACGGTCGTGTGCAACGTGGGCGACAGCCGCGCCTATCTCATCCGCGGCGGGGAGATCACGCGCATCACGCACGATCACAGCGTGGTGCAGACGCTCGTGGAGAGCGGCAACATCACCGCCGAGGAAGCGCGCACGCACCCCAACCGCAACCTCATCACCCGTGCGCTCGGCACGGAGGAAATGACGCAGTGCGACGCCTTTGAGGTCGCCTTTCAGCGCGGCGACAAGCTGCTGCTGTGCACCGATGGACTCGTCGTCACGGCGACGGACGAGGACATCTGCCGCGCCGTCTGCTCGGGCAAGAGCAGCGAGCAGGATCTCGACGAACTCATTGCGCTCGCCAAGGCGCAGGGCGCGCCGGACAATGTGACGGTCGTGCTCGTAGATCATGATTGAAGGAGGTGGCACAAAATATGGACAAAATGATCGGTAAAATGCTCGACAACCGCTACGAGCTGCTCGAAGTCATCGGCAGCGGCGGCATGGCGGTCGTCTACAAGGCCAAGTGCCACCGCCTGAACCGTCTCGTCGCGGTCAAGGTACTCAAAAGCGACCTTGCCGAGGACGCGGACTTCCGTCGCCGCTTCCGCGACGAGTCGCAGGCCGTCGCGATGCTCTCGCACCCGAACATCGTCTCGGTCTACGACGTGAGCCGCGGTGAAACGGAGTATATCGTCATGGAACTCATCGACGGCATCACGCTCAAGCAGTATATGGAAAAGCGCGGCCAGCTCAACTGGCGCGAGGCGCTGCACTTTATCACGCAGATCACAAAGGCGCTCTCGCACGCGCATTCTCGCGGCATCATCCACCGCGACATCAAACCGCAGAACATCATGGTCCTGCGCGACGGCAGCGTCAAGGTCGCCGATTTCGGCATCGCCTGCCTTGCCAACTCCGCCAACACGCTCACGCAGGAGGCGCTCGGGTCGGTACACTATATGTCGCCGGAGCAGGCCAAGGGCGACCGCATAGACGCGCGCTCGGACATCTATTCCTCCGGCGTGGTGCTCTACGAGATGCTGACGGGGCGGCTGCCCTTTGAGGGGGACAGCGCCGTTTCCGTCGCCATCCAGCATTTGTCCTCCGTGCCGCTCTCGCCGCGCGAGATCAACCCCGACGTGCCCGAAGCGCTGGAGCTCATCTGCATGAAGGCGATGGCCTCCGACATTGAAAAGCGCTATGCCTCGGCCGACGAGATGCTTGCAGACCTTGAAGAGTTCCGCAAGAACCCCGAGGTAGACCTTGACTTCACCATTGAGGATCTGCACCGCGAGACGGCCGACGAGCCGACGCAGTATATCCCCGCCGTGCACGCCGTTTCGACCAAGGCGCAGGGCGCCGCTGACGAGGACGAGGACGAGGACGACGAGGATGACGCACCGCGCAAGACCGACCTGCGCCGCGTCCTGACGATCGCCGGAGCGGCGGTCGTCGCCGTCGCGCTCATCGTGCTGCTCTGGCGCGCGATCTTCAGCGACCTTCTCGGCGGCGAACAGAAGCAGAAGGAATACGTCGTGCCATATCTCGTCGGCATGACCATCGACGAGGCGAACGAGGATGAAAATGTGAAGGGCATCTTCACGATCGAGCAGATCGGCGAGCGCGCAAGCAGCGAATACGCGGCGGGGCAGATCATCGAGCAGTCGCCCGAGCGCGGCAAGAGCGTGAAGGGCAACCGCGTGATCTCGGTCTTCGTCAGCACCGGCGCAAAAACGGAAAAAATGCCGAACCTCGTCAATTCGGAGCGGCGGAACGCGGCGCTCCAGCTCAAGAATCTCGACCTTGACCTCACGATCGACGATACGCTGGAGGAATACAGCGAGACCATCACGGCAGGCTATGTCATCCGCACCCTCCCGGAGGCGGGAACGACCCTGCGCGCGGGCGACACGGTTTCTCTCGTGGTCAGCAAGGGTTCGGAGAAGAAATCCATCTCGGTCATCACCTTCACGGGCAGCGACATTGAGATCGTCCGTCAGCAGGCAACTCAGATGGGTCTTGTCGTGGGCGATGTCTCTTCGCGCGCGGACGTAAGCCCCATCGGCACGGTGCTTGAGCAGAGCATTGCTCCCAATACGGACGTAAAAGAGGGCACTGTCATCACGTTCGTCGTCAGCTCCGGCCCTGACGTGGACGACGGCGGCGAAGAGCCTGGCATCGGAGGCGAGGAGCTGCCGTGACGGGAAGGATACAGCGCGCGTTGAGCGGCTTTTACTATGTCAAGGGTGAGGACGGACGGCTGCTCACCTGCAAGGCGCGCGGAAAATTCCGCCGCGAGGGCATTTCGCCGCTCGTAGGCGACAATGTTGTCTGCTGCGAGGTCCCCGGCAGCGAGGGGCGCATCGACGAGATCCTGCCGCGCCGCAACGCCTTTGAGCGGCCGAGCGTCGCGAACATCGACCAGATGGTGATCGTCTGCTCGCAGGCCATCCCGAAGACCGACCCGTATTTAGTCGACCGCATGACGGCCATCGCCGCGCTCAAGGGCTGCGAGGTGCTCATCTGCATCAATAAATGCGACTTAGACCCCGCCGATACGCTGCGTGAATACTATGAAAACGCGGGCTTTCGCACCGTCTGCGTCAGCGCGGAAACAGGGGAGGGCATCGAACTTCTGCGCGAGCAGCTCGTGGGCAAGCTCTCCGCCGTGACGGGCAACTCCGGCGTCGGCAAGTCGAGCCTTCTCAACGCGCTCGACGAAAATGTGACGATCAAAACGGGTGAAGTCAGCCAGGCGCTCGGGCGCGGCAAGCACACAACGCGCCATGTTGAGCTCTATGAACTGCCCTGCGGCGCGGAGATCATCGACACACCGGGCTTTTCCTCGTTCGAAACGACGGGGCTGAACCTTGCGCTCAAGGAGCGTCTGCCCGAGTGCTTTGCCGAGTTCGCGCCCTATCTCGACGACTGTCGCTTTGTCGGATGCAGCCACACAAAGGAAAAGGGCTGCGCCGTGCGTCAGGCTGTGAAAGATGGGAAGATCGTCAAGGGGCGGCACGAGAGCTACTGCCGACTCTACGATGAGCTCAAGGACCTGCGCGAATGGAACGCGGGGACAGAGGGACGCGGCAAGCGCGGCATGAACAATCAGAAATAAAAACAGCAAACCCGACCGATTTCATCGGTCGGGTTTTTGCATCGGTATTCGCTCTTTCCGGCAGTGGGGGGCAAGGGCAGGTGGGGCCGCACGCGCTCAGTCCTGAAAGAGTGGCGTGGAGAGATAACGGTCGCCGGTGTCGGGCAGGAGGACGACGATGGTCTTGCCCTTGTTCTCGGGGCGCTTGGCAAGCTCGATGCCCGCCCAGACAGCCGCACCGGAGGAAATGCCCACGAGCACACCCTCGCTATGGCCGACAAGTTTTCCCGCAGCAAAGGCGTCGTCATCCGCGACGGGGATGATCTCGTCATAAACGCCGGTATCCAGCACGTCCGGCACAAAGCCCGCACCGATGCCCTGGATCTTGTGCGCACCCGCAGTGCCCTTGCTCAGGACAGGGGAGGAGGCGGGTTCCACGGCGACGACCTTGACAGCGGGCTTGCGCTCCTTGAGGAACTTGCCCGTGCCGGTCAGCGTGCCGCCCGTGCCGACGCCCGCAACAAAAATGTCGACCTCACCATCGGTGTCGGCCCAGATCTCGGGGCCGGTCGTCTCGTAGTGCGCCTTCGGGTTCGCGGGGTTGACAAACTGCCCGGCGATGAAGCTGTTCGGCGTCTGCGCGGCGATCTCCTCCGCCTTGGCAATGGCGCCCTTCATGCCCTTGGCCCCGTCGGAGAGGACAAGCTGCGCGCCGTAGGCCTTCATCAGCTGGCGGCGCTCAACGCTCATCGTCTCGGGCATGACGATGATGATGCGGTAGCCGCGCGCGGCGGCGACGGAGGCAAGGCCGATGCCGGTATTGCCGGAGGTCGGCTCGATGATGACGGAGTCGGGCCCCAGCTTGCCGCTCTGCTCTGCGTCATCGAGGATGGCCTTGGCGATACGGTCCTTGACGGAGCCCGCGGGGTTAAAGTACTCGAGCTTGGCAAGCAGTCTTGCCTCAAGCTTTTCCGCCTTTTCAATGTGCGAGAGCTCGAGAAGGGGGGTATTGCCGATCAGCTGGTCAGCAGAAGTGTAGATCTTGCTCATAATGATTTCCTCCTGAACGATGTTCGTTCCATATCATAAATTTGGATTGTCTCTTTTGGCAGCGTTTCGCTGGCCGCTTGCTTTTTACGCTCTGCCGCGGCAACATCGAAATGCGTAAACATGAAGGAATAAATTCACGTTCATTACCAACCTTTCAAGTAGGTATTTAGGGATTATACGATGTGCGATCGACTTTGTCAAGAGGAAACTTCCGAAAAATCTATTGAATTCCCATAAACCATGTTATATAATAGGAATATCAAAATTTGAGAAAAGCTGCATCAGAGCGCTTTTCAACGGATGACTCAGAAGGGCGTGACTATAATACTATGATGATTTCAACGAAGGGCCGATACGCGCTGCGCGTGCTCATCGATATGGCAGAGCACCAGTCGAGCGGTTATATTCCGCTCAAAGCGATCGCCCAGCGGCAGGGAATATCGGAAAAATATCTGGAAAGCATCGTCAAAACGCTCGTCAAGGGCGGTGTGGTGGAGGGCATGCGCGGCAAGGGAGGCGGCTACCGTCTGTGCAAGAGCCCCGATCAGCTCACCGCAGGCCACATCCTGCGGCTGATGGAGGGCTCGCTCGCCCCAGTCTCCTGCCTGGATTCCGGCAGTGTGCCCTGCGAGCGCGCCTCGGAATGCCGCACGCTCTCGCTCTGGGCCGGGCTGAACGACGTCATCAACAAATACCTCGACCAGTATACGCTGGCAAGTCTCCTGCGCGAGGACGGCGGATTTGACTATGTGATCTGATAGTCTCACACCGCCATCTCCCGTGCGGCGTAAAAAAGGGCAAAAAGGGAAGGCTCCTCTGAAAGAGGAGCCTTCCCTTTTTGCATTGTTTGAAGAGCGCCCTCGCGTGCTCACTCATGCAGCCGCTGCGAGGCGATGTAGAGCGGGATGGCCGCAAGCTGAGAAGCGACCGACACTGCCGCCATCGCGGGGATACTGACATCGTACAGCACGCCGAGCAGCCAGCTCCCCAGAAACCAGAATACGCCAAACGAACACTCAAAAATGCCGTAGCCCGTGGCGCGGCTGGCCTTTGGCACCATGCTGGTGACCGCAGCTTTCAGGATGGACTCCTGCGCGCCCATGCCGACGCCCCAGAGGGCGATGCCAAGCAGCAGCATCGGCACGCTGTCCGCGCAGAAGACGAAGATGGCAAACGGTGCGGACAGGAGCGTGGACCACACGAGCGCGCGCACGCCCTTTTTATCGTACATCATGCCGAAAACGAGCGCTGCGACCGCGTCGACGAGCATCGCGCCTGCATAGAGGAGCGGCAGCGAGCCGCTGCTGACGAGCGAGGTCGTTTCGGCAAGGCCGGCGGCAAGCTGAGTATAGGTGCGCGAGACGTGCATGATGATGATGGAATAGTCGATGAAGCCGAAGGCAAAAAGGCTGATACCCGCGATGTAGAGCACGAATTCCTTTTTCATCTTGAAGGGCACATATTCCTTCGGCTCAGGCTCAAAATGCTCTGGATTCGGGAACTTCATGCGCGTGAAGATCAGCAGCAGGATCGTGATCGCTCCCGGGATGGCAAGCACGGCAAAGCAGCGGGAATAAACCGAAAAGGTCGTGCCGTCGGTCTGAAAGAGCATCACGAGATAGAGCAGTACCGGGCCCGCGAACGCGCCGATCTGATCGAGCACCTCCTGAATGCCGAAGCTTTTTCCCACGCCCTCCTGCGAGGCGGCGAAGGACATGATCGTGTCCTTCGCGGGCTTTTTGATGGCCTTGCCCATGCGCTGAATGATGAGAAGAGCGCAGGCCCACATCCAGCCGTGCTCGCCGACGAGCGCCAGCGCGGGGACGGCCAGAATATCGAGAACATAGCCGAAGATCGTCATCGGCCAGTAGTGCTTGGTCTTGTCCGTGAGTTTTCCGAAGACATAGCGCATTGAATAGCCCACGAGCTCGCCGAGGCCGGACACAAAGCCGATCATGCCCGCGCTCGCCCCCAGCAGCGACAGATAGGCGCCGCGGATGCTGGACGCACCCTCGTGCGTCATGTCGGAAAACAGGCTCACGATGCCAAAAAGCACGATAAAGGTCATCGCCTGCGACCATTTCTTTTTTTCCTGCTTCATCTTTGTTCATCCTCTTCCTGAAATCGCGCTCATGCAAGTCTCACCATGATAAGCGCCTTTGCCGTGCCATGTCAATAGGCAGAGACGTGCCAAAGCCCAAAAGCGGATGACTCTCACTATAGGCACGGGCGGGGAGAGAACAGGGAAGAGCGCAGGCCGGACGGAAGCACAGTGAAAGCTGCCGCTCGATCGCGCTCATCCTATTTCATTTATTTATCGAAGCTCGGGTTCACATAGTAGACATTTTTCTCGTTCATGCGCTCTCTTGCAAGCCGCAACCCTTCACCGAAGCGCTGGAAGTGCACGACTTCGCGCGCACGCAGGAACTTGATAACATCGCTGACGTCGGGATCGTCAGAAAGGCGGAGAATGTTGTCGTAGGTCACGCGCGCCTTCTGCTCTGCTGCAAGGTCCTCTGTCAGGTCTGCGATGGTGTCGCCTGTGACCTGCATGGTGCCGGCAGACCAGGGTGTACCGGAGGCAAACTGTGGGAAGACGCCGACCGTGTGGTCGACAAAATAGGGCGCAAAGCCCGCCTCGCGGATCTGTTCCTCCGTGAGATTACGCGTAAGCTGGTGGACGATGGTACCAACCATCTCAAGATGTCCCAGCTCCTCTGTGCCGATGTCGGTCAGCAAGCCCTTGAGCTCGGGGTAGGGCATGGAGTAGCGCTGGGAGAGGTAGCGCAGCGATGCGCCAAGCTCCCCGTCCGGGCCTCCATACTGTGAGATGATCGCCGCGGCGAGCTTCGGATTCGGATTCTTGATCTTCACGGGGTATTGCAGCTTTTTTTCATAAACAAACATTACTTCGATTCCTCCATATCCCAGGGCCACGGATCGTCGAGCCACTTGAAGCTGCCGGGCGTCAGGTCGGTCTTCATCAGAGGGCCATACTCCTTCTCGTAGGTCTCGCGCCCTTCGCGCCCGAGTTTGATATACGACCAGTAGAGGTTCAGCACCTCGGTATCCTCAGGGTGCGTGGCAAGGTACAGTCCCAGCTCGTCGATGGCAAAATCCAGCGCCATCAGCTCAGCGAGCGCAGGGTTGACGGCGGGAAACTTCGTTTCCATCTGCGAGCGAAAGGGAAGATGCAGCCCCGGAAACAGCGTGCCCGCGCGCAGTGCATCCTGCTGGGAATAGCGCTCGGGATCGTTTTTCTGCATGGGTACATAGGGAAAAGCCAGGGGCGCGCAGCCGCCCTGCGGCAGAGTGCCGACGCCCATCGCGGCTTTGTTGGTATCCAAAGAAGATTCCTCCTCATTTTAAGAGACTTGAGCTTTGCTCACCCCATCGTATGCAGCGGGAGAAAAAAGGGGAGCGGGGCTTTTCTTTTTGTTCAATGTCCTGTATAATAAAAAGTACATAAGGCCGCGCCGCGGGGCATAAATTGTTCCCGGGGTGATGGGATTTGTTTCTGGTATTGGGAAAAAAGGCGCTCGGCGCCGCCTTTACGCTGCTGCTCGTGCTGTCGGCTGTCGCCATCAGCTTTGTTCTGCCGCCGAAGGCGGTTCCAACGAGCGGGGAAGCGGCGGCAGGGAAGACCGTCTGGGTCATCGACGCGGGACACGGCGGGGAGGACGGCGGCGCTGTCGGCACGGATGGCAGCCGGGAGAGCGACATCAACCTCGCCATCGCACGACAGCTCGAAGGGCTGCTCGCGCTCCTCGGAGAGGAAACGCGCATGACGCGGACGGAGGATGTTTCCATCCACTCAGAGGGCGCTGCCACACTGCGGGAGAAGAAGCGTTCCGACCTCAAAAACCGCGTCGCGCTCGTTAACAGCACGCAAGGCGCTATCCTTGTCAGCATCCACCAAAACAGCCTTCCATCGTCTAAAAGGACGCACGGCGCGCAGGTGTTCTACAGAAAAGAAGAGGGAAGCGCGGCGCTCGCAAACGCCGTGCAGCGTGCGCTCAACGAGACGGTCAACTTAGAAAACGAAAAAACGGAAAAGGCCATTGACCCGTCGATCTATCTGATGAAAAACGTCACCGCGCCCGCGATCCTGATCGAATGCGGATTTTTGAGCAACGAGGGTGAAACGGCGCTTTTAAAAAGCGCCGACTATCAGCAAAAATTAGCGGTCGTGATTACATCAGGCCTTTTACAGTCAGGTGAGTAAAGCAAAAGAGGTTTACATTATGTCAAAGGTAAAAAGCGTATTTTTCTGCACCGAATGCGGCAACGAAACGCCCAAATGGGCGGGCCGCTGCCCGAGCTGCGGCGCGTGGAACACGCTCGTGGAGCAAAGCGTCAGCGACGCCGCCAAGCCGAAGGCGGGCGGGCGCAGCCGCGCACTGCGCGCGAAGGCGCGCCCCATCGGCGAGCTGGACAGCGCGCAGGAGATCCGTTTTCCCACCGGCATGGGGGAGCTGGACCGCGTGCTGGGCGGGGGCGCCGTGCAGGGCTCGCTCGTGCTCGTCGGCGGCGCGCCGGGCATTGGAAAATCGACTTTGATGCTGCAAATCTGCGGAAAGCTGAGCGAAAACGCAAAAATATTATACGTTTCCGGTGAAGAATCGCCGCGCCAGCTCAAGCTGCGTGCCGATCGCCTCGGCGTACAGTCGGACGAGCTGTACGTCCTGTCGGAGACCTGCCTTGGCGATGTATTGCAGTCGGTCGAGGAGGAAAAGCCCGACGTTCTGATCGTCGACTCCATCCAGACGCTCTATCAGGATTCTCTCGAATCACCCGCCGGCAGCGTGGCACAGGTGCGCGCCTGCACACTGGAGCTGATGCAGCTCGCCAAAGGGGAGGGCATCACCGTTTTCGTCATCGGACACGTCAATAAGGAAGGCTCGATCGCAGGCCCGAAGGTCTTGGAGCACATGGTCGACTGCGTGCTGTACTTCGAAGGTGAAACGCACATGAGCTATCGCATCCTGCGCGCGGCGAAAAACCGCTTTGGCGCGACAAATGAGATCGGCGTCTTTGAAATGCGCAGCGAGGGCCTTGTCGAGGTGCCGAATCCCTCGGAAATGCTGCTCTCGGGCCGCCCGGATGACGCGCCGGGCACCTGCGTGACCTGCGTGATGGAGGGTCAGCGTCCGGTGCTGGCCGAGGTGCAGGCACTGCTCGCGCCCGCGGCACAGTCCGTTTCGCGGCGGACAAGCAATGGCTTTGACTACAACCGCGCCGCCATGCTGATGGCGGTGCTCGAAAAGCGCGGCGCGCTCAAGGTCTCCGGCTGTGACGCATTTCTGAACGTCATCGGCGGACTGAGCGTGGATGAGCCGGCGGCAGACCTTGCCGCCGTGCTGGCGCTCGCGTCGAGCTATCTTGATAAGCCTATCGGAAGCCACGTCGCCGCCATCGGCGAGGTCGGGCTGACGGGCGAGCTCCGCAGCGTGAACCATTTGAGTGAGCGGCTGAGCGAGGTGCACCGTCTGGGCTTTGAAACCTGTATCATCCCAAAGCAGCGCAGAGATCAGATCCGCGCGCCGCAGGGGCTCGCGCTTATCGAAGCGCGCAACATCGCCGAGGCGATGCGCGCCATCGTACAGGCGTAACGCCGCGCGCATCGCAATGATCCCCACATTCAGACAAGGAGGTTTGCGGCTGAAACGGTGTCAAAATACGCGATTTCCGGGGAAGCGGTAAAAAATCCCTTCCCTTAATTGAACAAAATTTTTATTTTGTTCAATTATATATAGGGGAGAAAACGGCCATCCCCTGTCTCTTCGGCGCGCAATGCGCGCTGCGATCGCACGATCCATTTGACAGCCATACCAGCCATTTGACAACATGAACGACTACCGCTTGGAATCGCCGCCCATTCTGCGCGATTTTCTATCGTATCACGAGACCATCAAAGCGCACTCGCAGAAAACGGTCGACGAATACTTCCTCGACCTCAGGAACTTTTTCCGTTTCCTCAAGCAATCGCGCGATCCTTCCCTGTGCGATCTCCCGCTGAGCGAGATCTCCATCATGGACGTGGATCTCGACTTTGTGAAAAGTGTAACATTGACCGATATCTACGCCTACATGACCTACTTAAGCCGCGACCGCGTGCTGCACCAGAACAGCGACGCATCCAGCTATGGCCTGAACGCCGCCTCCAGAGCGCGAAAAATCGCGACGATTCGCTCTTTTTACGGGTATTTGACCAATAAAGCGCACCTTTTGGACGCAAATCCCTGCAAAGACCTTGACTCCCCAAAGATCAAAAAGACGCTGCCGAAATACCTGACGCTTGATGAGAGCATGCAGCTTCTCCAGTCGGTCGACGGGCAGAACCGCGAGCGCGACTACTGCATCCTGACGATTTTTTTGAACTGCGGGCTGCGCATTTCCGAGCTCTGCGGCCTTGATTTGCAGGACATTCAGGACGACGCGCTGCGCGTGCTCGGCAAGGGAGACAAGGTGCGCATCGTCTACCTGAACGACGCCTGCAAAGACGCGCTCAGGGACTATCTCGCCGTGCGCCGCCCCATCACGGGACGCGACAGCAGCGCCCTCTTTCTCTCGTCCCGCAACGAGCGCATCAGCCGCTCAAGCGTCCACGCGCTCGTCAAAAAGCACCTGAGCGCCGCGGGACTCGACGCCTCGGAGTATTCCTCCCACAAGCTGCGCCACACGGCGGCAACGCTGATGCTGCAAAACGGCGTGGATGTCAAGGCCGTGCAGGAGGTGCTCGGACATGAGCATCTCAACACGACGGAAATCTACACGCACATCGATAACGACGCACTGCGCGTGGCTGCAAAGGCAAATCCCTTGTCACATGTGAAACTGCATAAAAACCACCCGGACCGCGGGTGAGCTGCCATCAAATTTCAGTCTGCTTCTGACCAGATTTAACAATTTGTTAAAAAATGCCTTGACAGTCTTTGCCGCGCCTGTTATAGTTTATGCAACTAACCAAAAGCAGTATTATGCAGAATGTCCAACAGCATACGAAGAACTGCTTCAATTTGCCAGATCGGGCCCTCAGTCCCTTCCCAGCAGTTGAAAACCAGTGGTCACAGGACGGATTTTTCGCCGTTTCTGCTGCCGCTGGTTTTTTTGTTGCAGTTCTGCGCGGCTGGGCGATCGTTTCATGATGCGGCGGCGGTTAAATCTCACCAAAGGAGCTTCATACCATGAAAAAACGCGCTCTCTCCCTTCTTCTGTCCCTGACGCTGGTATTCAGCCTGCTGGCAGCGCCTGCGAAGGCTGCCGAATCGGCGACCAGAGCGGAAGCTGCGCAGGCGGTCTACACCCTCGCCGGCAAGCCGGCGGTGTCGGACGCCGACCGCAAGACGACCCTCACTGACGTTGCGGGTCTTGACGAATCCGACGCGCTCTATTGGGCCCGTGCAAACGGCCTGATGCTCGGCATCGGTGAAAACCGCATGACACCGAACGCTTCGCTGACCTGGCAGCAGCTCGTCACCGTGCTCTACCGCTACGCCAAGATCGCGAACCTGCCCCTGACCAACCGCGACGACGCGGCAGGCAAGAACGCCTCCAAGTGGGCCGACGATGCCGCCTCCTGGGCCTCTGCCTACGGCATCCTCCCCAAGGGCGCGAACCTGAACGCCAACGTTTCCAAGGCTGAGCTCAAGACCGCGGTCTCCGCGCTCTCTTCGCTTCCCAAGGACCACGTTGCCGCTGACCTCAACGCCATCCTGAACGACTCCGTCGCGCCCATCACCGGCTTTGCCGTGATGGCCTACAAAGACGGTAAGCTCATCTATCAGCGCACCGGCGGCGACCGCTACATCGACGCCAACGATTCCTCCAAAAATCTCCCCCTCGAGCTGGACAGCCGCTACCGCACCGCTTCCATCTCCAAGGTGTTCGCCACGGTCGGAGCGATGCGCCTTGTCGAGCAGGGCAAGCTGGACCTCGATGAGGACGTCAGCACCTACCTCGGCTACAAGCTGCGCAACCCCAACTATCCTGACATCGCCATCACCACCAGAATGCTGCTTTCCCACACCTCTTCCCTGCGCGACGGCAGCCTCTACTCCATCCCGCCCGAGTACAGTCTGTGCGAGTTCTTCTTCCCCGACGGCAAATTCTGGCTTGACGGCGAGCACTTCGCCGACACCGAGGACGGCGTCGCCTGCAAGCCCGGCGAGTACTTCTGCTACTGCAACCTGAACTTTGCTCTGGTCGGCACGATCATCGAGCAGCTCAGCGGCCAGCGCTTCGATATCTACATGAAGCAGAACGTTCTTGAGCCCATGGGCATCAAGGCCAGCTACAACCCCGGCGACTTTGACGCCGAAGAGCTGGACAACATCGCCACGCTCTACCAGAAGATGAACAAGAACGTCTGGAATGTCAACGGCCCCTACATCGCCCAGATCGACGATTACCGCAACGGCGAGACGGCTGACCGCGATAAGGTCGTTGTCACCAACCCCGTGCTCCAGGCCGAAAACGGCGACCTCGTCGCTTCCGTCAAGGACTACAAGGTCGGCACCAACGGCTCTCTCTTCTCTCCCCAGGGCGGCCTGCGCGTCTCCCCGAACGAGATGAAGGTCCTGATCGAAATGTTCCTCAACGATGGCAAGGTCAACGGCAAGCAGATCCTGACCAAGAAGTCTGTCGACGAGATGTTCACCCCCGTCTGGACCTACAACGACGAGACCAAGAACGGCCACACCAGCGGCCTGTTCTACTCCTACGGCCTGGGTATCCAGACTATGTCCAGCACGCACTATGACCGTCTGCTCAAAGACCGCGACGTCGTTCTCGCCGGTCACTTCGGCGAGGCCTACGGCCTGCTGGCCGGTATGTTCATGGATCGCAGCACCGGCACCGTGATCTACTATGCCATGACCGGTATGGGCTCTCCCGAGGATGAAAACTACGGCGAGTATTCCGGCATGTACAAGTGGGAAGAAAAGTTCTGCACCGCACTGCTCAACGACCTCTTCCCCGAGCTGTAAGAAGGTTTTTCCCCTCCCTTTGCAGCCTGTCCCGCAGATCAAGCGGGACAGGCTGCTTTCTTATACGCGTTGCTCCGGTTATAATTGACTTTCCATGGCGTATCCGATATACTGAATTATTAGTAAAATGCATTTGATCGCTCTATAATATAAGGAGGGTTTCCATGACGACTCAAGAGCTTTCTCCCATCTGCCGGCAGGTGCGGCGCGACATCATCACGATGACCGCCAACGCCGGCAGCGGCCACCCCGGCGGTTCGCTGTCCGCGGTGGAGCTGATGACCAGCGTTTTCTTCAACCACATGCGCGTTGACCCCAAGAACCCGCACGATCCCAACCGCGACCGCTTCGTGCTCTCCAAGGGCCACGCCGCCCCCTGCTACTATGCGGTGCTCGCCGCCAAGGGCTTCATCTCCCGCGACGAGTATGCAAACTTCCGCCAGCTCCACTCCATCCTGCAGGGTCATCCCGATGCGAAGAAGGTCCCCGGCGTAGACGCTTCCACCGGCTCTCTCGGTCAGGGCGTGTCCATCGCCGTCGGCATGGCGCTCGGCGCCAAGCACCTCGGCAAGGATACGAAGGTATTTGCCCTCGTCGGCGACGGCGAGAGCCAGGAGGGTCAGATTTGGGAGGCTTATATGGCCGCTGCGCACTATAAGCTCGACAACCTGACCGTCATCATCGACAACAACGGGCTCCAGATCGACGGCACGAACGACCAGGTCATGAGCCTTGGCGATCTTCCCGCCAAGCTGCGCGCCTTCGGCTTCGATCTCATCGAGCTGCCCGACGGCAACGATCTTGATGCGGTCGAGGCGGCTCTCTCCAAGCCCACCATGCCCGGCAAACCCAAGGCGATCCTCGCCCACACGGTCAAGGGCAAGGGTGTTTCGTTCATGGAGAACCAGGTTGGCTGGCACGGCAAGGCACCGAACGCCGAGCAGCGCGAGCAGGCACTGAAGGAATTGGAGGACTAAGAACATGGCTGATAAAATTGCAACCCGTCAGGCTTACGGCGAAGCGCTGATCGAACTGGTCGAAAAGAACGATAAGGTCGTCGTGCTCGACGCCGACCTCGCCAACGCCACGCAGACCTGCAAGGTCGCCAAGGCGCACCCCGAAAAATTCTACAACTGCGGCATTGCCGAGGCCAACATGGTCGACATTGCCGCCGGCATGTCCACGATGGGCCTCATCCCCTACTGCTCTTCGTTTGCAATGTTCGCGGCCGGCCGCGCCTATGAGCAGATCCGAAACTCCGTTGCCTACCCGCACTTCAACGTCAAGGTCTGCGCCACCCACGCGGGCATCAGCGTCGGCGAGGACGGCGGCAGCCACCAGTGCATCGAGGATCTTGCGCTCATGCGCGCCATCCCCGGCATGACGGTCATCTGCCCTGCGGACGCCAACGAGGCCAAGGCTGCCACCATGGCCATCGCCGAGGTCGACGGCCCGGTCTATATGCGCCTTGCGCGCCTCGCCACCCCCGTTTTCGAGGGCGACATGGTCAAGCCCTTTGAGATCGGCAAAGCAAACGTCCTGCGCGAGGGCAAGGATGTTGCGATCTTCGCGACCGGACTCATGGTCAACGAGTCCCTGATGGCTGCCGAAGCGCTCGCAAACGAGGGCATCGACGCTGCCGTCATCAACATCCACACCATCAAGCCCATCGACGCGGAGTGCGTGACGAAGTACGCTGAAAAATGCGGCAAAGTCATTACCGTCGAAGAGCACAGCGTCATCGGCGGCCTTGGCGACGCCGTGGCCGATGTCCTCATGGGCAAGGTCAACTGCAAGTTCCACAAGATCGGCGTGAACGACCGCTTCGGCCAGTCCGGCAAGGCGGCGGACGTGCTGCGCGAATACGGCCTGACGGCCGACCAGATCGCCGAGACCATCAAGGCGAACATCTGATGCAAAAAAAGAGAGACAAAACAGCTTGCTTTGTCTCTCTTTTTCCCACAATCATATTTTCAAAAAGGAGAAGATATTATGCCGCTCGTAACATCTACCGAAATGTTCAAAAAGGCCTATGACGGCGGATACGCCATCGGCGCGTTCAACGTCAACAACATGGAGATCGTGCAGGGCATCACCGAGGCCTGTCAGGAAGAGCACGCGCCCGTGATCCTGCAGGTCAGCAAGGGCGCGCGCGCCTATGCAAACCACACCTACCTCGTTAAGCTCGTGGAAGCTGCTGTCGAGTGCTGCCCTGACATCCCCATCGTGCTGCACCTTGACCACGGCCCGGACTTTGAGACCTGCAAGTCCTGCATCGACGGCGGCTTCACCTCCGTGATGATCGACGCCTCCTCCAAGCCCTTCGCCGAGAACATTGAGATCACGAAGAAGGTCGTCGAATACGCGCACGACCACGGCGTTGTGGTCGAGGCTGAGCTCGGCACGCTCGCCGGCATTGAGGACGAGGTCAAGGTCGCCGCGCATGAGGCGTCCTACACCCGCCCCGAGGAGGTTGAAGAATTCGTTTCCAAGACCGGCTGCGACTCCCTCGCCATCGCCATCGGCACGAGCCACGGCGCTTACAAGTTCAAGCCCGAGCAGTGCACCGTGAACGAAAAGGGCATTCTCGTTCCGCCCCCGCTGCGCTTCGACGTGCTCGAGGAAGTCTCCAAGCGTCTGCCCGGCTTCCCCATCGTGCTGCACGGCTCCTCCTCCGTCCCGCAGGAGTATGTCAAGATGATCAACGAGCACGGCGGCAAGATGCCCAACGCCATCGGCGTGCCCGAGGAGCAGCTGCGTCAGGCCGCAAAGCTTTCCGTCTGCAAGATCAACATCGACTCTGACCTGCGTCTCGCCATGACCGGTACGGTGCGCGCCTACCTCGACGAGCACCCCGACAAGTTCGACCCGCGCGAGTATTTGAAGCCCGCCCGCGCCAACATCAAGGAAATGGTGCGCCATAAGCTCATCGACGTGCTTGGCTGCGCCGGCAAGGCTTAAAGAAGGAGAAACGATATGAGTGAATTGAAAGGCGCGTGCATCATCGGCCAGTCCGGCGGCCCGACCTCCGTCATCAACGCGAGCGCTTACGGCGTGATCCGCACGGCGCTCGATTCCGGCAGCATTACGAATGTCTACGGTGCAGAGCACGGCATCAAGGGCGTTCTGGCCGACCGGCTCTTCGATATGAGTCAGGAGGATGCAAAGGAGCTGGAGCTTTTGAAATACACCCCCTCCTCCGCCCTCGGCTCCTGCCGCTATAAGATGAAGGATCCCGACGAGGACGACACCGACTACAAGCGCATTCTCGAGGTCTTCAAAAAGCACGACGTCCGCTACTTCTTCTACAATGGCGGCAACGACTCGATGGACACCTGCAACAAGATCTCCAAGTACATGCAGAAGGTCGGCTACGAGTGCCGCGTGATGGGCGTGCCCAAGACGATCGACAACGACCTCTACGGCACCGACCACTGCCCCGGCTACGCGAGCGCTGCCAAGTACATCGCAACGAGCCTCATGGAGGTCTATCAGGACGCGCATGTTTACGACACGGGCATGATCTGCATCGTGGAGATCATGGGCCGCCACGCCGGCTGGCTGACCGCCGCCGCCGCGCTTGCGACGGAGTACGGCGCAGGTCCCGATCTCATCTACCTGCCGGAGACCGACTTTGACATGGATTCCTTCCTTGCTGACGTCGAGCGCGTTTATAAGCAGACCGGCAGCTGCATGGTCGCCGTGTCCGAGGGCATCCACTACGCCGACGGCAGCTTTGTCTCCGAGGCCAAGACCAGCGCGACGGACGGCTTCGGCCACGCGCAGCTCGGCGGCCTCGCGGCGCTGCTTGCGAGCATCGTGAAGGAAAAGACCGGCGTGAAGGTGCGCGGCATCGAGCTTTCGCTGCTCCAGCGCTGCGGTGCGCACCTGGCCTCCGAGACGGACATTGAAGAGGCCGTCATGGCAGGCCGCGCCGCAGTGGAGAACGCCGTCGCGGGTATCACCGATAAGATGGTCGCCTTCGAGCGCGAGACCGTGAACGGTCACTACGCCTGCAAGACGA
>ENA-UOJC01002349-UOJC01002349.1-human-gut-metagenome-genome-assembly--contig:-C104-NODE-2349-length-20851-cov-12.653010_pt1 | contig 20851 bp, 12 predicted proteins | sample MGYA00242339_ERZ723886 | MGnify/ENA metagenome assembly ERZ723886 | reverse complement strand
ACCTAATCTCAATCCAGCGAAGCGATTCCTATTCGGAGAGGAGCAGCAACGCAGCGGATGAGGTCTGCCGCTTGCGGCGGGACGAAGGATGCGAAGTTTGCTGCGACGAAAACCAGCGAAGCGTTTCCCGTTTGAGCGCGAGTCAAAAATACTTTTTTGACTCGCGCAAAAAGCCCGGCAGGTTTCCCTGCCGGGCTTTGGGGTATGAGCTTACTTTGCGACCTTGGTCAGGTAGGTGTAGAGCGCCATTGCAACCTCAGCACGCGTTGCGTTCTGCGTTGCGTTCTTGGCCTGTGCGGAGGTCAGAATGCCCTCTGCAACAGCCCATTCGACGTTCTTCTTTGCCCAGTTGGACACGACCGCGTCTGCGTCCAGCTTGCCGTCGGCTGCAACGATCTCGATGCCGTTGTACTCAGCGTAGCGGCTGATGAACGCTGCCAGCTGCTCACGGGTCACAGGCTCGTCCGGCTTGAACGTGCCGTCCGTGAAGCCCTTGACGATGTTGTTCGCTGCTGCCCATTCGACGGCCTCGGTGTAGTAGCGGCCTGCCGCCACATCCTTGAAGCTGCCGCTCGTGCTGACAGCGGGCTTGCCCTGTGCTCTGTACAGGATCGTCACGACCATCGCACGGGTCAGTTCTGCGTTCGGGCTGAACAGGGTGTCCGTGGTGCCGTTCATGATACCGTTGTTGTACAGGTAGTCAACCGCGTCATAGTAACGATCGTTCTTGCTCACGTCGATAAACGGGAACTTCGTATCGTCCTTGCCGGGCTTGGTCGGGGTCGTCGGCTTGGTCGGCTTCGTGTTCTCGGACTCGCCAAGAACCTTACCGCAGTTCTCGCAGACGTACTTGCCGGTCTGCGCGTTCTTGCGGAAGTTGTGGCCGAGCGCAGGCAGCACATCATGGCGCGTCTTTTCGCACTTCGGGCAGTAGTAATCGACATAGCCGTCCTCGGTGCAGGTCGCGTCCTTGCGGTCCGTCTCGGTCCACTCATGGCCGCCGACCTCGTCCTCGATCGCGATCACCGCCGGCTCTTCCTTCAGATCGGAAGCGTCGTTGCGCTGCTTGGCCTCAATGGTGATCTCGGTGTTGACGTAATCGCCGTAGGAGAAGGTGAGCGTTGCAAGCGCGGAGCCTGCGGAAATGGCGTTCTTGGAGGCGAAGGCGAAGAGGATCTTGCCCGCCTCTTCATCGACGCGGAAGCTCTTGAGCGTCGCGGAGGAGGTCTTGCTGACGAGGCTGACCTTTGTCGGGTCGTAGGTCACCTCATAGAGGCCGTTCGTCGCGTCCTCGGTGTCGGTGACGCGCACCGTCAGAACATGCGTATCCGCATCGCCCGTACCGCCGGCGGCATTGGGCAGATCCGCCTGCTTCGTGCTGACGGCGATGGCGTTCAGCGTGCCCTCAGGGATCGCATCCATCGTTTCTTCCGTCGTTTCCTCGGTCTCGGTCTGCTGCTCTGCCGTATAGGTCTCCACAATTGTGAAGCCGGTCTTTGCAGCCGCCGCTGCGTCGGAAGCATTCATCGCCTCCGCAGCCTGAAGCTGCACATCCTGCATCCGGCTGAGCATCTGCGTGCTCTGTGCGCCGTCAATGATGCCGATGGCCGTCGCGTTATACAGCGCGGTCAGGTTGGTCGCGCCGTCAACGCGGCCGAGCTTGCCGATCGTGGGCTTCTCCGGAGCCAGATCCACATAATAGATGCTGCAATCGGTGGAATCGGAGATCAGCAGGCCGTAGCTGTCCGCGCTGACCTCGACATATTGCATGCTGAGCGCGGTGCGATCAAAGCGCATACCGATGTCGGCAATGGTGCCGGAAACGAGGTTGTAGGAAACCGTCTTGGCATCGGTGCTGTAGCTCGGCGCAATGACCAGCTCATGGAGCTTGCCGTCCGCACCGAGTGCGTAGTAGCTGTGTGCAAGCGAATCGCTGTCCGCGCCTTCAAGCTGGCCGTCCTCAAGCGTCTTGTTGACCTCGCCGACCGTCGTATCGCCCACATAGGTGATGGCTGCCAAATCGGTGAACAGCTTCTGCGTCGGCCAGCCCGCCAGATTACCAGCCACAAAGTCGGTGATCATGTAGGTTCCGCCGTCGTTGCCGAGGAATACCGGCATGTCAAACGCAGGAAGCGTCAGCTTCTGGCCGCCAGAGGTGTAAGTAAAGGTCGTTGCGGGAGCATCCGCCACATCGCGCGGAGCGAAGGATACATAGCAGGCCGGGCCGACGGTCTCTTCAAAGGTCTTTGCATCGATCTTGTAGAGTCTGCCGGTGGTGCCGCTTGCATTGAGGTTCAAATCGGAGCCGTAGAGGTTTTCGCCATGACGGCCGCCGCCGCTGAGCTGTGTCGCGCCCTCCTTGGCGACTGCGACCTCAAGCTCCTTGGCAAGGTCGAGATCGACCCAGGAGCTCACGCCGTCCTTCGTGATCTGTGCGCTGACGACGCCGTCGATCTTCATCAGCGGCTTGACCGTCACGTTGACGCTGGCGGAGATATGCTCGCCTGCCGCGTTCGTATCGACCGTCGTCGCGGTGATGACGGCATTGCCTGCGGAAACGCCGGTGATGATGCCGTCGGCGGAGACCGTCGCAACAGCCTCGTTGCTGCTGCTCCATGTGACCTCATTGGTCTTGCCGAGAATGACCTTTGCGGTGATCTTCTGCTCGTCGCCCGCATAAAGCTCTGCGGACGTGGGCTTGATCTTCAGCGTCAGGTCGGTCGAACGCTGATACTGATACAGCGAAACGACCGGGCAGTTCTTCTCGCCGAAGGATCCGACATAAGCCGCCAGGCAGTCATCGGGAGAAATGGCGTAGAGCTTGGTCTCATTGCCATCGGTGTAGACAGAAACGAGAAGGAGCTCGTTCTTCTGGTCGTAGACCATGGAGGCGTACTTGCCGTCCGTGACCAGCGAAACGCCGGTGAGGTCAAGATCGGTCTGGCCGACCTCGCTCAGGAATTCGTAGTGCTGCGTGTTGCGGTCAAAGCTGACGATGGTCAGCTTGACGAGCTTGCCGGTCTCCGTCAGGATGTAGTAGTAGTTCGCCGGAAGCATGGCGTCCACACGTTCGCCGGTGATGCTGTCGCTGTAGATATGTCTCTGCGTGCCGGAGCCGATGTAGGCGATGGCCGCCATCTGCTGGCCCCACAGCGGAGAATAGCCGGTGAGCTGACGGTAGATGGCCGTGTTGTCGTCCAGATTCAGCTGCATCAGATAGTCGCCGTTGCTGCACAGGCCGACCATATTGCCGAGCGTGCCGTCGTCCGCCTTGGGGGACTCCGCCGCGTCGGACCAGATCAGCTCGCTCTGGATCTCGCCGTGCTCCGTCGTCTGGAAGGTGTCGGGATCGACGGTGTAGACCTTTTCGCCATCATGAACGATCAGCTGGCCCTCATGATAGGTACCTGCAATGTAGCCGCTGCCGGCCTTGGAAACGGTCGTCCAGCTTTCCGGATGGTCCGTCTCAAAGTCAGCCCAGTAGGAGCTGCCGTTCGCGTCGGTCACAAGACCGCTGAAGGTCATGTTCGGGAGCTTCTCGACCGTGACCTTGATGGAAGCGGTCGCCTTCTTGTCGGCATTGGCGGTCGCAGTGATCGTCGCCGTACCGGCGCCGGTCGCAGTGATCTTGCCGTCCGTGACGGCTGCGACATTTGCATCGCTGGTAGACCATGTGACGGTCTTGTCGTCTACGAACCACGGGAACACCTCGGCCTTCACCGAGAAGGAAGCTCCCTTATAGAGCGTGCGCTCGTTCTCTGTGAGCGTGACGTAGACGTTCGCGTCCTTGCCGATCGTGACGGTCTTGGACGGAACGGTGTAGAGCGTGGTCACACGGTCATAGAGAATGCCGTCATGGGACTTGTTCGGCAGCGCACCCTTGCCAGTCTTGGGGTCGATGACATACAGCTTGTTGCTGATCGTGGCGGAGCCTCTGGCGTTCAGGCCGGAAGCGAAGTAGAGCACATCCTTGTCATGATCGTAGGTCAGGCTGGTAAAGCCGCCAGCATAGCAGCCGCTGTTGATCTTGCCGCTCGTCTTGTTGTTGATCGGCGCGAGGGGGCCGATCTTGCCGTCCACGATCTCTTCCAGCGTCCAGCGGTAGAGATATGCGCCGGTCGTGGTGGTGGAGTGGTTGACGCCGTAGAAGTTGCCACCATCGTCGATCGCTAAGGCAGAGATCGTTCTATAGGGCTTCTTGTTGAAGTTCTTTCCCGGATTCGTAGCCGAGATCTCCGCAACCCTCTTCAGTTCGCCCGTGATCAGATCGACGGTGTAGAGCAGCGTCGTGTCGTTGCCAACCATGGTGCTGTTGTAATTGCCGGTGCCGACTGCACCGTTGAAATAGGTGATGGCGTAAAGCTTATTGTCCTGCGTATTGAAGGCCATGTCCACGATCATTTCCTTCTCAGCAAGTGCCGTGATGTTTGCGACCTTCTGCACAAACGTCAGGTCGGTCTGCGGTGCGGCATAGATGGCGTCGGGCGTAGAGAAGTAGACATAGCCGCCGACATATTCCGCCGCCGTGACCTGATAGTTCATGCTGTCGTAGGTGGTCATGCCGCTGGCAGAGGGCTTTCTGTAGGCCAGCGTATCGGGATCGATCTCCACCCAGCGATTGCCGGTGCCGCGGTTGTTGGTGATGGTGAAGCCGAACAGCTTGCCCGTGCTGTCGGGGATCTTGCCGTTGTAGTAGACCTTATAGGTGGTCTGGTTACCTGCATAGTCCGCGACGATGACCGTCACATACTCGCTGGTGTACTCCGGCATGGCAACGGTCGTCGTGGAGGTCTGGCCGGGAGCGGTCTGCTCCGGGATGACCGCTGCGAGGCGCTTCGTGCCGACGCCCTTGTTGACGATGACCGCCGCGATGTACTGGTTATCCTTCGCCGTGACGATCAGGTCACCGGTCGCCTCGTCCTTTTCGACCTTGACAAGCTCCGGAGCCGTATCGTCGATGGTGATGGAGCTGGTGCAGAATGCGCCCGCGCCGAGCTTGCCGGAGCCGATCAGGCTCTCGAGCTGCGCACGGTCGATCTCGCCGTCCTGCTCATAGTATTCCGGCACCATGACGAGGCCCGCCGTAAAGGTGTCGTTCTCGACAAGGCCGGCAAAGGACGGCTTCCAGTTGACCGAAAGCGTCTCATAGTCGTTCAGCCAATCCTGATAGCTGGCGCTGTAATATGCCGGCATGCGCTGGGTGCTGAGGCCGCTCATGTAAAGGATCTTGCCGTCCGCATCCGTCACATAGAATGCGCCTGCGGCTGCGTTTCGGATCAGGCTGAGATTGTAGCCCTTGATGGACGCCTTGGAGTTGAGAGCCAGACGGTTCAGCTGCTCGGGGTCGTCCGAGACATAGGGGTTGCCGTTGAGCGTATAGCTGCTGATGCTGCCCGGATAGCCGATGTATGGGGCGTTGGTGGTCACGCGGGAACCGAAATAGGTCGTGCGCGTGTCGCCTGCCAGCATCTCACTCATGGTCGGATGGTCATACATCGACGGGTCGGACCAGTTGCCGTAGAAACCGAGCACCGGGATGGAATGCGCCGGGAGGCGTTCGCCGTCGGGGGTGTTGGCGGTATCCACATAGACATAGCCCTCGATATAGGCGCCGGTCTTGTAGGTCTCGTTCAGCGCGGCCTTGGCGTCCGCCGTCAGCTCGATGTTGACGGTCACATGGACCTGCGAGCCGATGGGGACCTCGACGGACGCGATCGTGAGGCCCTTGAGGATCAGGTAGGCATCATAGGTCGTGACCTTGCCGTCCTCGCTCACGTCGGCGATCTGCTGCTGCTCGGCGTCGAGGGTCTCGAGGCCCACGATGCTGTCCAGCACGAGCTGCGCATCCTTTTCATCGGTCACGCCGTCGCGGTTCACGTCGCAGACGATCTTGCTGGTGGGAACGAACGTCTGTCCGTTTACCTCATAGCTCACGTTCGCGGCAATGGGGGTGGTCAGCGTGTCAAGATATTCCGCGCCCTTCACCGTCCGGATGGCCTGCGTGAACAGCTCGGTGGAGAAGGTGTACTCCTGCTGTTCGCCGTTGAGGTTGTTGATGGTAAAGCCGAAGGAGTATTTGCCGGTGCGGTCGGGATCGTCGCCCAGCTCCGCCTTGACCTTGCCGTCGGCGGCGGTGCCGCTGAGGTTGTCGTCCATCATGAGGAAGGACTTGGCGTTGATGGCGTCGTTGACGTTTGCAAGGCCCGCGCCCTGCTGAATGACCGCGTAGGGCATTTCATTTTCGCCGTTAATCACGGGCGTCGCCGTAGACATCAGCAGGCTGTTGATGAGCTGACGCGCGGACTTGCCGGTCTTTTCCACGAGCTTGTTCTCGCGGACATACTGGCCCATCAGCGCCGCCATGCCTGCGACCTGCGGGGTCGCCATGGAGGTGCCGGACATGGTCTCATAGGCCTTGCCGCCTGCGATCGCGCCGTTGACGGAATAGATGCTGCCGCCGGGGGCCGTGATTTCGGGCTTCAGCTCCAGAGATCCGGTGATGCCCCACGAGGAGAAGGAGCTCATCGTGTAGTAGTCGGGGTTATACTGCACGGAGTCTACGTCGCTCGTGATGGTCAACGAGCCGGTATAATAGGTAAACGGCTCTTCCCACTTTTCGTAGTCGATGGCCTCGGAGGCGCTGCGGATCATGTCGGCGTCCGCCTTCGTGATGGACACGCAGGGGATGTCGAACTGTGCATCAGACAGATCCATATTGATCGTGCCGGGCTGGTTGTTGTAGACGATCACAGCCGCCGCATTGTAGGAGCCGCCCTGATTGGCCTTCTCCGAGAAGCTGATGCTGCCGCGCTCGACAAACACGATTTTGCCCTCGGCTTCTTCGCCGTCCTCCGGCAGATTCAGATAGTCGCCGTCGTCGCCGGGGTTATCCATAAAGATATACTCGTGCGTGCCGAGAAGCGTGCTGAGCGCACGGTTATTGTAGGTGGTCTCATTGTAGAACACCTGCTTGCCGTTCACCGTGAAGTAGGTGCCGGTGTAGCCGGAGTTGTCCACAGACGCGACCGCGAGAGAATTCGTATAGGTCGCGGGAGAACCGGCCGTCTGGAAGTTCACGTCGCCGTTGTAGAGCAGTCCGACATTGTTGACCTCATGCTCTGCCCAGTAACCGGCGTTGCCGGCCGCGATGGCGACGACGCTGCCGTTCTCGCAGAGCTTGTTCAGGATCGCCTCATACTCCTCGCACCGGGTAAAGCCGGGCGCTGCGGAGCCGAGGGACAGGTTGATGGAATCGCAGCCGAGAACGATCGCGTCCTCGATGGCCGCCATGTAGTCGGAGTCATAAGCGCCGCCGCTCGCGCCGAAAACCTTCATGACGAGGAGCTGCGCATCGGGCGCGACGCCCTGCACCTTGACCTCGTCCAGCGCGCTTACGAACGTGCCGTCCGCCTTCTCGATGTAGGCGTTGGCCGCCGCGATGCCCTCGACGTGGGAGCCATGCTCGCCCTGACGGTCGTGGTCGTGGTCAACGGTGATGTTCTGATCGATGTAGTTGTAGGCAAACGGGATCTTGGAGCTGACATACAGATTGTCCGTCGTTGCGGCGGGATAATCCTTGATGTTCAGCTGATCGAGCTTCTGCGCGATCTCATCCTTGCCCAGCAGCTTCAGGCCTGCCTTGAAAGCGTCCGCGTCCATTTCCTTCTTTTCCGCCAGCTGGCCGAGGGAATACTCATAGCCCGCTTCTGCGAAGGACTGGTGATCCGTGTCGATACCGGTATCGATCACCGCGATGCGGCTGCCCGCACCGGTGTAGCCTGCGGCCCACGCCGTGCTGGAGCCGATCTGCACAGGAGATGTAGCCATGTTGGGATTCGCCGTCTCGTTCTGATCGACGACCATCGGCACATACCGGGTCTCAAGAACGACCTTCTGAACGCCGGAGATTCCCCTGATCTGTTCGATCTGGCCGTATTCGACGTTGGCGGAGATCAGGTTGGCGGCAAACGTCAGATTCCACACGACGTCGAGCTTTTCGCCGGTCGCCGTCTCGATCTTCCGCGCCACGCTGTTCTGCTGCACCTTCAGCTCATTGCGGTAGGAGGCCACAGCCGTGTTGGCGGTGATGTCCGCCGTGCCGTAAAGCTCCATCGCGGGAGCCTTGTCCAGAACGATGGATACACGGACAACGTCGCTGTCCGCGTGTGTGGCCGCATCTTCTTTTTCTTCACCTTCCGCAGTCTCTGTGAGCATTTCCGAACCGACGTTTTCCGTCTTCTCGAACTCCAGACCCTGCGTCCCGCTTTCCGTTCCAGCCGCGCCGACCGGGATCAGGAATCCCGCCAGCATCGTCAGAACCAGAAGCAGGCTGAGCACACGGCTCAAATAGCGCTTCTTCATTCTTTTCCTTCTTTCTGCATATTTGTCCTTCCGCATAGTTTTTGTCCCGCCCGGAAGGACGTTTTGGAGTATTTGCATAGAAATCCACAAAATTCCATTTTCTTTCATTAATCTCCATGCATTTGGCTACTATTATAAAGTCTGTCTTCCCTCTCTGTCAACGCTTTTCTCTCATTCAAGCTGCACAATATTGTGTGTTCCTTTTGTGCATTTTTTCGATATGTTGGAGATTCAGCGTTTCCGCCGCCCAATATTCTTCGTTTCTCTCCCGTCCGCAGGGCACAGACAGAAGGCAGCCGCCTTCGGGCGGCTGCCTTTGCATATTCATTCATTTCTGCATATGTTATCTCAGCCCCGCAGCGCCGTGCGCAGCAGGCCCAACAGCGCCAGATGCAGCGGATAATAGACGTAAAACAGCTTCCCCATGCCCTTCCAGCGACCGCGCCGGCCGTTGTAGCACCGCAGCAGCGGGATCGTCAGGCAGGTGCCGAGCTGGAGCAGTCCGTAGAGCCGGTCAAGGAACAGGAAGTAGACCAGCGCATAAACCGCCGACCAGACCATCATCCACACCATCTGTTTTTTGAAATCTCCGCGCGAGACACCCATGTATAAGATCGCCATGGACGCCACGCAGCTCCAGTCCGACGGGAACGAGATCACGCAGATCAGGATCGTCAGTGCAAATTTCAGCCAGCTGGCCGTCTTTTCATTGCTGTGGATACGCAGCAGCACAAGGCCCCATGCCAGCGACCACGCGACGCTCGTCTGATTGAAGAAGCTCCCCTCCCGGAAGGGCAGCATCGGAATGCCGAAGCAGAAATTGTACGCAAAATGTGACACCAGCGCCAACAGGAACAGTCGGAGCGTGTATTTCCGCACATCGTGCGTGTAATGCCAGCCCTCCACGATGAAAAACCACATGATCGGCGCGGTCAGCCGCCCGGCCAGATGGCACAGCAGCACCCACCATTCGGTGGAATACCCCGGCGCGAGCGTCCACGCCAGATGATCGATGGTCATGGCAATTATGGCGATCAGCTTGAGCTGATTGCCGTTCCATCCCTTTTTCGTCTGCATACCGTCTCTCCTCTCAAGACTTTCTTTCAAAGCAGCGTCCTCTCGATCATCTGCGCCACGCCGTCCTCGTCGCAGGAGGCCGTGACCACGTCCGCCGCCTCCTTGACGCATGGCTCGGCGTTCTCCATCGCCACGCCGACGCCCGCCAGACGCAGCATGGAGATGTCGTTCGTGCCGTCTCCGAAGCACATCGCGTTCTCCGGCCCGAAGCCGAGCGTCCGGCAGAGCGCCGCCATCGCCTCGCCCTTGGCCGCGAGGCGGCTGTTGATCTCGATGTTGTTCGCGCAGCTGGAGGTCAGATTCAGGTCTCCCAGCGGCCCGCTCAGCTCCGCTTCATAGCGCATACGCTCCTCCCGGGTGTGGAAGAAGATCTGTATTTTCTGGAAGTCGCGCTTTTTCTCGGCCATATAGCCCAGAAAATCCGGCACCGGCGTGCGGATGCTGCGCAGAAACGCCAGCGACTGCGGCGACCCGGCGAATTCCTCCAGCCGGTCGAACATCGCAGCGTCCATCCAGCCTTGACCGTCCATGTAGCAGTCGTATACGCCGGGCAGCGCGGACAGCGTCCGGAACACCTCCATCCCGCGTTCATGTGGGATGTCTGCGCGGCAGAGCGTCCGCCCGGTCTCCGCGTCCACGACCTGCGCGCCGTTCACGCAGATGGCATAGTGCAGGAACGGCAGGCCGCGCACCGCCTCCGGCAGCGCGCACAGCAGCCGTCCCGTGCAGGGCACGATCTGGATGCCCAGGGCAGCCGCCCGCTCCAGCGCGGCATAGTTCCGCGCGCTCAGCTTCTTTTCCGAATTCAGGAGCGTTCCGTCCAGATCCAGAGCGATCAGTTTGATTTCATGTTTCATAGCAAATCTCACAGCCGGTCCTTCCGGCAGCCGCAGGGTGGATAATGAATATTTCAGGGCATCCCATTCCGGGACACATTATATTATAGCGAAGATCCGCGTTCGCGCAACGGTTATTTCGACACTTGCCAGCCCTCCGTCCATGTGGTATTTTAATAATAACACGAGGAGGTGCTTCTCATGGCTGAAAGAAACATATGCCTGACAAACGATTCCTTCCCGCCGGTCATCGACGGCGTGGCGAACGCCGTGACAAATTACGCGCGGGTGATCGAAAAGGATTACGGCTCGGCGACGGTGGTCACGCCGTATTATCCCGACGCCGACGATTCCGTTTTTCCCTTTGAGGTCGTCCGCTATCCCAGCATCGACCTTACGAAGCTGGTCGGCTACCGCGCCGGCAATCCGCTTTCGGCGGAGGTCATGCAGCGGCTGGAAGAAAAGCATTTTGACCTGATCCATACGCACTGTCCGGTCGCCTCCACGGTGCTGGCGCGCATCCTGCGCGACCGGATCCATGTGCCGCTAGTTTTCACCTATCATACCAAATTCGATATCGACATCGCGCACGCCATCCGCGGCAAAAAGCTACAGGAGGCCGCGATCCGCGCGCTGGTGGAGAACATCTCCGCCTGCGACGAGGTCTGGACGGTCAGCCGCGGAGCGGGTGAAAATCTGCGCTCGCTCGGCTATGCGGGCGATTATATCGTCATGCCCAACGGCGTGGACTTCGCCGCCGGACGGGTCGAGCCGGAAAAGGCCCATGCCGTCGGCGCGGGTCTCGACCTGCCGGAGGGCGTGCCGGTGTTTCTGTTCGTCGGACGCATCATGTGGTACAAGGGCCTGCGCATCATTCTCGACGCGATGAAGGCGCTGAAGGACAGCGGCTGCGATTTCCGCATGGTTTTTGTCGGCAAGGGCACCGACGGCCCCGAGGTCGAAGCCTACTGCCACGAGCTTCTGTTGGATGACAAGGTCTTTTTCGTCGCGCCCGCCTATGACCGCGACGTGATCCGCGCGTGGTACTGCCGCGCCGATCTCTTCCTCTTCCCCTCCACCTTCGATACGAACGGGCTGGTCGTCCGGGAGGCCGCGGCCTGCGGCCTTGCCAGCGTCCTGATCGCCGGGAGCTGTGCCGCCGAGGATATCACCGACGGCCGCAACGGCTTCTTCATCGAGGAAAACGCCGCCTCCATGGCCGCGCTGCTCAAAAAGATCTATCAGAACCGCGCACTCCTGCGTCAGGTCGGCGAAAACGCCCAGAAGGAGATCTACATCTCCTGGGACGACGCGATCCACCATGCCTGCAAGCGCTATGATGTCGTCATTGACCGCTTCCGCAGCGGCGCCTATCCGCCGCATGACGCGCCGTCCGACGAATTCTATCGCCGGATCGCCGAGTACATGGCCGCCGTGAACCGCGCGCGCGGAAATCTTCAGGAGCTGCGCGAAGGCCTTCAGGGCGGATACGAAAAGCTGTCCGAAAAGCTCGACACCCTCTGGCAGAAAACCGACCGCTTCCTCTGAGGAAGCCGCCCACCCCGTCCCGGAACGCTCTGCTTTTCCGAATGTCATACTGCTGAAAATCGCCCGGCCGGCGCTCAAAGCGCCGGCCGGGCTGTTTTTTCTCCTTCCGTGCAGGAGCTTATTTCTTCCTTGCCGCAGCCTTGCGGACGGATGCTGCCAGCGCCTGTGCCGTGAGGCCGTATTCCTCCAGAAGCTCCTCGGGGAGACCGGAGCGGCCGAAGCAGTCGCGCACGCCGTGCAGCACGACGGGCACCGGCTCCTTCTGCATCACGGCCTCGCATACCGCCGCGCCGAGTCCGCCCTTCACATTGTGCTCCTCTGCCGTAACGATCGCGCCGGTCTCGCGTGCCGCCTGGAGTACCAGCTCCTCGTCGAGCGGCTTGATGGTGTGCATATCGATCACGCGGACGGACAGCCCCTCGGCCTGCAGCGCCTCCGCCGCCTCCATTGCCATCTGCACCATGATCCCGCAGGCGATGACCGTCACATCGCTGCCGCCGCGCAGGACTGCGCCATTGCCCAGCTCAAACCGATAGCCCGGGACCGCGTCTGTGACCGTCTCCACCGGCATCCGCCCGAGCCGCATATAGGCCGTATGCGGATATTCTGCCAGTGCCGCCACCGCACACTTCATCTCATGGTCGTCGCAGGGGCATACGACCGTCATGCCGGGGATCGTGCGCATCAGGCCAAAGTCCTCGATGCACTGGTGCGTCGCGCCGTCCTGTCCGATCGAAATACCGCCGTGACCGCCAATCACCTTGACGTTCAGATCCGGGTATGCGATGCCGTTGCGGATCTGCTCCCAGCAGCGTCCGGCCGAGAACATGGCAAAGGTATTGGCAAACACCGTCTTGCCGCAGGAGGCCATGCCGCCTGCAACGCCGAACATATCTGCCTCCGCGATGCCCATATTGAAAAAGCGTTCCGGGTAAGCCGCAGCGAATTGATTGGACATGGTCACGCCGGAGAGGTCGGCGTCGAGCACCATGACCTCCGGATGCGTCGCGCCAAGCGCCTTGAGCGCTTGCCCATAAGAAACGCGGGTTGCAATCTTTTCCATACTCAAACCTCCAGTTCTCTGCGCTTCGCTTCCAGCTCCTGCATGGCCAGCGCATACTCGGCGTCATTCGGCACCTTGCCGTGCGAGTTGACCTGATTTTCCAGGAAGCTGACGCCCTTGCCCTTGACGGTCTTTGCCAGGATCACGCTCGGCACGCCCTTTGTCGCGGCGGCCTGCACCGAGATCGACAGAAAACTCGCCGCCGGCACATATCCATGAGGTATCCGCTGTTGGTTAAGCTATGCCGCTCGGCGTCGTGGCGGGCATCGTTCCGTTCAACTTCCCGGCCATGATCCCCTGGGGCTGGATGGTTCCGCTGGCCATTGCGACCGGCAATACCGTCGTCCTCAAGGCCGCGTCCCAGACGCCGCTGACCTCCATGCGCATCATGGAGCTGTTCTATGACGAGGGCGGCTTCCCGAAGGGCGTCGTAAATCTGGTCACATGCAGCCACGGAGAGTCGGAGGTCCTTCTGACCGACCCGCGCATCAAGGCCGTCACCTTCGTCGGTACGACAGAGGTCGGCAAGCACATCTATTCCATCGCCGCCGCGCACGGCAAGCGCGTTCAGGCTCAGTGCGAGGCCAAGAATCACGCGCTCGTGCTCGAGGACTGCGATCTGGAGAGCACGGTCAACGCCGTCATCAATTCCACCTACGGCTGCGCCGGTATGCGCTGCATGGCCCTGCCGGTGATCGTCGTGCAGGAATCCATTGCCGACCGGTTTGTTGCGCTGCTCAAGGAAAAGGCCATGGCCATGAAGATTGGCTGCGCCTACGATCCCGAAACGAAGCTCGGCCCCGTCGTCAGCGCAAAGCACAAGAAGTCCATCTGCGACTGGATCCAGAAGGGCCTCGACGAGGGTGCGGAGCTGGTCCTCGACGGCCGGAACATCGTCGTCCCCGGCTATGAGAACGGCTTCTTTGTCGGCCCGACCATTCTTGACCATATCACGCCGGAAATGTCGATCGGTCAGCGTGAGATCTTCGGGCCGGTCACGCTCATCAAGCGCGTCAAGACCTTTGAAGAGGGCCTCGCCATCATGAACGCAGATCCGTTCGCCAATGGCTCCGCCATCTTCACGCAAAACGGCTATTATGCGCGTCAGTTTGAAATGCTGACAGACGGCGGCATGGTCGGTATCAACGTCGGCATTCCCGTCCCGTCCGCCTATTTCCCGTTCTCCGGCAACAAGGATTCCTTCTTCGGCGACCAGCATGTGCTCGGACTTGACGGCGTCCGCTTCTACACCAGAGCCAAAACTGTCACCATGCACTGGTATGACGAGCACTCGCGCAGAAAGGCCATGGACACCTGGGAGGGCACCGTAGAGCGGATCTGATCTGCAAAAATTTGTGCAGGAGTCTGTCTTATGTTTGTATTTTTTAATAAAAGCACGATTAACTCTTGAAATACTCCAAGAATATGGTATACGATTTGTAGCATATAGATTTGAAAATCTGATTTTGGAAACGGAGCTACAACATGCGCATTGACAGACTGAACATGATCGAGCAGTATGTGATCCCGTGCAAGACTGCTTCTCTGGAGGAGCTTGCCACTCACTTTGGTGTCTCGATGAATACCATTCGCCGGGATGTCCGGCAGCTGTTGGAGCGCGGCGCGCTGGAAAAGGTCTATGGCGGCGTTACGATCAAGACCAGCCAGCATGTGCAGCTCCCGCTCCCGTATGCCATCCGCGCCAGCAGAAACATTGCAGAAAAGCAGGAGATCGGCCGTCTGGCCTCGGAGCTGGTTTCCGATAACGCCTCCATCTTCATCGACTCCGGCTCGACAACGCCGACGATCCTCGCCCATCTGGCGACAAAATCCAACGTGACGGTCATTTCCCACTCTTTGAGCGCGCTCTATGAAGCGTCCAAATATCCGAATCTGAATGTCATCGCGCTGGGCGGCATCTTCTATTCCAACACCGCGTCCTATATCGACATCACATCTATGGACGCGCTCTCCCGGTTGTCGATCGATACGGTCTTTATCGGTGCGACCGGCATCACGCTGGAAAACGGTCTGACCAATACGACCTATCTGGAAGCGGAAATGAAGCGCATCGTCATCCGCCGCAGCCGCGGCGCCGTCCTCATGGCGGATCACAGTAAATTCGATAGCTCCTCGATCATCACCTTCTGCAAATTTGAGGATCTCAGCTGCGTCGTGACGGACACGCTTCCGCCGCAGCGTTACATCGACGCCATGCGGATCAATCAGATCCGGCTGCTCTGCCCGGAAACAGAAAAGGACTGATATTTTACGCAATCAGGAACGCTGCCTTGCAGCGTTCCTTTTTTCTTCAGCCGAAGCAGCTTTTGCACCGGTCTCGCTTCTTCCCTCCGGTTTTACTTGACGCATCCCCCGTTCGGTGGTAAAATATGTACCACAATATGCCGCTGTGTTGGAATCGGTAGACAACGCAGACTTAAAATCTGCCAGAATTTTACTTCTGTACGGGTTCGAGCCCCGTCAGCGGCACCACCTCGTCGCGGACTGCGCAAGTCCGCGACGACTTTTTATACAGTTTCGAGTGCGGATGAGAGATCAAGCAGGTTTTCCATAACTGTGCCTACGCCGACCTTGGATTCAGAATCAAGGTGTGCATAGAGGTTCGCTGTCGTGTTGTATGTACTGTGGCCGAGCCATGCTTGAATATGCTTACGACGACGCGGCTGAGAGCGGTCTGTACCAGAAGGTCACCAAAACAGTCGTCGGCGATGCGGCGGCCCCGTCCATTGTCACAACACAGTACACGGATAAATGCGGAAACGTAGTCAAGACCGGCCAGTTTCTGAACGGCACAGAACATCTGGACACTTTTGCGTATGATTATGTCGGGAACAAAACGCTGGAATTGTCTGCTGCTGACGCTGCAAGGAATCTTCCCTTTACCGCAAAATACGAGTATAATGAAAACGGGCAGGTCGTAAAGGCGTACAATGCGGCCGGGCAATTTACCACAAGCACTTACAACGCCCTTGGACAGCTGATCCAGACGACAGACTATGCAGGAACGCCTACAGCATATACATACGATGCCCTCGGCAGGCTTCTTTCGCAGACGGTCACCATTGAAGACGATATCACGGCGGTCAGCAAATACGAATATGATGGCTGCGGCAATATCATCCGGGAGTGGAAACCCGTACAGGCTGTCGGCGCAGCCGCAGAAATGGTATCGTAACAAGCTACACATATGATGCACTTGGGCGCGTTCTTTCCGTAAGCGCCGGCAGCGGTGATTCTGCGCAGACGATTTTGTACACCTATACCAAAACAGGACAGCTGCGCAGCGAGGAAAACGGATGGCAGAGATCCACATATGCGTATGATGCGATTGGACAGCTCATTGGAGCAGATGAGGTTGAATTAGCCAGTCTCCCGGCTGTGGAGTCTCCTGTTTACAATATTACGCTCGATGCAAATGGCGGAACTGTCACAATGCGTTTCAGCAATTAATCCAGCAAGCTGGCGATAAGGCTGAGGCTATTTCCGATGCTGTACAGCAATCTGCCTCCGGAGGTGGTTCAGGTTCACCGTCCGGCCCCAACAATTGGAATCATCGTGATTATTTTTTAAAGCAGATTCAAAACAAGAGGCTACGGAATTTCGTAAGTGAGTTATATCGTGCGGATGCCCAAATAGGTGACGGTGGGACTGCTGATATGCTCCGGTATGAATTTGATAATGGACTTCATTTAAGACATCTTCAAAAAGCCAAAAACGCAATTACTCATTTGGAAAAAATTTTACGCATAGAAAACCTTTCAAAAAATGAACTTCAAATTCTATATCGCATTCGTAATGATTTATATAATGCTGTGAAATATGTCGGAGGTTAAAATGAAGTATATAAATGCTGTTCATGATTTATTGATAGCTTTTTCGGATTTACCGCTAGGCGATTATGAAAGTTCGCTCGATCTTCCATACATAATATATGGTGAATGTTTCGCACCATATATAAGAAAAATGATAACAGAAAACGACAGAAAAGAATTAAAACATATCTTCTCGTTTCTTGAAGACATGGCAAAATCCGAAGATGAAGATACTAGAGATCTCCTCCAGGTTGCAATTCTAGAAACATTTTGGGCTGATAGAGTTTTATTTTCATTTGTGAAAAAGTATATGCATCCACACACAAGAGAGCTTTTTAATTCCATTGGAGAGTACCTTTTCAGGCCGTAAACATCTCAAATAATATATTGCTGTATTTTCTCACATGGAACTCAGCCTAGAGTAAGTTGTCTATGCAAACGGAGCGCAGCAGGCTGCTTATACCTATGACGCGAATGGTAACCGGGCCAGTCTGACCTACGCGAACGGCGTGACCGAGACCTACCGCTACAACAAGGCAAATTGGATCATTTCGCTTGAAAACCGGAACAACAGCGGCCTGATCTCGTCTTATACATATACCTATTATGCCAGCGGGAGCCAGAAGACAAAGACGGCTGCTGACGGCAAGGTCACGAGCTACGTCTATGACGGCCTGAACAGGTTGGTGCAGGAGAGCGAAACGGGCGCACTGACGCAGAGCTATACCTACGACGCCCGCGGCAACCGCGCGGCAATGACGGTCACCGGCACGGAGAGCTATGCCGTGAGCTATGCTTACGACGCGAACAATCGCCTGCTGACCGAGCAGAAAACGCAGGGCCTGCTGACCGATCTGACGACATATGCCTACGATGCGGACGGAAATCTGCTCTCAAAGACGGTACTTGCAGGAAACGGCGGCGCGGCTGGCTCGACCTACGCCTACAACACCCTGAATCAGCTCGTCTCCGCAACGGAGAACCAGCGGGCGGCAGCCTATGCCTACAATACGCAGGGCCTCCGGACAACGAAGGTGACCTTCTCCACGCGGACGGATTACTTGCTCGACGGCGCAAATGTGGTCGGCGAACGGCTCAACGGGGAATACGTTTCCTATCTGCGCGGCGCAAACCTGATCTCGCGCACGGGCGAGGATGGAACGGACTATTACCTGTTCAACGCCCACGGCGATGTCACAGGGCTGGCGGACAGCACCGGAGCAAGCACACGGGCCTACGATTACGATGCGTTCGGTGTCGAGAAGGATTCTGACCCGCTGGATGAGAACCCGTTCCGCTACTGCGGCGAGTACTTTGACCGCGAGACGGAGACCTACTACCTCCGCGCAAGATACTACGATCCGACCATTGGCCGCTTCACGCAGCAGGATACCCACTGGACGACTGCCAACAGCATCTACGGCGATAATCCCCAGAAGATCAATGAGCGCGAGGATAAGCTGGGCCTGAAATCGTATTCCTACGCACCGCAGATCACTGCCGTCATGCAGAGCGGAAACCTGTACGTGTATGGCATAAGTAATCCCGTTGCGTACGTTGATCCGGTGGGAACGCTTGCATTCCTTGCTTCGTTACTGGTCAGAATGGCCGTCGGAGCAATTATAAACATAGCGACAACATTTATTGCTGCAAAAGTTACCGGGCAAGAAGTTACATGGTTAGATATCGGTGTCGCTGCAGCAGCAGGAGCTTTGTCTGCATCGGGCAGCAAAACCGCTAGTATTGTTGCGGGTGTAGGTGCTGGATTATATACAGCTATTATGACCTATAAATCTGGCGCAAGTCTAGGTGGTGCGTTGGCGGCCGGTGCGGTTAGCGGAGTTATTACAGCAAATAGCATGAGTGCGATTGGCGAAGGAATTTTGGGAGAAGGAATTGATGTTTGGGTTTCTGCAGGTGTTGATTCTGTCTTTAGCGTAGCTGGGAATTCAATTTCAGCGGCAACAGCAAAAAGTGCGCCTGTTGTCAGTCCCAGAAAAAGCAAACCCAGCAATTCTGCCGCTGTACCTAACCCGCGTCCTAAAAAGCCCAACACTGCTCCGACAGCACCGAGCAGAGCAGGTGGCAGTGCGCAAAAAATGTTAATGGTCATGTATTAATAGTCTAATAAAAGGATGTGAACGTCAATGATATCCGTCAAAGACGATACGGCAAGAGGCATCGGCGTGTTATTCTGTGATCTTGCCTTTATTATCATGGCTTTCTTCGACGACACGGTCCGGATTGTCACATTTGTTATTTGTTTTCCCATTGCGCTCATAGCATTGGAGTGCTTTAAGAAAATTCAAATGACGAAGGACGGCTGCCTTGTGAAGATTCTCTGGACAGAAAAATTCTATCCATGGAGCGCATTTCAAACGATACGCCTTCTGGACTTTAGAAAATGCGCAACAAAGAGCAGAGGCGGGGCGCACTACTCTGAGGGGATCCTCTTTTTTACAAAACGGATCAAGAATTTTTCCTTCAAAGCAGATCCCCCTTCGTTTCTATTTCTTCACGATCCGTTTTGCCGCCGCGGATTTTATATCCAATTCCCGCCGGAATGGTCTTATAAGAAGAAGGAACTCGGTACGCCGGTATCTGAGCTCTATTCCTATCGCGTTGACCGGGCGGAATTCATGTCCAAGGTGGAAGAATGGGGCCTGAAAATCGAAGGGCTGAACGTCCCGATGCCGCCGGAACAGCTGGCGGCTAAGAAGAAAAGGTAAATCCTGCCCGCCGGCCCGGAATACTCCGGGCTGGCGGGCACGGGCGCGCGGCCTGATTGCGCACACAATCTTGTAAAATTCATTCAAAAGCATTTGGAGGGGAACCGGAATGTACATGAATGTGCTTCCTGTTTATGGACGTTATCGAGGTATTTCAAGGACTCTGATCATTCCTAAAATAAAAAGCGGTCAGGATTGGGACGATCTGTTCAATGACTTTGAGCAATACGTCGCATGGCGCATTGCGGGCGGGCGCGTTTATCGTTGGGGCATGTTCCAGATCCTGCGCAAATTATGCGCCGAGCTGAATCGTTACAGCAATACCCGCCACGAGCTGATCCTTTTCTCAGACCAAATGAACGAGCCTGTCCCGGAATGCGATTTTCTCGGCTTTGACGTTGCGGGAGACATCGGAGAATCCGCCATACAGGCGGGAAATCCTATAAGCGAGGAATATGCGCAGAAGCTGAACAAATACGGACTATTTTCTTCGTACTCGGACGCGGCGGAGTTTTGCCGGATGTGGAACAGCCTTATTCAGACGGACGAAAGTCCGTGGGCGGTCGAAGTATCGCCAAGGCCGTTCCGTGTGTGGCACTACACAGGCCGAGATGGCGAAACGCCTGTATTCTTTCCATAGAGCGTGTGTTGCGAGTACTTCAAGTTTCTTTCTGCGCTCAGCTCCTGTAAAATAACCTTGTATTCAGGTCAGAGCAGTATCAGGGCGGAGCAGATGAAGGGCGGAGGTGAAAACTTGGGGACAGGTATGCCCCGGTTCCGTGCGCAGGCCAGTGAATACCAAAATACAACAGGACCAGTAAGACCGTAATTGCCGCTTGGCAGTTACGGTCTTTTTGCGTCCAAAAACGATGAAAGGAGTGAAACTATGAATGCCAGAGAAAAGCAGACTCATGCCAATCAGCTATTACAATCCCAAGCAGGAGATCCGTCTCAGCGCGTATGCGGACACGATCGTCCTTGAACCGGACGGACGCGAGCAGCATCTTCGGGCGATCCGCTTCGGCGGATATCCGGAGATGGTACGCGCCATGTCGGACGCGATCTACGCCGGCGCGACGCTGGAAACGGAATTTGCCGGTGAAACAGCCATGCTCACCTGCGAACCGAAGAAATACGAATGCCATCTGAGTCACGACGGAATTTACGCCGAGGCGACCATCCTCTCGCTGGACGATGCGGACACTGCGGCAAAAAAGGACGAAGATGCACAGGCGGACGGTCAGACGAATGTAGAGCTGCCGCCGCGGAAGTGCGTTCTTTTTTGTCCGGCCGGAAACCGGCGGGCGCTGTTTGAAGCGCTGGACCGGAAAACAGCTGTGCCGCTTATTCCGGAGTTTCAGGACTATGTTCTGGACGAATTGCAGCGGCGCAGACTTCTCAAGC